>Ga0256828_1000018_pt1 | contig 113614 bp, 117 predicted proteins | sample CV88metaG_FD_185993 | JGI IMG/M metagenome (GOLD analysis project Ga0256828, IMG submission 185993) | Hydrothermal vent microbial communities from East Pacific Rise, Pacific Ocean - CV88 | ecosystem: Environmental > Aquatic > Marine > Hydrothermal vents | place: Pacific Ocean: East Pacific...
GATCTTTTTGCAGTAGCGTGAGCATTGCTTTAAAGATATCTTGATGTGCCGGAAGATAGAAGTCATCTACATTTAAAACAACACTCAGTTCATCAAACTGGCTTGGTTCAAAGATGATAGAGCTTAAAATGGAACGCTCAAAGGCGAGATTGTAAAGATTGTCTTGCACTACGCTTCTCCCGCCATCTTCTCAACCTCTGCTACAAATCTATCGACAAGTTTCTCTTCATCAAGGTTGGCAACCACTTCGCCTTTTACCATGATGAGTCCTTTTCCTTTGCCGTATGCTATGGCCACATCTGCGTGAGCAGCTTCGCCTATGGCATTGACAACACATCCCATTACGCTTACATTAAGCGGTGCTTTTATATGTTTTGTGCGTCTCTCAATCTCTGCAACTGCACTTACCAAGTCCGCCTCAATACGCCCACAGGTTGGACAAGAGATGATATTGAGCCCATCTGGCATTGCCCCGCTGTCTTTGAGAATGGCACGACCGACATTTATCTCCTCTTCAAGCTCTCCGGTAATGCTAATGCGCATCGTATCGCCTATACCATCAAGAAGAAGTGCACCAAGACCTATAGAGCTTTTTACAGTTGCGTGAAAGATAGTTCCGGCTTCTGTAACACCTAAGTGAAAAGGGTAGTTGTTTTTTGGGCGCAGCATTCGGTATGCATCAACTGTTCTTTGAACATCACTTGCTTTGAGGCTTATTTTAATATCATCAAAGCCTAAATCCTCTAAAAACTTGATATTATATTCGGCACTTGCAACCATTGCTTCAGCAGTTGGACCATACTTGTTGTCAAACTCTTTTTCAAGGCTTCCTGCATTAACACCAATACGAATAGGAAGATTTCTCTCTTGACACGCTTTTACAATCTCTTTTATTTTGCTCTTGTCGCTGATATTTCCAGGGTTGAAACGAATACAATCAACAGACTCTGCTGCAATGAGTGCGAGTTTATAGTTAAAGTGTATATCGGCAACAAGCGGAAGAGATATCTGCTCTTTTATACTTTTAAGTGCAAGGGCATCTTCCATATCGGGTACTGCTACACGAACAATATCACATCCTGCAAAGTGCAGACGGTTTATCTGTTCAACTGTTGCAGCAACATCATGAGTATTTGAGTAGGTCATAGACTGAACACTGATTGGTGCATCACCACCGACAGCCACATCTCCGACATAAATTTTTTTGGTTGGGTATCTTTTTATCATAGAAGGATTTTAGCCTCTTTTAGATGAAAAGAGGCTTTAGAGAGTAAAAACTACAAAGGCTTAAAATTTGAAGTTTAGATTTGTATAGTAATATCTTCCAGGCTCATTCATAAGCATAATATCACTTGTTCCGCCTTGTGTAATGAGTGTTAAATCTGCATAGGTGTTGTTCTGTGCATAATTTTTGTTTAAAATATTATTTACACCAAGAGTAAGATTAATATGTCTGTTAAAAGTATGTTTTATTTTTGCATTGAGAACTGCCCATCCTGCAATAATCTGTTCTCCATTCTCTGCATCAATATTTTTCCATCTTCTACTTGAGAGCATCTCTAAAGAGGCAAGAGAATTATTCATATATTCATAGTTAAGTGCAGCTTTTGCACGAAGTGGTGCCATATCTGCAAGATTTCTTCCTTCTTGTCCAAATAATGCGGCATCTTTTTTTCCTCGTTTGTAAGAGAGTCCCATATCAAGGCTGATATCATCGCTCAGATAGAGTGAGCCACTCATCTCACCACCGTAAATGTGAGCATCAATATTTTTAAATGCATTGATGGCAATGTTTTTTTGAATATAAATATAATCACTTAATTTTGAATAGAAGATTTTTGCTTTAAAATCAAAAAGATCAGTTTGTGTCTCATACCCTAAATCAATCTCTTGATTTTTAGTTTGATTCAATGTTGGTGTTCCTACAAGTTTTGCCGTTTTTGAGATAAAATAGAGCTCTCTGGCATCTGGAACACGGTAAGCTTGACCTAAACCCAAAAAGATTTTATTCTCTTTTGAGAAGTGATAGGATGTCATAATATTTGCACCAAGAGAGTTGTACTTATTTGCTGTATGTGCATCATCTCTGATTGATGAGTGGTCATAACGAGCACCCAGTGTAAATGTAAATGCTTTAATATTTTTGGAGAGTTTGGTAAAAAGTGCTCTGTTCTCTGTAATAGCATTACGGATACTTTTTGAATCTCCTGCACTAAGAGGCTGTTGCGTTATCGTTTTGTAGTACATTCCATCCCATACTCTTTTACTCATATCAGCACCTACTAGGAGTTTGTACCCGTCAAAGTCAAAACTATTTTTTAGTTTTGCACCGTGCATCGCTGTTTGAAGATGGTTGGTTATACTCTTAAGTGAAGTTGGACCGGAGACAACACGGTAGTATGTTGACATTGGATGATCTACATTTGAGTAGTAGTACTCAAAATTGATGTTTTTATAGTTTTTTGTAATATTATCAATATTATAGACGATGGAGTAGATATTTGAATCATCATAATCTGCATCCATTTTTGAGTTTGGATATAAAACATTGTCGCTTCTGTTGGCAGTAACACTTAAACGGAGCTCTTGATTTTCAAAAGTTTTTACAAAAGCTTTTGCCATAGCACTTTTTTTCTCATAAGCACTAGCATCTTTATAGGCATTTTTATATGCTGTACCCTTGAGAGTAGGATTTTGTTGAATAAATTTGTCAAGCTGCTGTGCGAAGGTGTCTCCGTTTCCGTCTCTATATTGGTCTGAAGACTCTTTGGATGCTGTTACAAGCATTTTTATAGTTTCTGTTCCTCCGCTGATTGTTGCTGCATATTTTTTATAATTCCAAGAGCCCATTCCTAAATCTACAGAAGCGTGCATACCTTTTTTTGGTTTTTTTGTTGTAATTTTTACTCCACCACTGAGTGTTCCAAATGATGTTACATCATACGGTCCTTCAATTACCTCTATAGTATTAATCTGGTTGGCTACTACATGAGATACTGGAGGATCCATTCTATTGACACAAGCACCATATGTCTTTGTTCCATCAACCTCTACGGTAATGTTGTCTCGTTTTTGACCTCGAATCAGAATGTCATTTGCAATACCGCTTCTGCGAATCATATCTACTGACTCTACAGAGTTGCTCAAAGCATTGGCTACATCTGCAGATGTTTGGGCATTTTGGGCTACATCAGTGATTTTTGTTGATTCTACTGAGATTGAAGAGAGCGTCACATCTTGTGCGTAAAGAGATGAGAGTGTTATAAGAGAAAGAAATATCTTTTTTTTCATGGTTTTTCCTGTAAGTTGTAATTAAGTTATTGAAATAGTATAAAAGTAGTGTTACAAAAGTGTTAAATCTGTTTTGTGTTAAAATTGCATTATGAGTAAAACAGAAAAGATAAAAAGAACGGTTTTAATAGCAATAGGTTTTGCAATGGCTACATATCTTATAATGAGTGCCATGGCAATTTTAGATAAAGAGTCAGCAAGAGAGGCTGATACCAGCGGCAAAGTTCATAGTAACACAGTGGAGTGAGCCGTGTTGGCGAACTAAGACAGAGCAGTCAATCGGGCATATTTTTTTATCAGGGAAGCTCTTTTCAAAAATTGCAATGGCTTCTTTGTCTTGAGAAACGCCATATATGGGAACTAAAACAGCCCCATTGACAAAAAGAAAGTTTGCATAGGTAGCAGGAAGCCTCTCTCCATCATAGTAGAGCGCATCACAAAAGGGGAGTGCTATGAGTTTGAGATTCTTCTCTTGAGCAATCATCTCCAGCTCCTCACGCATAAGTTTGAGTTGGTGGTAGTGCTCATCATCTTTGTCATCACATGAAATATACATAATACTCTTCTCATCTATAAAACGGGCAAGTGTATCAATGTGTGAGTCGGTATCATCTCCGGCTAAATAACCGTGATTGAGATAGAGTATATGCTCTGCTCCAAAGTACTCTTTGAGCTTTTGGGTGATTTGGAGTGTTGAGTAGTCGGGATTGCGGTTAGGGTTGAACATACAGGCTGTGGTTGTAAGAATGGTATCATAACCATTACTCTCAACAGCGCCGCCCTCTAAAACAAAATCTATATCTTTTAGTGCTGTGTTATAGATATTTTTGAGTGTTGGGGTAAGAGCATTGTCTTTGGATGCGTCAAATTTATTGCCCCAGCCGTTAAAGGTAAAGTTGAGGAGTTCAAGCCGTTTATCTTCGCTCACGCAAAGTGCAGAGCAGTCCCTTGCCCATGTGTCGTCACTCTCATACTCGACAAAGCAGAGGTTTTCACTCTCTTTAAAATTTTTTTTAACTTCGTTAAGATTATCAGCAATAACAAGGCATTTTTGAAAAGGGATAATGGCATTGACAATCTCTACAAAGGTATCTTGTGCTTCACGCAGATAGGGTGCCCAGTCACTCTTTGCGTGAGGGAAGATAATTTGAGTAAAAGATTGTTCTTCAAACTCTGCGATTAATCGTTTGTGGCTAAACATAATGTATAATTCCTTATGGCTTATATAACTCTCAATAAAAAACATTTTTTTAACAACTTAGATATTATTGCACATCAGACCAAAGCAAAAGATAAAATAGCACTTGTTCTTAAAGATAATGCTTACGGACACGGCTTGCGTGAGATAGCAACTATGGCTCATGAGTATGGCATAACAAAGGCAGTTGTGCGTTCATCTAAAGAGGCGGAGATGGTAGCAGACTATTTTGAGTATATCTTAATTCTTGCAGATAAAAGAGATATCCAAAACTCAAAAGTCCGCTACACTATCAATGATTTGCGTGATATTCCTCTTTTTAATGAAGGGGTGAGAGTAGAGCTCAAAGTCAATAGCGGTATGAACAGAAATGGCATAGAACCAAAAGAACTGCGTGAGGCTTTTGGGCTTATTTCACAAAATAATCTTCTTCTTGAAGCTGTTTTTACACACCATTGCTGTGCAGATGAAGATAGAGAGATCTTTGCACTGCAAAACAGAAATTTTCAAGCTATAAAAGAGGAAGCATCGGCTCTTGCAAAAGAGTTTGGTATTGGGCCTTTGCGTTTTCACTCCTGTAACTCTGCGGCACTTTTTGAGAGTGCTGATTTTGATGAGGATATGGCACGTGTCGGTATTGCAGCTTATGGAGTACTGGAGCTTCCAAACAACACAGCTGTCTCTGCACTGCAACCTATCTTGTCACTCTATGCCAAGCGTAACTCAACAAGAGTAGTAGAGAGAGGTGCCTGTGTCGGTTATGGTGCGAGTTATAAAGCAAGAGAGCCTCTCTCTGTAAGCAATTATGATTTTGGGTATGGTGATGGCTTTTTAAGAGCTTGTTCAAATCATTATGTGACACCAGAAGGGGTAAAACTTTTGGGACGAATTTCGATGGATAACAGTTCATTTGCAAGTGATGCAGATAAACTGCTTATCTTTAATGATGCCAAAGCAGCAGCAAAGTTCGCCAATACTATCAGTTATGAGTTCTTAACGGCATTAAAATCAGAACTGCCAAGAGAAATTTTAGAGTAGCGTAGCTTGAGGTTTTCCTATATAGTAACCTTGAACAAAATCTATTCCAAGTTCTTGAAGAAGATTTAAAGCTTCTTCATTCTCGACATACTCCGCAATTGTCTGTAGGTTGATTTTTTGAGCAAAGGAGACAAGTGTCTCTGTAATTTTTCTGGAGTTTTCATTTGTTGTAATATTTCTAATCAAAGATGCATCAATTTTGAGATAATCAACATTGAGCTCCAGTACATGAGAGAAGTTTGAATATCCGCTTCCAAAATCATCAATAGCTATTTTAGAACCGAAATATTTCACTTTTTGAATAAACTCTTTAATATCTTCATAGTTTTCAATCTCATGACTCTCAAGTATCTCAAAAACAACACGCTGCGGAGATGAGTAGCTAGAGAGCTTATCAATAATAAATGCAACGGTTCTCTCATTGAGAATATCATCAATAGAGAGATTTATAGAGAACTCATACTCCTCTTTGTCTGCAAAGAAGTTAAAGCTTTTTTCAACCATAGCGTATGTAAGGTGGTGATAAAGTTTTGACTTAACAGCAATATCGAGAAAATGGTAAGGTGCAATTATCTCCCCTTTTGCATTTATAATACGAATAAGTGATTCATACTTTTCTATTTTTTTCGTATGAAGATTATAAATAGGTTGGAAATAGGGTTGAATTCTGTCATTTTCTATAGCATCCTTCAAAAGAGCAATTCCTTGAATATTTTTATTAACACTCTCTTTTGTATCGATGAGGTTGCTATAGATAACAAGGTCTGCTTTTGAACTTTTTGCAACTTGCAGAGCCATATCTGCTTTGATGATAATATCTTTTTCATTAGATGCAATACCGCAACTGACACTGATAAAAACTGCATGGTTTTGAATATGGTAAGGCTCTTTTTGAAGTATTTGAATGAGTTCTTCTATTTTTTTATGGAATTTTTCGGCAGGAATATCCCATGCAGTAAAGATTGCATATTCATCACTTGGAAGTTTATATATCGTTGAATGCTCATCTGCACAAAATTTATCAATTTTAAGTCCAACTTCTACTAAGAGTTTATCCCCTACATTGTGTCCGTAAAAATCGTTAATATCTTTAAATTTATCTATATTGATTAAGGCTAAATGGCGAGTGTTGGCATTTTGTGTTTGCTGGATATCTTCAAGAAATTGTAATCTATTAGGTAGTCCAGTTAAACGTTCTTTGACAAGTGTTTCTTTTAGTTTTTTTGTTTGAAAAAGTATTGCTTTGTGTAAAAAGTCATTCATCTTACGAGATTTTTGAATAGTGGCATATATTACAAGGAAGAGAACAATAAAGGCAAATGTATCATAGAGAACTGAGTAGTAAAAGTGTTGAAAAAAGTATTTGTGGAGTTTTGCTTTTGGAATTTTAATACTAATGATACCACGAAGTTCCCCAAGTTTGTAGTCATAAGCTTTCTTATATCGCTTTTGAATAAAGAGTGGAGCACTCTTTTTTGTTCCATGACACTTGAGACATTTCTGTTGTATTATAAGTGCTGAAGCATATTGATAGTACTCTTTATCTTTACTGCTAAAATACTCTTTTTTATCTGGATGCTTTCGCAGATAGTTAATTGCTTGTATCTCTTGACTGTCGGCTCTGTTCTTTACATCTCTTGCTCTGTCTGAGACAGTTTGAATACTTATATTAAATGGGTTGTTTTTGGAGAATGCTTCATTGATATAATAAGAGCTGTATGCAGGAAGCCCTTTGAGTGTCTCTTCATTAAGGGGTATAATTTTATGAAAATAGAGCTGTTGATAATATTTGCGATGGGACAATGCGTGAGAGTTCAGTGATTGTGCCTCTTTCTTTGCAAACTCTTCTATTTCTGTTTGTGTTGCTGTATAACTATAAAAGATTCTAACCAATAGCACAAATAAAAAGATAATAGGAATAGTATAGAGAAGTTTTTTATTAGTATATTTATCCATAAATTTAAGCCTTGTTAATTCATTATAGCTAAAATCTGTTAAAATTTATTTTAAGAGTTTATTTTTACTATAGCTTCGGGAAAAATAACGCCATCGATTCCATGGCGTGCCATTGCCTCTATTTCACTCTCTTTGGTAATATGAGCGAGAACTTTTGCATCAAAAAGGTAGCTCTCTGCAATATCTTGAATCATTGTGGCGATTTTTTTATGAACTACAATAAAGTCTGCATTTAGTGCCGCTGCATAAATGGCTTCTGTAACTGTTTGAACTGAAAGAGCAAAAGTAATATTATTTTGCTGAAGATGTTGGATAATATCAAGATTTTCTTTTGAGTACTCAAGGTAGATGTATGCGCCTGGCGGTGTTTTTTCAATTGCTGTAATATCAAAAATATGAAAGAACTCGCTGTTATGAATAAAGGGATGACCAAAGAGTAACATTAGCTTTTCGCCTTGATAAGACACTCTTTGGAACAGTAATATTTACCATTACTTAAAATTGCTTCTGAAATTGCAACATAAACACCACATTCATTGCACTCTACCATCTCATCTGCTTGAACTTCTGAGTTGTTTTTCTGTTGCTCTGCTGCTGATGGCTCTTTTTTTTGTTTTAGAAACATTGTATAGACGATATAAATAACCACACCGACAAGTAAAACTTTAAGTATCATAATTTTTCTCCTAAAAGTAGATAGTGTCTTTTTTCACGTTCAATAATTTTATACTGCATTCTCTGAGCCTCTTCTACTTCATCAAAGACACGCTCACCTTTGTAAAAGAGTAGTTTTGAATCACTGTTTCGCAGTTTCTTACTCAGTTCAAGTAACATTTTTGTCTCGGTGACCGCACGTGAGGTGATAAGCTCAAAACTTGCATCTTCCATCTCCTCAACACGTTTTTTGACTATATGGACATTACTCAAACCCAAATCAGCTTTGATGAACTGTAAAAAACTCGCTCGTTTTGTAAGCGGTTCAACAAGGGTTACTTCTGTATCTGGAAGTGCAAGTGCGAGTATCATTCCTGGAAAACCTGCTCCGCTTCCAATATCAAGCAGTGATTTGAGTGGAGGTAAAAAACTTACAGGGTAGAGTGAATCAAAGATAAACTCATCTACTGTTTTCTCATCTCTTGCCCCTGTGAGATTATGGATTTTATTCCATTTGAAGAGGTGCTCTTTATATTTTTGTATCTGGGACATAAAATTTTCAGGAAGAGAGATACTCTCTTTTTCTATCATACTTTTTAAATTCATAGACATATTTTATCTGAAAAAATCTCTAAAGTGTATTTATCTGTAAAATTTAAAGTTGTTTTTGCCCAGATTTTTTGCATTATACATTGCTCGGTCTGCATATTTTATAAGTGTCGGTCCATCCTTGGCATTATCTGGATATATACTGATTCCTATACTGCATGTAACAATGAGTCTCTCTTTTTCAAAAGCGACGGGTTCTTGGAGTTTCTCTACAATCTGTTGCGCAATTAAAGAGAGATTTTTGTTTGTATGAAAATCTTCAAGTATTATAAGAAATTCGTCTCCTGAGAGTCTTGAGACGGTATCGGATTCTCTCACGCATTTTTTGAGACGTTTTGAGACCTCTTTGAGAAGAAAGTCACCTGCTTCGTGTCCATAGTTGTCATTAACCTCTTTGAAGTGGTCTAAATCTACAAAGAGCAGTGCAAATTTAGTTTTATTTCGTCTTGCTTTAAGAATGGATTGGTGTAGTCTGTCGTGCATTAATACACGATTTGGCAACTGCGTGAGAGTATCATAGTGTGCCTGATGAGCAAGAGTCTCTTTCTCTTTGAGAATTTCAGACTGAGCCTTTTGCGCTTGAGAGATTTGAATATCAAAAATTACATAGGCATCTTTGTATTCATAAGTTATTTTATGCATAAATGATTGTACGCCATAACTGCTGCCATCTTTTCGGACATGTTGAGAGATATTCATTGCATTGCCCTCTTGCAGAATACGCTCCTTAAAGAGTGCGACACTTTCGTGCATCATAGAGGTATTAATATCATATACATCTTTATTTAGAAGCTCTTCTTGGGTATAACCGAGTGCTTTTATAGCTCCATTATTTACATAAAGATATCTATCTGTGTCAAAATCAACGATATAAATTTCTACCAAAGAGTCACGCATAATGCTTGAAAGTTCTTCACTCTTTGTTAGAAGGAGGGCTAACTCTTTTGTTTGCTGATAGACTTCTTCTTGCAGTGATGATTTCTGTTTTTGTAGAAGATTGTGGAGGAGCTCATTTCTTTGTTCGTATAGATAGAGAAATGTCATACCTACTATAATAGGAATAGTAATATAAAAATATTGCAGAAATGTATATTCTGTATTTATTACTTTTTCTAGGACGAAAATTGCAAGTAACGAGATGAGCGAGACAAAGAGCCCGACATTCTTTCCTTTGAGAAAAAAAGCGGCAAGCATTAGGAGTAGATACCAGGTTGAGACAATTAAACCGATATGTCTGAAGCTGAAACTAATAAGAAAGTAAAATAGAGAGATAAGTGTAGGAACACTGTAGTTGATACTTTTCTTAGAAAGGCGTGTTAGTGCAAGTGTAATAAGTGAAGCACTAAGAGCAATAAGATCAATCAATGCTTGAAGATGTTCATTGTTGATATAACGTAAAAAAGAGAGGATAGCGAGTACAATGGAGATAATTGCTAAGATAGAGTTGATAAGTATAAACTGTAGGCGTAATTCATATTCATCTTTTGTAAAAGTAAACCCACTGAGTAAAAAATTTTTTACATTTATCATTGTAAATCTCCTACTTACAAAGATTGTACAGCAATCTATATAAATTTACAAGATAAATGATATTTTTTTTTAAGAGAACATTTTTTTCATAGCAGTAAAAAAGAGTCTGAAAATTCCTTTGTTCTCAACAAGCTCATTGATGAGTTCGTCATAACTTACACCTTTTTCTTCTAAAAAACCACGAAGATATTTCTCACTCGCTTCCATTCCACCTTTTTCTTCTATTTCAATAAGTTTTTGATAAATAGGTGCTATTGCTTCAACTGCTTTTGGAGGAGCTGCTTTTCTAAAGGCAGTATAGGAGATTGGCTCATTTGTAACCGGATCTACTTTTGCTTCAAACTCTGTTACAACCCAGTAGTAACTACCATCTTTAGCCAAATTTTTTACAACAGCCATAATATTTTGATTTTTTTGAATTCTGTCCCACATCATTTTAAAGACAATCTTTGGCATATCAGGATGGCGGATAATGGAGTGTGGCTGTCCTATGAGTTCTGCCTCTTTATAGCCAGATATTTCTACAAAGTAATCATTTCCATACTCAATCACACCTTTGGGATCTGTTTTAGAAACAATATATCTGCGTGTGCTTAGTTTAATTTCGTTATCTATTGGTTCTGGGCGTTTCATATGTTTTCCACTCTTATGTTTTTTTATTATTATATACTTTTTTAACAAAGTTATGCAATAATAAGGGACTTTTTTATAAAGGTTGTTTTTAATGACTAAAGATGAAACACTAGAGGCCATAAAGAGGGTCAGAGAGAGCCATGAGCTGCAGATGGATAAAATTGAAGCTGCTATGAGTGGCGGTGATGTGACTAATCCTGCACCACCTGATAAAACAAAATGTGATTTTGGACTCTGGCTTTATGGAGATGAAAATCACATAAAAGAGATAGTAGGAAGTCAGTTTTTTACAAATCTCGACAGAGAACATACAAAATGGCATCATGAGTATCGAAAAATTTATGATATTTTATTTGCTACTAAAAGCACAAAAGGACTTTTTTCAAAATTACTTGGGAAAAAAGGTATAGATCCTATGGAATTAGACAAAGTCAAATATTATTATGTTTCTCTAAAAGAGATAAGTGAAGCACTTTTAAAAGCACTTGCATCATCAGAGAGACGGATTTCAGCTTTGAATGAGTCTAAATTTCACTAAATTCCTAACAGCTTCTCTATTTCATTTGCTGGAAGTGGTTTAGAATAATAATATCCTTGAATATAAGGGCAACCCTGATTTTGAATGAACTCTTTTTGTTCTTTTGTTTCAACCCCTTCTGCTATAATCTCTAAGTTTAAATTTTTTCCAAGAGCAATAATGGCTTTTGTAATAGCAATATCATCTTCATCTTCTGGAATATCTTTAATAAAAGAGCGATCAATTTTCAGTTTATTGAGTGGTAGTTTTTTAAGGTATGTGAGTGAAGAGTAACCTGTTCCAAAATCATCTATGGAAATAGTAATACCCAAGTCGCTGAGGCGTTTTAGTTTTTTAATGGATTCCTCAGGATTTTTCATAACTTGACCCTCTGTCACTTCAAGTTCAAGCCATTTAAGCTTGAAGTCACTCTCTTGCATACTTTTAAAAAGATCGCTTATAAATGTATCTGTATTGAGTTGTTTCATAGAGAGGTTAAGAGAGAGCCTTCCTGGAGTAGCCCCTTTTTTATACCATTTACTAAAAGTTTGCATCGCTTTTTTCATAACAATTTTATCTATTTCTACAATAAGTCCATTCTCTTCTGATAAGGGAATGAACTCAGATGGAGGTACTATACCTACATGTGGATGTTTCCAACGTACAAGTGCCTCCATAGCCGAAATTTTTTCTGTCTTTACATCATATTGTGGCTGAAAATAGACATCAAATTGTTCCTCTTTGATGGCAACACGCAGACTGTTTTCTAAAATAACTTTTTGAAATGCTTGTTGCGTCATTTCTGCAGAGTAGAACTGAAAATTGTCTCTTCCTTCCTCTTTTGCTTTGTACATTGCTGCATCGGCATATTTAAGAAGATTTTCTTGATTTGTTGCATCATTAGGATAGATACTAATACCGATACTTGAAGAGAGATGAAGGATGTTTTCTTTTATTTTAAGAGGTTCTTTCATTGATTGAATCAGTTTTTTTGCAACTGTAGCAGCACTATTTTGATCTTTTATATTTTTTAAAATCACAGTAAATTCATCTCCGCCAAGTCGTGAGAGTGTATCTTCTTCTCTAAGAACTGATCTAAAGCGTTTTGCTGTTTCTATAAGGACTTCATCTCCAATATGGTGTCCAAGTGTATCATTGATTTTTTTGAACTGATCAAGATCAATAAAAAGCAGTGCAAGAAGCTCTTTATTTCTTTTTGCAGTTATGATAGACTGCTTAAGTCTGTCTTGAAAAAGTGTTCTGTTAGGCAAACCTGTAAGCGTGTCGTGATAGGCTTGGTGCTGCATTAATTTGGCCTGTTCTTTGTGTTTCTCCTCCAATGCAACGATTTCACTAATATCTGTATCAAAAATCACAGCAGCTTCTTCCCCGTGATAAGAGAGTTTATAGATGTAGGATTGAACATAATATTCTGAACCATCTTTGCGTTTGTGAATAGTTCTGTTGAGTATTTTTTCTCCCTCAATGATTTTTTTGGTTAAGTATTGGATTCTACTCTCTGTCAGATAGGGATTGATTTCTCTAACATTTTTTTTCAAAAGCTCTTCGCAGGTATAACCCAAAGCATTACAAGCCCCTTTATTGACATAAAGATACTTTAGTGAGTGTGCGCCAATAATATATATTTCATTGGAAGAGTGCTCTAAAATCTCTGAGAGTTCTTTTGCCTCCTCTCTTATCGTAGTAAGTTCGGTAATATCTTGCGTTGTACCAATGAGCTTCCATGGTTGATCGTTTTCATCATAAACAACACGCCCATTTATAAAAAGATCTATGACTGTTCCATCTTCTTTATAAGCTTTGCAAGTGAATTTCAGAACCTTTCCTGTTCGCATTGCCTCTTGTAATAAGGCTTTTGCATCCTCAACATACTGAGGGAGAAGTCTGGAGAAAAAAGTATTTATATTTACAGGAGAATCGGGTTCAAGACCATATATTTTATAGCTCTCTTTTGACCAGATTGACTGAAGTGTTTTTAGATCAACTTCCCAACTGCCAAGTCCTGCTATCTCTTCAAACTGTTTAAGAACACTCTCTCTTGCTTTAAGTTTTTTAAGGGCAGTCTCGGGAGAATCTTGTGTAATATCTATCGGCATACCTATTCCTTAGAGCTTAGAGCAGATGGCCCATCTCATCTCGCTTAACTCCAAGGTAGGCTTCATTATATTTGTTCGTTTTCATAATGATAGGGAGACGTTCTACTATTTCTATATCAGCAATTGATTTTATCTTGTCCGGATTATTTGTCAGAAGTTTTATCTTTTTAATTCCAAAATGATGGAGTATAAAAGTAACAATCTCATAAGTTCTCTCATCTGCTGCAAAACCAAGTTGATGATTTGCTTCTACTGTATTGAGCCCTTTGTCTTGAAGTGCATAAGCATTTATTTTGTTTAAAAGACCAATATTGCGTCCCTCCTGACGCAGATAGAGAACCATTCCTCCCTTTTCATTAATAAGAGAGAGTGCATACTCTAGTTGGTCACGGCAGTCACACTTCAGACTTCCTATGGCGTCACCTGTTAAACACTCTGAATGAACTCGTACAATTGGAGTTTCATCAAGCTCTTTGGCATAGATAACAAGGTGCTCTTTACATCCCTCTTTGAAGGCTTTGACTTTAAAATCACCAAATCGTGAAGGTAAATTTGCTATTTCTGAAATTTCTATATTCATTAATTAATCTTTAAAATGTTAAAATCTTCTTTCTAAAAAATAATTATATTCAAATATAGCAAAAAAAAGGTTTAAAAATGTTCCAAAGATTTCGTCGTACTCGTCTAAATTCAAAGCTTCGAGCATTAGTTCGTGAGACACACGTTACTGCGGATGATTTTATCTATCCGCTTTTTATTAGAAGCGGAGAGGGAATTAAAACAGAGGTGGCTTCTATGCCGGGTGTCTATCAGATGAGTATAGATGTTGCCATCAAAGAGTGTGAAGAGTTGAAATCTTTGGGACTCTACTCCATCATACTCTTTGGAATTCCTGATGTCAAAGACTCTATTGGAAGTGATGCATTATGCGAGCACGGTATTATAGCAACGGCTGTGCGTGAGATAAAAAAGGCACATCCCGATATGTTTGTTGTAACAGATTTGTGTTTTTGTGAATATACCGACCACGGACATTGCGGTATTATAGATGAAGAGCGTGAGACGGTTTTAAATGATGCAACTCTGGAGATATCAGGGCAACAGGCAATAGTACATGCAAAAGCTGGTGCAGATATGATAGCACCAAGCGGTATGATGGATGGAATTATAGAGGCATTGCGTGAGGCACTTGATGGGGCAGGTTACAGCGAGTTGCCAATTATGAGCTACTCTACAAAATTTGCTTCAGGTTATTATGGGCCATTCCGTGATGTAGCAGAATCAACACCGAGTTTCGGAGATCGTGCAAGTTATCAGATGGACCCTGCAAACCGTCGTGAGGCTATTGCTGAGAGTATTAGTGATGAGGCGCAGGGAGCTGATATTTTAATGGTAAAACCGGCTCTTGCATATTTAGATATAGTGCGTGAGATAAAAGATGCTACAAATCTTCCAATGGCAGTATATAATGTAAGCGGTGAGTATGCTATGCTCAAATTCGCGGGGATGAATGATCTGATAGACTATGAGCGTGTTGTTATGGAGACAATGGTCTCATTTAAACGTGCAGGTGCAGATATTATTATCTCTTATCATGCTAAAGAAGTGGCAAAAATGTTAAAAAGATAGTATAATACGCGCTTATTTAAAAAAATGGAAAACGAGATGAGACACTTTTTAACACTCAAAGATTATACAAAAGATGAGATTTTGGAGATTGTAGAGCTTGGGCTTCAAATCAAAAAAGATCTTAAAGCCGGCATCTATAACGATGAGCTTAAAAATAAAACTTTGGCAATGATTTTTGAAAAATCTTCTACAAGAACACGTGTTAGTTTTGAGACAGGTATGTTCCAACTTGGCGGACATGCACTTTTTCTCTCAAACCGTGATATCCACTTAGGGCGTGGTGAACCGGTAAAAGATACGGCACGTGTTATATCGCGTATGTGTGATATGGTGATGATTAGAACTTTTGAACACTCTATGATTGAAGAGTTTGCATCTTACTCCAAAGTACCTGTTATCAATGGTCTTACTGACTCTTATCATCCGGTACAGCTTTTGGCAGACTATATGACTATGATAGAGTATGGTGTGGCTGAGAATGCTGTTGTGGCTTACATTGGTGATGGTAACAATATGACAAACTCATGGTTGATGCTGGCTGCAAAACTTGGCTTTGAGTTGAGAATAGCAACGCCAAAAGGGTATGAGGTCCAGAGCAGTGTCTTGGAAGATGCACTTGAAATAGCAAAAGAGAGTGGGGCTGTTATTAAAGTGACAAACGATCCAAAAGAGGCAGTTCGAGGTGCTACGATTGTAACTACTGATACTTGGGCTTCAATGGGTCAAGAGGATGAAAAAGAGCAGCGTATTAAAGATTTTGAAGGCTTTATGGTTGATGGGCTTATGATGTGTCTTGCAGATAGAGATGCAAAGTTCCTTCATTGCTTACCGGCTTATAGAGGTCAAGAGGTAAGTGAAGAGGTTTTGGAGTCTCACGCAGAGATAGTCTTTAGTGAAGCAGAAAATCGTCTGCATGCACAAAAAGGACTTATGGTTTGGCTGGATTCAAAGAGGGATTAAATCCACCCTTTTGAATCTTCCATAATAGCTTTGTTACTAGTATTATATACTTTAATGATTGCAGAGATAAGTTTTGTACCATTTTCAAAGTATGTATCCGGATCAACACTTGCCGGATCTTTCAGCAGTGTTTGTGAAGCATAGAGTGTATATGATTTTACCTGCTCATTAATAGAAGCTAATTCACTTTTTACAGATGCTGAAAATTTCCCAGGGTATTTTGAGATGATTTGTGTCATATTTGCCTGGAGTTTTTTATTGAGTGATTGAAGGTTATATGCAAGCATTGCTATGTTTTCCATATCTTCTTTCTCAACTTTTCCTTTTGCTGCTATACCTGCACCCAAACCACGAAGACGACCTGTATATTCCGTCATAGGAAGCATAATCTCCATCATTACAGATGAAATTTCTTTTCCAAAAGGTGTTAAATCTTTTGCAAATCTTTTTGAGACACTCTGTGCAAGCATTAGCGTCTGATCAATCTGTTCTGTATAAGCGGCAAAAGTCTTTTTAGGCTCTTGTTTGAAAGCTTTGCGGTTGAGTTTGATAAGTGCTTGAGAGATTGCTGTTGCACGAGAGTTGATAACAGGGTCTGCTGCGAGTGGAAGTGACTCCATATTGCCAATAGCAGTTTTCATATCATCACGATTTGTAAAAACCAGTAGCATTGCAGCTGTATTACCGTTAAGGTAAGAGTTGGTAAGACCCCTTGTCTTCTGTGTAGCAAGAATAAGATTTTTGAGACTCTCAATATACTTACTTGTATTTGCCTGCTCTTCATTGCTAAAGAGTGATTTTGCCTGAATATTTACTAATAATAGTAATATAAGTAGTAGTGATCGCATGTTAATTCCTGTTTCTGTTTTAAATAATTAGCATTATTATATCACAACTATTGCATTAATAGCTTATTCCTGTGACACTTCGTATCTTTTCTATCATTGGAAGGGCTACTTCTTTGGCTTTTGTAGCTCCAAAATTCAAGATATCGCGTACTTCATCTTGATGATTCATATAGTATTCACGCTGCTCTCTGTAGGGCTTGAAGTACTCCCATATCACATCATGGAGATAGAGCTTAAAGTGTCCGTGTCCTTCTCCACCGCGTTTGTAGCGTTCTTGAAGCTCTCTGCACTCATCTTCGTTTAAAAAGAGTTTTGCCATATTATAAACATTACAGTTCTCATACTCTTTTGGCTCTTCCATCGGAACATTTTCTGTTACAATCTTTTTAATGGTTTTGAGCTGTTTTTTCTCTTCACCAAAGATATTGACCGTATTTTTATAAGATTTTGACATCTTCTGCCCATCTGTTCCCGGAACTGTGGCAACACTCTCTTCTATCTTAAAAGTAGGGAGTTTAAAAATCTCTCCGTAGGCATTGTTGAATTTGATGGCAATATCACGGGCAATCTCAACATGTTGAATCTGGTCTTTTCCTACAGGAATGATATCTGGTGAGTAGAGAAGAATATCTGCCGCCATAAGAACCGGATAAGAGAAGAGTGCGTGATTTGCAGCAATTCCCTTGGCTACTTTGTCTTTATAGCTGTGTGCACGCTCAAGAAGTCCCATTGGGGTAAAGGCAGAGAGCAGCCAGTAGAGCTCAAGAACCTCTTTAACATCAGACTGTACCCAGAAGGTTGATTTTTTTGGATCAATACCAAGACTTAAAAAGTCTGTTGCAGTCTGCATTGTCAGTTTGGCAAGTTCTGCGCCACCGTTTCCGCTGCTCATCGCATGGTAGTTGGCTATAAAAGCAAATGTATCACTCTCTTTTTGTGCATCTACCATCTGTTTGATGGAACCAAAATAGTTTCCAATATGCAAATCACCTGAGGGCTGAATACCGGTTAATACTCTCATCGTTAAAAATCCTAAAATATTTTTTTGTGTATTATACCCATCTCAGCTTTATTTTGCTACACTATCTCTAAATATAAAAGGCATTTTGCCGGGAAAAAAGGATAAAAAATGATTGTACAGTATCGTGCAAAAGATATTAATTTGAGTGATGCAAATAAAGCGCACATTGAAGCAGCAGTAGAGAGATTTGAGAAATACTCTCTTGATATTACACGAGTTATGTGTAATGTAATGGCTGAGAAAGAGGGTGTAAGCGTTGAATTTGAAATTCATATTGCACATACATCTCCTGTTATTATTAATGAGTCTGATAAAGAGCTTGATACAGCTATAGATATCGCAATTGATCGTGCAAGTAAAGCACTTCGTCGTCTGCACGATAAAGTAACAGATCATAAAGGGCCTTCTATAAAAGAGTTGGAAGTTGAAGATGCGTAAGTTTTTTATTGCATTTTTGCTCATGACACTCTCTGGGGTATTGTTGAATGCTCAAGAGAATACAAAGAAATTTTCACTAAGAGCTGCATACGGGTATGCAAGTGAAAAAGACTTGGGAGATATTCTTTTAACGGCTGATTTTTCAAAACATCCTCTTAATTTGACTGTAACGACACTTGATGGTGGATACCTTCTTAAAAGTGGTTTGTACGGAATGCCGATAGATGTCTATGCAAAGGGAGGCTTTTCTCACTTTAAAGATGTTTCAAGTTACAGACTTGGAAATGTAGTTTATGGCGGACATTCAGATGTTTATGAGGTTTTGGCATATATCAAGTTACTCTATAATTTTGATTTTTTAAAGAACCGTGTAAGAGTTGGTTTTGGAGAGGGTATATCGTATGTTAATCATCTTCTTGTAGCTGAGGTATATGATGCAACAAATCCATTGACAAATCAGCAGGACCCAACTGCACGTTTTTTGAACTATCTTGATATTACGCTTGATTTTGACCTTGGAAAACTTATTCGTGTCAAATCTCTTGAAGATGTTTATGTCGGTTATTTGTTAAAACACCGTTCAGGGGTATTTGGACTCTATAGTGGCGTACACGGTGGTTCAAACTATAACTCTTTTTATGTAGAAGCAAAATTTTAAGGCAGAATGATGTACAACTGGGTACTTTGGTTTCATGTTATCTCTTTTATCTCTTGGTTTGCTATGCTTTTTTACCTGCCTCGTCTCTATGTCTATCATATGGAACATATTGACAATGCCGGTTTTATTGAGGTTGTTAAAATTCAGGAGATGAAGCTTTACAAATATATAGGTGTTCCTGCTATGTGGGCAACACTTATCAGCGGTTCAATTCTCATCTATATGGGGGATTGGATAGGAGATACCTGGCTGCATCTCAAACTCTTCTTTTTAGCGATTTTACTGGGGTATTCACACTCTTTGGGGGTATTGCGTATAAAACTTTTAGAAGACAGATGTACAAAAAGTGGAAAGTTTTTCCGTTTTTATAATGAAGTACCGACAATTTTAATGCTGCTTATTGTAGCAATGGTTGTCTTTAAACCGTTTTTATAAAAAGAAGCGTACTATTTGTTACGCTTCTCCTCCTCTTTCATCTTCTTAAAGAAGTAAAAACTCAGAGCCATTAAACCAAATCCTCCTACTATAAAAGTAAGTGCTAATGCCATACTATCTCTCTCCTTTTCTTTTGGCTTTAAAAAGTAGTGGTGTCCCCTCAAAGTTAAATGCCTCACGGAACTTGTTTGTAAGGTAGCGTCTGTAGGTAAAATGCAGACCTTTTGGTTTGTTCATAATAATAGCTATCTTCGGCGGGCGTGTCTCATACTGTGTTGCGTAGTAGATACGGATAACCTGACCGTGCATACTTGGCAGCGTATGGCGACGAAGTGCTCTCTCTAAGACCTCATTTACCTGGCTTGTTGGAATTCTTTGTGAATAGTTCTCATTGATTTGAAGTATCATATCGTGTAGTTTATCAACACGCTGTCCGCTTTTTGCCGAGAGGGTAATAATAGGTGCATAGGAGAGGAATTTAAATCGCTCACGCACCTCTTTGATGATTTTGTCGTGTTCTTGTTTGTCTGCAATATCCCACTTGTTCAAAACTATAATACAGGCAAGATGGTTATGATCTACAAGTCCTGCAATCTTCTCATCCAAATCTAAAAAGGGCTGACTTGCATCTAAGACAACAAGCGCCATATTTGCATTTTCAAGCATCGCTTTTGTACGCATAAGTGCATACTTCTCAATTCCTATAATACGTCCGCGACGACGAAGTCCTGCTGTATCAACAAAGGTAAGCTGTTTTCCGTTATACTCAACTGTCTCATCAATAGGGTCAATAGTTGTCCCCGCAACAGCACTTACAACTGAACGCTCTTCACCCAAAAGTGCATTAAGGAGTGAGCTTTTCCCGACATTTGTTCGCCCGATAATGGCGATTTTGATATGGTTAATATCATTCTCATCAAACTCTTTGATGTTGTCATTGTTTGCAAAGATAGAGTCATCTTCTACTTCATCTTCATCCTCATCCCAGTAGTAAAACTCATCATCTTCATCCTCTTGGTACTGGGCAAAGAACTCCTCATCGCTGAGCTCCTCTTTCTCTTCATGAACAACTGTTATCTCTTCATCTTCTTTGATAATATCTTCATCCGGAAGTTTTTCATATATCCAGTCCAAAAGAGCTACGGTGTTTCGGTTGTGCGAGACAGAGATTCCAAAGATATCTCCAGTACCAAACTCATAGAAGTCCCAAAGTTTCTCTTTCATCTTGTCATTATCTATCTTATTGACAACGAGGGCTATCTCTTTACCCATAGATTGGAGTTCATAAAAAAACTTTTTATCTTCATCTTCAGGTATGCTTTTTCCATCTACCATATAGAGGATTATATCGGCTGCATAGGCAGCTTTGAGACTCATCTCCTTTATCTTGTCAAAAAGCTCACACCCTTTGTCAAGTCCTCCGGTGTCAAGTAAGATTGCCTGTTTGTCATTGATGACAACGTGCTTTCTTTTGACATCACGGGTAGTACCTGCGAGATCGGATGTAATGGCATCTCTGTTTTTTATAAGTCGGTTAAAAAGAGAGCTTTTGCCTACATTTGGACGACCGATGATTGCAATTTTTTTCATAAAAATGAGCCTTTGGAGTAAAAAAGTTTTGTTTTTGCAATTATAGCGAAACTTACTTGATTTCTACTCTGTCGGGAACTCTTTATCAAGCTCTTTGAGTGCCTCTTTGGATTGAAACTGCTGCCAGAGGGCATCATCATTTTTAAAAGTTGATGTTACAGCTTTTTTAATCTCTTTGTTTATGCTCTTTTTTGGTACCGTTACAAGCATATAGATTGCACCTGATGGTGCCTCCCACATATTGACAGCTTTTGAGCCCTTGAGATCGACTTTTGCCACCTGTTTTGTTACAGATGTCGTGACTTGATCCACTCCTTGTGAAGCGGCAACACCCGTTGCTCTTGTAAAGCCCTCCATCTTATCTTTTACCTCTGTTTGAATCTGCTGTGCCAAATCACTTCTGCCGTTCATAAGTGCAACTCTTCGCATATGAGCGATACCTGCTGCTGATTTTTGTGCAACTCCTACACCTGCATAGTAACCTTCAACCTCTGGAATACAGGTCCATTTCGGTGCTAAAACACCCTCTTGTTTGCACTCAAAGTTTTGTGCTGCACTCTTTTGAGCTTCTGGTGTCTGTGCCTCATTTGTACTGCAGGCACTAAAAGTCATTGCCGCTACTGTGATAATTGCCATATTTGTAAGAATATTTTTCATAATACAACCTTGCTTTAAATATAAGTAAGAGTATAATAACATAAAAATATTATCTCCCCTAATAAAACAAGGAAAATTTTGAAGCAGTACTATTCGTATGAAGATTTTAGAAAAGATACCAACCGGCTTATAAATGAGGTAAAAGCATTTGATGCAGAAGCGATTTTATCAATAGCACGAGGGGGAATGAGCCTCTCTCACGCAATGGCAGAAGGGCTGAATATTCGTAATGTACAGACTCTGCGTACAGAACTTTATGATGTAGAGAAGAAACGAAAAGAGATAACACTTTTTGGCTCTTGCAGATTTAGTGATGAGAAGCGTGTGCTTGTTGTTGATGATATTGCAGACAGCGGCGAGACACTTGCATTTATTATGGAGTATCTCCAGCGAGAGTTTCCGGATGTTCTCTTTAAAAGTGTAACCCTCTTTTACAAGAAGAGTTCTATTTATGAGCCTCACTACTGGTGTAATGAGGCAAAGTGTTGGATAGAGTTCTTTTGGGAGAGAGATTTCTCCTAGTGGGCGTGTGTTGAGGCATCGTAGTTATTAAAATCTGTCTCATAGATATACTCCGCTATATCTTCTAAAACATCTTTTTCATAAGCAAGTTGGGGCATCAGTCCGTGTTTTTTAATGGCATCTAGCATAATAGAGTGCTCTTTTGAAGGGGATGCAACCCACTCAGAGAGATACTTGATAAAGCTTTTTTTATCTGCAAAGGCAGTTTTGTAACGTGCTCTTACTTCTGCCATTGCAGGGGCAGAGACCTCTTTTTTTTCGTAATGGCAGGTTGTACAGTTGCCGTGAAAAAGAAGGGAGCCCAGGCTGTCTCCAAAAGCGATATGCGATAAACAGAGAGATACAAAGAGTATTTTTTTCATTCTCTTATCCGTGTGCCTTTTTTATCATCTCATAGGCTTCATTTATCGCTTGTGTCTTAGCCGTTGCCTCTTGAATATATGCCTCACTTTTACCTTGCGATTTGATAATATCAGGGTGGTACTCACGTACCAGTTTTCTGTAGGCCTTTTTGATAGTTGCCATATCATCATCTTTGGAGACACCTAAGAGTTTATATGCTTCTTCAAGTGTCTGTTTCTGGCTTGACTCTCTTTTGTGCATCATCTCTTCAAAACTATCAAAGATAGCATGATACTTTTGTGGGTCAAACTCCATAGCCTCTGCAATGGATGCCAAAATCTTCTCTTCACTCTCTGAGACCTCTCCATCTGCAAAAGCGAGTTGAATGAAGAACTGCATAAACTGCTCCTGCATCGCTTTTGAGCGTTTTGTTGCGTGAGAAAGCGCGTGAGCAAGATGTTCTATATTGTTTGTGATATGTTTCTCTTCATTAAATATATCTTTGAGTATATCGCGAGTTTTTTGGGGCTCTGGAAATACTGAAGAGACATCATCAAGCATATTGGAGATAAGCTCGGCTTCAAGGGCATCGACTCTGCCGTCTGCCTTTGCCACTTTGGCACTTAAGGCTATAAAGAGACCAAGTTCGCTGCGTCTGAGTGTCTCACGCGAGATACTAAAATCTTTAAATGCCTCTTTGGAGTACTTTTCATATTTTGAGTAACTTTTAAATACATAATAAAATATCGCACCAAGCAGAGCAAAGAGAATAATATTTCCCATTAAAATCCTTCATATTTTTATGAAATTATAACTCTCTGTGGTTAATAGATGGGTATAATTGCCTTTATGAAACGAATAAAAGATTTAAACAAAGGTGTAAAGTATATGCTTATGGCAAGCTTTACATTCGCCATTATGGGTGCTTTTGCTAAGCTGGCCTCTGCGCATATGAGCTCACTTGAAGTGGTTTTTTTTAGAAATATTGCCGGCGTGATTGTCATAGGTCTTGCCGTACTTAAAAGACCTATGAAGCATAAAGGGGGCAAGCCATTTTTGCTCTTTTTTCGTGGTTTTATGGGCTTTAGTGCGCTCCTTGCATTTTTTTACAATATTGCGCACATCTCTTTGGGAGATGCGATGACATACTCAAAGACATCTCCTATATTTACAGCTGTTTTTGCCTGGCTCTTTTTGCATGAGAAACTGACTCCAAAAGCCTGGATGGCTGTTTTTACGGGTTTTATAGGTATGCTCTTTATTACACAGCCAAGTGGTCTTGGTTTTAGTAAATATGATCTGCTCGGTATCTTTTCAGGGGTAGGTGCAGCCTTGGCATATACCTCTGTGCGTGAGCTTAAAGAGTATTATGATACACGTGCTATTGTCCTCTCATTTATGCTCACAGGTACCATTGGTCCAATAGTGCTTTTTTGGCTCTCATCTTATATTCATCTGCCTGAACTTGATTTTATGTTGGGAACTTTTGTAATGCCGCAAGGTATTGTCTGGTTATATCTGATTGCTCTGGGACTTTTGGCAACACTCTCTCAGGTGTTGATGACAAAGGCTTATGGGGAGACAAAAGCCGGAATTGTAGGTGCTGTGAGTTATACAAATATCTTCTTTTCCGTTTTGGTGGGGCTTTTTCTTGGAGATGCACTTCCATCGCTTACAACGACATTTGGAATACTCCTTATCGTAGGAGCAGGGGTAATGGTAGCTAGAGCTAAATAAAGATTAAAAAGAAAAGGGTATAATACATACCATAAATAAGAAATGGATATGATATGAAACTATTAGCTGGTCCTTGCGTGATTGAGAGCGAGGAGAATATTTTTAAAATTGCAAAATCTCTTGAAAAGTATCAAGAGGATGCAACGATAGATTTTTACTTTAAAGCAAGTTTTGACAAAGCCAACAGAACATCATTGGAGAGTTTTCGCGGACTTGGAATGGATGAAGGGCTAAAAATACTGCAAAAAGTAAAAGATGATTTTGGATACAAAGTGGTTACAGATGTACATGAATCTATTCAGGTGGCGGCTGTTGCAGAAGTTGTTGATATGTTGCAGATTCCTGCATTTTTATGTCGTCAGACAGACCTGCTTGTTGCCTGTGCCAAGACAGAGCGTGAGATAAACATTAAAAAAGGGCAGTTTTTAGATGCCAATGCAATGCAGTATCCGCTTTTAAAAGTACTTCAAACGAGAGGCTGCTCGGAAGCGACTTATGAAAATGCACAAAAACATGGAGTCTATCTCTGTGAGCGCGGCAATACATTTGGGTATGGAAACCTTGTGGTAGATATGCGTAATCTTGTTCTTATGCGAAAATTTGCACCGGTTATCTTTGATGCAACGCACTCTGTGCAGATGCCGACGGCTGAGAATGGCAAGACAGGAGGAGACAGCTCAATGGTACCTTATTTGGCAAGTGCAGCGGCAGCTATCGGTGTGGATGGTTTCTTCTTTGAGACACACTTTGATCCGAGCATTGCACTCTCAGATGGCCCAAATATGCTCAAACTTGATGAGTTGGAAAAACTCATTGTAAAAATCAAAAAAATTCAAGAAATTAATTAAAAAGGAAAGATATGGAATTTATAGAAGGCAGATTAAAAGTAGTAAATGGCAAAAAAATTGCTATTGTCAGCACACGTTGGAACCACTTTATCGTCGATAGACTGGTAGAGGGAGCTAAAGATGCATTTGCTCGTCACGGTGGAGATGATGCAGATTTGACACATGTTTTAGTACCGGGTGCATTTGAGCTTCCGATGATTGTAGATAAACTGCTTGCAAGTGGAAAATATGACGGAATATGTGCTTTGGGTGCGGTTATTCGTGGCTCAACTCCACACTTTGATTATGTAAGTGCAGAGGCTACAAAAGGTATTGCTTCTATGAGCTTAAAACATCAAAAACCGGTAAGTTTCGGACTTTTGACAACAGATACTATTGAGCAGGCGATTGAGCGTGCAGGTACAAAAGCAGGAAACAAAGGGTTTGAGGCAATGACGGTTGTTATTGAGATGTTAGACCTTTACGAGGAGCTCTAGTTATGGCAACAAGACATCACGCAAGAATGGCAGTAGTGAGTCTGCTGTACGCTTTTGACTTAGGAAACGGTAACACTTCTGAACATACAACAGAGATTCTTGAAGAGAAGAAGATTCGTAACAAACAGCGTGACTTCGCACTTGATTTGTATGAGGGTGTTATGGCTCACTTAGAGGAGATAGACAAAGCGATTATTGAACATCTCAAAGATTGGGATTTTGAGCGTTTGGGTGCGATTGAGCGTGCAACGCTTCGTCTTGCAGCCTATGAGATACTCTTTGGTGAGCTTGATTCGGCTGTGGTTATCAATGAAGCGGTAGAGATTACAAAAGCCTTTGGAACAGAGCAGTCTCCGAAATTTATCAATGGTGTTTTAGACGCTATTGCAAAAGATAAAAAGTAACATATGCAATACACAGCTCTTCTTTTAGTGCTTTTTTCAAGTTGGCTTTTTGGTGCAAATGAGTGTCTTGGTTGCCATAAGGGTATTGAAGATATTCGTGATAGAAACTCCTCTATGATGCGTTCAATACTTCGTATGGCAGATGAAGCAGGCCACCCTGGGAATGACTGTATTGTCTGTCATGGGGGTAATCCAAAAAGCAAAAGTAAAAAGTATGCACATAGAGGAACTGTAGAGTACTTTAAAACCCATCCTGGACCAAAAGAGTACTATCCGGCACCGGCAAGTGCCTGGGTCAATCAAAACACCTGTGGTATATGTCATCCAAATCAGGTAGCATCACAGATGAACTCTCTGATGATGACAGAACAGGGAAAGATTCAAGGTGCAATGTGGAGTTTTGGTGGCAAAGAGGGGTATCAACACTCTATCGGTAACTACAAAACTGCCAATCCTAGTGACCCTCACGCACGCTTAGGTACGAAGAGTTATCGTGCCTATATGCAAAAACTCTCAAAAATGGAACCACAGGCTTTTCCAAAAGAGATGCAGGAACTTCCTGCTGCACCAACGATTGAAGAGGTAGAAAAAGATCCTTCCAAAGCTGTCTATACCTATCTGCGTCAGGAGTGTCTGCGCTGTCATACCGGCAGTAAGGGGCGTTCTAAACGTGGCGATTATAGAGGTGTGGGCTGCTCTTCGTGTCACGTACCTTACTCCAATGAGGGCTTTTATGAAGGGAATGATAAAAGCATTAAGAGAAATGAGCGTGGCCATATGCTCTCGCATCAGATTCAATCCTCACGCAAAGTAAAAGTAAAGATTCATAATGTAGAGTACAGCGGTGTTCCTGTTGAGACCTGTTCTACCTGCCACAACCGTGGAAAGAGAATAGGTGTAAGTTATCAGGGACTTATGGAGACGGCATATAATGCAACTTTTGATGCGCATGGAAATGCTCAGCCAAAACTTCATACAAAACGCTACTTGCATATGAAAGAGGATATTCACTATAAAAAAGGGATGCTTTGTCAAGATTGTCATACCTCTAATGACCTTCACGGTGACGGCTTTTTGAGTGGTGCTAATGCGGGTGCGGTTGAGATAGAGTGCCAAGATTGTCACGGTACGACTAAAAAGTATCCGTGGGAGTTGCCACTAGGTTACTCAGATGAGTTCAATACTACTGTAGCAACAGGCAGAGCAAGGGGTATTACCAAAACTGTTGCCAAATATCTTAAGCAGGGTTATCTGCCAAAAGATAAAGGGGATGGTTATATCTTAACGGCTCGTGGCAATCCTCTTCCAAAAGCGGTAAAAAAAGGCAACAAAATTATTATGCATCTGGCAAGCGGGAAAGATATAGAACTTAAACCGTTGAAGCTTTTAAAACAAGAAGAACGCCTCTCTAAAAAGGCTCTTGTGGCAATGGATGCAATAGATGCACATACAGATAAGATGGAGTGTTATACTTGTCACGCTACTTGGGCTCCACAATGTTATGGTTGTCATGTCAAAATTGATTATAGTGGTGGAAAAATGAATCCTGATTATCTGATGGCCTCACACGACCACGATATACACGGAACAACAGGAGAGATGAGAAATCTCAAAGATTACCTCGTGCCTGGAAAAGTGACAGAGACACGCTCTTATCTTCGTTGGGAAGACCCTGCACTTGCACAAAATGGTGAGGGAAGAATCTCTCCTGTAATTCCGGGGTGTCAAACGACTATTACCGTTATAGGCGAAGATGGCAAGGCACTCTTGCAAAACCATATATTTAAAATTCCAAATGTTGAAGGGGCAGGTAAAGAGGGACAAAATGCCATAGATATGGCTCCGGTTCAGCCCCATACCATTCAAAAAGAGGCAAGAAGTTGTGAGAGTTGTCACAGTTCGGCAAAAGCACTCGGTCTTGGTGTGGCAGGTGGAAAACTCAATGCTGACCCAAGTAAAACAACTATTATAGATATTATGAGTGCAGATAAGAGGCTGCTTGCAAAAAATGTGGATGAACAGATACCGGCAATACCAAATCTAAAATATGACTATTCCCAGTTCATAGATGAGAACGGTACGCAGCTTATGACGGTGGGACACCATTGGAAACTCTCTGCACCGCTTAATGCAGAGCAGCGAGATAAACTTGATCGTCGTGGTGTCTGTCTCTCGTGCCATAAGAGTATTCCAGATGGAAATCTTGCGATATCAGCAATGGCTCATATTGCGCAGATGACAGAGTTGAAGATAGACAATAAAGAGCATCATACTATTTTGAACAAGATTGTCAATATTGCTGCTTTGGTTCAGGTAGGCGGAGCATTTGTTGTAGTGTTGCTTCTGCTCTATCTGTTTTATAGAAAATTTATTAAAAAGAGATCGATAAATCCAATAAACAAGGGATGGAAATAGTGACAAAGAGACTTAGTAAAGAAGAAGCGCTTGATCTGATTAAAAATGCAGATCTCAAAACACTTGGAAAGATGGCAACTGCACGCAAACGTGAGCTGCATCCAAAAGGTATTACGACATTTGTAATTGACAGAAATATCAACTACACAAATATCTGTTGGGTAGATTGTAAGTTTTGTGCCTTTTACAGACACGAAAAAGATGCAGATGCCTATGTATTGACATTTGATGAGATAGATGCAAAGATTGATGAACTTTTAGAGATAGGCGGAACGCAGATACTTTTTCAAGGCGGGGTACATCCAAAGCTTCAAATTGAGTGGTATGAGGATTTAGTAGAGCATATTCATACAAAGTACCCGACAATTACCATTCACGGATTTAGCTCTATTGAGATTGATTTTATCGCCAAAGTTTCACGCATATCTGTTGAAGAGGTGTTGGAGCGTTTGCAAGCCAAAGGCTTGGCCTCTATTCCAGGTGCTGGTGCGGAGATACTCTCTGATAAGGTGCGTGATATCATCGCTCCTAAAAAGATTGACTCAGATGTCTGGATAGATATTCACAGAAAAGCGCATAAGCTTGGTATTAAGAGTACAGCTACAATGATGTATGGAACGGTTGAGAGTGATGAGGATATCATAGAGCATTTTGATATGATTCGTCGTCTTCAGGATGAGACTGGTGGATTTAGAGCATTCATCATGTGGAGTTTTCAGGGGAAAAATACAGAGCTTCTAAGACTCATTCCAGATATGGAAAAACCATCATCCAACCGTTACTTAAGACTCCTAGCAGTTGCAAGACTTTACCTTGACAATGTGCCAAATATTCAGAGCTCTTGGGTGACGCAAGGACCATACATCGGACAGATGGCATTGCGTTTTGGTGCCAATGACCTAGGAAGCACAATGATGGAAGAGAATGTTGTCAGCTCTGCAGGGGCTGCATTTTCTATGGCAAAAGATGAGATGGTTCATCTCATAAAAGATATAGGTGAAATTCCGGCAATTCGCAATACCGCGTATGAGACTTTAGAGATATTTGAATAGATGAAATATATTGTATTAGCATTTTTATTAATAGGACAGATTGTAATGGCAGCAAAGATAGAGAGCATAGAGGTAAAGGGGATAAAAATTCCACTTATTTTTGAAGAGGATAGTCGTCTTCCACTTGTAAATACACAGATAGTCTTTACAAACTCAGGCAGTATTAGCGATACGCAGGTGGCAGGCTTGGCAAAATTTTCGGCTAAGATGCTTGGAGAGGGGACAAAAGAGCTTGGTGCAAATGGTTTTGCAGAGCTTTTGGAGTCAAAAGCCATTCATATCTCTGCTAATACGGGGAGTGAGACATTTGTTATAGAGATGAGCTCACTAAAAGAGCAGTTCGCACAAAGTGCAAAATATCTGAAGATGTTACTTCAAGATCCAAACTTTACAAAACGCTCACTCAATAAAGTAAAGACAATGACAATGGGAGCGCTCTCACGCAAAGAGAATGACTATGACTATGTGGCGTCCAATGCGCTCAAAAAACTTCTTTTTGAAGGAACAGTTTTGGCACAGCCATCTTCGGGAACGCTGGAGAGTGTGCAGAGTATTCGCCTAAAAGATGTGAAAGGATTTGTAAAAGAGCATCTGGTTCTCTCACGCGCCATTGTGGTTGTAGGCGGGGATGTTGATCTTGTAGAGATTAAAAAAGAGATAGCAAAAGCTCTCAAAACACTTCCAAAAGGAGAGGCGAAGCCTCTTGCGCATTTTGAGGCAAGCAGTAGTGCAAAGACAGAGCTGCTCAAACGCGAGACACAACAGGCATATATCTACTTTGGCGCACCCTACAATATGGCTGTCAATGATGAAGATAACTACAAAGCAAGAGTAGCGACTTTTATTTTGGGGACGGGTGGTTTTGGAAGTCGTCTTATGGAAGAGATACGCGTAAAACGCGGACTTGCCTACTCTGCATATGCTCGTGTGCATATAAGTAAATCTGTCAGCTACTTCAATGGCTATTTACAGACAAAACTAGAATCACAAGCTGAGGCGAAAGCAACAGTAAAAGAGGTGATAGAGAAGTTTGTAAAAGAGGGCGTAACTCAAGATGAGTTAGAGCAGACGAAGAAGTTTTTACTCGGAAGTGAGCCGCTTAGAGTAGAGACTATGAGCCAGCGTCTCAATCGTGCATTTATGGACTACTACAAAGGTTTCAAACCAGGACACTCTCAAAAAGAGTTAGCAAAGATTAAAAATCTTAAGCTTGATGAACTCAACAGCTTTATAAAAAAACACAAAGAGATTTTAGAGCTCTCTTTTGCTATTGTTACGAAGTAGTTTATTGAGGTAAGAAGTTTAGATTTTTAATACATTACAGCTAGGTAATGTATTGGTTATGAGGTTTTGTTATAAAGCTACTTTGTAATTTTCATTATTTTATCATCATTCCAAAGAAACTTTGTTTCTTTGAGAAACTTTTTTTGGCGAGGGTAACCTATGATCTGTTAAATAGTAATTTCAATTAAGCAATATTTTGAATTGTTTTTAATTGTACTCCAATGTACTGAATAGTTTCCACTTATTTCTAGTTTTTTATTTTTAGAACCTGTTGGCTTCATAATAGTTCCATGGATAGTTTTATTTCCTCTAAAAAATCCATATATACCATTCGTATTACCTTCGTAAAATATTTTATCATCAACAACTGCTAGAAAGTATGCCTTTTTAAAGCCATTTTGTTTTAGTTGTTCTAAAAAGACTATATCTTTGCAAAAATTAAATAAATTTTCTGGAACTTGACCATTCTTTGGATATTTTAACTCAAGAACTGTATTTAAGTTGTTTTTATCTTCAAAAATTGATATATCAATTTCTTTTTTTTCAAATTTTGATTTATCAAAATTAAAAAATGTAACATTTCTTTCAAACTGAACTTTATTATTTTGATAAACACTTCTTAAAAAAATTCCAAGTTCATGTTGTAAACTAAACTCATTATAAATTTCTATTTTTTCAGAAGCGACAAGTGCAAAAAAATCTATAATAATCTCTTTTATATTTTTTCCTTAGGTAATAATTATTTATATAGCAAACATTCTATCAAAAAGAAGCGATAATTACAAAATAAATAAACACAATATTTGTGTGTTATTTGTTGAAAATATGACAAATTGAAATAATTTTATTAGCAATGATAAAAAAAGTATAAAATCCTTAAAAAGCGAGTGTTAATTACTTCAAGTATTAACAAGATATATAGCAAAAAAAAGCTACAATAAAACAAAAACGGCAGGGTATGGCAGAGATACTTATAGGACAGATTGATAGAGTTCTTTTTGAAGGGGATGACGGTTTTTTCATTGCTGTTTTAAAAACAGGTGAGAAGATAAGCGGTATCTACTATGAGAGTGCCATTGAAAATATCAAAGGCTCGGCAATTACCTTAGAGGGGGAGTGGCATGAGCATAAGAAGTATGGACGCACTTTTAAGTTTGACTCTATCAAGGTCAATCAAAATGAACTCTTCTTTTTTCTTAACAAAATCATCAAAGGTTTTACAAAAAAACTCTCCGCTGATTTAATAGAGCATTTTGGCTCAGAGGAGCTTGTCAATATTTTAGATAACGATATTGAGCGGCTGTTGGAGTTTAAGGGTATTAAAGAGAAACGCCTGAAGAAGATTCAGGACTCCTGGAAGAAGTTTCGCTCAATGCGTGAGCTAGGAGAGTTCTTAAGCCCCTACAATGTCTCTGCGGCACTCCTTACCACTATCGCCACAGCGATGAAAGATGTCAATGAACCCTGCACGAAGATAAAGAACAACCCCTATATATTGACAAATATCAGCGGCATAGGTTTTAAGCGTGCTGATGAGTTGGCTTTGAAAATGGGTATAGATGATGAAGATGAGAACCGTATAAGTGCGGCGATGGATTATCTGCTGCTTGATTATTGTGAAGCAAACGGAAACTCCTGCATAGCCAAATCACTTCTCTTTAGCGGTCTTGATGAGCTTCTTGGCTTTTATGAAAAAGCCTATCTTTATGAAGCGGCTTTGGTTGAGCGCGTGAGTGAGGGGAGCATAGTTCTTATGAAAAACGATCGTTTGGCTCCCGGGCGTCTCTATGATGCAGAGAAGTTTTTGTATGAGAGCTTTACGAAAAGAGCCAAGATGGACAGCGGTGGTTTTGTGAAAGATTTGGATGCATTCTTAGCAGACTCATCACTTAAGCTTGGAGCACAGCAAAGAGAGGCAGTAGAGCTTATCAATAAGGGTGCTATGCTGCTTTTTTTGGTAGGGTATGCAGGAACGGGAAAGAGTACGACATCTAAGACTATTTTAGAACTTTTAAATACCCGCTATGATAATAAAGAGATTATCACTTGCGCACTCAGCGGTATTGCATCACAGCGTATCAGCGATACGACAGGCTTTGAGTCTGCGACAATTCAATCTTTGCTTGTCAAACACGAAGATGCAGATAAATTTCCCTACTCTGTGGTGCTTATAGATGAAGCGAGTATGATAAACTCCACGCTTTTTGCAAAACTGATGGGAAAAATCTCCAACAAAGCCATTGTAATTATAGTAGGAGATGATGCACAACTGCCGCCTATTGGGGCGGGAAATGTGTTGAGTGATGTCTTGAAATTAGAGTTGGCTCCCATTGTCAAGCTCACGCAGATATATCGTCAGTCTCCAGAGCAGGCCATTACACTCATAGCAAATCAGATACGCCAAGGAGAGGTACCGCAGTATAGAGGTGAGTATGAAGATTTTGAGTTTGTTGATGTTAATATCGCCAACTACTATGCGCTGAAAAATCAGCTCTCACAAGAGGAGTTAAAGTCGCTGCGTGAGACAAATGCACAAAATATTATTGCCGAGATTCTTCAGAGGGTTGTAAAAAGTATTGAAAAGGCGCGTTACAGACTCAACAACAAGCTGATTAAAGAGTATTTGAACTATTTTCAGGTTATTACACCTATGAAAGGGGGGACACTTGGGAGTAACAATCTCAACAAGGTTCTGCAAGAGTATTTCAACCCCAATGCAAAACGCTGCATTAAAAGAGGCGAGGTGGAGTTTCGTCTGATGGACAAGGTTGTCCATACCAAAAATGAAAATATGATATCTTGGAGTTCCAATGCCTTTAAAGAGGATGAAGAGTCTGTACAAAGGCGAATATTTAACGGTATGAGCGGTCTGCTTTTTAAGATAGATGAAGATGAAGAGCAGGCCTATGTATTTTACCCCAATGAGGATGTCGTGGTGCGTTATGAGTATGATGAACTGCGAAACTACTTGATGTTATCGTATGCACTTACTATCCATAAGGTGCAGGGGATGGAGTATGATATTGTCGTGATTCCTATGAGCTTCAGCCATTTTATTATGCACAATACAAAGCTTATCTATACAGCTGTAACACGAGCAAAACATCGTTGTGTAGTTATAGGGGAGAGCGGGGCGTTTGAGAATGCGTGTCGCCGTTTGGAGACGACACAGCGAGATACGGTGCTTTTGGAGTTAGGAGCCTAGAGCTACTTTACAATAGCAGCTTCTAAAGCTTTTGCATCTTTGAGGTTGTCAATTTTAGTGATAACACCATCTGTAACAGATACAACTACTATACTCTCTTTATCCATACCTTTTGAGTACTCTGCTGAGAGTTTATCATCATTGATGAGTAAAATCGGGAATGGAAGTTTTTTAAGGTCCGGCAGAATGAACATATTTTTAATAATTGAAGGTGCCGGAGATACATCCGCTACATAAACAGCATGATGCTCTGGTAAAAAGTTTGCAGGTTTTGACTCTAAAAATCCATTACAGATATGTCCAACCGGTTTTGAAAATGAGAAGAAGATAACTTTTGTATCTGCCGGAAGTGTCTGTGGCTTTTCATTTTGATCATTGAGTTTAAGATCTTTAAGGCTTTTGCCAACTACGATTTTTGCTTCAACGTTTTTGTTCTCTTGAGAGTTTGAGCTACATCCAAGAAAGAGAAGAGCTACCATAAGCGATGCTAGAATTTTTTTCATATTTACTCCAATATGGTTTTATTTTCTGTAATGATACAGAAGTAGTTTTGAGATTATAATACGAATTATATTTACTTAATGCTTTTAATAGTTTCTAAAGTAAGTAAAATTATTGTAAAATTTCAAAAAATTTAAAGGAAAATAGATGGCATGGGCAACAGCAAGACATATACTAGTAGATAGTGAAGCAAAATGTAACGAGTTAAAGAGTGAGATAGAAAATGGAGCAGACTTTGGAGAGATTGCAAAGCAGTACTCTACTTGCCCATCTTCAAGAAATGGTGGAGATTTAGGGCAGTTTGGACCGGGACAGATGGTTCCTGAGTTTGACAAAGCTGTATTTAACGGAGATGTCGGTGTGGTTTATGGACCTATTCAAACACAGTTTGGTTACCACCTTTTAGAAGTAACAGGCAGAGGTTAAGGAGTAAAAAAATGGTAAAAGTAGCAGCCATTCAGATGAGTATGGGTGAAGATAAGTCTGCAAATGTAGCCAAAGCTAAAAGATTAGCTTACGAGGCTGCACAAAGTGGTGCAAACATCATACTTTTACCAGAGCTCTTTGAAGGGCTTTACTTCTGTAAAGATATGGATGTAAAGTACTTCTCATGGGCAGCTCCTCTGAAAGGCAACAGACTTATAGCAGAGTTTCAAGCACTCTCACGTGAGCTTGGAGTTGTGCTGCTGGTCTCTTACTTTGAGCGAGATGGGGAGGAGTACTTTAACTCTCTTGTCGTTATTGATGCAGATGGAAGTGTGATGGAGAATTACCGTAAAACACACATTCCCGATGGTCCCGGTTATGAAGAAAAGTTCTACTTTAAGCCCGGAGATACCGGCTTTAAAGTCTATGCTACCAAGTTTGGAAAAATCGGAGTAGGTATATGCTGGGACCAATGGTTTTGTGAAACAGCACGCGCCCTTACACTCAAAGGTGCAGAGATTATCTTCTACCCGACAGCTATCGGGAGTGAGCCGGAGATTCATCTGGACTCAAAAGAGCATTGGCAAAGAGTGCAGATGGGACACGCAGCGACAAATACTGTTCCGGTAGTGGTGGCAAATCGCTATGGGCGTGAAGTGGGAGAGAGCTGTGAGCTTAGCTTCTACGGTTCATCATTCATAACAGACTATACCGGGGCTAAAATTGCTGAGGCCTCACGCAATAAAGAGGAGATACTCTATGCGGAGTTTGATTTGGCAGAGAATGCAAAACAGCGTGAGTACTGGGGGCTTTTGCGTGACAGACGAAGCGAGATGTATGCTACAATCTGTGAAGAATAATACTCTGTAAATCTTCAAGCTTTGCGTGAGTGATATTTGCAAACTGAGAGCGGTTGAATGTCTGTTGGCGTTTTGCAAGTTGGGCAGTATGTGTAGAGATAAGTGAGAGCATCTCCTCTTTGTCTATCTTTGCATCGAGATATGCTAAAACCTCTACAATACCGATGGCTTTCATCGCATTTGGAGAGCGTGTATATTTCTGTTCAAGATATGAGACTTCATCTATCACTCCCATATCATACATCTTTTGTGTTCTTTTGGCAATTCTCTGGCGTAATATATCACGCTCCACATCAATGTTGTAAATAGGCAAATCACAAATAACAGGCTGCGGCGGATTTTTTGCAAACCATTCACTTGGTGTTAAACCTGAAGCTGCATAGATAAGCAGCGCTTTTTCTATGCGATAGCGGTCATTTGGAGCTATTTTTTGCATATAGACTGCATCTTTTTTCATAAGCATATCATACACCTGCGTGAGGTTCTTTAGTTGCTCTTTGACCTCTTCTTGCGTGAGAGGCTCTATGGTTGGAAGCGGGGAGAGGCCATCAATTAAAGATTTGAGATAGAAGGATGTTCCACCGACAATAATAAGATTTTTGTTATCCTCTTGACACTTTTGCACTACCTCTTTGTAGAGGCGTATAAATATCTCAACACTAAAGTGCTCATTTGGGTATATCTCATCAATACCAAAGTGCTTTACCTCACGCAGCTCCTCTTTTGAAGGTTTTGCCGCGACAATGTCTATCTCTTTATAGATACTCAAAGAGTCTATGGAGAGAATGTAGGCATTGCTCTCTTTGGCTATGTTAATACCTAAATCACTTTTTCCTGAAGCTGTAGGACCAATGATGGCGAGTTGTTTTAGACTCATTTTTTCTCTTCTATGAGCTCTGTATCTTGAACATCATCACTATGCTTTTTTTGGAGTGATTGATGCTCTTCTACTTTCATATTGCTTCCAAGGGCGCTCAAAAGAGCAATCTCTTGCTCTTTGTCTATATTTCCGCTTGCTACACGGTCAATAATCTTCTCGGCAATACGCATCTTTGTCATATTTTCCTGTTGATGGAAATATTTTTCAAGATTATCCTCATAGGCTTTGAGCCTATCTTCGTGTCGTTGTTTAAAATAGAGATAGATGAAGTACGCAGCGATGATAAGAACAATAAGAAGTATAAAAAGCAAATAGCGTGTAATCTCCATTGAGTCTGCATGTTCAAGGTCTCTGAGTTTTGCTTCAAATGCCTCTTTTTCTCTTGCTTGTTGGAGTAAAATTTGCTCTTTTTTTGCTTCTGCTTCAAGGCGAATCTTCTCTAAAAGCTGCTCTTTTTCAAGTTTTGCAAGTTCGGTTTGAGACTCTATTTTTGCAAGCTCTTGCTCTTTTTTTGCATCTATTTGTTTTATTTGTACCTCTTTAGAATTAGCTATTTTTTTCTGAAACGCTTTTTCTATTGCAAATTTTTTTGCTGCTTCTTGTTCTTTAGAGTCCCCTGTATTACAGGCAGAAAATGTAATTAGAAAAAATAGTAAAACAGGCAATACTTTCATAGTTATACTCATAAATAGTTAGTTTTACAGATATTCTAGTGAAATTTTTCTTAATTTAGCTTAGGACACATTAAACTTTAAATGACATTTGGCTAAAATAGTTCATAATTATTTTATTTGGAGAGTAGTTTGCAAAAATTGATACAAAAAGCAAAAGATTTTAATGAATTGGTGATGTTTGAGCACTCTATCTTTTCGCTTCCATTTATCTTCATTGCAATGGTGGTTGCAGCTGATGGCTGGTTTGGATTTGAGCTGCTTTTTTTAGGTGTTTTGGCAGCTATTAGTGCCAGAAACTTCGCAATGGGTGTGAATCGTTATGCCGATAGCGATATTGATGCGAAAAATCCGCGAACACAAAACCGCCCCAATGTAGATGGACGTATTGACAAGATGAGTATGCTTGTTTTTATAGGGGTCAATGCTTTTGTTTTTATTGCAGTTGCTTATGTTATCAATGATTTGGCTTTGAAGTTGAGTGTGCCTATTTTGATAGTGCTTGGTTCCTACTCGTACTTTAAGCGTTTCTCCTCTTTGGCACACGTTATTTTGGGTGTTTCTCTTGGTCTGGCTCCTATTGCGGGAGTTGTTGCTGTGAGTGCGGCTATTCCGCTTTGGAGTGTTCTTCTCTCCTTGGGGGTTATTTTTTGGGTAGCCGGTTTTGATCTGCTCTACTCTTTGCAGGATATGGAGTTTGACAAAGAGGAGGGACTGCACTCTATCCCTTCACGTTATGGCGCAGAGGCTACGCTCTTTATTTCGGCACTTTTTCACGCCTTGGCAGTTCTTTTTTGGCTGCTTTTTGTTTGGGCTGCCGGGCTTGGCTTTTTTGCCTTTGTTGCAGCTGCCGGCAGCGGTTTTGTTCTTTTTTACGAGCAGCGTCTTGTACGTCGTGACTTTAAACAGATAGACAGAGCATTTTTTACGGTAAATGGCTATTTGGGCATTGCATTTTTTGCTCTGATTATACTTGACAGGATGGCAGCATGAGTGAGCCTCGTTTAGTTCCCGCACCCATAAGTATAGAGTTCTCGGAAGCTTCTTTAAATGAAGAGGCCTATGAGCGTGAGTTTCAACAATTGAGTGAGAGTGATGATGACCCAATCAGTCAATGGCTCAAACTCGCAAAAGCAAGAGGGGAGACTGCAGAGACCGATCCGGTACTTTTAAACCTTGTTGTAGAGCTGCACAGAAAAATAGACGCACTTGAGGCTTTCTTGAAAAACGAGACACCTAAACGTGTCTCTTTGACTGCCGCAGCAGAGATTGAATCTATAGGTTTTGAGCACTTCAAGCTCAAAGAGCCGCTTTTAGAAGCAGGAAAGCTCTACTATGGAAGAGTGATGATGCCGGTACATCCCAAGCGGGATATCGGTATATTTTTCAAAGCGCTTGATGGACAGCTTGCAGAGATTGTACGCATACACGAGCGTGATGAGAAAGAGTGGGCAGCATATATGACGGCACGTGAGCGTATTTTAATCCGTCAGGCAAGAGAGAAGAAGTCGTGAATTTAGAAAATTTTAATTTCTCCATAGAGTATGTAGTCGTTGTAATGGCAGGGCTTATTCTCTATCTTCTTTACTATGTCTATACAAAAGATTCACACTACTCACGCAATATCCGCTCCGTTGCATCTGTCGTTGAAGATTTAAACAGAGAGATATTTTATCTCAAACGTGAGCTCAAAGAGACAGAGAGTGCCATAAAAAAAGCACCGCAGAGAATGAGTGATGATGAGATATACCAAGAGATAGAGAGAAGTGTCTATGATATGGTGCATCCGCTCTCTTTGGCACTCAAACAGATTGAGGGAAATATCAATGCCATTGAAATGGAGATAGAGTCTCGTATAGCGCAGCTTGAGAGCGGTGTGAAACAGATAAGTATTCCAGCTTCCATTCACGGAAATGATGATGAGAAGATTATTACAATGTTTCAGCAGGGTATTGCCATTGAGACTATTGCAAAAGAGCTGCATATCTCAAAACCCGAAGTTGAGTTTGTATTGAAAATAAACAAGATAAAGTAAAATATGCAAGCAGACAGAAAACTCTTTACCCTTGTGGCTACGCTTATCGGTATTAGTGTTATGCTCTCTTATACATTGACACAATATACTGTTTTGCTCTTTGGGGTAAATGAGTTTCACTTTGTAATTCGTCAGGCTATCTTTGCTTTGATGGGTATTACTATTATCTTTACACTCTCACAGCTTGACCCTGACAAGTGGCTCAAACCTATCGGTTTTACACTCTTTTTTGGTTCGTTGATTTTAATGATAGCGATGCCCTTTTTGCCAGAGAGTATCGTCTCGGCAGTAGGTGGTGCAAAAAGGTGGATAAAGGTAGCAGGTTTTTCTCTGGCTCCGGTGGAGTTTTTTAAAGTCGGATTTATCTACTTTCTTGCTTGGAGCTTCTCACGCAAACTGGGACATCACGGAGATATGGGGATAAAGAGTGAATTTAAGCGTTTTTTGCCTTATGGTGTCGTTTTTGTTATGGCGATGTTTATTATTGCATTTTTACAAAAAGATTTGGGGCAGGTTGTCGTTCTTGGGGCGACACTTCTGTTTATGCTGATATTTGCAGGGAGCAGTTTCCGTTTCTTTCTTACTATACTGGGTGCAATATTTGCAGCAATCATTATTTTTATATTGACTGCAAAACATAGAATTTTGCGTATAAAATCGTGGTGGTCCATAGCTCAAAACTCTGTACTTGAGCTCTTTCCTGATGCCATTGCCGATAAACTGCGTGTGCCTGTTGAGGTTGAACCCTACCAGATAGGCAACTCGCTCAATGCCATTCATAATGGCGGATTTTTTGGAACCGGCTTGGCAGATGGAACATTTAAGCTTGGCTTTTTGTCTGAAGTTCATACCGACTTTGTTTTGGCAGGGCTCTCTGAGGAGTTTGGTTTTGTGGGCCTTTTGCTTGTTGTGGTGCTTTTTATGTGGATGTTGCAGCGTATCTTTAAAATAGCCAATCGGGTAGATGATACAAGTCTCTATCTTTTTAGCATAGGCATTGGGTTGATTTTGGCATTTTCATTTTTGGTAAATGCCTATGGAATAAGTGGAATTACCCCTATTAAAGGGCTCTCTGTGCCATTTCTCTCTTATGGAGGTTCGGCAATGCTTGGAGCCAGTTTTGGAGTTGGAATGGTGTTGATGGCAAGTAAAAAAGCGAAGATGGATTAGCGTATGAAGTTATGTGTAACAGGTGGTGGAACAGGCGGACATTTGATGGTGGCAGAGGCGATAGTAGAGGCTGCTGTAAGTGAGGGGCATGAGTGTATATTTATAGGCTCAACAAAGGGACAGGATAGAAAATATTTTGAGCACGGAAGTCCCTTTTCTCACGTCTATTTTTTAGAGACTACGGGTGTTGTCAATCAAAAAGGGTTTGGAAAGCTCAAAGCACTCTTGAAGATACTTAAAGCCTTTTTCATCTCACGCAGCTTACTAAAAAAGCATAAAGTTGAAGCAACATACAGCGTTGGAGGATTTTCTGCTGCACCTGCCTCTTTTGCAACACTTTCTCTTTTTTTACCGCTCTTTATTCACGAACAAAATGCAGTTACAGGGCGACTTAATGCACTTTTGAGACGATATGCAAGAAGTTTTGTCTCTGCGTATGATAAAAACTCACCAATTCAAGGCTATCCGGTAAAAGAGGTCTTTTATAAAACAGCCCACCTGCGTGAGGTGTTACAGACTATCATCTTTCTTGGCGGGAGTCACGGTGCAAAAGCGATTAATGATTTGGCACTTGAAGTGGCGTGGAAACTTAAAAAAAGAGGAATTAAAATCATTCATCAAGCAGGAGAAGCAGACTTTGAGCGTGTAAAAGCAGAGTATGAAAAACTAGGCGTTGAGGTGGAACTCTACGCCTTTACACAAGAGCTTCCAAAGTTAATAGCACAAGCTGATATGGCAGTCTCACGCAGCGGAGCCTCAACATTGTGGGAGCTTACAACAAACGGCTGTCCTGCGTTGTTTGTGCCATATCCTTATGCTGCCGGGGATCATCAATACTACAATGCAAAGTTCATTGTTGATAATGAGATGGGATGGCTTGAGCGTGAGGGAGAGGGCTTAAAATCAAAACTCCTCTCCATCATTAAAGAGCCAAAGCTTAAAGAAAAAAGTGAAAAACTCCTCAAATATGCCAAAAAAGATGTGGCTCTACAGATGATAAAAGATGTTGAGGCGAAACTCTAATGTTGCACGAACTTGCACAAGAGCTGGTTAATCTGATATTTGACTGGGGATATTTGGGTATCTTTATAATGATGGCGATTGAGTCCAGTTTTATCCCTTTTCCTTCTGAGATTGTACTTGTACCTGCTGGTTATTTGGCGAGTAAGGGAGATATGAGTGTCACATACATTATGATGAGTGCGATTTGTGGTAGTATTGTTGGGGCATTTGTGAACTACTACCTTGCTTTTACTCTTGGTCGTAAGTTCTTACTGCGTTATGGAAAGTACTTTTTTATCTCCCATGAGAGTTTAGAGAAGATGGAGCGCTACTTTAAAAAACACGGGCACATCTCTACATTTACAGGGCGGCTTATTCCGGGTATTCGCCAGCTTATCTCCATACCTGCTGGACTTGCAAAGATGAATCTTTTGGAATTTACTACTTTTACGGTTCTTGGTGCCGGTATTTGGGCTTTGATACTTACCCTTTTGGGCTACTTTATCGGGGAAAATCAGGAGCTTATAAAAGAGTACTTAAGAGAGATAACTATTGTAGTTTTTGTGCTACTCATAATGATAGGCTTGTTATACTACCGCTATCAAAAAAAGAAGGAGTGTTAATTATGGTTGAAGTAGGTCAAAAAGCACCGGAGTTCTGTCTGCCAAATCAAGATGATATAGAGATATGTTCAAGAGATTTAAAAGGGAAGTGGATAGTACTCTACTTTTATCCAAAAGACAATACGCCGGGATGTACAACAGAGGCGTGTGAATTTACAGAGGCTGCACCTGATTTTTCATCACTTGATGCAATCATATTAGGGGTAAGCCCTGACTCTACAAAAAAACATAGAAACTTCATAGAGAAAAAAGAGCTTGGTATTACACTACTGAGTGATGAGAGTACGGAGATGATGCAGGAGTGGGGTGTCTGGCAGTTAAAGAAAAACTACGGTAGAGAGTATATGGGTGTGGTTCGCTCTACATTTATTATAGACCCTGAGGGTATTGTACGTGCCAAATGGGAAAAAGTTCGTGTAAAAGGTCATGTAGAAGCAGTCAAAGAGAAGCTGCAAGAACTTCAAGCTTAATCTAAGCATATTTTAAGTATAATTCGCCGATTTTTCTTCTGCATTTACAGTTGAAAATATTAACAGGTTATGTCAAAAAACCGGTGCAACTTCCTCTTATAGGGAGTCAATGTCCGACATCTCCAAAGCCAACCGGTGAAATTTCTGGCTCATTATGAAGCCTTTTAAGGACCTATCTATGGTAACTATGAAAGACCTATTAGAATGTGGTGTACACTTTGGACACCAAACTCGTCGTTGGAATCCAAAGATGAAAAAATTCATCTTCGGTGTAAGAAAGAACATCTATATTATCGATTTACAAAAAACATTACGCTACTTCCGTAATACATACCAAATCGTAGTTGATGCAGCAGCAGAAGGGCAAACTGTTCTTTTCGTTGGTACAAAAAAACAAGCGCGTAACTCAGTTCGTGAAGCAGCTATCGCATGTGGTATGCCGTATGTAGATAACAGATGGTTAGGTGGTATGCTTACTAACTTCCCAACTATTCAAAAATCTATCCGTAAACTTGACGTTATTACTGAAATGCAAGAAAATGGTCAAATCGATCTTCTTACTAAAAAAGAAGCACTTATGCTTTCAAGAAAAAAAGAGAAGCTTGAGATGTATTTCGGTGGTATCCGTGATATGAAAAAACTTCCAGATATGCTTTTCGTTGTAGATGCAGTTAAAGAGCACACAGCAGTACTTGAAGCTCGTCGTCTTGGTATTCCAGTAGTAGCTCCACTAGATACTAACTGTGACCCAGACCTTATCACTTACCCAATTCCTGGTAATGATGATGCTATCCGTTCTATCCAACTTTTCTGTCGTGAAATGACAGCTGCTATCAATGAAGGTAAAGCACTTCGTGATGGTCAAGGTGAAGAAGTTGAGCAGACTGAAGAGAGTGCTAGTGAAGAAGCAGCAACTACAGAAGCTCCAGCAACAGAAGAAACAAAAACAGAGGAAGCATAATTATGGCAGCAGTAACAGCAGCAATGGTTAAGGAGCTTCGCGCAGCGACTGACGCTCCTATGATGGATTGTAAAAAAGTTTTAGTTGAAGCTGATGGAGACATGGAAAAAGCAAAAGAGCTGCTTAAAGAGCGTGGTATCGCTAAAGCAGCTAAAAAAGCTGACCGTGTTGCAGCAGAAGGTCTTGTTGGTTATAAAATGGCTGACGATTTCTCAAAAGCAGCAGTTGTAGAAGTAAACTCTGAAACTGACTTCGTTGCACAAAATGAAGGTTTTCAAAATCTTGTAAAAGATACTGTTGAAGAGATTTACAACAATGAACCATCTGATGTTGAAGCGCTTAATGCTTCTGCATACGGTGAGAAATTTGTTGAGACTGTTACAAAAATCGGTGAAAAAATCGAAGTTCGCCGTTTTGCAGTAATGAAAGCAGAACCAACAGAAGCAATGAACGGTTACATTCACTCAAACAGCAGAATTGCAGTTATCGTTAAAGCGAAATGTGATTCTGAAAAAACTGCTGAGTGTATGAGAGATACATTGAAACAAATCGCAATGCATGCATCTGCAATGAAACCAACAACTCTTTCATATAAAGATTTTGATCCTGCATTTGTTGAAGGTGAAACACAAGGTCGTATTGAGGCACTTAAAAAAGAGAATGAAGAGTTAGCAAGACTTAAAAAACCTCTTAAAAATGTTCCTAAATATGTATCTATGATGCAACTTACTGATGAAGTTATGGCTCAGGCTGAAGCTGACATCAAAGCTGAGTTGATCGCAGAGGGTAAACCAGAGAAAATTTTAGACAAAATCATTCCTGGTAAAATTGCTCGTTTTATCTTAGATAACACACTTTTAGATCAAGAACAAGCTCTTCTTGACCAACAATATGTACTAGATGACAAATTAACTGTGGCTCAAGCAGTTGAGAAAGCAGCTAAAGCATGTGGTGGTACAGCTGAAATTACTGAATTTGTTCGCCTTGAAGTTGGTGAAGGAATTGAGAAAAAAGAAGACGACTTCGCAGCAGAAGTTGCAGCACAAATGGGTTAAGCCTCTCGGCTTTCCCACTCCCTTTTTAACTTTTTAAATCTCCTTTTACAAAGATTAGCTATAATCTTTTTATGAATCTAATATCTGCAAAAAATTTATCTCACTCTTTTGATTATGAACTTTTTAGTAACCTCTCTTTAGAGTTACAGACAAATGAAAGTATCGCGATTATTGGTATAAGCGGGAGTGGAAAATCTACTCTGTTACATCTTCTCTCAACTCTTTTAAAACCTCACGGCGGCAGCGTTGAACTTTTAGGAAAAGATATATTCTCTATGAGTGATAAAGAGCTCTCGCATCTGCGAAGAGATGAGCTTGGGCTTGTTTTTCAGTCGCACTATCTTTTTCGTGGTTTTAGTGCTTATGAAAATTTGGAAGTAGCGGAGATACTCGCGCAAGAGCCTATTGACAATGAACTGCTCAAGCGTCTTAATATTGAACATTGTATTCATCAAAAAGTGACAGAGCTCTCCGGAGGGCAGCAGCAGCGTGTCTCTATTGCCAGGGTGCTTACAAAAAAACCTACTATTATTTTTGCAGATGAACCAACGGGAAATCTTGACAAAGAGACAGCCAAAGAGGTTATGGAACTCTTTTTTGAGTATATTCAAACAGAGAATGCAGGTATGGTTCTTGTCACACACGATGAGGCGTTGGCGCATATGTGTGACAGGGTATATTCTTTGCAAAACAGAGAGCTTCTAAAGGTAAAATAATGGGGTGGATGCAGATATTTAATGATACAAATATTGTAGCATTTATACTGCTTTTTTTCCGCTTTGCAGCACTTTTTATTGCTGTTCCTATTTTTTCTCATAACAATATTCCTATGAGTATTAAAACCGTTATGGCTTTTTTCTTTACAGTTGTCTTTTACAACTCAATGCCGCCACTTGAAATTGCTATAAGTGTTCCAACTGTAATTATTGCTATTTTAAGTGAGTTTTTACTTGGACTTGCTGTTGGCATAGCTTTGCAGGTTGCTTACAATGTCATTACATTTGCAGGTGGGCAGATATCGTTTATGATGGGTTTTTCTATGGCAAGTGCCATTGACCCGCAATCTGGCGTCTCTATGCCAATTATATCTCAGTTTCTCTCTTTGCTCGGTTTAATGATACTGCTTTCTCTTAATCTTCATCATTGGATGCTGCTGCTTATTGATCACTCTTTAAAAACTGTTCCTTTGGGAGGTTTTATGTTGCATAAGGATTTCTTTGAATATATTATTCATGCTACATCAAAGATGTTTCTTGTTGGGTTGATTATAGCTTTTCCTATTATTGCACTCTCTTGGCTTGCAGATGTTATTTTTGGAATGTTGATGAAAACAATGCCTCAGTTTAATCTGCTTGTTATCGGTTTTCCTATTAAAATAATGGTGGCTTTTGTTGTACTTATAGCAATCTTAACAGCAATTATGCTCTTGCTAAAAGGTCAAGTTCAAGAGGCTTTTAATGCTTTGGAGATGTTTTTTTAGTTTTTTTAGGGTACAATAATGTGATTTTAACAATCATTGAAAGCTCTTAAGAAGGAATAGATGTGAAGATACTACTTTTAAATAATAATCCTGTCGTCAATAAACTTGTCACACTCAGTGCGCAAAAAACCTCTGATGAATTAGATATTGTTGCTGCTAAGGAGGATACTCCGCCATCCTCTTCCTATGATCTTGTCGCCATAGATGACTCTTTGGGAGATGAGAAACTTCTACAAGAGCTCAAAGAGAGCCTGACTTTTCGTAAAACACTCTATATCTGTTCCCGTGATGCTGAAGGGGGAGATGCGTTTGATTTGATTTTAAAAAAACCTTTCTTACCGACAGATCTTGTTGAGATGTTTGCTGCTATAGATAAAGAGCTCTCAACAGCTCCGCAAACTGAAACAGAGGCAGAATCTGAAGATATGCAAGAGAGCCTCGATAGCTTGGATGAGATTGAAGGACTTGAAGAGCTTGATGCAATGGATGAGTTAGAGGAGCTTGAAGATTTAGAAGATATCTCACTTGATGAACAGGTAGAGCTAGAACATGATAGTTTTGAGCTTGATGTGAAGGGTGCTTCTGATGAGTTACTAGAAGATGATACATTTATGGCTCAAGATGAGAATTTCGATAGTGAAGACGAAGATATTACACTCTCATTAGATGAACTTGAAGATGAGACACTTATAGATGAAGCATCTTTGGAAAATGATGATTTAAGTGAGAGTGTTTTAGATGATGAAGAGGCACAAAAAGTAAAAGCACTGCTTGATGAGACAAGTAGTGAAGATGAAACTACAGAGGCTGATGAACTTGATTTTGATATAGCACTTGATATGGAAGATGAAGCTGATGCAGATATTACTGAAGATGATGGTATTGATGCTGAAGAATTTACACTAGATGAAGTCGATTCAGAGAGTTCAAATGAAGATATAGAAGATTTGGATTTTGATATGGCACTTGATATGGAAGATGAAGCTGATGCAGATATCTCTGATTTTGCAGATGAAGATGATTCTTCTCTTGACGAGATGGAATTAGATGAAGAAGATAAAGTCTCTGCAGAATTTTCACAAACAGAGGAATTTTCAGAAATAGCAGATGAAAATGATGAGGAAGAAGCTATAGAAGAAGTGCTTCCTGAAGAAGTTGAAGATGAAAATCTTGAACAGCAGATTCAAGAAGCAGTTGAGGAGCTTACACCTGAAGAACTTGAGAGTGAATTAGATGAAAATACACTTCTTGAGATTGCTGCAACAGAGATGGATGCTCTTGATACTCTAAACTCAAAAGATTTGAAAGTTGCTCTTGGCGAAGAGCTCCCTGAGGAGCAAGAAGAGATAGTTCAAGAAGATGAAGAAGAGGTGACACAGGAGGATGTGGCAGAGCTTTTAGAAGAGGCTCAAAGCAGCGATGAAGAGCCATTGGCCGAAGAAGAAGCAGTAGAAGAGGCAGAAGAAGAGAGCGAGACCATAGAGAGTGTAGAGGCGTTGAAAAAACTTCTCAAAGCGCTTGAAGACAAAGAGGTTGCAGCTGCAATGAAAGGGATGAAAATCACTATAAATATAGAATTGGGTGGTAAATAATGAGTCAGATTAATGGTGCAGTTTTAGTTCTCTCAGGACCAAGTGGAGCAGGGAAAAGCTCTTTGGTGCGTAAGATTATTGATGATATCGGAGCCTGTTATTTCTCAATATCAACTACAACACGTCCAATTCGTGAAGGGGAAAAAGATGGTGTTGATTACCACTTTGTAGATAAGGCTGAGTTTGAGCGTGAGATAGAAGAGGACCAGTTCTTGGAGTATGCTCTGGTGCATGGAAACTACTACGGAACATCACTTCGTCCTGTGAAAAAAGCACTCTCAGAAGGAAAGCTTGTTATTTTTGATATTGATGTACAAGGGAACGCTGCTGTTCAAAACAGACTCGGAGATATTACAACATCTGTCTTTATTACACCGCCGACACTCTCTGAGCTGAAAAAACGTCTCCAAAATCGTTCAACCGATACACAAGAGGTTATAGATAAACGTCTTCAGATGGCAAAAAAAGAGATTCAGCGTGTAAGTGAGTATGAGTATCTTCTTATAAATGATGATTTGGATGAGGCTGCTGAGAAGTTGCGTTTTATCGCTATAACGGCACGTTACAAAAAATCAAATGAAGAGATCAACCGATTTGTAAATGAGTGGGAAGATCTGTAAGAGAAGATACAGAAAAATAACGATATACTTCAAACACTTAATTTTAAACAAGGAAATATACTATGGGAATGCCTAGTGGAACAGAACTATTATTAATCTTTGGAATTATCGTACTGCTTTTTGGTGCGAAGAAGATACCTGATTTAGCAAAAGGTCTTGGTAAGGGAATTAAAAACTTCAAACAAGAGATGAAAGAAGTTGATGAGATTGATGTAGAAGCACCTAAAAAAGTTGAAAAAACTGAAGAGGTAGCATCTAGCGAAGAAGCTCCAAAAACTACTACACAAGCGTAAGCCTTGAAACAACGTGTATCAGCGCTGCTGCGCGAAAAACTTGGTCGTGAAGTTGTTTTAGAGAAGCCGCGTGACCGCTCTTTTGGTCACTTTGCAACTCCTATTGCTTTTTCATTGGCAAAAGAGCTGAGAAAATCTCCTATGATTATTGCAGATGAGTTGGCATCATCATTTGATGATACCAATGAGTTCTCAAGTGTTGAGGCTGTAAAAGGGTACCTCAATTTTCGTCTGAGTGAAGATTTTTTGAGTCAGTATGCTTCGTGGGCACTTGAAAATCCATCGGAATTTGCGACACAGAAAAAGGGTCAGAAGATTCTTTTGGAGTTTGTAAGTGCAAACCCTACGGGACCGCTTCATATTGGTCATGCAAGAGGTGCAGTCTATGGAGATACACTCTACCGTCTTGCAAAACATCTGGGGTATGATATTACTGCTGAGTATTATGTAAATGATGCTGGAAATCAGATTGACCTTTTAGGACTCTCTATTCAGCTCTACGGGCGTGAAAATCTGCTTGATGAGACGGTAGAGTATCCTGAATCTTACTACCGTGGAGAGTATTTAGACGCTCTTGCCCGTGAGGCGATGGAGAAGTTCGGTGCAGAGATTTTTCATGATGAGTCTCGTCGTCGTGAGCTTGCAATGTGGGCAAAAGATGAGGTGATGAAGATAATTGTCAAAGATTTGGCAGATACAAATATTCACTTTGATACTTTTGTCTATGAATCAACGCTCTATAATGACTGGGACAGAGTTATGCAGAAGATGGAGAGCAATGCTCCTGGAAGTATCTATGAGAAAGAGGGCAAGGTATGGATTGCATCTGAAGCAAAAGGCGATGACCACGACAGAGTTGTTGTACGTGAGGATGGTCGCCCGACATATCTGGCAGGTGATATAGTCTATCATAACCAAAAGTTTGAGCGTGGATATGATCACTACATCAACATTTGGGGAGCTGATCACCACGGTTATATTCCTCGTGTAAAAGCGGCTATTGAGTATCTTGGGTATGACTCTGAGAAGCTTGAAGTGCTTCTTTCTCAAATGGTAAGTCTCTTAAAAGATGGCGAACCGTATAAGATGAGCAAACGTGCAGGTAATGTGATTTTGATGAGTGATATCGTTGAAGAGATAGGTGCAGATGCACTTCGCTTTATCTTTGCAAGCAAAAAGAGTGATACAGCGCTGGAGTTTGACTTGGCAGAGTTTAAAAAAGAGGATAGTTCAAATCCGATTTTTTATATTCAGTATGCACATGCAAGAATTCAGACACTTCTTTCAAAAAGTGAGCTCTCAAAAGATGAAATAAGCTCGGCATCACTCAAAGGGCTTGGAGAGAATGCCGATGCACTTCTCTTTGATGCACTTTTACTTCCTGAAGTGGTTGAAGATGCATTCTCTACCCGTCAGGTTCAAAAACTGACAGATTATCTTAAATCACTTGCGGCATCGCTTCATAAGTTTTATTATGATGTGCGTATGATTGGTACGGAAGATGAAGCAAAACTTTTAAAACTGATGCTTGTGGTGGCACTCAGTATTAAAACAGGTCTCTCTCTTATGGGAATTGAGGCTAAAGATAGAATGGTAAAAGAGGAGAACTAAAAAAAGTTCTTCACTCTTTTATCTGAGGGTAGAGCTTCTCTACCTCTTGTAAATATTTTTTTGGTACCTGAATCAAAATAGGATTTTTTTCCTTATCTAACCAGCCAATAATCTTTTTTAAATTTTTCTCAGACATTGAAGTACATCCTACCGTCGGATGATTAGCTTCTTTTTGTATATGCAAAAAGATACACGAACCCATTTGTGCTTTTGCGTGAGCATTGTGTGCCACTACTACACCATATCTGTACTGTTCGTCTTTACGCCGCATATGCTCAAAACTCTTCTCATCTCCATTTGCTTCTATTATTTGGTTGTAAAAAGGGGAGCTGCTCTCATCAACACAGATAAGATTTTCATCGCTGTGGAGATAGGGCATCTTTGTATCTGCACTAAAGGCATATCCAAAACTCTCACGCAGCTTGAAAATCCCTGCAGGTGCTTTTTTGTCTCCCTCGTGTTTTATCGGCTCATCTGCTGCGTGAGCTATACTTTGGACTCCTATACCCCATCCTAGTCCATTTTTTCCGAGATTGACATCTATATCTTTGCAAACCTGCTTTTTACCCTCAAAACAGTTGAGTTTTGCGTGGGAACTCTCAAAATCATCACTGACTACCAATAGAATCTGTTGCGATGAAAACAATAATGTTGAAAAACTTAGTGTAATTAAGAAACTTTTTATCATAAAGTATGGTACTATTACTTAATATATGAAGTCAAGGGCAAAAAGGCAAAATATTATGAGTATTAAAATAAGACAGGCTAAGGTTGAAGATGCGCCTTTTTTAGCACAAATGATGTTGCAAAGCTCTCGAGCTGGAAAAAGAGATGGACTTTTTGATTTGATATTTCAGACCAATGAAAATGCTCAACTTTTGGAAAAACTTGAAAAACTAGCAACAACAGAAGCAAAGAGTCATTGTAATTATAGAAATTTTTTAATTGCTGAAGTTGATGGGCAGAGTGTAGGTACACTTTGCAGTTATGAACCCCGTAAAGCGACAAAAGAGATTTTTTTAAAAGCATTAAATGAAGTAGGGGCTCCAGATGGCCTTGAAGAGAGGTTGGAAGTATTCTATGGCTGTGAGCTTGACATTAAAAGAACAGCAGTACTTTTTGATTTTATGGCAGAGTTGGAAGGCTTTATTGATGTGGGTGTTTTAAAGGCACTTATGCAAAAATCGCTCCTGACTGCAAGACTCAAGGGTTATAGTATTGCACAAACTGTAATAGAGATAGGCTCTTTGGAAGTTGAACTTTTTTATAAAAAATTAGGGTTCAGTGTTGTGGATACAAAAGAGTGCGAATCTTATAAAGAGACATTTGGTAGAAATGGACTTGAACTACTCTCTGTGGAATTTTAGGAGAGTGGTATAGAACTCTCTGCACTCTCTCTTTTACCTTCGCTTTTGGCTATATTTTTGGCACTTTACAGTCGTAATGTGCTTTTTTCTCTCTTTGGTGGTGTTGTTTTAGGTTCGCTTATTATGCAACACTTCTCTATTTTTAATACATTTAATGCATTAGCGTCTCTCTTTGGAGGGCTTTTAAGTGAAGCCTGGATTATAAAAACTCTTCTCTTTGCCATACTTGTAGGGAGTGTGATGGAGCTTTTGGAAAAAAGCGGAGCAGTCAATAGTTTTGTTTTCTATATGACACACCGCTCAAAACTTGTAAAATCTCCTCGCTCTGCACTTTTAGTAAGTTACTTTATAGGTGTCTTTATTTTTATAGAGTCCTCTATAACATCTCTTATTGCAGGGGCTGTCGGAAGACCTTTGTGTGATAAAGAGGGTGTCTCTCACGCAAAGCTTGCTTATGTCTGTGACTCTACCTCTGCACCGATAAGCTCTTTAATCGTTTTAAACGGATGGGGTGCTTTACTTTTAGGATTGATAGCAACACAGATAGATTCGGGATTAATAGAGGGACGCAGTATTGATTGGCTTATTGAGAGTGTTGCCTATAACTTTTATGCACTCATTACAGTCGTGATGACCTTTCTTGTTATTTGGTTTAACATAGAGATAGGCCCTATGCGATATGCAAAACCTGCACAAACACATACAAAAGTGAAAAATGAGGGCAAAGTCCCTCTCTATTTTATGATAGCACCTATTCTCTTTATGCTCGCATCCGTTTTTCTCTTTTTATATATAACGGGCAATGGTAATATCTTGGAGGGGAGCGGGTCGAGTTCCATTTTCTATACGATGGTAGCGACACTTATCTTTATCTACATACTTTATGTACTTATGGGTAATATGAAAAACAGAGCCTATTTTAAAGCTAGCTATATTGGTGCTAAGAAGCTCTTTGGCATTGCTCTGATTCTTCTTTTTGCATTTGCTATTGGGAAGGTAACAGTTGAGTTAAAGACAGGACTCTATCTTGCCTCTTTGGTAAGTGGAGAGATGCCCCCTTATCTCTTGGCTGCGGTTATTTTTCTTCTAAGTTCGCTTATCTCATTCTCAACAGGAACAAGCTGGGGAACTTTTTCTATTATGATTCCTGTAGCTGTACCTATGGCAGTTGGCGTTGATGCAGATGTGGCACTTGCTATGGGTGCTGTTATTAGTGGTGGTGTTTTTGGCGACCACTGTTCTCCTATATCTGATACAACTATTATCTCCTCATTAGCGGCTGATTGTAAAGTGTTAGAACATGTGAAAACCCAATTGCCGTATGCCCTTATTTGTGGAATTTTGACTACATTATTATTTATTTTTACCGCATACTGGGCTTAATCTTAAGTCTTGGTTTAACTTCTTAGGAGTACAATAGAATTGTATAAAAGGAGTATAAAGGTATGAAATCAGTTATATATACATCAAAAGGATTCTCATATAGCGCACTTGAAGATTTAAAGTTTCGTGTTGATAGAGAGTTTGGTGATATTGATTTATTGGTTTTTGCTGTACATCCTGAATATGATTTAGAACTTGTTGCAGAAGATATTAAAAATCTCTTTTTACGAGATGACTTTATTATTTTTCATGCTATTGAGCATTTTAATGATTGTGCAGTTGTTGAGAGTGGAATTAGTGTCTGTTGTATGAAGTTTGAAAAGAAAGCAAGTGTAAGCTGTTTTTGTCTTGATGATATTAATAATGAGAACAGCATAGAGAGAAGTGCAAACTATTTTAATAAAGAGAATAAAAAGTTTCATATTATTTATGCAGGATTGTGTGGTGGAAAGATAGGAGGTTTTATAGAAGCTCTTGCTGAAAATCTTACTTATGCTCCGATTAATAATATTGTAGGGGGTGTCTCTTCTGGGATAGAAAAAGATGATGAGATGCAAACTTTTCAATATTATGACGGCAGAGTAATCAAGAATGGGTTTGTGGTTTTAAGTTTTGATGGTATGGAGGCAGCCATTGATGTTTCACTTGGCTTTAAACCCTATGGTATTACCTATCAAATTACAAAAGCAGATGGTAATCGGCTCTATAGTGTTGATGACGGGAAAAGATTCTCATATATAGCCAATAAAATGCTCTCTTCTACTACACAGGATATTGATGTGCGAAATCTCTGGTATGCACCTTTGAGTATTTTAAGTGAGAGTGATGGCTATATGGTGACTTTAAGAACGATTGAGAAGATAACAGATGATTATGTTGAGTTTTTTGCACCTTTAAAAGAGGGAGAGTATTTCAAACTCTCTTTTGCTACACCTGAAGATCTTATAGAAACAGATAAAGAGACGGCACAAAGGCTTATAAAAAAGATTAGAAAACCGGAGTGTTCATTAAACTTTTCCTGTATTGCTAGGCAGTATGTTTTAGAAGATATGCAGGAGAGAGAGTTGGAAATGTATGCCAAAAACTTTAGAACAGGACTTTTTGGTTTCTTTACTTTTGGGGAGATTGGACCCGATAAAATGTATAAGCAGTTGAAATTTTATAATGAGACATCATTGGCAGTATTAATGAGGGAAAAATGAGAGAAAAAGCAAAAATAAAATTGCTTCAAAATATGCTCGAAGAGGTTACTAAAAAGTATGATTACTTTATCTCTTTACAAAATGAGAAGATGAAGCATACTTTCGAGATGGCGGTTAAGGACAGTCTGACAGGACTCTATAATCGTCAGTATCTTGATGAGTACTCAAAACAGGCACTTGGCAGGGTTGAGAGATATGAGAATATTCTTGTTTTGATATTTATAGATTTAGATAATTTTAAATATGTAAATGATTACTTTGGACATAGTGAGGGGGATGAGGTTCTTAGAAAAATAGCTAAAATTTTTCAAAAGACCTTTCGTAATTATGATATTGTAGTACGTTATGGAGGAGATGAGTTTATTGTTCTTATTGAAGATAAACATTATGACAAAGTAGCAATAACTGCAATGTTGAAAAAATTTGTCAAACGTGTTGAAGAGTCTCTTAAAGAGTTTAAACTCTCTGCCTCTTATGGATGTGCTGTTGCTCCAAATGAGACAAAAGATATTGAAAAGCTTATAGAACTTGCAGATGAGAGAATGTATCTGCAAAAAGGAAATAAAAAAGTAAGACGATAATTATCGCTGTTTAATTAAGATAGTGGTTAATTGAGTAGCGCATATCATCATCAAGGTTATCCATTGAGCTAAGCATCCATCTGAGATATCCCGCATCTTCACGCGCCACCTCTTCTAAGCTTTTGCCTTTGTGTTTGCCAAAACGGAATGTTTTTACCAAAATAGGCGTATTTGTCAAATCTACCATCTTCTCTACCGGATTTTCTCCCGGAAACTTCTCTTCAACGGCTTTGCGCAGTTTTGTTAAGAAGAGTTTGAGTACCAGTACATCCCCAATGGCATCGTGTGCCTTTACTTCAATACCGAGTTTTTTTGCTTCAGTCTCTTCCTCTTTGTAGAGCTCCATCTTGTAGCGGAAATACTGCAGACGATGAGCCTCTTCATCTTCAAAGATATGTTTTGCAACGCGGAGTGTATCAATGACCTTCATCTTTACATCAAAACCCTCTTTCTCAAGCATTTTCAAATCAAATGGGGCATTATGGATTATCATATAGTTCTCTGGAGTATTAAGCTCAAGCAGACGCTTGTATGCCGGCATCTCTATACATTTAGGCTTGCCTTCTATCATCTCGGGAGTAATACCGTGAACTTCCATTGCAGCGTAGTTAATGGGTACATCAGCCGAGCAGAACTCATTATGCACCTCTATATCTTTTGCTCCCAATACCATATAGCCAAGCTGAATGACTCTGTCTTGTTCATCTGTTCCTGTTGTCTCTGTATCTAAAATTATATATTTTGCCATCTATCTTCTTTTGCTTATAAATTCTACATCAAAACTGCGTTTTGAGTTTGCTGCTACTTTAAGTGTAAATGTAACCAAATTTCCCTTAGTATAACTATAGTTTAGTTTTGAAATCACCTTTGAGCCCTCTTTTTTATAAAAAGGAATCTGGAGTGTCATAACTCTATCTTCATCAGAGTGGTTATTTAAAATATATTCCACTTTTGCATCAAAGAGCTCTTTTGTATCGTTGCGTGAGATGATTCTCTGTTGTATCTTTGTGTCGAAATCTTCACCGAGTTTGAGTACAAAAGGGTGATTTTTTGGTGTATTGTTGAGATTATCCTCTCCCAAAAGGACTCTTTGCTTATCCTCTTGAGCATAGATACGAACAATGCCTGAGGGTGCAGCTTTTTTAAGCCCTTTAAAATGGAGCTCCTGCATTACATTACTGCTGCGCTCTCCCATAAGATAGAGCGGATTGTTCATTCGTGCAATGTTGTGACGCTCAAAAGGGATATCTGCCATCTGCAAGAGTGGCAGGCGGTACTGCTCATAGGCATTGAGGTCTGTTTTGTGCTCAAGTGAGTAGATATGGTAGCCGCTGAAACTCTGCTCCTTTGGATAGTGCATACTCTTTGTTGCAACAGCGGCATCGCTGTATAGGAGTCTTGGTGCTCTTTGGTAGGCTTGATGGACTCTGCCTGCAAGAAAGCGGATAGTGGCATTTTTAAAATTTTTGCCTGAGTTGTTTATGATGTCTATCCAGCCATGTATCTCTGCACTATTTTTTTCAATATTGATTTCATAATCTGTTGTAAAGGAGATACCGCTTGTAAGGTAGCTGAGTGCTGCCTTTTTATGAATGGCTTTGCTTGTATGAAGATGAAAGAGAAGCTTTGGTTTCACTTGGCTCTTTTTTGCCTCTTTTTGAGGTAGGAATTTTTTGTTTTTATAGATTTGTGAGAGGAGTGTCACCTCTTTTGGAAACTGGAGATGAACAGAGTTTGCTATGAGTGTTGATGGAATATCATCATATTCAAAGAGGCTGCTCTCTTTTTTGAGATTGAGAGAAATCTCCTCATTGACAAGGGTTTTATTGTTGTTATAGATGGTAAGTGTAGTTGCAAAGATACTTTGTGTAAGAATAAGTGTTGAGAGTAAAATAGTTCTTTTCATTAAAAATCCTTTGCAAATATGATACACTTACAAAAAAAATGAAAGGTAACACATTGTGATAGAATCCCCATTGCTCTATCTTTTGGTACTATCCCTTGTCGTAACCTTCTTTCATCTGCTAAGCAGCAAAAGCAAATGGCGTCTCTTTGAGTACCTCCCTGCTGTTGTGCTTATCTACGCATTTGCTATGCTGCTTGCCTCTTTAAACCTTTTTGCTCAGAATGGAGCAATAGCAGATATCTACAAACTTACAAAACAGAACCTGCTTCCGGCAATGCTCTTTTTAATGCTTTTGGAGATTGACTTTAAAGATTTTGTAAAACTTGGCCGCTCACTCATTAGTGCTTATATATTGGCTGTTGTCTCCATCGCTTCTGCGTTTGTGTTCGTGGCATACTTTTTTCATTTCAATCAAGATATGGCAGGGGCATTTGGAGCATTGGCGGGCAGCTGGATGGGCGGAACGGCAAATATGGTAGCTGTCGGGAGTGCTTTGGGAGTGAGTGAAGATGCTTTTGCCTATGCGCTTGTGGTTGATAGTGTCAATTATACGCTGTGGGTAATGCTGCTGCTCTTTTTAGTCCCTTTTGCAAAGATTTTTAACCGTTTTACAAAAAGTGATGAACATCTGGCATATCTGAGTGAGGTAGGGTGTGCCTGTTCTATGGGCGCAAAGCGATACTGGCTGCTTATTGCTCTTGCACTTTTTGTCTCTCTTGCTTCACAGCTTTTGGCTCAATATTTTGTTATTTTAAATACGACGACAACGGTTGTTCTTCTTGCCACACTCTTTGGTGTAGCTGCCTCTTTTACTCCTCTGCGTGAGATAAACGGCTCAAATGAAGTAGCGACTACGATGCTCTATATATTGATTGCGCTTATTGGCTCACGCGCAGTTATTGAAAACTTCAGCGGTGTCGCTGTTTATGTGTTTGCAGGATTTTTAATACTTCTTTTACACGCTCTTTTTATGACACTCGCTGCAAAGATATTCAAACTTGACCTCTTTAGTATAAGTGTAGCCTCTTTGGCAAATATAGGGGGTGTTGCATCTGCGCCCATTCTTGCAGCAACTTATGATAAGAGACTTGTCTCTGTCGGTGTATTAATGGCGATAATGGGCTATCTCATAGGTACATTCGGAGGGCTTTTTGTGGGAGAGATTTTAATAAGGATGGCTGGCTGATATGTTTGAAAATATCTTGTTTTATATAATCATCTATATGGTTTTGGAACTTTATGAGGTGCAGTGGCAAAAGGCAGAGACCATTATGGGAATGTTGGCACGAATGTATGCACACTACCATAAGAGTGTTTTTCTCTTTTTGATTATGCATCCGACTTTTTATTTTGCCGTCTGGTTTGTTCTGGAGACAAACTATAACGCTTATGCTCTGGTACTGCTGAGCTTTAAAGCCGCAGATATCATTACAAAACTGCTGCTGATTAAAAAAGTATTTATCACAAGAGATATAGATGAGCAGATGCAGCTCTCCCTCTTTACACCCATAGGTCCCTATCTGCCCTATGTCGGTCTTGTTCTCTATCCATTTTTTATCTATATGGCGCTTCTATGAAGATAGCGTCTATAGAGCTCTCACGAGAGAAGATAGAACTTAAAAAACCTTTTGTCACAGCGCTGCGTGAGCTCTCTTTTGCAGAGTTTATCCGTGTGTATGTTCTTTGTGATGATGGAAATTTTGCCTATGGAGAAGCCCCTGCAACTGAGGCGATAACGGGCGAGAGTTTGGAGAGTATAGAGAGAGGTATTGAAGATATAAAAGAGATATTTTATAAGAGAGATATTGATGAGGTGCTGGAGTTGCTTCATAGACAAACTATTGGCTCAAGTGCAAAAGCCGCCCTTGATATAGCCTTTGTCGGACTGCTTGCGAAGCAGAGGGGCCTCTCTTTAATGGAGTACTTTGGCATAAAAGATACAAAAGCTATAAAGACAGATATAACCATAAGTCTTGGAAGCAAATCAAAGATGCTCCAAGAGAGTAAAAATGCTCTGCGTGAGGGGATGAATATCTTAAAAGTAAAACTGGGAGCCGATATTGCTCACGCAATAGAGACAACAAAACTTCTCAACAAGCAACTCTCTCACGCAGAGCTGCTCATTGATGCAAATCAGGCCTGGAGTCTGGAGGATACACTCTTGTATCTAAAAAGTACTCAAGAGTGCCGTCTGGAACTTTTAGAGCAGCCCGTAGCAGCAAAAGATGTAGAGGCGCTCACGCAGATAAGAGAGCAGAGTCATATAGCTATCTTAGCAGATGAGGCTGTTTTTACGCTTGAAGATATGAAAAGAGTTCTTTTTATGGGTGCTGCAGATATGATAAACATCAAAGTGATGAAGTGTGGCGGTGTGAGCAGGGCTGTAGAGATGTTGGAGTATGCCAGAGAAAAGGGTGTGAAGTGTATGCTTGGTTCTATGATAGAGGGCCCTTACTCCATCAATATGACACTCTATCTTGCATTTGCCTACCGTGATGTGGTCGCGTTCGTTGATTTGGACTCACCGCTGCTCTATAAAGAGCTGCCTGATGAGATGGATTTTTGCTACGCGGGTGCGATTATCTCTTTTAAAGAGTGTCAGCCGGTTTTGCAATAAAGCGCAGCCAGATAAATCCGAGTGCTCCGGCTAAGAGTGATGCACTTAAAATGCCTATTTTTGCTTGAAATATAAGCTCTGGTTTTCCAAGAAATGCCAAATCAGCAACAAATATACTCATAGTAAAACCAATCCCTCCAAGGGCTGCTACACCAAAGAGTTGAGAGAAAGAGCTGTTTTGTGGAAGTTGGGCAATACCCGCTTTTATAGCCAGATAGGCAACTCCTGCAATACCGACTATTTTCCCGCCTATAAGCCCTGCTATAATGCCGATAGAGACAGGTTTGACAATGACATCGCCAATAGAGGAGAAGTCAATATGAATACCGGCATTTGCAAGTGCAAAGAGTGGAATGACCAAGAGACTCACCGGTAGGTGGAGTGACTGCTCAAGACGTGCAGCGGGAGAGCCGACAGCATCAATTTTATCTTTAATGTTTTGTAAAAGTGCCTTTTGCTGTTCGTGCATAGTATTATCTGTTGCTACGGGGTAGTTGTCATACTCATCAAGCAGATTTTTTGTCTGTTGTGTGAAATCAACCGGTGGAATCTTTGGTTTTGATGGAATGGCAAGCGCTGCAACAACTCCGGCAATAGTTGCGTGAATGCCTGATTCAAGCATAAAAAACCACATAAATATACCGACAATGAAGTAAGGAAGCGTAGCGTGAATACCAAAACGGTTAAAGATAACCATAACTCCAAACATAGCCAATGCAAGCAGTAAAAAGTCAAAATGAATCTGAGATGTATAAAAGAGTGCAATGACCACAACAGCACCCAGGTCATCTACAATGGCTAAAGCGACAAGAAAGGTAACAAGAGCGGGAGATACTCTGTTTCCAAGCAGTACCAGAGCTGAGATGGCAAAGGCTATATCTGTAGCCATAGGAATACCCCAGCCATTTGCACCGCTGCTGCCGTTATTGATGGCGATGTAGATAAGTGCCGGGACTATCATCCCTCCAAGTGCAGCAAGAATAGGCAGTATGGCAACTTTGATGTTGGAGAGCTCGCCTACCAAAATCTCCCGTTTTATCTCCAGTCCGATAAGAAAGAAAAATATCGCCATCAATCCGTCGTTTATCCAATGGTGCAGGCTGTTTTTAATGGTAAATATGCCTATATCTATCTCAATGTTTGTATGGATGAGGTGTTTATAGGCTTCATAAAGAGGCGAGTTTGCAACAATAAGTGCAATCATCGTCATTGCAATCAAGATAAGTCCTGTGGTTGTCTGAGCGTGTAAAAAGTGCTCAAAAGGCGTATAGACTTTTTTAAAGGCCTTCTCCCACGGTGCATAGAGTTTCATTTTTATAATCCATTTTTTATATTATTCTTAATTATAGCAAGAGTTTCTATCTTTCACTCTTCTATAGAAAAAGTAGAGTATAATTTTTATATGAATTTAGATGTTTTAAAAAAGAGAACTGTTTTATTTTTAGGAAAACCACGTGCATTTACTCCTGAGGAGCTTGATGCGCAGCTAAAAGTCCATGAAATCACACTTCTGCGTGAGCTGCGTGAGGATACCAAGCATATTTTAGAGGGGCGTATGATGAGCCCGTATGAGCAAAATATGAGTGAGGCACTCTATGAGCAAGGGGGTTTTGAGTTTTTGGATATTGAGAGTTTTGAGCGGGCATTGTCGCAGGAGATTGATGATGATCTGCTTTTGATGAGTCTGAAACTCTCCAATGACAAAGAGCGCCTTAAGAGCTTTTTGCAAAACAGCCATATATCCGATAGACTCTTCTTTAAACTTTTGAAGATGTATGGATGGGGAGGAGAGGACTTTTTTGAAAATGATGACAACCGTGATGTAACAGCTGCACTTATTGGAAGATTTTATGAAAATATAGAGAGAAATCACAATGTACAGTATGCGACAACAGGACTTGTCCATCTCCTCAAGCAGACGCAAAATGAAGAACTTTTAGAGGCAATAAGCCATCTTGAGCCGTTACAGTTCCATCCTGAAATAGCTATCTTGCTTGCAAAAGATACAAAAACACCAAAGAGGGTACTGCGCAGATTTTTGCGTGAGGGAGAGAGCAGACTTCTTGAAGCACTCGCTTATAACCAAAGTCTTGAGTGCGATATGGTTCGCTCTTTAAAAGAGAACGGTTATGGTGCAATCGTTGCACAAAATATCATACTTACAGCGGAGATTTTTAAAGAGTTGCGTGAGTACAGCTTTGACTTGGCACAAAATAGCTCTTTGAGTGAGGCTATGGAGCAGGAACTTTTAGAAGATGAGAGTGAAGAGATAGTGTTGCTGCTTGCAAAAAACAGCAGACTCTCACAAGAGACACTGCAAAAGATAGTTGCCAAAAAGAGCCCAAAAGTAGAAGCAGCAGTTGCAGAGTTTCAAAAACTCTCACAAGAGCATTTTTATGAACTCTTTGAGAGCGGAGCGTATTCTGTTGCACTCTCACGCAACAGCGCAACACCGAGTGAAATAGTGCAAAAGCTCTTTGAGAGCGGAGATGTGGCTGTTTTGGAAGGGCTCTCACGCAATGAGGCGACACCGGTAGAAATTCTCTATCAACTGCAACTTGACAGCCGCTTTGCAAGGGCGGTCAAGACAAATGCTGCTTTTGGCAGACATATTCAAAGTCAAAATATAGGATGGTTAGTGTGAAAGCAAAAGAGATACAAAAGAGCCTGAGTGCCTTGGTTAGCTCAAAAGTACCTGTGTTTCTCTGGGGAGCACCCGGTGTTGGAAAATCCTCTATCGTTAAGGCGATAGCAGAGCAAAAAGAGATAGCTTTTATTGACTTGCGTCTTGCATTGATGGACCCGACAGATTTAAAAGGTATTCCTTTTTATGACAAAGAGTCACATACGGCACTCTGGGCTCCTCCGGCTTTTTTGCCGCGTGAGGGAGAGGGTATTTTGTTTTTAGATGAGCTAAACTCCGCAGCACCGGCAGTACAATCCTCAGCCTATCAGCTTATACTTGACAGACGTGTAGGGGAGTATATTTTACCGGATGGCTGGGCGATAGTAGCTGCGGGAAACAGAGAGAGTGACAGAGGAGTAACCTACCGAATGCCGGCTCCTCTTGCAAACAGATTTGTCCATTTTGAGATGGAAGTGAGTGTTGAAGATTGGCGTGAGTGGGCATTTGGAAGTGGTATAGACAGTCGTATAATCGCTTATATCTCCTATAAAAACGAGGCTCTTTTTAATTTTGATGCCACCAAAGCACAAAAGAGCTTTGCAACACCAAGAAGCTGGGAGTATGTAGATAAGATACTCAAAAGTGATCTCTCTGCTGAGACGCTGCTTGATGTCTTGTGTGGTACAGTTGGTAAAGAGGAGGCTGTAGGATTTTTATCTTTTGTCAAAGTGGCAAACCGTCTGCCTGATATTGCTTTGATAGTTGCAGGAGAGTTACGTGAGTATCCTCAGGATATGGATGTTTTATATGCTTTGAGCAGCGGGATTGTAACGCATTATCTGCAAAACCCTTCCGATGAGAAGTTGGAGAATATTTTACAATACTCTCTTGAGCTTAAGAGTGAATTTGCAGTTTTATTGGTGCAGGATTTGCAGAGAAATGGTGTGCGTATGGAGCATATAGCGAGTTATGCTCTATGGGTGAAAAAGTTTGCCTATCTTCTGGTGTAGTGATGTCTTTAGCCGCTAAAATATCTCAGGCAAAAGCAAAACTTTTAGTAGAGTATCCCTATTTTGGTACATTGGCATCACGCCTTGAACTTCTTTGCAATGATGATATAGAGAGTTTTAAAAGCAGCGGTACAAAGATTGAGTACCGCAAGGAGTATCTGCGTGAGCTGGAGCTTTGTGAGATAGCATTTATACTTGCAAATGGAGCGATGCACTCTGTTTTGGCACACGATATGCGAAAGAAGAAGCGCAGCGGATGGCTGTGGCAGATGGCAACAGATATCGCCATTAATGATATGCTGCTGCAAAATGGACTTGTTATGCCTTATGGAGCAGAGTATAGAGAGCGCTTTAGCGGTATGTATGCCGAGGAGATTTATGCGCAGTTAAAAGAAGATATCTTGCGTGAGGATGAAGAACTTGAGTATGAGGCTGAGAGTTTGGATGATGTTGAGCAAAATGAAAACAATACAGAAGAGTCCAAAGCACAAGAGTTACAAGAGGAGATATTGGCCGAGCAGCTTTTAGCAGAGGAGGCCATAGCACTTCTTGAGTCTCAGATACAAAAAGGGGAGGCTCCAGAGTCAATAGAGCGCTTTTTTACGCTTTTGGATAGCTCAAAAGTCGATTGGAGAGAGCAGCTGCGTGAGGCGATAGATAGGTTTGTAAGAGATGACTATGTAATGATGCCCCCTTCAAAAAAGCTGCTTTACAGTGGTATCTATCTCCCCTCGGCACACTCTGAGAAGTTTCATCTGATTATTGGAATTGACAGCTCTGCTTCAGTTGATAAGGATATGCTGGATACTTTTTTGAGTGAAGTGAGTTTTTTAATGCAGCAGATTCAAAACTATACCATTGAACTGCTTGTATGTGATGAGAAGCTGCATTTCCATAAAACTTTTGAGAGTGGAGAACATTTGGAAGTAGAGCTCAAAGGGGGTGGGGGAACAGATTTTCGTCCGCTTTTCTTATATATAGAGGAGCATTTTTTCAATACGAAACTACTGCTCTATTTTACAGATTTGGATGGAGTTTTTCCAAAAAAAGTACCAAACTACAGTGTAAAGTGGATTACACAGAGTCCAAAAGCAGTACCTTTTGGAGAGATTATCCAAATATAAGCTGATTACGCCCGTTTTTCTTTGCCTGATAGAGATTCATATCTGCTTCATTGATAGACTCTTCAAGTCCCTCTTCCTCATTATAAAGAACTGCACCTATTGAGATGGTAAATTGAATAAATTCACCCTTTTTAATCTCAAAAGAGTACTCTGCTACACTCTCTCTTATACGCTCTAAAATATTATAGGCACTGTCACGGTTGATGTCTTTCAATACAAGACAGAACTCCTCGCCTCCGAAGCGTGAGACGATATCCCTTGGATTAATGGAACTTCTGAGAATATCTGCAAGTGTTACTATCGCTTTGTCCCCAGCATCGTGTCCATAGCTGTCATTTACATTTTTGAAGTTGTCAATATCTATCATAGCAATGGCAAAAGACTCTCTGCTCTCTTTGATATCTTCGATATACTCCTCCATTGCATTGAAGAAGTAGCGACGATTGTAAAGACCTGTCAGGTAGTCACGGTTCGCGTAGTTCATAATAGTCTGGATATTTTCCAGGGATTCTATTGTATTATTGACACGGACAGAGAACTCCTCTTTTAAGAAGGGTTTTTTAATGTAGTCGTTTGCTCCGTGTTTTAAAAAGAGTGCACTTACCTCCTCATCTTCATTGGATGAGATGGCAAGAATGGAGAGATCATCTTTTGAGTATGTTTTACGAATTTCGTGTGTGAGTTCAAGACCGTCCATTACAGGCATATTGTAATCAGTAAGAACCAAAGAGATATCTGGCTTTGCCTGAAGCATACCCAGTGCTTCTTCTCCGTGAGCAACAGTAATAACCTCTAAAAAGAGATTTTCAAGCATACCTTGCATCTGCTTTCTAAAAACAACAGAATCATCAACAACAAGTACTTTATGATTTCGGTTTTTTTGGAGTCTCTCTATAACACGAATCAGATAATCTACATCATCATTGCCACTTTTGTTAATGTAGTCAATAATCTTCTTTTGAATCATTTTTTTGCGGAACTCTTTGTCAATATAGGCACTCAAGACGATAACGGGATGATTTTTACCAATGACATAATCTACAATCTCTCCATTTGGTGCATCCGGGAGTTTGATATCCAAGATTGTGACAAAATATTTGTATCGAGCTAAAAAGAGTTTTGCTTCGGCAAGTGAGTAGGCAACATCTATCTCCATCTCAAGTGAAGATTGTAGTTTCTGTGAGATAATCTTTGCAAGTGTTTTGTTGTCTTCTACAATTAAAACCCGTTCTTTTTGTGTCTCTTCTGTCATTTATTTGTCTCCAAAAAATATTCTCGAAAGTATAACTAAATAATTATAAAAAAGAAGAGGGTATAATCTCTTTTTCAAATGAGGTGATATTGATAATTATGAGAGAACTTGAGTTAATAGCAGAAAAACTAATCAGCAAAAAAAATATCTTTTTAACAGGTGGTGCAGGGGTTGGTAAAACGACACTGACACGGGCAGTAATTGAACTCTATGAGCGTGAATCAAAAAAAGTAGCAAAACTCGCTTCTACGGGAATGGCAGCTACGCTTATAGGTGGTCAGACACTCCACAGCTTTTTTGATCTTGGTATCGCCTCTAGTATGGATGATTTGGAGAAAAACGGCAAATTAGAGATAAAAAAGAAGATAAAAAAGCTTATTGGTGCTATGGATTTGATTGTAATAGATGAGATATCAATGGTGAGTTCCGCACTTTTGGAAATGATAGAGTTGCGTCTGCATCAGGCAGAGTTTAGAGGGGCTCTTTTGGTTGTGGGTGATTTTTTACAGCTTCCTCCTGTTGTACGCGGCTCATCAGAACTGCATTATGCCTTTGAGTCTGCAAGTTGGGAGCGTTTTGCTTTTGAGAGAGTAGAGCTAAAGCATATATACCGTACAGATGATAAAGAGTTTATTGAACTGCTGGGGGCTGTTCGTTTTGGAGTAGTAGATGAGCGTGTGCATAATCAACTCAACAGCTTTATCAAACCGCTGCCAAATGAGTTGAAGGAGTTTACCTTTTTATTTGGCAAAAATATCTCCGCATCACAGCATAACAAAAGAGAGCTTGAACATATTGAGGGGGAGCTTTTTGTAAAAGAGGCACAGATTATCAAACATAAAAAGAGTGTAAGTGACAAAGAGGTAGAGCGTTTTATGGAAGATGCCAGGATTGAGAGAGCCTTGGAGCTGAAAATTGGTGCTCCTGTTCTCTTCTCACGCAATGCATGGAACTACTTCAATGGGGAGCGTGGAGAGATTGTCAATATTGATGAGAGTTACCTCTATGTTCAAAAGAGCGATGGCAAAGTTGTCAAACTTGAACAGCTTGCCCAGAGTAAAACAGCCTGGATTGAAAAGAGTATCAAAGGAAAAAAAGAGCTGCTTGAAGAGGAGTATTTTACCATCTATCAATATCCTGTAAAATTGGCTTTTGGCATTACTATTCACAAATCGCAGGGAATGAGTATAGAGAACCTTATTATTGAGACGCGTGAGATATTTGCCCCTTCACAGTTTTATGTAGCCCTCTCAAGAAGTTCCAACCCAAAAAACCTTATTCTTATTGCACCACAGCGGCAATGGTATGAACTGGCTTTTGTTCATCCCAAGGCGATGAAATTTGTAAAGGAAGGAGTATGTTAAAGTCAATAGACAGAGGCGTGCTCTTTATGCTGGGCTCAGCATTGGTCTCAGCATTAAACGGTGCTATTACAAAGATACTCTCTGAGGATATATCTGCGTTGGAGATAGTCTTTTTTCGGAACTTTTTTGGTGTTTTTATTATTTTATATGCGCTTAAACATACCCCTCCAAAATTAAGCGGCGGGAAAATTCATCTGCTCTTTACCCGTGGACTTTTTGGTTTTATGGCGATGATACTCTTTTTTTATACTATTAGTGTCATACCCTTGGGTGAAGCAATAACACTGAATAAGACTTCGCCATTTTTTGTGACGATTTTGGCATTTTTTCTCTTAGGTGAGAGATTGGCTCTTAAAACACTTTTTGCACTTTTAATAGGTTTTACAGGTGTCGTTTTTATTGTAAAACCTTTTGATATAAGTTTCTCGTTTGTTCATGTACTCGGTCTTCTTGGAGGTTTTTTTGCTGCGGCTGCCTATACAACCATTAAAAAAATTAAAGATATCTATGATTCCCGCGTTATTGTTCTCTCTTTTGTGCTAGTAGGCTCTTTTTTGCCCTTTCTATTGTTTGTGATTGCACCCTATGTGGATGTAAGCAAAAGTTTTGCGTTTTTATTTGCTCCTTTTGTTCTTCCTACAAATTTTAAGACTATTGCATTGATTATTTTTATGTCACTTATAGCTACACTCTCTCAATGGCTTTTAACAAAAGCTTACTCTTCAAAGAATTTAAGTGTCATTGGAGTTATTAGTTATACTAATATTCCCTTTGCTATAGGCTTTGGTTGGATGTTGGGAGACAGATTTCCAGATTTATTGACATTTAGTGGAATCGCTTTTATTGTCATTGGAGGTATTATTGTTAGTAAAAAATAGTTACTTTAAGTTATTTTATAACAAAATAGAGATACTATTAGTGTAGAAATTAATGGAGAATGTCCTTGAAAAATGCTCAATCGTGCCTGGCTTTGATAGAAGAGAGCGAAGAAAAGTTCCGCAAGATTGCCGAAAATTCTTTTGTAGGTATGTTTATTTACAATGAATATTTTATCTATGTCAATGATGCTTTTGTTCAGATGACAGGATATACAAAGTCAGAGCTTTTGGCTATGCATCCTTGGGATCTTGCCCCTGAAACATACAAAGATATGCTAAAGGCACTTATACAAAAACGGCTAAATGGAGAGATGTTTACATCTATTCAAAATGATATTCCTCTGGTTAAAAAAGATGGCAGACCCCTTGCTGTGAAAATTTCAACTGAAACAATTCATTATCAAGGAGAGTATGCAGGAATCGGTATTCTTATGGATATTTCAGATATTATCAAGAAAAATCAGATGATCAAAGTACTCGTTCAAGCGCTTGCGCAAAGTGATGATATAGTATTTATTAGTGATGTTCAGGGGACTATAGAATATGCCAATGATGCACTTTTAACTATATATGGATACACAGAAGATGAAGTTGTCGGCCAAAAACCGCAACTTTTCTCTTCAAAAAGACATGATAACTCTTTTTATAAAAAGCTTTGGAATACTATACTTTCAGGGAATAATTATCATCAAACCATTATAAATAAAACAAAATCAGGATCTATTGTTCATATAGATACAAAAATTACACCGATAAAAGATGATTTGAATGAAAAGATTTCTTACTTTGTTGTTACAGCAAGAGATATAACAAAACAAGTCCTTCAGGAGAAAAAATTAAAAAAACTTGCTACTATAGATACGCTTACTCAGGTTGCAAACAGATATCAGCTTTCATATCATCTTGATGCATTTATAAAAAAAGCAAATGAGAGTGATTACTCTTTCTCTGTTTTGATGTTCGATATTGATTATTTTAAAAAGATAAATGATACTTATGGACACTATGTAGGAGATTGTGTTTTAAAAGCATTTAGTAAAATTGTAATGCAGAATATTCGTGCAGTAGATAAGTTTGGACGATGGGGAGGCGAAGAGTTTTTACTGCTTCTTGAAGATACCAATGAACATGAAGCTATGCAGATAGGACAAAAACTTAATAGAATTGTTGCAGAGACGAAATTTGAGGCACTTTATAGTATTACAGTCAGTATAGGGGTTACAGAATATAGAAGAGGTGATACAAAAGAGCGTTGTATAGAACGTGTAGATAATGCTTTGTATGCTGCTAAAAATTTAGGAAGAAACAGAGTTGTTTTTAATTAGATAAAGAGAACAAGAAAACGCAAAGCGTTTTCTGTTCTTTGAAAGTAGAGAGCTTAGAGCTCAGATTCGTGTTTTGCCAAGTATTCAGCAACACCCTCTGCATCAGCTTTCATACCTTCATCACCTTTGTTCCAACCAGCTGGACAAACTTCACCGAACTCATCAGTAAATTGTTGTGCATCGATCATTCTTAACATCTCATCAACGTTACGTCCAAGTGGAAGGTCATTGATTACTGCGTGACGAACAATACCTTTGTCATCAATCAAAAATGAACCACGAAGTGCAACAGCATCGTTAAGAAGTACATCATAATCACGAGCAATATTTTTTGTAAGGTCAGCTACTAGTGGGAAATTAATTCTGCCGATACCACCTTTTTCTACTGGAGTCTCTCTCCAAGCAAAGTGTGAGAATTGGCTATCTACTGAGATACCTACTACATTCACACCACGTTTTTGAAACTCTTCATATCTGTGTGAAAATGCAATGATTTCTGATGGACAAACAAAAGTAAAGTCTAATGGGTAAAAGAATACAACTGTACCTTTTTGTCCAAAATTTTCACTTAATTTAAAATCTTCTACGATTGAACCGTCTGCTAAAACTGCAGTAGCTGTAAAATCCGGAGCTGGGTTTGTTACTAACATATATATGTCCTTTTATTTTAATATAATGGAGAAATTTTATCGTAACTATATTAATAGAGTACTGAATAGTTTAAGAAATAGATTTAGATTAAAGAAAAGTTTTAGATTTTTAGTTATAATTGCGACGATTTATGAAGCTTGACTTTGTATTTCAATAAGGAAAATCGATGACGGAAGTTAACAACACTCAAAAAGAGTACATATTTACTTCAGAGTCTGTAACAGAAGGGCACCCTGATAAGATGGCAGATCAAATCAGTGATGCAATTCTGGATTATATTATTGAAAATGATAAAAATGCGAGAGTAGCGTGTGAGACTCTCGTGTCTAATGGTTTTTGTGTAATTGCAGGCGAACTGAAGACGACGGCGTACGCGCCAATGCAAGAGATTGCTAGAGAAGTTATCCAGAGTATTGGATACACAGATGCAACATATGGGTTTGATTATCGCTCAGCAGCAGTTTTAAATGGGATAGGTGAACAATCTCCTGATATCAATCAGGGTGTTGATCAGGCTGATGGACAGACAGGTGCTGGTGATCAGGGATTGATGTTTGGTTATGCTTGTCGTGAGACAGATGTACTTATGCCTTTACCTATTCACTTGGCACACCGTCTCACGCAAAGATTGGCTGAGGTGAGAAAAGATGGAACAGTTCCATACCTTCGTCCAGATGGTAAAGCTCAAATAAGTGTGAAGTATGTGGATGACAAACCGGTAGCAGTTGAGACTGTGGTTATATCAACACAGCACGCTCCCGAGGTTTCTCAAGAGCAGATACACAAAGATATCATTGAAGAGGTAATCAACAAGGTTATCCCTGCAGAGATGATGAACAGCGAGACTGTTTTTCATATAAACCCTACCGGGAAGTTTGTAATCGGTGGTCCGCAAGGTGATGCCGGTCTTACCGGTCGTAAGATAATTGTTGATACTTACGGTGGAAGCTGTCCTCACGGTGGAGGAGCTTTCTCTGGAAAAGATCCTACCAAGGTAGATAGAAGTGCTGCGTATGCAGCTCGCTGGGTTGCGAAAAATCTTGTTGCAGCAGGTGCATGTGAGAGAGCTACTATTCAAGTGGCATATGCCATTGGTGTAGTTCAGCCTGTTTCTATTATGGTAGATACGCATGGTACAGGAAAAGTTGCAGAGAGTAAGATAGAAGCGTGTGTAAAAGAGCTTTTTGATCTCTCTCCTGCGGGAATTATTAAATCTTTGGACCTTTTAAAACCTATATATAGAAAAACGGCAGCATATGGTCACTTTGGTAGAGAAGAGGATGGCTTTACTTGGGAGAGAACTGATAAGGCTGAGGATATTAAAGCCTATCTTGGTCTTTAGAATTGATTGAGAAAATGTAACAATAGCTACATTTTCTTATGGAATGAAGAATTTTTAGCTACATTTAAAATTCTTCATTGTATAGTTACTTTTATTAAAAATTAGGAGAAGATAATGGCAGTAGTTATTAATGATACATGTATTAACTGTGGCGCTTGTATTGATGAGTGTCCTGTAGAAGCAATCGTAGATGAGGATGATAATCCAACTGGTGAAGAAGTTTATTATGTATATTCTGACAAATGTGTAGAATGTGTTGGTTATCATGATGAACCTGCATGTGCTACAGCATGTCCAACTGAAGGATGTATTACGTGGGATGCTATCGGAGATTCTCCAGCACACCGTGAAGACATTACTGATGAGCAACGCTCAAATCATGAGCCTGTTGTAGAATAGTTCTCACAAATAAATAATATGAAGAGTGCTATTGCACTCTTTATCTTCTTAAGTATCTGCAAAATTTACACTTCAATTTGTTAAATAATCATATTTTTTTACTTTTTAAACTAAAAAAGATATTTTTTTAGGTATAATCCCACTCTAATTTTATATTTTCAGAGGAGATTTGATGGAACGTACACTATCAATAATCAAGCCAGATGCAGTTGCAAAAGGTGTTATAGGCAAAATTTTAGATCGTTTTGAGAGCAATGGTCTTAGAATTGCAGCTACTAAAAAGCTTCAACTTTCACGCGCAGATGCAGAGGCATTTTATGCAGTTCACGCTGAGCGTCCTTTTTTCAACGATCTTGTTGATTTCATGATCAGCGGTCCAGTTGTAGTTTCAGTACTAGAAGGTGAAAATGCAATGCAAAAGAACCGTGATTTAATGGGTGCTACTAACCCTAAAGAGGCAGAAGCTGGTACAATCCGTGCAGATTTCGCTGAAAATATAGATGCTAATGCAGTTCATGGAAGTGATTCTTTGGAAAATGCTGCTATTGAAATTGCATTCTTTTTCTCAGAGAGAGAAATCTCTTAAGTAATTACCAATGAAGGTAATGCTTAGAAAAGTAACAAAAACACCGCTGGATTTTGAAGTAAAATCCGGAGAAATGACTTTTAAAGGTTATTTGGAGTATTATGGTGGGAAATTGATTTTGCTTCATGCAAATCTTAATGGCTCACTTGAAAAATCTTGTGATGTTTGTGCAAATGATTTTAAACTGGAAGTTGATGAAGATATTAAATTCTTTATCAGTGATGGTTTATATAAAGATGACGGCACCATTGAATTAGATGTTGTTGAGTCTTTTAACGGATTTGTTGATATTGATGAGTTGTTAAACTCTGAGATTGAACTGATTCGGAGTGATTATCACTCATGCGGTTACTGTAAAGATATAGAGACTTTAGAGTTTTAGACTTTACAGAGCAGAATAATAAAATACAATTAAAGGAAAAAAGATATGGCAGTACCTAAGAGAAGAGTATCACACTCTCGTTCAGCAAAACGTAGAACACACTACAAAATTTCTTTAGCTCGTCCAGTTAAAGATAAAGATGGAACATACAGATTACCACACCACATCAACCCAACTACTGGTGAGTATAAATAGTTAAATGGTAAAAATTGCAATAGATGCAATGGGAGGGGACTTTGGTCCCGAACCGATTGTAAAGGGAACACTTCAAGCACTTAAAAAGAAAAACTTCACACCTATTCTCGTAGGAAAAAAATCAGAAATTTTACCTCTGTTACCAAAACGTTATAGAGATAAGATTTTAATCGTTGAAGCAGATGATGTTATAGCAATGAGCGATGCTGCAACAGATGCGGTAAAAAGAAGAGAGAGTTCTATCTATAAAGCAGTTGATTTAGTAAAATCTGGTGAGGCAGATGGTGTTGTGAGTGCCGGACATAGTGGTGCTACAATGACACTTGCAACTTTGAGACTCGGTCGCCTCAAAGGTGTCTCTCGTCCTGCACTAGTGACTTTAATGCCGACAAAAACAGGACGCCGTTCAGTTGTACTTGATGTTGGTGCAAATGTTGATAGTAAGCCTGAACATCTTGCAGAGTTCGCTGTTATGGGAGGATGTTATGCCGAAGATGTTTTAGGTGTAAAAGAGCCCTCTATCGGACTTCTTGCAAATGGTGAAGAAGATTCTAAAGGAAATGATGTTACAAAAGCAGCTTTCAAACTTTTAAAAGGCTACAGAGGCTTTAAAGGCAATGTTGAGGGAGGTGATCTTTTCAATGGAAGCTGCGATGTTATTACCTGTGACGGATTTATTGGAAATCTTGTGCTTAAAACAAGTGAAGGTGTTGCATCGACTATCTCACATTTAATTAAAGACTATATTAAAAAATCTCCTATTCGTATTACGGGTGCACTTTTGATGCGAAGAGTATTTAAACTGCTTAAAAAAGAGATTGATTATGCAGAAGTTGGTGGTGCTCCGCTTATCGGTATTAAAGGGTGTGCTATTGTCTCTCACGGAAAGAGCAATGCAAAAGCGATTCAAAATGCAATCTTTCAAGCTATTGCCTATGTTGATACCGGTGTAAATGAACACATTATAAACAGACTTTCTGAGTTACAACAAAAGGAAAATTAAATGCCATATGCTGCTTTTCGTTCAATAGGTGCTTATGTACCACAAAAAATTCTTACAAATGAAGATCTTTCTAAAATGGTAGATACTTCCGATGAGTGGATTACAAAAAGAACAGGTATTAAAGAACGTCATATTGCAGCAGATGAAGAATTTACATCTGATTTAGGTGTAAATGCGGCAAAAATTGCTTTAGAGAGAAGTGGTATTGCATTAGAAGATATAGATATGGTCGTCTGTGCTACTATCTCACCAGATTATTTCTGTATGCCTTCAACAGCAACAGTTATTGCTACAAAACTTGGTATTAAAGGTGCAACTGCTTTTGATATCTCAGCTGCGTGTACAGGTTTTGTCTATTCACTCTCCGTTGCCAAAGCATTTGTTGAGTCTGGAATGAAGAAAAATGTTTTGATTGTTGGGGCAGAGAAGCTCTCAGCTATTACTGATTATACAGATAGAGGAACATGTATCTTATTTGGTGATGGTGCGGGTGCTGCTGTTATTTCTGCTACAGAGAACAAAGATGAAGCTATTATTGATGTGCATACCGGTGCGGATGGTGAGTATGCTGATTTGCTTATGACACCAAACGGTGGTAGTGGTTCTGCTCACGATGCACTTGATGGTGAGGCAAAGGGAACTTTTATGCAGATGAAGGGGAATGAGACTTTTAAAGTAGCAGTCCGTACCCTTACAAATGATGTAAAAGAGATTCTTGAAGAGAACAACATCAAAAGTGAAGATATTAAACATTTTATTCCACATCAGGCGAACTACCGTATTATTAAAGCGGTTGGTGATGCTCTAAAGATGACAAGTGAGCAGGTTATTGTTACTGTTGCAAAATATGGAAATACTTCTGGTGCTTCTATTCCAATGGCTATCAATGATATCTATGAAGAGGGACGCCTTAAAGTAGGTGATGTGATGTTACTTGATGCTTTTGGTGGGGGTTTAACCTGGGGAAGCGCACTCGTCCCATTTTCACCACTAAAATAATGCTTTTGTCCAACTTCTGCGTTGGACTTTTCTTTTCTTTCGTCATACCCCAAGGGCACTTGTTCCTTTCAGTCAGTGCGCTACTTCAGTAAGCTCCTCAATAAAACAAAACTCCGCCTTGAATTTGAACAAAATCAAGAATTTTAGTGATGAAAATTTCATTCGCCTTCTAGTTCCCAACGTCCTCGTTGGGAACAATACATATTACAAAACCAACCTATTAATGCTCTAAGTTCTGCAGAGCCTTAAAAACTCTTTTATGAAACTCCTCTTCATCTGCTAAATCTAAGTTACTCTCACGCAACTTCTCTCCCCACATCGGATTTGGGAAGTAGCTGTCCTCTTCAAATCGTGCCATCACATGTATATGTACGCGTGGAAGTATATTTGCAAATGATGCCATATTTATCTTTTTTGGTTTATAGTAGGTTTTCATCTCATACTCTACAATATCATAAATCTTCCAAAGTCTCTCTTTAAGCTCTTGTGGCATATCTCCAAGCTCACAGTAGGGCTCTTTTGTAAATATCTTTAGCCAAGGAATCTCACACTCCTCTTTTTCTATATAAAACTCTTTATCTTCATAAATAATATGGTGCATATTTTTTCACTTCTATTGGTATGAAAATCATTATAGCAAAAAATAAAAGAAGAAGGTTTTAAAAAGAGGAGAAATACCTGCAGTGTCTGCAGGTATATAACAAAGATTAGTCTCTATGTCTATTTTTGTTACCGCGGTATCCGCCACCTGAACGATTTCTATCACGGTTTGAGTTTGAACGGTTTCTGTTTCCACGATATCCGCCACGACTGCGTCCGCCACGACCACGTGAGTCATTACGTTTTCCTGCACGCTCTAAGATGGCTTTGAGTTTGTCAGCAGGAATACCGATGTTACTTGGTCCTTTGATGTCTTGTTTGTCAAGAATCATAGAGATAAGTTTGAACATAATCGTCTCTTCATCAATATCTTCTTTGAGTTTATCAAGAACTTTATGTGCTTCATCATAGATTTTTTGATTTTCAATATTTTTAACGATATTTTCTACATTTGTCTCACGCAAATCATTTTTACTCGGAACAAAAGCGTGTTCCATTGAAGTACCAACTTTTTGTTTGATACGTTGCAACTCTTTGAACTCTAATGGAGTTAAGAGTGTTATCGCTTTTCCTTTTGTACCCGCACGACCAGTTCTACCAATACGGTGAACATACGACTCTGGATCAAAAGGAATATGGTAGTTAAATACGTGGCTGATGTTATTTACGTGAATACCACGAGCAGCAACATCTGTTGCAACAAGAACTTTTACAGAGTTGTTTTTGAAACCTTTGATAACTGTCTCACGCTGACGCTGCTCCATATCTCCGTGAAGACCGTTTGCCAAGTAACCTGCATTACTGAGTACGTTTGAAAGTCTATCAACTTCAGATTTTGTTCTACAAAATACTACCGATTTTTGTGTCTCTTCGCTGTCCATGAGACGGATGATAGCATCATCACGCTCATGTTCATCAATTACATAGTAGAGTTGCTCAATATCTGAGTTTGTTGTCTCACCTTTTGTAATAGAGATAAATTCAGGGTCTTGTAAAATTCTGCTTGCCAAAGTTTTAATAGGCTGTGGCATAGTCGCTGAGAAAAGAAGTGTTTGACGGTTTGTTGGAAGGTATGAGAATATCTCATTAATATCATCCAAAAATCCCATATCAAGCATCTCATCTGCTTCATCAAGAACAACCATACTTGGTGTAAAGTCATTTAACATCCCTTTTTTAAGAATGTCAAGCATACGTCCTGGTGTTGCAACAACTACAGAAGCACCGCGTCCAATTAAATCTAATTGACGTTTGTATGAGCTGCCACCATAAACAGTAACAGTTTTAACACCTAAGTTACGTCCATATTTAAATATTTCGTCACTTACTTGCGTAGCAAGTTCACGTGTAGGTGTAATTACTAAAAGCTCTACTGAACCGTCTAGTTTCATGTTGTTAAGTGCCGGAAGAGAGAATGCTGCAGTCTTACCTGTACCTGTGTGTGCTTGACCTACCATATCTTTGCCCGCTAAAATAACCGGAATAGCTTGTGCCTGAATAGGCGAAGGAGCAGTAAAACCTGCAAATTTGATACTTTTAAGTATTTGGGGTTTGAGTCCTAGACTATCAAATGTGAGAGTCTCTTCCTCTACTACTGGAGTGTTTTCGTTTGTTTGTGCATTTTCTTGCATCTATATCCTTTAAATAAGAGCCTTTGCTCTGTCTATATATAAGGAGATGACGCTTGCATTAACTTTTGAAAAAATCTATCGAGGTCTATCAGGGCATCTTCCCCTCATCACCACAAGGTAGTGATAAAATATTGGTGGAATTATACCTAAATTTTTCTAAGTTTTTATTAAAGTTATAAATATTGTCAAGAAGTTAAGTTTAGATTGCTACAAAACTGCTAAGGAAAGTTTGCAATTTGTCATATTTTATAAGAGCTAGAGCTTTTCTGTGTATAATAAAAGAAAAAATTGGAAACTTCTATGGAATTAAATCTCTATCTTATTACAACGGTCTCTATCTCGCTTCTCTTTTTTGTTCTGCTCTTTTTGTATCTAAGAGTAAAAGATGAGAGAGAAGAGTATAAATCTGAAAGTAAGCGTCTGCTGCTTGAAGTGGAAGAGCTTAGTTTGGAAAAAGCAGAACTTCAAGAGCAAAATCAAACGCTGCAACTCCAAAATGCTGTACTTCAAAGTAAATATGAAAATGAGATGGCAACATCCAAAGAGAAGTTGCAACTGCTTCAAAATGCAAAAGATGAGCTCTCACGTGAGTTTAAAAATCTCTCAAACAAGATTTTTGAAGATAAATCAAAACAGTTTTCACTTCTTAACAAGGAGCAGTTAGAATTGCTCTTAAAACCTTTTCGAGAGCAGATTAGTAACTTCTCAAAAGAGGCGCGTGAGCAGTTTGAAGAGGAGTTAAAAGATAGACATCTCCTAAAAAATGAGCTCCAACGTCTTAAAGAGATGAATGCACAGCTTGCCGATGAAGCGCTTAATCTCACGCGAGCACTTAAAGGTGAAAATAAAATACAAGGAAACTGGGGAGAGTTGGTTTTAGAAAATATCCTGGAACAATCTGGACTGCGTGAGGGTGTTGAGTATGAATTGCAGGCCTCACGCAAGTCAAGTGAAGGTAAAAGTTATCGTCCTGATGTAATTATTCATATGCCACAAGAGCGTGATATTGTCATTGACTCTAAAGTCTCTCTTGCTGCCTATGAGCGTTTTGTCAATGAAGAAGAGCCTGAGCTTAAAGCAAAGTATCTCAAAGAGCATATTGCAAGTATCGCTTCACATATTAAAGAGTTAAGCAGTAAAAAGTATGAAGATTTGGAGGGTGTCAATACGCTGGATTATGTCTTGATGTTTATGCCGATTGAGGGGGCGTTTTTGTTGGCACTTGAGCAGGATGGTGAGTTCTTTAAACGTGCCTATGATAGCAATATTTTGGTGGTCTCTCCTTCAACACTTCTGGTAACACTAAGAACCATAGAGCATATCTGGCGAACACAGCGCCAAGAGGAACACGCCAAAAAGATAGCCAAAGAGGCAGAGGGTATGGTTGAGAAGCTTGTTGGTTTTGTAGAGGAGCTTCAAAAGATAGGCACACACCTCTCACGTGCACAGGAGTCATACGATACGGCATTTTCACGTCTCTCTAGCGGACGTGGGAATGTAATTCGCCGAGCTGAAAATATTGTAAAACTTGGACTCAAACCAAAAAAAGAGTTACCACTAAAGAGTGAGGAGGAGTAATGAAGATAGAGACAAAATACAGTTATGAAAAAGTCTGGACGCTGACACAAGAGCCTGATCTTTTAAAGATAATTGCCGAGGAGGTTGGTGATGCCGACCCGCAGGGAACTCTCCTTTATATAAAAGAGAGTATTAAAAACGGCAAAGAGATAAGTGTCGGAAGTTGTAAGTTTAGAGTAAAGAGCTAAATATTATGGGTGTCTTACTTTAATAGTAGAGTTAAGACTCCATCCGATTACAAGCATAGCGAGAATGACCATACCTGCAGGAATGATGCTGTAAGCATTGAGCAGATAGACAAGCCAGAGTAGGATTGCCCCAAGAGGTGTCGGAACGCCGGTAAAGTAGTTTTCAACCTCTCCTGCATCTGCATTGATATTAAACTGAATAAGTCTGCGAAGTCCTGAGATGACATAGTAGATACTCGCTACAGCCGCCACTACAAGCCAAAATCCCTCAAGATGTGCAGCATAAGAGGCTTGAAATATAAGAAATACCGGAACAAGTACAAAACTTAAAAAGTCAGCAAAGCTGTCAAGTTGTACGCCAAACTCATTGGATAATTTGTATTTACGTGCGATTTTACCATCAAAGATATCTGCTGCTCCGCCAATCCAGGCAAGTACAATAGCCAAAGTAAAGTTGTTTTGAGTAATAAAATAGGTAGCCATAAGTCCCGCGGTAATATTTACAAATGTAAAAAGATTTGCTAGGTTAAAGTGTGATGTCGGTGTCCATAAAAATTTCATAAAAGCACTATCCAAAAGTTAATTTTTGAAATTATAGCAAAGAGTTTAACGAAATTCTCTTAATGAAGATTTCTAAATGATAAATATTATCATAATTATTAAGCCTTTTGTAAGTTGATAACAAGTATCATTTCTCAAACTTAGAAATATTATAGAGAGAAAGAAGCAAAATGCATACACTATTTGATTGTCATAAAGGGTGTGTAGCCCGTGTAAAAAAGATTAATGCTGAACATGGACTCAAACAGCGTCTTATATCTTTTGGTGTTATGAAAGGGAGTGAAATCTCTGTTTTAGAACACGCTCCAAAGAAAAAAACAATTGAAATAAAAGTGGGTAAAATGCGTTTAGCTCTTCGTGATATTGAAGCACAACATATAGAGGTTGAGTCTTTATGAAGCAAGATATTAAAGTATGCCCAATAACTGCAAAACATATAAAAGTTGCTCTTGTAGGACAGCCAAATGTCGGCAAAAGTATGCTGATAAACTCTGTCAGTAATGCACACTTGCACGTTGGGAATTTTTCTGGTGTAACTGTTGATAAGACAGAGGTTCTTTTTGATTATAAAGATTACCATTTTACTGTTGTTGATCTTCCAGGAACCTATGCTTTTACTGATTTTACAATAGAAGAGAGAGTGACACATAAATACCTCTGTAATGAAGATTATGACCTTATTATCAATGTTGTTGATTCTACAAATTTAGAAAAAAATCTTCAATTGACTTCTGAACTTTTAACAATGAACAAGAAGATTGTTATTGCTCTGAATATGAGTGATGAAGCTGTAAAAGAGGGGATAGAGATTGATGAGAAGTATATGTCCGAGCTTTTGGGTGTACCTTGTGTAAAAGTTTCTGCTGCTGCAAAAACAGGTATTGAAGAGTTAATTAATACTGTCATAGAAACTTATACAAAGCCTAAAATAGAGCCAAAACTTGTATTTAGTGAAGCTGTTGAGGAAGAAATAGATAAAATTGTCTCTTTTTTGGAAAAACATAATTATGATGCAAATAACTCTTATAGGAATGTAGCAATCAATCTTTTGCAAAATAAAGAAAAAACATATCAGCGTATATCTAAAAAAGCAATTTGGACTGAGTTACAGTCAATTGTTGTTGAATCTCTTGCACATATAGAATTGCATCACGATACAGATGACCTCAAAGAAGCCTTTGCAGAAGAGTATGCTGCATTTAACAGAGGTATAGTTGCTGAGGTCGTTAAACAGACAAAAGTAGAAAGTGAAGCAAAAACATTAACAGAGAAAATAGATTCAATTTTAATTCATCCTCTCTTTGGTATTCCAATATTTCTTTTCTTTATGTGGGGACTCTTTCAACTGACATTTACACTTGGAAATCTTCCAATGAATATGATTGATAGTTTTTTTGGATGGCTTGGAAATGTAATTGCACCTACAATTTCAAATGATGATATACGTTCTTTAGTTGTTGATGGTATTATTGGTGGTGTCGGTGCTGTTGTCCTCTTTACTCCAAATATTATTATACTTTTTGTAGGTATTGCACTTTTGGAGACAACAGGTTATATGAGTCGTGTTGCATTTTTACTTGATGGCTTTTTTCATAAGTTTGGATTACACGGTCAGAGTTTTATTCCTCTTGTAACTGGTTTTGGATGTTCTATTCCTGCATATATGGCTGCAAGGATACTTAAAAATGATAGAGACAGACTTTTAACTCTGTTTATAATAGGGTTTATGTCCTGTGGAGCAAGACTGCCGGTTTATGTGCTTTTTGCAGGTGCATTTTTTGCGCCGGATATGGCAGGTAATGTTCTCTTTGTTATTTATATCAGTGGTGCTATGCTTGGGCTACTTGCTGCAAAAGTGTTGAAAATGACAGCATTTAAAGGGGTTGAAGAGCCATTTGTTATGGAAATGCCAAAGTATAGGATACCCTCTTTTAAACTTATATGGCATACAGTACTCACGCAGACTATTATGTACCTGAAAAAAGCAGGGACATTTATTGCTGGGGCTGCTATGCTTGTTTGGTTTTTGAGTAATTATCCTCATAATGTGGAGTTAGAAAAAACTTATAGTGTAAAAATTGAGCAGGCCGTAACACAACAGCAAAAAAAATCACTGCAAAACAAACTGGCTCAGGAAGAGTTGGCACATAGTTATTTAGGTAAAATAGGTAAACTTACTGAACCGCTTTTTAAGCCTCTTGGGTTTGACTGGAAGATGAATGTAGCACTGCAGGCAGGATTGGCTGCAAAAGAAGTTGTTGTCTCAACACTTGGTGTTCTCTACTCTATAGGTGGTGATGTTGATGAAACTTCAAGATCGCTTGCAGATAATATTCGTGAAAATATTCCTTTTGCTTCAGCTGTCGCTTTTATTGTTGTGGTTATGGTATATTTGCCATGTCTTGCAGCTACGACTGTTTTTGCAAAAGAGGCCGGTAGTTGGAAATATGCGATTTATCTTTTCTTTTTTACATCGGTTGTTGCCTATGTTTTAGCATTTATTGCCTACAGAGTGACGCTGCTTATGAGCTAGTGTTATCTCTTTATTATTTTCATAGCGATATAATACTTCAAAAAGAGAGGCTGGTATGACAACAGAGAAAAAACAGAAAATTTTGATGATAGAAGATGATTTGGAGTTGGCAGAGATCTTAACGGAATATCTAGAACAGTTCAGTTTTGAAGTCATAACAGAAGATGATCCATTTAAAGCGGTCAGTATCTTAAAGTTGGAGCCTTTTGATTTAGTGATTTTAGATTTGACACTTCCTGGAATGGATGGGCTTGAAGTGTGTGAAGCTATACGTGAGCGTCAAGATATTCCTATTATTATCTCAAGTGCCCGTTCTGATGTAACAGATAAGATTAAAGCACTCGAACTCGGAGCAGATGACTATCTTCCTAAGCCGTATGATCCACGTGAGTTGGAAGCTCGTATTCACTCCGTACTGCGTCGTTATGAGGCAAAAAGTGAAGCAAAAGCCGAAAATAAGAGTGATTTTAAGTGTGATAAATCTACAATGACCATCACCTATAAAGGTCGAAATATTGATCTTACCAATGCAGAGTTTGGAATTCTTTCATATATGATAAGCAAGCAGGGGCTTGTAGTCTCACGTGAGGATCTTATTCATAATGTCAATGCCATTAATGAAGACTCTTCAAACAAGAGTATTGATGTAATGGTTGGACGTATCAGAAACAAACTCGGGGACAAATCTCTTATAGAATCTGTTCGTGGAGTTGGATATAAACTTCTTAAATAAGTGACGCAATGAAACGCCATGCCGTCCTCATTACTGTTCTGTTTGCACTTATTGTTTCTCTTGTAAGTGTAAGTGCAATTTTTTGGGAATTTTACAAACTTAATAAAGAACAGTATATTAACCATATCTTCACCAAATATACAGTTATTACGCAAATCTATCGAGAACATCAACAACGCCAAAGTTCAGAGATTATGCTTGAAGCAAATCTCGCTGTTTATAATCTTGAAGTTATCAATAAAAAAGAGCAGAAAAAAAAGATACTTGCCAAGAGTAAAATTCTTAAGAGAGAAGGTTTTAAAAGTTTTAACACCTCTTTGATGATCAGTGAGAAAGGTATGTACACAAAAAATACTGTTAGTAATCTTCGTGCGACAATGCTGGAGTATGAACATTATATATATTTTTATATTGAAACGCCAAATGGTGATATACTTATAAAAGATAATGAGCTTAAGCCTTATAGTTATGTAAATATCCTCTATACTTATGCTACGATATTTTTGATTATCAGTTTTTCTTTTGTCCTTGTTCTGCAAAAACTTCGTCCGCTTATTCGACTTAGAAAAAAGATAGCACTCTATGGTGAAGGAAATATGAATATATCCTTTAAAACAAAAAGTGAAGATGAGATAGGTTCGGTTGCAAATGAGTTAGAGTATGCCCGTCAAAGAATTAACAATATGCTTGAGTCACGAACACTCTTTTTAAGAAATCTTATGCATGAACTTAAAACGCCTATAGCCAAAGGGACCATTGCAACACAGATGTTGGAATCGCAGAAGCAAAAAGAGCGTTTTAGCTCTATTTTTAAACGTTTGGAGACACTTGTAAATGAGTTTGCAATGATTGAAGAGGTGACAACACTTGATGACAAAAAGGACTTCTCAGAGTATCGCCTTATTGATATTATTGACGGGGCTATTGATATGGCAATGGTTGAGCGGGATTGCGTGAGCGTTGATGTAAGGGCAGATTATAAAATACATGCAAATTACAGACTCTACACAACAGCTATTAAAAATATGATTGACAATGCAATGAAGTACTCAACAGATTCGCATATTACCATTCGTACCAATGAGAGTGATGAACTCTGTTTTGAGAGCCGGGGAGAGTGTCTGCAACATCCACTTCAGTACTATATAGAACCATTTACAAAAGAGAACCCGTCAAAAAATAGTTTTGGGCTTGGACTCTATCTTGTAGATTCGATTCTTAAGGCACATAATCAGGTTCTTGCACATGAGTATGAGAATGGTATGAATAGGTTTATATTTGTATAAGCAATAATAAATGAACTCTACTGTAAACTAAAGAGATGAAGAAACTTCTATATACGCTTTTGGCATCTTTTTTTGCCGGCTCTTTTTTTCTCTTTGGATGGTTAAGTCATAGTGCTTATATGCCAGGAAAGAGAATAGAAAAAGTCTCCCTTCTTGATAAAATTAAGAAGAGTAAAAAACTCAATGTAGTCCTTTTAAATGCCCCATCTACTTATTATATAGGGAGTGAAGGTGCGCAGGGGTTTGAGTATGATTTGCTCTATGCTTATGCTAAGCACCTTAATGTTGATCTCAATATTACACCGGCACATACTGTAAAAGAGGCATTAGCGCTAAGTAAAAATCCAAATATTCAGATAACATCAGCCTCTTTGGCAAAGACACCAAGTCGGGAGAAACTCTACCATTTTGGGCCATCCTATTTTGAAGTGCAGGAGCAGGTTATCTGTAACAGAGGAATGTTAGGGAGTGCAAAATTTCCAAGAGATGTTGAGGATCTTGAGGGACTCTCAATTATGGTTGGTGATGATACAAGTTACAGCGAAACACTCTCTAAATTGAAATCAGACGGTTTTGATATCAACTTTACTACAAGTTCGGAGTATTCAACAGAAGAGCTTTTGGAGATGGTAGCGCAGCATAGTATTGATTGTACTGTTGCAGATTCAAATATCTACTCGCTAAATTTGAAGTTTTTTCCAGAGATTGCGCTGGCCTTTTCCATAAGCCCAAGAGAGCAGCTTGCCTGGTTACTGCCAAAAGGCGCAAAGAAACTTGAGGCCGATATGTATGCCTGGCTCAATGATTTTAATCAAAAAGGAAAGATGACAGAGCTAAAGGACCACTACTACTCTTATGTTCTCTTCTTTGACTACTACAATACAAAGATGTTCTACAAACGTATAGAGTCAAGACTCCCTCGTTATAAAAAATATTTTAAATCCGCAGCGAAGCGTTTTGGTATTCCTTGGACACTCTTAGCTTCAGTATCTTACCAAGAGTCTCATTGGAATCCTCGTGCAAAGAGCTTTACAGGGGTACGTGGGCTTATGATGCTTACCAAACATACGGCACGCCTTTTGGGTGTAAAGAACAGACTCAATCCAAAAGAGAGTATCATAGGAGGAACAAGACACCTCAATCAGATGATAAAAAATGTTCCCAAAGGTGTTGAGGGAGAGAATCGTCTGAAGTTTGCTTTGGCCGCATACAATATTGGGATGGGGCATATATATGATGCACAAAAATTGGCAAAAAAACTGGGACTGAATCAAAATATATGGAGTGATTTAAAGATTATTCTGCCGCTGCTTTCGCAAAAACGTTACTATAGAACACTCAAATATGGATATGCACGTGGTGCTGAACCGGTAAAATATGTTGAGGCAATCTATAACTATAAAGATATTTTAGAGAAAAAAGAGAAAAAAGAGTTGGATGAAGCGCTCAAAGAGCAGCAGAGCAGAGAGAATAATGTCTCAAAATCGCAATAAAACCCTTAGAGTTTTATGCGTGTGTCTCTTTGCCAAGCTCATTTAAAAAGCTCTCCATATCATATTTGACACGATACTCCGGTGTCATAATGTGAATAAGAATATCTCCAAGGTCTATAACAACCCAGTCTCCGCTCTCATCAACGTGATTAAAGTTTTCTTGTGGCTTGAGCTCTTTTTTAAGATGGTCAAGCAGTGCAACAGTATGCTTTTGTCCCAAAGATGATGCGATAATCGCATAATCTACAAAGTAGTCCTTATTTCTGAGGTCAAAAACCTCAATCGCTTCTGCTTTATTCTTATCAAGCACTTCTGTTATCTTTTCAATTCTTGTCTGCATTATTTTCCTTCTGTTGTAATAGTGTGCAATCTCATTCGCACACTTTTTTGGTAGTTTTGAGATATCAATATCTTCTCTTAAATCTGTAGAAGAGATGGTGACATCCACCTTTAGCTGCTTTAATTCCGATGGTATAGCTGTATTGTCACGTGAGGCGACAATAAAGGTAACATACTCTTGTAGCTTCTCAAACTGATGCCATTTGTGAAGTGAAGCAAGATTATCTGCACCAATGACGAGATAGATTTTTTGATATCTTTTTTTTAAAGCTTCTATTGTCTCTATAGTAGGGACCTTTCTCGCTTTGTCGATCTCAAAAGAGCTCACCTCTACTTTACTGCTCTGTGCAAAAATCTCTTTGAGCCATTGAAGGCGTAATTTTGCCGGGGCCTTTACATTTTCTTTAAATGGATTTAAAAAAGTTGGCATTATAATGATTTTATCTATATAATCTAACTTTTCTAAAGCCTTTACAACTGCCTCGTGACCGATGTGTGGAGGGTCAAATGAACCTCCATAGAGTGCTATACTTTTCATTTAATACGAATTATAACTAATTTTGGATAAAATAACCCAATTTTTTACTATTAGGATATTAAATGGCACTCAAAATTGCAATTAACGGATTTGGTAGAATAGGTCGTTGTGTTGCTCGTATTGCAGCAACTAGAGATGATGTAGAGATAGTAGCTATCAATGATATGGCAAGTATGGATATGATGCTTTATCTTCTTAAAAATGACTCGGTACACGGAACATTTGCAAGTGAAGTAGAGCAGGTAGATGATGAGACTATCTCAATAGATGGGAAAAACATCAGAATTTTTTCAGACAGAGATCCGAAAAACCTTAAATTTGCAGATTGTGGCGCAGATATTGTTTTAGAGTGTACAGGAGTTTTCTTGACACAGGAGTCTGCTCAGGTTCATATTGACAATGGTGTTGAGAAAGTTCTCTTCTCTGCTCCTGCAAAAGATAAAATCACTCCTACATTTGTTATGGGTGTAAATGAAGATAAATATGACGGACAGCAAATCGTATCAAATGCGAGCTGTACTACAAACTGTCTAGGTCCTGTTGCTCGTGTTTTAGATGATGCATTTGGAATTGAAAAAGGTCTTATGACGACAATTCACTCATACACAAATGACCAGAACATCCTTGATGTAAAACATAACAAAGATAAGCGTCGTGCTCGTGCAGGTGCTGTTAATATGATTCCTACAACTACAGGTGCAGCAAAGGCTATTAGTCTTGTTCTTCCTCAACTTGAAGGGAAACTTCACGGTCAATCTGTACGTGTACCGACTCCGGATGTATCTATGGTCGATTTGAACGTGGTTGTGAAAAAAGAGACAACAAAAGAGGAAGTAAATGCTGTATTTAATGAGATGGCAGCGACAAAACTCAAAGGTCTTTTACTTATTGACAAAGATATGCGTGTATCACAAGACTTTGTCGGATGCGAATATAGCTCTATCGTTGCAGAGGACCTCACGCAGGTAATTGGTGGCGATATGATCAAAGTTATGGCGTGGTATGACAATGAGTGGGGCTACTCAATGCGTCTTATCGATATGGCCGTACATATCTCAAAATAGGAAGTGAAATTGGAACTACTACATTTAAAGAAGTTAGATTTAGCGAATAAAAAAGTTTTTATTCGTTGTGATTTTAATGTGCCGATGGATGAGTTTGGAAATATCTCTGATGATAGACGTATCCGTTCTGCTATTGCTACAATTAACTACTGTTTAGATCTTGATTGTGCTGTTATCTTAGCATCACACCTTGGTCGTCCAAAGGGTGAAGTGGTTGAGAAATACTCTTTGGCACCAGTTGCAAGAAGATTACAGCAACTTCTTAAACGTCAAGTAGCACTTGCTCCGGGTATTATTGATGATGCTAGTTTAAAAATGGCAGCGGAATTACCACGTCACGAAGTCATGCTTCTTGAAAATCTTCGTTTTGAAGTAGGAGAGACGAAAGATGATGAAGAACTCTCACGCAAGCTTGCTTCAATGGCAGAGTTTTATGTAAATGATGCTTTTGGTGTGAGTCACAGAGCACATGCTTCTGTTCACGGTATTACGAAATTTTTTGATGATGAGCATAAAGCAGCTGGATTTTTGCTTGAAAAAGAGATTACATTCTTTGGAAAACTTATCAATAACCCTGTTCGCCCTTTTGCTGCTATTGTTGGTGGAAGTAAAGTTTCGGGAAAACTTGAAGCTATGGTAAATCTTCTTCCAAAAGTGGATAAAATCTTTATTGGTGGAGGGATGGCTTTTACATTCTTAAAACAACTCGGATACGATATTGGAGCATCCCTTGTTGAAGATGAACTTTTGGATGAAGCACAGCGTATTATGGATGAAGCAAAAAAGCTTGGCGTGAAATTTTATCTGCCGGTTGATGTTATTGCAGCAGATAAGTTCGCTGAAGATGCGGTAAGTAAAATTGTTACTGCACAGGAGATTCCAAACGGCTGGATGGGACTCGATATTGGACCTGCAACTGTAAGACTCTACCGTGAAGGTTTGAGTGATGTACAGACAATTCTCTGGAATGGACCTATGGGTGTCTATGAGATGGAGAAATTTGCACGTGGAAGTTCAAAAATAGCACACTTTGTAGCTGACAGTTATGCTACAACTGTTGTTGGCGGTGGAGATACTGCTGACCTTGTACAGCGTGTAGGCGTTGATGAAGAGATGAGCTTTATCTCTACTGGTGGTGGAGCATCACTAGAACTTTTAGAAGGTAAAACACTTCCTGGTGTTGAGCCACTAATGGTTGGAAAAAGCGAAGAAGCATAGGAGAAAGTATGATTATTGCAGCGAATTTAAAGACGAACTTAACACGTAAAGAGACAGCTTCTTATATGGAGATTTTAGATAAATCTGTACAAAAAAGTTCACAAGATGTTTTTGTTTTTCCTGCAATGTCATCTCTTGATACTTTTAATAGCAGGGTTGTTGTCGGAGCGCAAAATGCCTACCCTACGATTAATGGAGCTTTCACCGGTGAGATAGGCTTAGAACAGCTGAATGAATTTGGTATTAAGACAATTTTGATAGGACATAGTGAAAGACGCCATATTTTGGGTGAATCACAAACTTTTATTGCCCAGAAATTTAACTACTTTAAAGAGCATAATTTTCAAATTCTCTATTGTATAGGTGAGCCAAAAGAGGTGCGTGAGGCAGGAAAAGAGGCAATGCTGGAGTATATTGGTGCGCAGTATGAAGGGATAGATACATCATATGAAAACCTCATTATTGCGTATGAGCCGGTATGGGCAATCGGAACGGGACTTACACCTACTCTGGAGGATATTGAAGATATTCATCAAGAGCTTAAGAAAAAATCAGCGGCACCGCTGCTTTATGGTGGAAGTGTAAAAGTTACTAATGCAAAAGATGTTCTTAGTTTAGAGAATGTAGATGGTATTTTAGTAGGAAGTGCGGCACTTTGTGTAGAAGATTTTTGCACAATGATAGATTTCGCAGAGAAATTAGAAAAATAGATATAAGGAGAGTAAAAATGATAATGAAGGGTAAAAAAGGTCTTATTGTAGGACTTGCAAACAATAAATCAATCGCTTACGGAATTGCAAAAGCGTGTCACGAGCAGGGTGCTGAAATGGCATTTACATATCTTAATGATGCACTTAAAAAGAGAGTAGAGCCAATAGCCAATGAGTTTGGCAGTGAATATGTTTATGAACTTGATGTAAGCAATGAAGAGCATATGGCAGGTTTGGCAGCGAAGATTGAAAAAGATTTTGGCAAGATTGACTTTTTGGTACATTCAGTAGCATTTGCTCCAAAAGAGGCACTCTCTGAACCATTTATGAAGACAACAAAGCAGGCATTTCAAATTGCTATGGATATCTCAGTTTACTCTCTTATAGATTTAACAAATCGTTTAGAGCCTGTTTTGAGTGATGATGCTTCAATTCTTACACTCTCTTATCTTGGCGGACCAAAATATATAGTAAACTATAATGTAATGGGAGTTGCAAAAGCAGCACTTGAATCAACAGTACGTTATATGGCAGTAGATCTTGGTGCAAAAGGACAACGTGTCAATGCAATTAGTGCAGGACCTATTAAAACATTGGCAGCAGCAGGAATTGGTGATTTCAAACAGATTTTAAACTGGAATGAAGTCAATGCGCCGCTGAAGAGAAATGTAACAATCGAGCAGGTTGGAAATTCTGCAATGTATCTGCTAAGTGATTTAAGCAGTGGTGTTACAGGTGAAGTTCATTATGTAGATGCAGGATATAACATTATGGGTATGGCAGCAGCTGCTACAGATGAAAATGGCAAAACTACATTAGCGTGGGATTTAAGAGAGAAGTAAAATCTCTCTTAAATTTGTGACTACTTTCCAATAACTGGAAGTGCCTCTATCTTTTTCACATTTGAGCTCTTATAGTTATTTGGTTTTTGGCGCATATATGCTGAGGCTTTATCGACATACTCTTGAAGTGTAAATGTTTCAGACTGCTTCTCCTCATACTCTATCTTGATATTTTTATTTTCTGTTTTCTCTTCACTCTCTTTTAAAACTTTTTTTGAAGTTTTTACTTTCATATACTTTTTTTGTATTTCATTATCTTTTTTAATAGTTGGTTCCCAATCATTTTTCAACCATTTATCAAGAGATTTTTGCATTGCACCATCTTTTTTTTTGGTAGCACTTGATTTGCTTATAGTATTAAGTGCACTGTTCTGTGAAGGTGCAATTTGTGATGATGATGCACAACTTGTAAGTGTTAAAGTAGCGGTAATTACGCTGTTTATAAGGATTAAATGTTTCATAATGGAATTATAGCTAAAAAGAGAGTTGAGGGAAAGAAAATTAATGGTAAGTTAAGAAAAAGTTATGTTATACTGCGGTCGAAATTTGTAAAGAATTAAAGGAGAATATATGAAATTTACAAAAATGAGTTTGGTGGCAGCGCTACTAATTGGTTCAAGTGCATTTGCAATTGACAATATTAAAATGAGCGGTGACGCTAAACTTTTTTATACAACTACTGATGGTATCAGTGGTTCACAGGCAATTAAAAATACAGTAGTACCTGCAAATCAAAAAGGTAACAGTTCACTGTTTTCAAAAGATGGAAGTGCTGCAGATGCTGCATTAAGTTTAAATGTTTCTGCAGATCTTATTAAAAGTGATATGGTAGCAATCAGTGCTGGTGCTGGTTATACTGTAGTATCTACTTTAGGTTTGGAAAACAATCTTGTGTCTAATGTATGGGGTGGTTCTCACACAGCTTCTACAGGTACAGGTGCAACTTTTGGTTATGTTTTAGGTGGTGCAAAAGTTGATACTGCACACTGGATGAATGAAGCGTGGATGGCTGCAACTGTTGGTAAAACTACAGCAAAAATCGGACGTATGGAACTAAATACTCCACTTGCATTTACTGAAAAATGGTCAGTAGAGAAAAATACATTTGAAGCTGTTGTAGCAATTAACCAAGATATTCCAGATACTACTTTGGTTGGTGCTTATGTTGGTAACGGTAACGGTACTGAAACATTTGGTAAAAATTCACAAAGCAATACACAAGGTTTAGGTCTTGCAGTAGGTCCGGTAGTGAATAAAAACGGAAAGTTTGAAACATTTGGTACTGACGGTGCATATGCATTTGGTGCTATCAACAACTCTTTCAAACCATTAACACTTCAAGCTTGGTACTATGATATCTCTAAACTTGTAGATGCTTACTGGTTACAAGCAGACCTTAAATGTCAAAAAATACCAGGTCTTTTAGTAGGTGCTCAATATGCATCAGGTAAAGTAAAAGGTAAAGGAAAAGCTGGTAATTATGCAGCAGCAGCTGACAGTGTTTATGCTGTAATGCTTGGTTTTGATATGAAAGATGTTGTAACAGTCAAAGTTGCTTACTCTTCTGTAAATGACAACAGCCAATCAACAAAAGCCAATCTTGGCGGTTTTGGTATGAATACTGCAACTGAAACGGGTGCATCTAAACTCTATACAGAAGCGTGGTGGAACTATGGTTATGTAACAGCTACAAATACTGATACTATCCATTTCTCTGCTGAGTCTTCTTTAAAAGGTATTGCTGATTTAGGTCTTTACTATACAAAAGCTGATCAAGGAAACCATATAGGTTTTACTGGTACAGATATGGAAGAACTTACTCTGACAGCTGGTAAAGATTTCGGTCCATTAAATGCTACTGTTGCGTATGTATATACAAAAGCAGATGATCAAAATATCGACCCGACTGTTCCCGGAACTAAAGGTAGAGCATATAATATGGTTCAAGCATATCTTACTTTAAATTTCTAAGTTCCTTTTTATAGATTGAATCTGACTCGTTCTTTTAGAACGAGTCGTCCCTCTTTATTTTTATAATTTTTCGTTTTTAACTTATGATATAATTTTTTTATGAAACTTTTACTACACAAAACAATATATATACTTTTTATGCTTCTTCTTATATCAATTATCTCTTTTTTTGCAATTCACGCAGCACCAAATTCTTTTTTTGGAGCGGGAGAGCTTAACCCAAATATGACGCAGGAAGCTATTGATAAACTAAAAGCTGTGTATGGTGTAGATAAACCTCTTGTAGAACAATACATGGATTGGATGAAGAATCTTTTATCACTTAATTTTGGCATCTCTTTTGTAAGTGGTCAGGATGTAAGCAGTGAAATTCTTAAACGCCTTCCTGTCACACTCTGGATGAACTCTATCTCTTTGCTGGCTGTCTTTTTACTCTCAGTATGGCTTGGTATTAAAGCAGCGATGGAGTATGAGCGTAAGAGCGATTATATCATTCGACAAATTGCACTCTTCTCATTTGCTATGCCATCATTCTATCTTGCTCTACTTCTGATTATCTTCTTTTCTGTTAAGCTTTCACTCTTTCCTATTGCAGGTTTGCATTCATTGGAATCAAAAGAGGGTATTTCCAATATCATTGATATGGTTTGGCATTTGAGTTTGCCAATTACTGTTATGGTATTTGGTGGTTTAGGTAGTATGATAGTCTATATTCGTTCATTAACTCTGGAAATACTCAAGAGCGATTACTATCTTTTTGCGTGTTCAAGAGGCATTAAAAGAAAAAAACTTTTATATTATTATATTTTACCAAATCTAATGCCACCTATTATTACTCTTTTGGGACTCTCTTTGCCTGCTTTGATTGGAGGGAGTGTGATTTTGGAGTCTATCTTTGGTATTGAGGGGATGGGACAGCTTTTTTATCTCTCTGCGCTCTCACGTGACTATCCTGTAATTATGGGAATATTAATGATAAGTGCTTTTTTGACACTCTTTGGGAATATGATGGCTGATTTGATTCTTTTAAAACTCAACCCCTATATGAACAGAGGGTAGTGCTAGTTCCCAAGCTCCAGCTTGGGAATTCATGGAGATGGACTTTTAGTTAAAGAGAGCCTCTAGTGCATCTACACCATCTTTTTTCTCTTGAATCTCACCATCTTCACTTGTAACTGCATCTGTCTCATTGAGCTCTATCTGCATACCTGTAAGCATAGAAGCCAGACGGATGTTAATACCGCTTTTTCCAATTGCTTTTGATTTTTGGTCACTTGGAAGTGTAATGATTGCCTTTTCATTCTCTCCCTCTTCGTTTTTAACTATCTCTACATGAGAGATAATTGCAGGGCTCATAACACGTGAGACAAAAAGTTCCGGAATATTTGTATATTCAATACAGTCGATATTCTCTCCAATAAGTTCATCACTTACAGAGTTGATACGTACTCCTTTTACCCCTACTGTTGCACCTACTGCATCAACCTGTGGGTGTGTTGAGAGAACAGCAATTTTAGCACGCTCGCCCGGAATACGGGCAGACTTTTCAATAATAACAGTACCGTCTGCAATCTCTGGTACTTCAAGCTCTAGGAGTGCCTCTAAAAATTTTGGAGATGTGCGTGAGAGCTCTATTTGAATACCGTGTTCTTTGTCCATATTTACACGACGAACAACCGCTTTAATATGGTCTCCCACCTCAAAAACCTCACCTTTGATACGGCTCTTCATCGGTAGTACGGCACGAATCTCATCTACTTCAATGTATGTAGCGTTTTGTGCATCAACACGTGTTACACGACCGCTTACAAGTGTACCTACTTTTGATTTGTACTTGTTATAGACTTCATCCTCTACAAGTCTTTGTATATGGTACTCTATTTCACGATGAAGACCAGATGCTGCAGTTCTTCCGTAATCTTCCAAATCGTGATCGATTTGGAGTTGGTCTCCAAGCTCTACCTGGTCATCGTACTCACGAGCCTCTGTTATAGAGATATATGCCGGTGCAGTCTCTTCATCCTGGAGTCTCTCATCATCATCGGCTACAACTGTAATAGTTTGAACAATTTTAATATTTTTTGTATCTTCATCTACCAAAGCTTCAAATGCATAGTGTGGATTGATAACTCTTTTTGCAGTTTGAACAAAAGCAGTCTTGAGTGCTTCCATCACTTTTTCTGGTTGTAAGCCTTTTTCGTGGCCTATCGCTTCTGCAATATCTAATATTTTTTCCATAATTATTTCCTTAAATTTTAAGAAATCTCAGTAACAATAGTAAGTTCAGTTCGGGGGATTTCTTATGAAGTAAAAGAATTATACTTAAATTCAACTAAAAACATCTTTAATCAGCTTTTTAGTAGAGTTAAAGTATAATGCAAAACTTTTTAAAGATTATAAGGATTAGAAGTATGGATTTAAAACTTGCAAGAACAGATTTAAATGTAAAGCCAAAGAAGGTTGATTTAGCAAAGATTGAAGAGAAAGTAGCAAAAGAGGAGAGTGTGATTTTTTATTTTGACAGAGAGAACTCTCATAAAGATCTTCTTGCGCTGCAAGATCATTTTGAAGAGCAGGGTAAAAGTTTTTATATGAGCGAAGTAAAATATGGTCTGAGTGATAATGACTATATGTACCAAGTTCATATTATGAGCTAAACGGAGCGTTTATGAGCAAGAAACTTTTTATTGAGACACTCGGATGTGCAATGAACTCACGAGATTCGGAGCATATTATTGCTGCACTCTCTGAAGAGGGTTATACGCTGACAACAGATATGCCAAGTGCTGATTTGATTTTAATTAACACTTGTTCAGTCCGTGAGAAGCCGGTATCCAAGCTCTTCTCAGAACTCGGTGTTTTCAATAAAAAGAAAAAAGAGGGCGCTAAAATTGGTGTATGTGGATGTACTGCATCGCATCTTGGAAAAGATATTATCAAACGCGCACCCTATGTCAATTTTGTCCTTGGTGCAAGAAATGTATCTAAGATAAAAGATGTTCTTTATAAAGACAAAGCAGTAGAAGTAGATATTAACTATGATGAGAGTGAATTTGCTTTTAAAGATTTCAGAACATCTCCCTATAAGGCATATATCAATATCTCTATCGGTTGTGACAAGCAATGTACATTTTGTATTGTTCCAAAGACACGTGGGGAAGAGATATCTATTCCTGATGAGTTGATTATCAAAGAGGCTCGTCGTGCAGTTGAGAATGGGGCAAAAGAGATATTTTTGCTTGGACAGAATGTCAATAATTACGGGCGTCGCTTCTCATCACCTGAACATGAAAAGGTCAATTTTACAGAGCTTTTGCGCCGTCTCTCCAAAATAGAGGGCCTGCGTCGTATCCGCTTTACCTCTCCGCACCCTTTCCATATGGATGATGAGTTTATAGAAGAGTTTGCAAATAATCCAAAAATATGTAAATCAATGCATATGCCGCTTCAAAGCGGTAGTACAAAAGTACTTAAAGAGATGAAACGCGGTTACTCTAAAGAGTGGTTCTTAAATCGTGTAGAGAAACTGCGTTCAATCTGCCCTGAGGCAAGTATATCAACAGATATTATCGTCGCTTTTCCGGGAGAGAGTGATGAAGATTTCGCTGAGACGATAGATGTGATGAAAAGGGTCAAGTTTGACCAGATATTCTCTTTTAAATACTCTCCAAGACCAGAGACAGAAGCACAACACTATACAAATGTAGTTGATCCGGCTGTTGCTTCTGAACGACTCTCTTATCTGCAGGCGCTCTATACAGAGCTGCTTGATGAGAAGAGCAAAGAGCAGATGGGCAAAGTCTATGAGGTCTATTTTGAAGATTTGAGCGCTGATGGTTATATCTCAGGAAGAACAGATAACAATCTTGTTGTAAAAGTAAAAGGTTCTGAAGATCTGCTCGGTGAGTTTAGAGATGTGAAAATCACACAAATAGCAAGAACAATCTATACAGGGGAGCTTCTTGCTTAAGCGACTCTCCCGCTCTTTGGCACTTCTTCTTTTGCCATTTATCGGTGCTTCAATTATACGTTTTTTATACCTTACAAACAGAAAAATATTTCATGCACCTCAGAGTCTGGGCGATAAAAACTTTATAATGGCCTGTTGGCACGGCGAACTTTTGATGATTCCCTATGCATATTTGCGATATAAAAAAAATCCTAATGTAAAACTGCTTATTTCAGAACATTTTGATGGTAATCTTATAGCAAAGACACTTTCGTTTTTTGGTTTTGGAACTATTAGAGGCTCCTCAACCCGTGGAGGTATCAAGGCTTTGATGCAGTCTATAAAAGAGCTGCGTGAGGGTTCAGATATAGGAATTACACCAGATGGACCAAAGGGACCGCGTCATCAGGTGAGTGATGGTATAATACATATGGCACAAAAAGCAAAAGTTAAAATTGTTCTTGTTGAGATTATTCCACAGAAGTATTGGCAGCTCAACTCATGGGACAAATTTGTTATACCAAAACCTTTTGGAACTCTTGAGTATTATATCAGTGAGCCTATTGATGTTGGTGGTATGGAGTTTGAAGAGGCACGTCGTTTAATACAAAAAGGTCTATTGCAGCATGAACGTTAAAGCACTCCTATTAGCATCACTTTTTTTTCTCTTTGCAATGTTTGCATACTTTTTAACAAATCCTTCGTATGAAAAATCTCTTGAGGCAAAATACTATTATGAAACGGGGAACTATAAAGAAGCTTATTCTTTAGCAAGCGAAGCTTTTAGTATGGATATATATAATCGTATGGCATCTACTATTATGGCGCAATCCAAAACATCAATGAAGTATAAAAAATATATTGATGAAGCAAAAAAATATATGGATAATATTTCACTTATCGCAGCACAAAAGAGCATTTCAGATGCAGATCGAGCCAAGATAAAGATGATATGTGAAATAATGATAGATTCCTATAAAAAACTTTCACCAAGTGTCATTACCGATGAAACGATTGTCAAAGAGGCAGCGAAATATTACCAACACTTCGAGCAACTTCTTGAACAAGTCAATAGATAGTAAAATTGAAGATTTTTTAGTATATTTGGAGGATTTTAGAGGCTATTCTCCCTTGACGATTAAGAGCTATAAAGAGAGTCTGCTAGAAGCTTTTTCATATTTGGAAATTGATAACAGTAAGGCTTCGAACATTATATTTAATTTAATGCCGTACCGTCTGCATATAGCTTCACTTAATGCAAAAACCATCTCCAAAAAGCTCAGTGCAATACGAAGTTTTGTTGCTTATCTTAATGAGTCGGGAGAACATATAGTACTTGAGGCTGATGAGAGTATAAAAGTGGCAAAAACACTTCCGAAACCAGTCGCACATAAGCATATAATGGAGGCTTTGGAAGTGGCTGCCCAAGAAGAGAAGTTGTTGGTTATTTTACTTTATACATTGGGATTGCGTATATCTGAACTTGCGTCACTTCAGATAAAAGATATTTATGATGAATGGATACGCGTTATAGGAAAAGGTAATAAAGAGAGAGATGTCCCGCTTCTGAATGATGTAAAAGTTTTAATTGATGAATATTTGTCAGTTTTTATGCCAAAAAGGTTTCTTTTTGAGAAAAATGGCAAAAAATTAAGCGAAAATAGTCTAAGATATATGATAACTAAAATCTTTGGTCGGGTGGGTCTAAAAGTAACGCCTCATCAACTTCGACACGCTTATGCTTCATCACTTCTAAACAGTGGTGCACCTATTGTCGATGTTAGTGAGTTGTTGGGACATTCATCGATGGCGACAACACAAATATATACAAAATTAGGCAGTGCATTGAAACAACAGAACTATAACAAGGCACATCCTCTCTGTAAGGATAATAACTAGTGCTAGATAAACTTTTTGAATCTTTATACTTAAAAGTATTTGTTAATATCGTTATAAAAGAGAAATCTATACTTGTTTATATTGAGATTCACTCTAAAAAAGGTGTGATAGACAATGTTCAGTCTGAATTTGAAACACTTGAAGTGACTGAAAAAATGATTGATTTTATTCAGGGTTATATAAAAGAGTCCCCATATTTTTATATTTCTATTTTAGATAACTCTTTAGAGCAGGGTGCTTTGCCTACTTGTAAGAAGAATGATTTTGCACTTTATTACGATATTAGTAGTTGTGAGTATAAATGTTATGAAAAAAGATGGACTTATTATACTTCAAAAGCAGAACTTTATACGTTAGAGAAGAAGTTTAGTGAGCTAGGTGTTGATTTTATCTTTTCTCCATTTTTGATTGTAGAGAATTTTTTTCAAGATAAAATCAAAGGATCATTGGCTTTATATGCTCTCGTAGAGGAAAATTTTATCTCATTGGCTATTTTTGAAGAGTCAAAACTGCTTTATGCAGAGCATATAGATATTCATACAAAAGATGAAGATGATGAACTTTTTTTAGTTGCAAATACTAATGATGAAGAAGATTTGCATCTTGATGAACAAAAAGATGGTATCGATCTTGAAGATATTGATATTGATGAAGATGATGAGCTTGAAGATTTTGCTGATATTGAAGATTTGGATTCTATTGAAGAGATAGAGGAATTTGAAGAGTCTAAAGATATAGAAGAAGAGCTTTTAGAGAGTGATACAGTCTTTGATGAACCTGATGAAGAGAATTTTAATGAAGATTATCAACGTTTTATCGCTATTCAGTCTTCAATCAATCGTTTTTATAAAGATGAACGTTATGAGAGCCGATTTATTGAAAATATCTATATTGCAGACAGTGTAAGCGTGAGCAGTGATTTTAAAAAGTATCTTGAAGAGGAGATGTTTTTTAATGTCTATATCCGTCATGTGGAGATAGAAGCTGAGTTGTGTGAGCTTGCAAAAGAGGAGCTTGGTTTATGAAATATAGTTATATAAAACCACGTAAAAAAACTCCTTTTACTCCAGATGTAATGCTGATAGTTATCTTCTTTTCTATTACTATCATAATGCTTTTGAGTACTTATTTCTTTTTACTTTTTAAAGATTACTCATTTGAGAAAGAACGTACAAAATTGCTTGGGGAACGTGTTGTTTTAGAGAAAAATATAGCTAAAATGGATAAACAGATAAGTTTTATAAAAGAGCAAAAGGTACTCGCACAGCGGGTATTTACACAAAATATGGTTCTTAAAGATTCTATTACCAATCTTTTTGATCTTGTCCCTGAGCGTATTACACTTTCTCGTGCAGAGCTCTTGAAAAATGGTTTGATTCTTTATGGAGTTACGCCTAGTAAAGATGTCTATAACTTTATGCTTCAAGCACCGCTGCGTTCAATTTTTCAAAAGAGCTATACAAGTTTCTATCCGGCAGGAAACGGCTGGTTGAATTTTGTATCGACTAACTATATTGACAATGATGAAAGTGAGGAGTTAGATAGTGAAGATTAATATATCACGGCATCAGATTTATATCTTACTCTTGACATTGGTACTGCTTCTGTTTGTTTTACTCTTCTCATTTTTACTGCTGATTCCTGAAGGACAGGATTACAGAGTAAAACGTAAAGAGTTGCGAAAAGCTACTCTTGAGTATAATAAATATAAAGAGTTTCACGATAAAACATTAACAACACTCAAAGATCTTCAGAGTAAAAATCGTAATATTATTACAGCGTTTGAGAGACCTTTTTCAAAAGAGCGCTTTGAGAAGCAAAATAGAGTGAATTTCTCATCACTTAATATCTCACGCATACAAAGAGCAAAAGATGAAGATGGTTTTGCCGTTTATGAGGTCAATACCACATCACATATAAGCTCACCGGTTAATTTTTATGACTTCTTAGACGGGCTTAATAAGGGAGACTGGATAATAGGAGCAAATTTTCCTATTAAGTTTGTGCGTGAGGGGGAGATGATACGCTCATCTTTTACAATGAAGGTTTATGAGAACAATGCAGATAAAAACTCCACAGCTTCTGCATCATCTGCCAAATAGCCTCGTAGTTTCGGCTCTATTTGTAAGAGCCTCATCTTCTCTTTAAACTCTTTACTCAAGCCTCTTTTCTCAACATACGGAGCAATGCAGATATACTTTTTATATTCAGAGACAATATATTTTCTCCCTATAACAACTGTTTTTTGCTTGCCAAGCATTGCTCTTTCATTGTGTGTCATCAGATGCTTTTTTGATTTGAGATATTTGTCTATATGGTAGATATCACTCCGTCTGTTTTTTTTCTCAAAAAGTACCAATTCATTACATCGCAGTATCGTACTCTCTAAAATGAGCGCCTCTCTATCATCATCCAGATACTCAAAACTCTTTTTTATTCCCTCTTTATACTCACTTAGAAGCGGCTGGGAATAGGCTGTGCGGAATCTGTTGCGTCTATATTTTGTATCGCTGTTACTTGCATCTATAAAGTAGTGAATATCTCTTTTGTGCAGATACTCTAAGAGCTCCTCTTTGTCAAGATGAAGCAGCGGACGCACAAGTGTGTAGTGCTCACGCAATTCACACTCACGCATACCGGCAAGTTCAACAGCTCCTGCACCTTTACACAACTGCATTAAAAACCACTCAAGTCTGTCGCCGAGATGGTGTGCTGTGAGGAGTGTGTTGTAGTGATGCTCTTTGATGAGCTCTTCAAAGAAGTCATAACGGATAGCCCTTGCTTGTGCTTCAAAGTTTTTCTCAATCTCTGGAGCCGTTTTGAGATAACAGTTACGATTGTACTCTTTTGCAAGTTGTTGTGCATAGGCGACCTCCTCTTTGCTCTGCTCACGCACTCCATAATCAACAATGGCAATATCAAAAGGAATAGTATGCTCCAAAAGGAGAAAAAAGAGTGCTGTTGAATCTACGCCTGCAGAGAATGCAAGAAGATTTTTTGAGCCAAGAAGCAGCTCTTTAGTCGTCTGTTTGAGCATTATCAACGGTCGCGGTTAAAATGTCGCCCACGAGGTCTGTAATTTTTGCTTTGTATGGTCTGCCAAAGAGAAGTTCGCTGTTATCATCTGTGCGGTCATTGACATATATCTCTCCATCTATCTCATCTGCCCAGAGAAGCTCACGCGCAGAGAGTAAAAACTCATGTTCGTCACTCTCTTTGTCAATGACTATCTCACGCACTTTGCCAATTTCAGCTCTTAGAGATTTCTCAGTAGCCTCTTTGGCAATATCGCCCAAAATCTCAGCGCGTCTTGTTTTTGTCTCTTCATCTATCTTATCTTGCATCTCGTGAGCTGTTGTTGTCTCCTCATCTGAGTAGGCAAAGATATTCATTCTGTCAAAACCAAAACTTTTTGCAAACGCACACATCTCTTCAAACATCTCCTCTGTCTCTCCTGGATGTCCGACAATAAAGCTTGTTCTCACAAAAGAGTCCGGCAGCTCACGCATAAAGCTAAGAAGCTCCAGCGTCTTCTCTTTGCCAAAGCCACGCTTCATAATACGCAGCATATCATCATTGATGTGCTGTATAGGCATATCAAAGTAGTTATGAAAGATTTTGCTCTTTGCGATATTTTTTAGGAGTGTGATAGTTGTAGTAGATGGGTAGAGATAGAGGATACGTGCGCTCTTTACTCCCTCTATCATCTCAATACGCTCAATCAGCAAAGAGAGTCCATCTTTTACATTCATATCACGCAGATAGGAGCTTGAGTCTTGTGAGACAAAAGAGAAGTCCCAGTATCCGCGTGCTACAAGCCCTTCAACCTCACGCACAATAGAGTCAAGTGTTCGGGAGTGCAGTTTTCCTTTAAATGATGGAATAGCACAGAATGAACAGGCTTGATTACACCCCTCTGAGAGTTTTATATAGGCGTGGTAGCTTGAACCGGTCACTACTCTCTCTGCACCGTCTATAAGATAGACCTCCTCAGAGAAACGGCTCTGTTTCTCAGCTAAAAGCTCATCAATATGTTCATAATCACCCACACCAGTAAAGATATCTACTTCGGGAATGGACTCCATCAGTTCATCTTTGTAACGCTCAGAGAGACACCCTGCCATTACAAGCAGAGACTCCTCTTTTCTCTGCTGATGCAAAGAGAGAACGGTGTTGAGTGACTCCTCTTTTGCCGCGTCGATAAACCCGCAGGTATTGACGATGATAACATCAGCATCTTCATTGTTGTCTGTGAGTTCAAAGTTTTTGAGTTTGCCGAGCATTACTTCGGTATCAACAAGATTTTTTGTACATCCCAAAGAGACGATGTGGAGTTTTTTTGGCATATTTCTACTTTTTAGATATTTTTTGTAATTATACTATAATTAGCAGATGAAAAGATATGATGTACTTATTTTAGGGGCAGGGGCAAGCGGACTTATGTGTGCTGCAAATCTGCCAAAAAAAATCTCTGTTGGCATAGTTGATGCAAACCAAAAAGCGGCAAGAAAGCTTAAAATATCGGGTGGCGGCAAGTGTAATATAACCAACCGCTATGTGAGTGCGCAGAACTATGATGGTGATGAGCTCTTTGTAGAGCGTGTATTGAAAGCTTTCTCACGCGATGATCTGCTGCGTTATCTGGAGCGCAATAGAATTGAGCTGGAGCTTAGAAAAGGGCGCTATTACTTCTGTAAAGAGAGCTCCGATGCCATTATAAATCAACTGTTGCGAGATGCCAAAAATGCCACAATGCATTTGGGTATTAAGATTGAGAGCCTTGTAAAGCAGGAGGATGGTTTTGTTCTTGGATGTGACAAAGAGAGCTTTTTTGCAAAAAAGGTAGTTGTGGCCACGGGTGGAGAGAGTTTTAAAAATATAGGTGCAAGTGATATCGGGCTTAAAATTGCCAAAGATTTTGGTCTCTCCTGTAAAAAGTTTGAGCCGGCTCTTGTAGGACTTACCTTACAAAAAGAGCAGTTTTGGATGAAAGAGCTCAGCGGACTTTCATCACTTGTAGAGATAAAGGTGGCAGAGAAATCGCTGCGTGAGGAGATGCTCTTTGCTCACAAAGGCATAAGCGGTCCGGCGGTGCTCTCTGCTTCTCTCTACTGGAGAAAAGGTGATATAAGCATAGATTTTTTACCCGAGACAAAGATTGAAAGTGTTGTCAAAAAAGGGGCGAAGCGACTGCTCTCCTCTGCCATACCATTGCCAAAGCGTCTGGCAAAAGCACTTCTGTCTGCCATAGGGTTTCAAGACAAAGAGTGCAGCAGAGTCACAAACGCAGAGCTTGAAAAACTGCAGGCAATTCATAATTACAGCTTTGCACCTGCAGGCAATTTCGGTTTTACAAAAGCAGAAGTGAGTCGGGGTGGTGTTGCAAGCAGTGCTTTGGATGTTGGGAGAATGGAGGCAAAAGATATTAAAAATCTCTATTTTATCGGTGAAGTGGTAGATGTAACAGGAGAGCTGGGCGGCTACAACTTTCAATGGGCCTTTGCTTCGGCATATGTAGCTGCAAAAGCACTAAAGCGGAGTGAGGATTAATTTTCATATTTAATGTTATATATAGTTTTTAGGGAGTAGAATTAGCAAAATTGAAGAAGGAAATTTTGTGGATTTACAAGAAGAACTCAAGCGACTGCGTAAGGAGAATGAACGTTTAAAATCTCTCCTCAAGATTCAAGAGTCGCAAATGAGCTCTCAAAACAGTGTTGAAGATTTGATTGACATTGAAAAACTCAGCGATATATTTGAAAAATTTTCAAAACTTACAGGTTATACAACCGGTTTTGTTGATCAAAAGAGTAGAGATGTGCTTATATCCACAGGTTGGAGCGATATCTGTAAAATATACCACAGAGGGAGTGAATCTTCTGAACATATATGTAAAGAGAGCAATGCCGAACTGACAAAAAATCTCAAAGAGGGAAAGCTTGTCAGTATGAAAGAGTGTCAGCACGGTATGGTAGATGGTGCGACACCTGTAATAATTGACGGTGAGCATTTGGCAGATATCTTTAGTGGTCAGGTCCTTTTTGCACCTCCTGATATAGAGAAGTTTAAAAAGAGTGCCGAGGAGTTCGGCTATGATAGAGATGGGTATCTTGATGCTCTAAAGAAGGTGAAAATAGTAAGCAAAGAGAAGCTGCGTGAGGTACTGGAGTTTTTAGCCGCAATTTCTACTTTGCTTGTAGAGATGGGAAAAGACAAAAAAGAGTATCTCAAACTCAATGTCTCTTTGGAACAGAAGGTCAAAGAGCGTCTGCGTGAGACAAATTCACTGCTCTCTTTGTTTGATGAGAGTGACAATGTTCTGTTTAAATGGAGTTGCGACGATGTGAGGCGAACACTTTTCGTCTCTAAAAGCGTAGAAAAACTTCTGGGTTATACAAAAGAGGCATTTGAAAATGCAGAGCTTGATTATAGTGATTTTATCTATCAGGAAGACAAAGAGCTTTTCGTAGAAGAGATGCAAAAAGCACGCAATGATAGAAAAAACTTTTTCTCCTATACCCCTTATAGAGTACGGACAAAAAGTGGTAAGATTAAGTGGATTTTGCATAATAGTGTTCTTGTAAAAGATGATGAGGGTGCTGTATCGCATCTGCTTGGATATCTTTCGGATATCACTGAATTAAAAGAGTATGAAAAGCGTTTAGAACTCCTTTCTCAAACAGATCAGCTTACACAGATAAAGAACAGGCTCTATCTTGATGAGGTGCTTCATCAGCAGTATGCAAGATTTATACGCAGTAAAGAGGATTGTTCTATTATTTTGATAGACATAGATTTTTTTAAGCGTGTCAATGATGAACACGGACATATCGTAGGTGATAAAGTTCTTATAGAGTTCGCAAATATTTTGCGTGAGAATATACGAGAGAGTGATGTAGTTGGCAGATGGGGAGGTGAAGAGTTTTTAATAATTTTACCGCATACCTCATGTTATCAGGCAAAAGCATTTGCTGCCAAATTACGAGAAGTTATCAGCAGCTATGATTTTACAAAGGTTGCTCAGGTGACTGCCAGTTTCGGTATTGCCTCTTTTTGTGAAAACAAAACTATCACAGATATTTTAAACGAGGCTGATGAAGCTCTCTATAGATCAAAAGAGAATGGAAGAAATCAAATAAACTAAGCTATAATTCCATCAATGAAAAAAGATATAAAATTTGAAGTGGTATCACCCTACGAACCGGCAGGTGACCAGCCACAGGCCATAGAAAAACTAAGCAAAAGCATACTTGATGGAAATCGCTACCAAACCCTAGAAGGGGTGACGGGTAGTGGTAAGACACATACAATGGCGCGTGTCATAGAAAAGACAAAGATGCCAACTATCATTATGACGCACAACAAAACACTCGCAGCACAGCTCTACAGCGAGTTTCGTCAATTTTTTCCAAATAATCACGTAGAGTATTTTGTCTCCTATTATGACTACTATCAGCCAGAAGCCTACATTCCCCGTCAGGACCTCTTTATTGAAAAAGATTCTGCTATCAATGATGAGTTAGAGCGTCTCAGGCTCTCCGCAACGGCAAATCTGTTAAGCTATGATGATGTGATAGTTATCGCTTCCGTCTCTGCAAACTACGGTTTGGGAGACCCAGAGGAGTATCAGAGTATGGTGCAGTCCATCGCCGTAGGTGATGAGATAAACCAGAAAAAACTGCTGCTTCGTCTTGTTGAGATGGGCTACTCACGCAATGACAGCTACTTTGACAGCGGGCATATTCGTGTCAATGGTGAGTCAATTGATATCTACCCGCCATATTTTGAACAAGAGGCGATTCGTGTTGAGTTTTTTGGTGATGAGATAGAGGCAATCTACACTTTTGATGTCATAGATAACAAGCGTCTTGAAGAGCATAAAAAATTTACCATCTACTCAACCAGTCAGTTTGCAGTCTCAAAAGAGAAGATGGCAGTTGCCATCAAGCGTATAGAAGAGGAGCTTGATGAGCGACTTGCATACTTTCAAAAAGAGGGCAAACTTGTAGAGTATCAGCGTCTCAAACAGCGTGTGGAGTTTGATTTGGAGATGCTCCAGACTACGGGAATGTGTAAAGGAATTGAGAACTACTCACGCCTACTTACAAACAAAAAGCCCGGAGAGGCACCTTTTACGCTGCTTGACTATTTTGAAGTGCGTCATAAAGAGTATCTTATTATTGTAGATGAGTCTCACGTATCGCTTCCTCAGTTTCGTGGAATGTATGCGGGAGACAGAGCAAGAAAAGAGGTTTTGGTTGATTATGGTTTTAGACTGCCTTCTGCACTTGATAATCGTCCTTTAAAACTTGAAGAGTATATTGAAAAGGCACCACACTATCTCTTTGTCTCTGCAACACCAAATGAGTATGAGTTGGAGAGGAGTGCTGTTAAAGCGGAGCAGATTATCCGTCCTACTGGTCTGCTTGATCCTATTATAGAGGTAAAACCATCAGATAATCAGGTAGAAGATATTCACGATGAGATAAAAAAGATAGTAGCAAAAGATGAGCGGGTGCTTTTGACGGTACTTACAAAGAAGATGGCAGAGGCACTTACAAAATATTTGGCAGATTTAGGTATAAAGGTGCAGTATATGCACTCAGACATTGATACCATAGAGCGAAATCAGATTATTCGTGGGCTGCGTCAAGGGGAGTTTGATGTTTTAATCGGTATCAACCTTCTGCGTGAGGGCTTGGATATTCCAGAGGTGAGTTTGGTAGGTATCTTAGATGCCGATAAAGAGGGCTTTTTGAGAAGTGAGACGGCACTTATTCAAACCATAGGTCGTGCTGCAAGAAATGAGAATGGTCGTGTAATTTTATATGCCAACAAGATAACGGGTTCAATGGAGCGAGCCATTGAGACAACAAAAAAGCGTCGTGAGCTCCAAGAGGCATTTAATAAGGCACACGGTATAACGCCGACAACTACTAAGCGTACTTTAGATGAGAACTTAAAGCTTGAAGATGCAGGCGGACTCTATGAAAAACGCAAAAAAATGGATAAAATGCCAGCTACTGAGAGAAAAGCACTCATCAAAGAGCTCTCACTCAAGATGAAAGCGGCTGCCAAAGAGTTAAATTTTGAAGAGGCTGCCAGACTTCGTGATGAGATAGTAAAAATAAAGAAGTTGTAATAATTTTGCGAAACTAAATCCGCTAGAGATTACTCTTTTCTTCGAGGGCAAATCCTCCCGTTGGTCTGAGCCTCTACGAAAAAAGTAATCTCTAGCTCCAAACGTCCTCGTTGGGAGCAATAGATGGTTTGAAATTTTATAAAACAATAAATAGATATATAGAAAAGGAAAAAAATGGAAGATACATTTAGCAATTTGGTAACCTATGGATATATAGGTCTCTTTATCTACTCCCTTGGTGGTGGATTTGTCGGGCTTGTGGCTGCGGGAGTGCTTAGTTTTATGGGGAAAATGGATTTAGCTACTTCAATAGCCGTTGCTTTTGCAGGAAATGCACTTGGAGATATTCTTCTGTTTTGGATGACACGCTATCAAAAGTCTATGATGATGGAAGGATTGGCAAAACATAGAAGAAAATTGGCACTTTCTCACATTTTGATGAAAAAGCACGGAGATTGGGTTATCTTTATTCAAAAATTTATCTATGGATTAAAGACAATAGTACCTATTGCTATTGCACTTACAAAATATGACTTTAAAAAGTTTGCAATTCTTAATATTTTTGCTGCAGCAATCTGGGCACTTGCTTTTGGGCTTAGCAGTTTTTATTTTGGAGCGGCATTAAAATCTTTTGCTATTTACATTAGTGAGAATAAGTGGCTTGCACCTGTCATATTGGTTGTAATTGGCGGAATAGTTTGGATATATATGGAAAAAGTAACGAAGAAAAAAAGAAAGTAAATAAAAAAAACCAGAGAAGATTACTTCTCTGGTTTTGGTCCTGCCTCTGAAAAATCAAATTCACTTGAAGCATCTTGATAGCGTTTGAAGTTCTCTATGAACATCTCTGCAAGTTTGTCGCGAGTTGCGTCAAACTCCTCTTTGTTCTCCCACGCATTACGAGGATTAAGAATATCTGGATCGATATTTCCAAGTGTTTTTGGTACTTGAAGTCTAAATGTTTTTGTTGTATCAAATTCAGAATCATTGATACTGCCATCTAAAATGGCATTGATACAAGCGCGTGTATCTTTAAGGCTCATTCGTTTTCCAACGCCATAGCCTCCACCGCTCCATCCAGTATTTACAAGATAGACATTTACATTATGCTCATCAATCTTCTCACCGAGGAGTTTTGCATATACAGTCGGATGAAGTGGTAAGAACGCTTCACCAAAACAAGCTGAGAATGTAGCAACCGGCTCAGTAATTCCACGCTCAGTACCGGCAACTTTTGCAGTATATCCGCTGAGGAAGTAGTACATCGCCTGCTCTTTTGTAAGTTTTGATACCGGAGGTAAAACACCAAAAGCATCAGCACTTAAGAAGATAATGTTCTTTGGATGACCTGCCATAAGGTCCTCTTTGTGATTTACAATATGTTCAATAGGGTATGATACACGAGTATTCTCTGTTTTTGAACCATCTTCATAATCTACATCACCATCTTCATCAAGAACAACATTCTCTAAAAGTGCATCTTTTCTGATAGCTCCAAAGATTTCAGGTTCGCTTTTTGCATCAAGGTTGATTACTTTTGCATAACATCCACCCTCAAAGTTAAATACACCATAATCATCCCAACCGTGTTCATCATCACCAATCAGCGCACGATTAGGGTCCGTTGAGAGTGTAGTTTTTCCAGTACCGCTAAGGCCGAAGAAAAGTGCTGTGTCATTATCTTTGCCAACATTCGCAGAACAGTGCATAGAGAGTTTTCCATCAAGCGGCAGCCAGTAGTTCATCATTGAGAAGATTCCCTTTTTGAGCTCTCCTCCATACCAAGTTCCACCGATGATAGCCATATTTCTCTCAACATCAAAAAGAACGAAAACCTCAGAGTTCATTCCGTGCTCTTTCCATTTGTCATTGACAGCTTTACAGGCATTTAAAACTGTAAAGTCAGGTTTGAAGGTTTCAAGCTCCGAAGATGTAGGACGGATGAACATATTTTTAACAAAATGAGACTGCCATGCAATTTCGGTAATAAAGCGGATAGATTTTTTAGAAGCAGGACTTGCACCACTATAAACATCAGTTACATAGAGGTCTTTTCCAGAGAGTTGTTGGCGTGAGAGTTCTAAGAGTTCATCAAAAATCTCTTCACTTATTTTTTGATTTACATCACCCCAGGCAATATATTGGTTTGATGGTGCGCGATCAACGAAATATTTGTCTTTAGGACTTCTTCCTGTAAAGATACCAGTATCAACAGCTGTTGCACCGCTTTTTGTCTCTCTTACTTCACCATTTTCCAGTTCGTGTTTTATAAGCTCTTCATAACTGAGATTATGGAAAATCTTACCGACATTTTTAATTCCAACATTTTCTAATTCTGTTACATTCATATTTTACCTTCGGGGTAATATTTTATAGATATAGTTTATATCTTCTTATGAGTGAAATTATACAACTACTATACCTAAATTAAAAGTAAAATTTTGAGAATATTGAAAGATTTTATAAAAGAAAATTAGTTTAAGGATTTTTTGCTAGAATTTCACTCTACAAATTAAATGTTCGGGTAGCTCAGGGGTAGAGCACTTCGTTGACATCGAAGTGGTCGGAGGTTCAAATCCTCTCTCGAACACCATAACTTCTACATACTGATTTTCACAATACTTACTTTTATATTTTATTGATTTTATTTGATTTTTGATGGATGATGATTTTGGTGGAGACGTCCGGGATCGAACCGGAGTCCTAGAGCCAACTATCTGCGGCGTCTACATGCTTAGAAAGGTTGTTTAATCTCATCTTGCTTCACACAACCTGCAAAGCTACACAAGACCAGCCTCTAAGATTCGTCGTAAGTGGAGACACACTTACGATATATCTAAATGAAGGGTTATACTTCAAAATCCTGCTTATTTAGAATCCACAGGTGAAGCAGCCCGTCCTCTTTAAGAGGGGGTAAAACTTAAGCTACTGCTAAAGCTGGGCGGTAATTTGTATTGTTTGCATTTATTGCAAGGTGAGCCGTGTAACGGAGTTGCTCAGTCCGACATGCAACCGCAGACCATTGACTCCAGTCGAAGCCATATCGTCCCCAATTTTGCTATAGAAATAGCAAATAGAATTATATCAAAGTTTATGTTTAGTTTGTGAAAAAGTTTAGGTTTGATATAAAAAATGAAGTGGTGGCCTGTCTCGGAATCGAACCAAGGACACAGTGATTTTCAGTCACTTGCTCTACCGACTGAGCTAACAGGCCTTCTTTTAAAGAGCGAAATTATAGCTACTTCCTTCTGAAAGGAAGCTTATAGATGAGCTTATCGTATTTTTAAAGAGATGAGGGCTAGAATATTTGAGAGAATGGCAATAATCCAAAAACGGACGATTATCTTGTTTTCAGCCCAGTTTTTCATCTCAAAGTGATGATGAATAGGTGCCATAAGAAAGACTCTCTTTTGTCGGAGTTTGAAACTTCCTACCTGCAAGATAACAGAGAGTGTCTCAATAACAAAGATAGAGCCTATAAGCAGCAGTAGAAATTCACTCTTTGAGATAATGGCAAGATAGCCTAAAAAAGCGCCTATCGTTAAAGAGCCGCTATCTCCCATAAAGACTTCGGCAGGGTGGCAGTTGTACCAGAGAAAACCTGTCAGCGCACCAATAAGCGCACTTGCGATAATGGCTACTTCACTCACTTGAAAGTGAGGCATAAGGAGGTAGGATGATATCTTTATATTTCCCGTTATGTAAATAATGATACTAAAACTTCCAAGCGCTGTAATAGAAGGTACAGTAGCAAGACCATCCAAACCATCTGTAAGATTGACAGCATTTGAAGTCGCAACAATTACCAGTACCCAAAAAACAATGGCAAAACTCCCCATATCAAACACAGGATTTTTCAAAAATGGGAGATAGAGTTCTGTGTTGAAATCTGCAAAGAGACATAAAAAACAGGCAACTACAATAGCAGATATTATCTGTAGAGCAAGTTTTGTACGGGCTTTGAAACCTGCAAGATTTTCGCTTTTTTTAATCTTTGCAAAATCATCATAGAACCCTATAAGAGCAAAGAGAACAAGGGTTAAAAGTCCTGCCTGCGCATAGGAGTTGTCCCAGCGAATAGTAAAAAGCGAAGCGATGACAGTAGCACCAATAAAGATGATACCACCCATTGTAGGTGTTGAGTGTTTTGCCTGATGACGCTCGGGTGCCCAGTTGTTAATGGGCTGGACACTTGATGTCTTTTGTGCCCATCTGATAAAACGAGGGAGTAAAAAGAGTGTGAGTGTCCATGCTATAAAAAATGCAACGCCTGCACGGATAGTGATGTAGCCTAAAATGTTAATATTTAAAAAATCGTGTAGCCAGTAGAGCAATATATTTCCTGTTCGTTTATAAAATTAAAGTGACATTATAGTATAATCCGCAAACGAATTATTAATGAACAGGATAGATATATTGAGTAAAAAAGCAATATTGGTTATTACCGATGGAATAGGTTTTTGTTCAAAAACTGAGCATAATGCCTTTTACAATGCAAACAAACCGACATATGACAAACTTTTTAGTGAAGTTCCACACTCTTTGATAGATACCTTTGGTCTGAGTGTCGGACTTCCTGAGGGGCAGATGGGTAACTCGGAAGTAGGGCATATGAGTATAGGAAGCGGACGTGTTTTATATCAGGATTTGGTAAAAATCTCTTTAGCTCTGCAAGAGGGAACACTAGAGACAAATGAAGTACTTGTGAATCTTTTTGCAACGTCTGAGAGATTACACTTGATAGGTCTTATGAGTGATGGCGGTGTGCATTCGCATATTGACCACTTTATGGGTATAGCTGATATTGCTGCAAAAAACGGAAAAAAAGTTTTTCTACACTTAATTACAGATGGACGTGATGTCTCTCCAACCTCTGCGCAAAAATATATAGAAAAAGTAAAAGAGCATCTCAATGAAAATGTTACTGTTGCTACGATTGCAGGACGTTTTTATGCAATGGATAGAGATAACCGCTGGGAGAGAGTAAAGCGTGCTTATGATGCCATTGTCAATGCCGAGCCAAAAACATCTATGACTCCAGAAGAATATATTGAGGCCTCTTATGCAAAAGATGAGACAGACGAGTTTATTGAACCGACGGCATTTGATGCTTATGAGGGAATGATGGATGGTGATGCCGTACTGACAATAAACTTTAGAAGCGATAGAATGCGTGAAATGGTTACAGCTTTGGCAGATGAGAACTTTAGTGAGTTTGAACCTAAAGCCATACATGTAAATCTTGCAACAATAACAGAGTATGATAAGAGTTTTTCTTACCCGGTACTCTTTAAAAAAGAGCCGCCAAAAAATACTCTTGCTGAGGTAATCTCAAATGCAGGGCTAAAACAGCTCCATACTGCAGAGACGGAGAAATATGCTCACGTGACATTCTTTTTAAATGGTGGTATTGATGAACCGTATGCAAATGAGACACGTGTTCTCATTCCATCTCCAGATGTGAAAACATACGATATGAAGCCTGAAATGAGTGCGGCAGAAGTAGGTCAGGCGGTACTGAAGGCTATGGACGAAGGGTATGATTTTATAGTAGTGAATTTTGCAAATGGCGATATGGTAGGACATACGGGTGATTTTGAAGCGGCTAAAAAGGCTGTGCAGGCAGTTGATGAGCAGCTGGGAGCTATCTGGAACAAAGCAAAAGAGAATGAGTATGCATTTGTGCTTACAAGTGACCACGGTAACTGTGAAGAGATGCGTGATGAAGATGGAAATGTGCTCACAAATCATACTGTCGGAAAAGTATGGTGTTTTGTCGATGCTGATGGGGTAGAGAAAGTTGAAAACGGCGGGCTCAATAATATTGCTCCGACAGTTTTAAAACTTATGAATTTAGAGATTCCATCTGAGATGGATCACGCTTTAGTTTAATTTAGAAAAGGGAAAAAGATAGAATGAAATTTTCAGGTAAAAATGTTTTAGTAACAGGTTCAAGTCGCGGTATTGGTGCAGAGATAGCAAAAGTTTTAGCAGGATATGGTTTAAAAGTATGGATTAACTATCGCAGCGGTGCAGCAGAGGCAGATGCGGTAAAAGAGGCTATTGAAGCTGCCGGAGGTGAGGCAGCAGTTATCGGTTTTGATGTAAGTGATGAGGCTGCATTTATTGATGCAATCAAAACAATAGTAGATAGTGACGGTGCACTTTCATATCTTGTAAATAATGCAGGTATTACAAATGATAAACTGGCTCTTCGTATGAAAACAGAAGATTTTATGTCAGTTATCAATGCAAATCTTACTTCAGCATTTATCGGATGTCGTGAGTTCTTTAAAGCGGCACGTAAGAAGAAGTTTGGTTCTGTTGTAAATATTGCCTCTATTGTGGGTGAAACAGGAAATGGCGGGCAGACCAACTATGCAGCAAGTAAAGGCGGGGTTATTGCTATGAGCAAATCATTTGCTATTGAAGCAGCAACAAGCGGTATCCGTTACAATACAATCACTCCGGGATTTATCGCTACAGAGATGACAGAGGTTCTTAGTGATGACGTGAAAAAAAGCTTTACAGACAAGATTCCTATGAACAGATTTGGAAATGCAAGTGAAGTCGCAGAGGCAACGGCTTTTTTACTCTCAGATAACGCTTCATATATTACAGGAGAGACACTTAAAGTAAACGGCGGGATGAATATGGCCTAATTTTCTTCATTATTTTTGGTTTGTTTCCAATTTGATTAAGATAATTATGCTATAATTACGAGATTTTAAACTTAAAGACAGGAGCTATAATGGCACTTTTAGACGATATTAAAGAAGTAGTAGTTGAACAACTAAGCGTGAGCCCAGATGAGGTAAAAGAGGATTCAAAAT
>Ga0256828_1000019_pt1 | contig 111344 bp, 101 predicted proteins | sample CV88metaG_FD_185993 | JGI IMG/M metagenome (GOLD analysis project Ga0256828, IMG submission 185993) | Hydrothermal vent microbial communities from East Pacific Rise, Pacific Ocean - CV88 | ecosystem: Environmental > Aquatic > Marine > Hydrothermal vents | place: Pacific Ocean: East Pacific...
GGAGGCACTCGGAATACTTTTGGCAACATGAGCAAACTCATCGATCACCTTTTGACTCTGTTCCGTCAGGTTCTCAAGGGCAGATTCAGAATGGTTGGAAAATTTTTTCATGGATCGTAAGTGTCGATCCCACTCTTTGGCAATCTGACTCATTTGACTTAATCCCGTATCAAAGGTATCGATTGATTTTCTAAAGACCCGATTGGCATCCTCAAGGCTGTGCTCAAAGTTCTTTTCGATCAACTGAAGTTCTCGCTCCATCTGCTCATGCAACTGTGTAAAACGTTTGGAGAGCTCTTCAATATCATGATATGCCCCTTGGGCTACGGTATTAACCGTCGTCTCAAGCTGTACGGAAGCGTTTGCAAGCTGGGATGAACTCTGTTCCATATTCTTGACCCATTGCAGGCTACTCTGCTCGATCAAACGTGCAGAGCGTTCCACCTTTTGCGAGAGAAGCTCTAAGGCATTGTTACTCTGTTCACTCGCTTCGAGCTTGAACCGATAACGATCCCGCTCCATCTCTTTGCCAAATGCCCAACCAATAATACTAGTAATCAGTGCCGAGCCAATGGGTGCAATAATATCATCAATATGCTCAATCATCTCTGCCCCACCATATTTTGAGGTCATAATCAATGCCACTGAGGTACCAATGAGCGTATGCAGATATCCCATCGTTGCTACACGATTGCCCACTTCGATATTATCATCATGCTCTTTAAGAATGGCAAAGAAGCCCACCACCACCAAAATCAACATGTGCTGAATCCCAATGGCTAAAAAGAGTATATCTACATAATGCTCAATAAATCCTACCCCCACATAGAGCCCCAACATCAATACGACCGCCACAAAAAAACCAAACCACCAGATTACACTAAATAACAATCGAATCACATCTTCTCCTTTAATAATCTCTCTACCGCTTCAAATTTTTGCTCTGAGAGAAGTTTGTAAACAGGTCGACTATCAAAAAGTCGCTCCATGCGTATCTTGTCCATAAGACGAAGATAATCAATCACCCGATTCAATAACGTTACATCCAAGAGATAACGCTCCTCAACTCTATGCTCTATTGGCACTCCAAAAGTGATTGCAAAATTATAAAAAATCTCCAAAGGCTCTAGATGATCAAGTTGATGAAAACAGATCTCTGGCAGATAGTGAACTCCAACTTGAGCAAAAAGATCCAAAAGCAGGGTCTTAGAGAGAGTGGGAAAATCACTATGCAGTTGATGATCTTGAGGAGGAATACGATCAGGTAGATAACCATAAAATGGCTCTTTGGTACTTTTAGTTGCAAGATAGGGATAGGGGACACGATGGGCATCCCCATATTTGATTCGATTAAACTTCTCATGAAATAAGCGTTTTACACGCTTTTTTAAATGGTTAATATTCATCTTAATCTCAAGATAAGCAAATCATTATCAAAAAACAATCAGATCAAAAAACAAAAGGGCTCTCCCCTACTGCTCCTCGACCATCTCGTCATTAACCACATCAGGCTCTTCTGCCTCCTCTTTGGGACACTTTGCCATGCTGACTACGATATCTTTTTTCTCTACATTCACCACCTTAACCCCAGAGGTGTTGCGTCCTGCTTTACGGATGCTCTGCATATCGACACGGATCATCTTTCCAATACTGGTTAGACACATCAGATCTTTATCATCTTCAACCAATACCACACCAACCACATCGCCTGTTTTAGGACTTAATTTCATCGAAATTACCCCTTTACCCGCACGGCTCTGCTCTCGGTACTCTGAAGCGGTGGTGCGTTTTCCGATCCCTTTTTCGCTGAGCATCAAAAGTTCGGACTCCTCATTGGCGATGGTGGTTGCTCCACAGACAAAATCTCCTTCGATTTTAAACTTAATCGCAGTCACCCCACGAGCAACCCGTCCAATCTCTCGGGCATCTTCAACCTTAAAGCGAATACATTGCCCTTTTTTGGTCACCACAAAAAGCCATTTGGTCTCAGGCATAACAATCTTTGCGGTTACAATGCTGTCATCTTCATCTAGATTAATGGCACGCACCCCATTGGTACGAATGTTGGAATACTCTTTAAGATTGGTGCGTTTAACAATACCATTAGCCGTAAAGAAGACCAATCCTTTATCTTCATTAAAGTCTGTGGTTGGAATAATGGACATAATCTTCTCATCTTGACGCAGACTAATAAGATTGACCACTGCTTTCCCTTTGGCCGTACGACTCCCTTCAGGAATACGGTAAACTTTGAGCCAATAGAGTTGCCCCATATCCGTAACAAACATCAATGTATCATGAGTACTCGAGATAAAGAACTGTTCAATAAAGTCATCATCATGGGTCGTTACGGCAATCTTCCCTTTACCCCCACGTTTTTGTTTTTCGTACTGCTTTACAGGCACCCGTTTAATGTAACCTCGGTGTGTAATGGTAACCACCATGGGTTCATTAGGAATAAGATCTTCAATATCAATATCGTCATAATCATCTACAATCTCAGTACGTCGTTCACTCTGATAGTTCTGAGCAATCTCTTTGAGCTCATCAGCAATAATTCCGTTTAGTATCGCCTCACTTTTAAGAATTGACTCTAGGTAAGCAATCAGTTCATAGAGCTCTTTAAGTTCATTTTCGATCTTCTCTCGCTCAAGCCCTGTTAAACGTCGAAGTTTCATCTCTAAAATAGCATTGGCTTGAATCTCGGAGAGTGAAAAATTCTCCATCAATGCAGATCGTGCCTTCTCTGAATCCTCACTCTCTCGAATAATACGAATAACCGCATCAATATTATCTACCGCAATCTTGAGCCCCTCTAAAATATGGGCACGTGCTTTGGCTTTTTCGAGTTCAAAAATGGTACGACGGATAATAACCGTTTTTCGGTGACGCAAAAAGAGTTCAAGCAGTTCACGTAAAGTAAAGATTTTAGGTTCTTTATTGGCAATTGCCAACATAATAATCCCAAAGGTCACCTGCATCTGTGTACTCTTAAAAAGGTTATTAAGAATAATATCACTCATCGCATCCCGCTTAAGCTCAATTACTATTCGCATCCCTTCACGGTCGGACTCATCACGAATTTCAGAAATTCCTTCGATCTGCTTCTCTCGTACTAGCTGAGCGATATTCTCAATCAGGCGAGATTTATTAACCTGATAAGGAAGCTCATCCACCACAATCACCTCGCGATTTTTATTCTCCTCGATGTGGGTTTTAGCACGAACTTTGATCCGTCCTCGCCCTGTGGTGTAGGCATCGGTAATCCCTTTTTTACCAAAAATAATTCCCCCTGTTGGAAAGTCAGGTCCCTTAACTATATCTAGTAACTCAGCATCTTCACAATCGGGATTATCAATTAAAAGTAAGAGTGCCTCAATCAACTCATCCAATCGATGAGGAGGAATATTCGTCGCCATCCCTACTGCAATACCACTTGAACCATTCAAAAGAAGATTGGGCACACGCGAAGGCAACACATCGGGTTCACTCATGGAGTCATCGTAGTTGGGAATAAAATCAACGGTATCTTTTTCGATATCTCGAAGTAACTCCTCAGAGAGCTTGGTCATACGGGCTTCGGTATACCGCATCGCTGCAGCATTGTCTCCATCGACGGAACCAAAGTTCCCTTGACCATCAATCAGCGGAGCACGCAGGGAGAACTCTTGAGCCATCCGCACCAACGCATCATAAACCGAGTTGTCTCCATGTGGATGGTACTTACCGATTACATCCCCCACGATTCTGGCTGATTTTTTATAAGGGCTTCGGTGAGAGAGGTTTAACTCGTTCATCGCATAAAGTATCCTTCGATGAACAGGTTTTAACCCATCCCGTGCATCAGGCAAGGCACGCCCTACAATAACAGACATCGAGTAGTCTAGATACGACCCTCGCATGCTATCTTCTATCTTCACCTCTTTGATGTCTTGATTTTGCTCAAACAGATCGCTCATTAAATCCCTTTGTAATAATAAATAAATTCTGCGAATATTATAGCGAAAAGGTCTTAAGGATCTGGTGTTATCTTTTGTTAGAGAGGATTCACAATTTCTGTGATTTTAATAAGATTAAATCTAAAGATTTACATTGTAGATTTTAAAAAAATAGGAGATTAAATTAAAATGGCGGACAGTGAGAGATTCGAACTCTCGGTACCCTTACGAGTACGCATCCTTAGCAGGGATGTGGTTTCAGCCAGCTCACCCAACTGTCCATGTCTTTGTGGAGTGAGATTATAGGGAAAAAAAGCTTAAAAAAATATAAAATTAAACTTTTTTTTCACTTAATCTCTATTTTTTTACTCCAACGCATCGGCAACATTGATATACAACGGCATCAACTCCAACTGTGCATCAATTTTGTAGATCGCTTGATCAATTTGACGAATCTTAAGGGTGTTGGCAACAATCTCTGTATCAAGTGCGGTTTTGTCTCCCAACTCTTCCAACTCTTGTGTTGTCTCAAGCATCCGTTTATATGCGGCTTCATCCTCTTTTGCTAAAGCAATTTTTTTATCGATAATCTCTAAACGCTTCTGAATTAATTTAAAATGATTTAAAATACTCTTTTGTTTCTCTTCTTTTTGAACTCTAGCATTAAGATACTCCACCGTTGCATTTTGAATATCATAACCACTGTTTATATTCAGAGGTAAGCTCACCTTGAAACCATACGTATAATACTCACGATTGAGTCCACTACCTGTTGCTCCAAAAAGTGGATTGAGATCTTCATTGACATAACGTCCTGTAACAGAGACTTCGGGAAGATATTTGGTAAAGATCATGTATTTATTTTCTCGCTTCTCTTTAACCCTCAAGCTCTCTCGCTCCAACTCCAACTGTTCTGCAAGATAGCGATCTTTATCTATCATATCAAAATGAGGAAGCTTAACCTCTAAAGGGGAGCGATCACTCAAAAGAGAAAAGTCATTCTCCAATTTAGTAATAGTAAGATCCAGTTCCAATTTGGCAATGTTGTCTTGATTTCTCTTAAGTAGTGCCTGATCGTAAAGTGTACGATTGGTTAAACCTGCTTCATAACTCTCTTTTTGAATCTCAATCTCTAGATTATCATTAAGAATCATCAACCTAAACTTCTCTGCTTCATAGCGTGACTTCTGAAGATTATACAAGATTGTTAACGCCTGAGAGATCTCCTCTCGTCGTTGTAGTTCAACATCGATACTGTTACCCTCACCAACGGCTTTGGCATACTTAATCGCCGACCAGATACCCCCCATTTTAAAAATGGGTTGATCCACTGCAATCATAAACTGTCCTGTAGAGAGCGTATCTCCAAACTGTGTAGAGTAATCTTTGCTATACTGTAAGAGAATAGGATTGATCCATGAGTTCTCTAGCTCTTTACCCTGAAGATTCACCTGATCTTGTTGATATTGATGCAACTGCTGTTTATCTCGCGATAAGATATCCTCCAACTCTCCTGCTCCAAAGAGCGAAGAGAACATAAGACTAAATAGAAGAGAGAGCCTGCTCAAAACGCTTAAACCCTTCATCTATTTCATCAACAGTAATGGTCAAAGAGGGTAAAAATCGTACCGTATTACGCCCCGCAGGTAAAACGATAAGACGTGCCTCCATACTCTTTGCCAAAATTTGCTTCATGGTCTCATTATCTTTGGCGCGTAATCCTCGCATTAAACCTAGCCCTACCTCCTCTGTAAAGAGATGAGAATACTCTTTGGCTATCGCTTTGAGCTTCATGGTAAAGTATGCTGTGGTCTCTATCAGTTTCCCTGAAGATGCCAACTCACTTAGAACCTCTAAGACCGCCAATCCTGCTCGACTGCTTAGATAATTCCCTCCAAAAGTACTGCCATGGTCACCCGCAGAGAGGATATCTTTATGCTTGGTCATCACCGCACCAATGGGCACCCCTCCTCCAAGTCCTTTTGCCATGGTGATAATATCGGGCTCAATCTCATAGACATTACTTGCCAACATCTCTCCTGTACGATAGATACCTGTTTGAACCTCATCAACAATCAACAAAACCTCCTGCTCTTGTAGATGCTTAGCAAGCTTCTGAATCGCCTCTTTCTCAAAGGGTTGAACCCCTCCTTCTCCTTGAACCAATTCAATCATAACCGCTACCGTCTCATCATCCAAAGCATCATAAACCGCATCCAACCCTTCCACATAAGAAAAGCCTGCAGGATATGGCGAGAAGTTGGGAGTATGAAAACTCTCTTGTCCTGTGGCTTTGACCGTGGTAATAGTTCGCCCATGAAATGAGTGCTCAAGGGTAATGACCTTATAACGTTTTTTCTGAAATTGGGTCTCTCCATATTTTCGAGCAATCTTAATCGCCCCCTCATTGGCTTCGGCTCCTGAATTGGCAAAAAAGATCGCCCCATCATAGCCTGCTAAATTACAGATACGCTGAGCCAATTTGGCTTGTGGTTCAATAATCTGCAAGTTGGATATATGAATAATCTTTGCCACTTGATCCTGCAAAGCAGCAACCAGTGTGGGGTTGTTGTGCCCTACAGAGTTCACCGCAATTCCCGAAGCAAAATCAATATACTCTTGCCCTTTATCATCAAAAAGAGTCGACCCCTCTCCCCGCACAAAGTTGGTATAGTCTCGGTTATAGGTCTGTAGTCCATACTGCTTATCTAACGCTTCTAATGTCATTACTTTTGATCCCTTTTATTTTATATACTTTTTTTGCTGTCTTCATGGAGATGATTCCATGCCAATTTGCCACCACCTAAAAGATGAAAATGGAGATGATGAATCTCTTGTCCTCCATCATCTCCATTATTGGTAATCAGACGATATCCACTTTTATCTAAGCCTAAAAGTGTGGCAACCTCTTGAATAAATGGCGTAGCTTCTGCCATCAGCTCGGCACTTACTTCCTGAAAACAATCGACATGCTCTTTGGGAATAATCAAGATATGAACAGGGGCTTTGGGATAGAGATCATGAAAGGCGATAAAGTTTTCATTTTCTAGAACTTTATTACTAGGAATCTCTCCTGCAACGATCTTACAAAAAATACACATTAAAATTTCCTTTATTAAAAATTTTTGAAAGATTATATCACATTCAATCCCACTATTTAGTATATTTTTGCTAAAATCCCACAAAATATAAGATAATTGAATAGAGGTTATTTTGAAACATTTAGAAGATAAAATATCTGACGCTGAAACACTCGAAGCTTTAGAAAAAATCCGTATTGAGCTTTTTGGGAAAAAAGGGGCATTAGCCGCTGAATTTGCCAAACTCAAAGATGTCCCTGGACCTGAAAAAAAAGCTTTTGCAGAGGGGCTTAACCAAAGTAAAGCCAATCTACAGAAGCTTTATGACCAGAGGTATGAAGCACTCAAAAAAGAGGAGATTGAACGTATTTTACGCTCCGAAGCGATTGATGTCTCTCTCTACTCTAACCTCCAAGCCAAAGGAGCACTACATCCTGTTATGGCAACCATGGATAAGATTATTGATTACTTTGTTGCATTAAACTTCTCGGTAGAAGAGGGACCACTTATCGAGGATGATTTTCATAACTTTGAAGCACTCAACCTCCCAAAGAATCACCCTGCTCGTGAGATGCAAGATACCTTTTTCTGTCATGATGGTGCTGTACTTCGCACCCATACCTCTCCTGTACAGATTCGTACCATGCTGGCACAAAAACCACCCATTCGTATGATTGCTCCAGGGGCAGTCTTTCGAAAAGATTATGACCTTACCCATACCCCCATGTTCCATCAGGTCGAAGGGCTTGTGGTGCAAGAAAAAGGAGAGGTGAGCTTTGCCAACCTCAAATCGATTCTCTCGGACTTTTTACGCTATATGTTTGGTGAAGTTGAAGTACGATTTCGTCCAAGCTTCTTCCCCTTTACTGAACCCTCTGCAGAGGTAGATATTTCGTGTATTTTCTGTCAAGGAGAGGGGTGTCGTGTCTGTTCACATACAGGCTGGCTAGAGGTGCTTGGATGTGGTATTGTTGATCCTAATGTCTTTAAGGCTGTTGGCTATGAGAATGTCAGTGGTTATGCCTTTGGATTGGGTGTAGAAAGATTTGCAATGCTATTACACAAAATTCCCGATCTTAGAATGCTATTTGAGGGAGATACAAGACTACTGGAGCAGTTTAGATGATCGTTACAAGAACATGGTTAAATAATTTTATAGATATAAGTGATGTGAGTGATGCAAAACTCTATGAGACACTCAACAGTATTGGACTCGAAGTTGACAATATCAAAACCTATACCATTCCATCCAAAGTGGTAGTAGGACGCATTCTCTCTTGCGAGAAACACCCCAATGCTGACAAATTAAATATTTGTCAAATTGATACAGGCGATGGGGTTCATCAGATCGTTTGTGGTGCAGCCAATGTGGTTCATGCACAATATGTAGCAGTAGCCACCGTTGGTGCCAAACTTGGAGAGGATTTCGAGATCAAACATGCTACACTTCGAGGTGTCGAGAGTGCAGGAATGGTCTGTTCTGCTTCGGAGTTGGGACTACCAAATATTGGCGATGGGATCATGATACTTGATGAGAGCATCGGTGAATTAGTTGTAGGAAAAGAGCTTAATGAATATAAAAAAGTCGCCGATACAGTAATTGAAATTGAACTAACCGCCAACCGTGGTGACTGCCTTAGTATCCATGGTGTGGCACGCGATCTTAGTGCCGCACTTGATATCCCCATGAAACACTTTGACTACGAGAGCCAGAACCAAGAGAAGATTGGTCTTGCTCGTGAAGCAGAGCTTAAAACCCCCAACAATGTTCACGGTTCACTCAAATACATGATGGCAGATGTCAAAGAGGTACATGATGCACTCATTTTTACCCTTCGACTCGCTTTTATTGAAGCGATTCAAGAGAATGCCATCTCTAATATTATTAAATATGTTACCCACACCACAGGGGTCATTCTGCGTGCATATAAAACCCGTGATCTCCTACAAAAAGAGGGAGATAAAATCACCATTACCGCTTCTATGAAAGATGAGCTTACCTACATCGAAGCCAATGGAAAATTCCTCTCTATTTTGGGCGTTTCTCAAAATGAAGCCAGCAGAGCTGATGATAAAACCGTCAAAGTACTCTTTGAAGCGAGTTACATTGAACCACACCTTCTTGTCGATGCAGTTGCCAAGAAGAAACTTCCTACCGATGAACTCTTTTACAACAGCTCACGTGGAAGTGAACCTGACCTGACTTTTGGATGCAAATACCTTATGTATCTTCTTGAGAGCTACAGTGGATGTAACTTCTTTGATGGTTCCCTCTCTTTTGAAGAGGAGGTTGAACCTAAGATTATTACCATCAGCGAACCTGAAATCTCTAATCTTATTGGACAAAAAATTGACAAAAGTGAGATTCTTAGAATTCTCAATGCTCTTGGGTTTAGAGTCCACAACTCCTCTGAGGAGATTATTGGCATTATCGTACCCCGATTCAGACACGATATCGAAAATATCCAAGATGTTGCCGAAGAGGTACTCAGAATTGTGGGTATTAACAATATCCAAGCCAAACCACTTAAATTCTTTGAGGCTCAACGGATTACCCCTGCGTCCAAACGCTACCAAACCAAAAAAGAGCTTCGACAACGGGCGACTGCTGCAGGATTTTTTGAGAGTATCTCTTATGCCTTCTCCGATCGATCACTTTTAGAGAAGTATGGTTTCCCTCTTGTTAAAGAGGAGCTTGATATTATCAACCCAATTACCGAAGATCTCAACACCTTACGCAGTACAATTTTAATCAATCTTCTCCTTGCTGCCAAACGTAATGTAAGCTACTCTAAACGTACTACTGCACTCTTTGAGATTGGTACAATTTTTGATGAGAACCGCCAAGAGCATGAACGCTTTAGTCTTATCTTCTCTGGTCAAGAAGAGTCTGAAAGTGTCTGCAATCAAGGAAAACCTAACAACATTAATTTTGAGAGCTTTGTCAAAAAACTCTCTGCTATTCTGGGTAATTTTCAACTCAGAAGCAATACCATAACCAACGCTCTTATTCACCCCTATCAATCGGCTGATATTATCATCAATGGGTCAGTTTGTGGATACCTCTCCAAACTTCACCCTACCGTAGCAGAAGCGTTTGATCTAGGAGAGAGTTTTATTGCAGAGATTGATTTTGAAGCTCTAATGCCTCAACATATCAATGCTAATCCTATCTCCAAATTTCAAGGGGTCTATAAAGATCTAAGCCTTGTGGTAGATAAGAATATTCCCTTTAACCAACTCTCAACGGTTATTGATGCTTTAGCACTACCACTACTTAAAAAATGTTACCCCATTGATCTCTACGAAGATGAAAGTCTCAAAGAACAAAAGAGTATTACCCTTCGTCTCTTTATCCAATCTCTTGAAGATACCCTTCAAGAGGAGGCAATTGAAGAGACCATCAATAGTATTCTAGAGGCACTCAAAGAGCACTATGGAGCCACACTTCGATGAGAAAAGCGACCATAAAAGAGCATACCCAACCCTTTGCGTTGATATGCGAAGAGATTGCACCTGACAAATCAATCTCTCACCGTTGTGCAATGTTTGCACTCCTAAGTGACCAACCCTCGGAAATTGAAAACTTTCTACTAGGAGAGGATACCCTCTCCTCTTTAAACATTGCCAAGCAACTCGGTGCAGAGATTAACCAAAAAGGGAGCCATATTAAAATTACCCCTCCTCAAAAGATTACAGAGCCTGACGATGTACTCGATTGTGGAAATGCAGGTACAGGGATGCGTCTCTATGCTGGACTATTGGCGGGTATTGAGGGTTCTTTTATTCTAACAGGAGATCAGTATTTACGTGCAAGACCCATGCGTCGTGTTACCCAACCACTACGTGACATTGGTGCAAAGATTGATGGTAGAGAGCATGGAAACCTTGCTCCACTTGCCATCAGGGGTGGAGCATTGAGCCCCTTTCGCTACCACTCGCCTATCGACTCGGCACAGGTTAAGTCCGCACTGATTCTAGCTGCCCTACAAGCCGATGGTATAAGTTACTACAAAGAGAACCTACTCTCAAGAGACCATACCGAACGCATGCTTCGTGGAATGGGAGCGACCATTCAAACCAATACCCAAGGGTGGGTTGAGATTCATCCCATGAAACAACCACTTAAACCACTCAAACTTCGTGTACCCGCCGACCCCTCTAGTGGGTTTTTCTTTGCCGTTGCCGCTGCCATTACACCACAAAGTCATACGACCATTCGTAATGTCACCCTTAACCCTACCCGTATTGAGGCATACAAAATACTCCAACGTATGGGTGCAAAGATTGAATTTATAGAAAAAGAGAATATCTATGAACCCATTGGAGATATTCATATTGCCTACAACGGTCAACTGCAAGCTGTCACCGTCGAAGAGAACATCGCATGGCTGATCGATGAGCTCCCTGCTCTCGCTATTGCCATGGCAACAGCAAAAGGAACCAGTCTGGTCAAAAATGCCCAAGAGCTTCGGGTCAAGGAGAGTGACCGAATTCGTACGGTTATTGATGGACTTAACCTGTGTAAGATTCCCACCAAAGAGTTTCAAGATGGTTATGAGATCACAGGAGCAACCCTACAGCCTGCTACCATTAACAGTCACGGAGATCATCGTATCGCCATGAGTTTCGCTATTGCAGGTATTCTTTGTTCCATGGAGATCGAAGATATTGACTGTATTGATACCTCATTTCCCAACTTTTTTGAAATTCTCAAAGAGATTACAGGAGTTTCTTTATGAAAATACAACTTGCCTCGAGTTATGGCTTTTGCTATGGTGTAAAACGAGCCATTGATATTGCTGAGAAACATGAAAACAGCTTAACTTATGGTCCACTCATTCATAATAAAGATGAGATTGATCGTCTCAAAAATAACTTTAACATTGGACTTGCCGAGAGCATCCAAGATGTTCAAGCCGAAGACACCGTAGTTATCCGTACCCACGGTATCCCAAAAGATGAGCTTGAAGTCCTTAAACAGCAAGAAAATAAAGTGATTGATGCAACCTGTCCTTATGTAACCAAACCACAAAACATTGTCAAAGAGATGAGCTCAAAAGGTTACTCCGTTGTGATCTTTGGAGATAAAAATCACCCCGAAATCAAAGGGGTTGTAAGTTATGCCACCACCAATGATGCGTTTATTGTTCTTGATAAGGAGGAGCTTCAATCTCTTCCTCTAAAAAGTAAAGTGGCTGTAGTGGCACAAACCACCCGAAAACCAGAGGATTTTCTCACCATTGTTAATGCGTTGATTCTTGACCACAAAGAGGTACGGGTCTTTAACACCATCTGTAACGCTACCTTCGAAAACCAAGATGCTGCGGCTGACCTAGCAAAAGAAGCGGATATAATGATTGTTATTGGAGGGAAACACTCCTCTAATACCAAACAACTTCATAGTATTGCAAGCCATGGCTGTAAAGATAGCTATCTAATAGAGAATGAATCCGAACTAGATCCCCGCTGGTTTGAAGAGAAAAAACTCTGCGGAATATCTGCTGGAGCCTCCACTCCTGATTGGATTGTGCAAAATGTTATCAATAAAATTCAGGAATTAACAGAAAAAATCTAGAAATCGTTCAAGAAAATATCATCTTTTTTCATTTTGTATTAATCAAAAAAGAGTATAATTAGCCCAAAATTAGGCTAGGCAAGGATTAGTAAGTATGATGAAATTCGAAGATATCGAAGTAGAAGATGTAGATTTTGGAGCGATGCTCGAGGAGTCGTTTAAAAAATCGGATTCAAGTAGTGATTTAGTAGATGGTGTTATTGTAAAAATTGATGAAAATGAAAATCAAGTTGTTGTTGATGTAGGTCGCAAAAATGAAGCATTTATGTCACTTGATCAGATCCGTGATGAAGACGGTGAGATCATGTTTAAAGAGGGTGACACCATCTCTGTTGTAATTACAGGATTCAGAGGAGAACGCCCAAATATCTCTTATGAACTCGCAGAAAAAAGAGCTGCGTTGGCTGAATTTATCGAAGAGTATGACGAAGAAGAAGAGTACATTATCGAAGGTGAAATCACCAAGAAAAACAAAGGTGGTTATGTTGTTGATGTTTCAGGACTAGAGTTCTTTATGCCAAGAACACTCTCTTATATCTCTCACAAAGTAAACCCTATTGGTAAAAAAGTAAAAGCCCTTATTGTAAAAGTTGACAAAGAGAAAGGGAGTGTTGTTGTATCACGAAAAGAACTTATCGAACGTGAAAAAGCAGAAACTCAAGAGATTGTCGATAAACTCTTAGAAAATAAAGCCGTAGTACGTGGTGTTATCAAAAAAATCACCTCTTATGGTATGTTTGTTGATGTAGGAGGTATGGATGGATTGGTTCACTACTCTCAAATCTCTCACAAAGGGCCTGTTAACCCATCCAAATACTATAAAGAGGGTGATGAAGTTAATGTTGTTGCCATTGATTACGACAAAAAGAAACGTCACCTATCACTCTCTATTAAAGAGGCAAGTACCGATCCATGGAAAGAGATCGACAACACCTTAAGAGCAGGTGATACCGTCAGTGTAACCGTTTCAAACATTGAACCTTATGGTGCCTTTGTTGATCTTGGAGAGGATCTTGAAGCATTCCTTCACGTTTCAGAAATCTCTTGGGATAAAAACGTTAAACACCCTAAAGACTACATTGAAATCGATCAAAAAATCGATGTTGAAATTATTGAAATCGATAAACTTCAACGAAGACTTCGTGTTAGTCGAAAAACACTATTGCCTAAGCCTATCGATCAGTTTGCTTCTGCCAATAAAGTTGGTGATGTGGTAACAGGAACTGTCTCTTCGATTACAGATTTTGGTGCCTTTATTAAACTTGGTGCGGTTGAAGGACTTCTTCATAACCAAGAGATCTCTTGGGACAAATCGGTTAATGCCAAAGATGTCCTTAAGAAAGGAGATGAAGTTGAAGTTAAAATTATCAAGATTGATCGTGCTAATGGTAAAGTCTCTCTTAGTAAAAAAGCTTTAGAGCCTTCTCCAATTACTGAGTTTGCTAAAAACCATAAAGTAGGTGATATTGTTGAAGGTGTGGTAAAAGACAAAAAAGACTTTGGTATCTTTATCTCTCTTGAAGATGGCGTAGATGCCCTCCTTCGATTGGATGATCTTGGACCACTCAAAGAGGATGAAATTGAAAAAGGTCAAACCATTCGTGCGGTAATCTCTTTCTTGGATGCTAAAAATGATAGAATCCGTGTTTCGGTAAGAAGACTTGAGCGACAAGAAGAGCGAGAAGCCCTTGATCAACTGAACAAAGAACAAGATGACAGCATGACGCTGGGTGATGTACTAAAAGATCAACTTAAACGATAAGGTTCCATAAGAATGTCTAAACTTACTGTTGTAGTTTGCGACCATATCCACCAATCAGGGTTGGATATTCTCGCTAATGATACTGAAATTAACCTAATCAATGCTGCAGATGAGCCCAAAGAGAGGCTCATCACCGAATTTATCCCTCAAGCAGATATTGCTATTACTCGATCATCTACTGATGTGGATGATTTTTTCTTAGAGCATGCCCATAAAGTTAAAGCCGTCGTTCGTGCAGGTGTTGGTGTGGATAATGTTGATATCCAAGGGTGTAGCAAAAAAGGTATTGTGGTGATGAATGTCCCCACTGCCAATACCATTGCAGCGGTTGAATTAACCATGGCACACATGCTCTCATGTGTACGTCAATTCCCTTATGCCCACAACAACCTTAAACTTGATCGTGTCTGGAGACGACAAGATTGGTATGGGACAGAGCTCAAGGATAAAAAACTTGGCATCATTGGTTTTGGAAATATCGGATCACGTGTAGGGAAACGAGCCAAAGCTTTTGAGATGGATGTATTGGCTTATGACCCCTATATTGACTCAACCAAAGCAACAGACTTGGATATCGGATATACCCGAAATTTTGATGATATTTTAGCATGCGATATCATTACCATCCATACCCCTAAAAACAAAGAGACCATTGGTATGATTGGCAAAGAAGAAATTGCCAAAATGAAAGATGGTGTGGTACTGATTAACTGTGCACGGGGTGGGCTCTATGATGAAGAGGCACTTTTAGAAGGGCTTCAGAGTGGTAAGATCCACATGGCAGGAATCGATGTGTTCAACAAAGAGCCTGCTACCGATCATCCACTGCTTGATCTTAATAATGTTACGGTTACACCTCACCTTGGTGCCAATACCAAAGAGTCACAACGAAACATTGCCACTCAAGCAGCAGAAAATGCCATTGCTGCGGCAAAGGGGATTGCATTTCCTAATGCATTGAACCTACCCATTAAAGAGAGTGAACTTCCTGAGTTCCTCAAACCCTATCTTGAACTTATTCAGACCATGGGACACATGTCTGCACAAGCGACAAAGTCGCCTGTTAAGAGCATCAAGATCAGTACCGAAGGAAAAGTAAGTGACTACATTGACTCGCTTACTACCTTTGCTACTGTTGGCATTCTAAAAGAGTCTCTTGAAGATGCCGTTAACTATGTTAATGCTGAGTTTGTAGCTCAAGAGCGTGGTATTGAAATCCAAAAGAGCACCAAACGTACTAGCAGTGGATTCGATAACAAAGTCACCATCAAACTCACCACAGAAGATCGTATCTTTGTGGTTTCAGGTACTGTCTTTAATGATAACGATGGTCGAATTATCGAGATTGATGGACACAAACTTGACTTTAAACCTAAAGGGAGCATGATCTTCTTTAGAAATACCGATGTCCCTGGAGTTATCGGTGACGTTGGTCATATTATGGCAAGCAACAATGTTAATATTGCCGACTTTAGACTGGGTCGAGACAACAATGGACAAGCACTTGCCGTCGTAAAAGTAGATGGGGATATCAACAAAAAAGTATTAAATGAGCTTTCTGAACTAGAGACGTGTCTCAGTGTCTCTTATGTCTCTATCTAAATCCAATACATTCTAAGATACTCACCTCGTGGTGAGTATTTTTTATTAACATCCTCACTTTTATTCAACAAAAATTATAATTATTATAGAAATTAATTTTTCAATTAAGAAATGTAGATATAATAACTCAAAATCAAGTTGGGTTTTACCATTTATTACTTGTGAAATTTAACAGACAAAGGGAAAAAATGCTAATTAGAAAGTCTTTGGTACTTCTTATATTACCACTTGTACTTGCAGCGAATGAACCAACTCAACCTATTGAGAATCTTTCGCTAGAGAAAGCACTTGAATTGATGAAAAAGGATAACCTAGAGTTAAAGATTTCTAGATTCGATGAACAGATGAAAGCTTACGATCATGCCGTAGCCAAAGGAAACCGCTACGGAAAACTTGATCTAACGCTAGAGGCGGCACGTTCCAATGATGCGGGGAATGTCTTTGGATTTAAACTTAAAAGTCGTGAAGCCAATTTTGGAGATTTTGGATTCAGTGACTTTATGGGAGCCATTGGTGCAGGAGCACAACAGGCCAATGGAGATTTTGGTGCATTCTCTCAAGGATTAGCCCAAGAGGGGGGAAATATCCTTGCATTACAACCCGATGATCTAAACTACCCTGATACACGAAACCATTTCCAAACCACACTTAGCTACATGGTGCCACTCTATACAGGAGGAAAACTTGACCAATACGGTAAGATCACTCAAGCCCTTCATCGTATGAGTCAGCTTGATAGCTCTAAACTCTTAAATGAAAAGATCTATCAAGTTACCAAAACCTTTTACGACATCTCTTTGGTACATCAATACATTATCAATCTGAATAATATTATTGACAACATCACTCGACTTGAAGAGATTGTTGTTAGTATGCAAGAGGAGGGATTTGCTAAAGAGATCGATCATCTCGAAGTTCAAGCACGTAAAGCCGAAGCCCAAAGCATGCTTAATCAAGCAAAGTTCAATAAGGAACTTGCCTACCAGTACCTCTCATTTTTACTTAACAGCGATGTAAAATCTATTCAGTATGTTGATAAAATGATTCCTATTCCAAACATTGAAAAAGAGAAAGTACAAGAGAACAATCTCGACATACAAAAAGCCCAACTTGGACTCAGCATTACCGATATGGCAATTGCCCTTCAGGAGGCAAGTTTTCTACCAGAAGTAGGTGCCATGGCAGAGTATGGATCAGCAGATAATGATCCATTTAATCGCTTTTTTGAAAAAGATTTCTATACAGTAGGAATTCAAGCCAAATGGAATATCTTCAATGGTAACATAGACAAAAACAACCTTGAGCGTGCTAAAGTTGAAAACATGAAGGTTCAAGAGCAGGTCAATCTTGCAAAAAAGGGAATCTGCCTAAAGGTTAGAAAGACCCTTACCAATATTAAAAGTAAAGAGGCCGATATCCATAGCCTAGAGACACAGCTTGAGTTTGCCCATAAGGTTTACGAAACCTATAAAGAGCAGTACAAAGAGGGAATTAGTTCCATTTCGGATGTCTTAATTAAACAATCCAAAGAGCTTGAGGTACTGCTCAAACTTTTAACGGCAAAAAATGATTATAATGTCAAAGTTTTTGAATTGAAAAACATCATCAATGAGGGAGAAACACTATGAGAAAATTAACACTAGCACTACTGTTGGCTTTAAGTTCACTGCATGCCATTGAGCTTAACCTATCGGGTTCGGTTATCTCTGATAATCAAAAAATGATTACCAGTCGATATATGGGTATTGTAAAAAAGATGAAAGTCGCCGAAGGGGATATTGTCAAAAAAGGACAACTTCTCTATGAGATCGACTCCAAAGAGATTGATGCAAAAAAAGAGCAAGTTGAATTGGGAATCTCCCAAGCACAACTGGCACTTCAGATGAATAAGAACCAATATAATAACGTTCTTTTGAACCTTGGACGCTATCAACGTCTTTTCAAAAAAGGAATGGTCTCAAAGTATGAACTAGAGAACCTAGAACTTGCTGCTAAAAACATGAAAGATATGATTTTGATCTCTAAAAAGCAGGTAGCACAAGCCAAAGCGATGAAGGAAGAGGTAATGAATCAATACAACTACCTCAAGCTTCGTGCTCCCAACAACGGGGTTATTATCGCTAAAAAACTTAGTGTTGGAGAGATGGCAATTCCTGGTATGCCAGGGGTTATTTTGACCGACCTTAGTAAACTTAGTATTATTGTTGAGATTGCCGAGAATGATCTCAAATACATGAACCTAGGAAAAGAGGTTCAAGTTGAAGTTCCTTCGGTTAATTTCCACTCCAAAGGAAAAATCTATTCTATTATTCCAAACTCCAACCCCATGACCCATAAATTTAAAATGAAAATTAAATTTGATACCAAAGGTAAATCAATCTATCCTGGTATGTATGCAAAAATTCATATTAAAGGTTAAGAATGGCAAAAAAACCTTACCAAGTTAAAGATATTGCAGGAAAGTTGGCATTGGGATTCCTTCGGAATCCACTCACTGCCGTCTTAGGAATTGTGCTTCTTGCACTGGGATGGATTGCACTCTCAACCATGCCTAGAGAGGAGGATCCTCAAATTGCTATCTCAGGAGGAGCGGTGATCGTTGCCATGCCTGGTGCAAGCCCTGCAGAGGTAGAAAACGTTATTATCAAACCCTTAGAGCGAAAACTTAGAGAGATTCAAGGAATCGAACACATCTATGGCATGGCAATGGATAATGTGGGAATTGTCAATGTTATGTACTACATTGGTGAAGATCGAGAGGACTCTAACCTAAAACTCTATGATAAAGTAATGCAAAATATGGATCAGATGCCCAAAGGGGTTATGCAACCGCTGATTAAGCCCTTTGATATCGATATTGATGTTCCCATTATGACCATTGCTTTTTACAAAAAAGATGGATCAACCATCTCAATGGTAGACCTTACAGAGAAGATTAAAAACCTTCAACAAAAAGTTAATGCCATTGATAATGTAGCAAAAACCACCCTACAAGGAGCCCATAAAGCACAATTTAATGTCGAAGTAGATATGGGAAAACTCTCTGGATATCACCTCTCTATGGGACAATTAATGCAAGCGATTCAATCCTTGGCAGTCAATGTTCCTGATGTCAAAGGACGTACTCAAGATGGTAAGTTGGTTATCTTTGGTATTGCCAATGCCATCACAAGCGTAGAGGATGTTAAAAATGTCATGGTTGCTAACTATATGGGATCGCCCATCTACCTACGGGATGTTGCCAATGTTGAAGAGGGGATAGATAAACAGAACTTCCAAGATGCCGATATTATCTACCGTAAAAACCATACTCAAGGTGAGACTCTCATCGAGAAAAAACCTCAAGTTACCCTTACGGTTGCCAAACTTGCAGGAACCAATGCAGTTTTTGTAGCAGAAGATGTGTTAGAGATGCTCAAAGAGCATGAATCAGAGTTTGCAAAAGAGGGAATTGGATACATTGTAACGCGAAACTATGGAGTTCGTGCCGATGAAGCAGTTAATGAGTTGATGCATCACCTGCTTATTACCATTATTATTATCGCCGTCATGCTGATCTTTGCACTGGGGTGGAGAGAGTCCATTATTGTAACCTTCTCGGTTCCTGCTATTTTAGCAATCACCCTATTTATTGCCTACATATCAGGGCAGACCATGAACCGAATTACGCTCTTTGCCTTCTTGCTCTCACTGGGGCTACTGGTGGATGCTGCGATTATTGTAATCGAGAACATTCACCGACATCTCCATGCTCATGATGTGGATGAAAAAGAGATGGATGAACTACTTGTAGAGGCAACCGATGAAGTAGGAGCACCCACCAACATTGCAACCCTTGCCATTATTATGACCATGGTTCCCATGGCATTTGTTGGGGGGATGATGGGATCATTTATGAAGCCTATTCCCTATAATGTCCCTGTTGCACTCTTTGCATCACTGGTGGTAGCGTATATCTTTACACCCTATTTGAGTCTTAAACTCTTAAAGAAACCTACCCACAAACATCATCATCATAAAAAAAAGGAAGAGGAAGAAAATAATGTATGTGAGGGGGGAAAATAGATGAAAACATTTGAGAACTTTATCTATCGAATCTTAGATTCAAAAGTCAAAAAGACACTGGTAATTCTACTAACAGCAATGGCATTTTTTGGCTCATTGCTCATGTTTCCAAGCAAACTGGTCTTGGCAAAAATGCTACCAGGAAAGAGTGATAACACCTACTCAATCTATGTTGACACCCCAACAGGAAGCTCTTTAGAGCAGACCAAGCAGGTGACTTCATGTATTACCGATATCCTAACCAAAGAGCCCGAGATCAAAAACATTGAGCTCTTTTATGCCCAAGGGATTCCTCTTGATTATGCAGGATTGGTCAAGGGTGCGAGCATGAAACGTACTGAAAATGTTGCTGAGATTGCAGTAAACCTTACCGATAAACACCATCGAAAAGAGCCATCCTTTCTTATGACACAACGTCTACGACCTATCGTGCAAAAGAGCTGTGCTGATATTATTCCTGGAACCGTTATTAAGTTTATTGAACAACCTTCAGGACCTCCAACACTTGCCTCCATCGTTATGGAGGTCTATGGAGACAATATCCCACAGAGTCGTAAAATTGCTGTTGAAGTTGCCAATATTCTAGGAAAAACCGAAGGTCTCGTCGATGTTGATGTCATGGCAGATGATATCTATGACAAATATGAACTTATCCCAAATATTGAAAAAATTGCCCGTTCAGCTCTAAGCATCGAACAGGTTAACAACATTCTCTATTTGGCATTTGAAGGAATGGTAATTGCAACTAAAAACTCAGCCAACCATGCTCAACAGATTCCTATCTTTTTGGTCTTGAGTGACAAAAGTAAACGTCTTAGTGACCAGAGTGAAGATGCCCTCCGTGGAAAACTCACTTCACTAAACCTCATGAACCAAAAAGGGATGATGGTACCATTAACCGAGATTGTCGATATTAAAAAAGTTAAATCATCGCCCATGATTATGCACAAAGATTTACGACGAATGATTAATGTTGTTGCCGAGACCGATATGGTCTCTCAGGTCTATCCACTCTTAGATGCACGAGAGAAGATGATTGAACACTTCTCTAAAGATTACGAAGTAACCAAAGCAGACTTCTCTACCTATATGTTTGACCTCTACCTAAAGGATAAAAAAACAGGAGAGGAGTTCTTACTGCGTTGGGATGGAGAGATGAAAGTAACCCTTGATACCTTTAGAGATCTTGGTGCTGCCTTTATTGCTGCACTGGTATTGATCTTCTTCTTACTGGTTATCTACTATAAGAGCTTCTCTCTTAGTGGAATTATCTTGATTGGATCGTTCCTCTCACTGATTGGGGTAATTGTAGGACACTGGGTTGCAGATCTGGTAACAGAACAGACCTTCTTCCTGACGGCAACCTCCCTCATTGGGTTTATTGCACTCATGGGAATTAGCTCTCGAAACTCTCTACTGCTTATTGACTTTGCGATGAGTCTGATTAATGAGCATGGAATCGAGAAGCGTCGTGCCATTGCTGTGGCTTCTGCTACTCGAGCTAAACCCATTATGCTAACTGCCGTTGCCATTATCCTTGGGTCGGCTCTGCTAGCAGGAGATCCTATCTTTGGAGGACTGGGTGTTGCACTCATCTCAGGAACCGTTGCAGCGGTCTTTGTTTCGTTACTTTTTGTTCCAGTCTTAATGGACAATGCTAAAGCGATGAATAAAAAAGAAGATTAAGCAACATTTAAAATCATAAAAGTTATTATAAGTTAAATTAATAACTTTTATAGGTAATTCAAATGTTAGACAAAAAAAATGAATCGTTCAAACTGGGAGCCTCCTATACCATAGGCTCCCATATTCTCCCTGGTGAGCCCATTGCTCTTATCGGCAAAGAGGTGGCACGTAAAATCTCCTTAAATATTACCTCTTGTGACCAGATTATTGACGGAGTTAAAGATGGTACGTTCGACCTTGGACTAATTGAGACTCCTATTTTTGATAATGGTCTTATCTATAAAGAGTGGATGGAAGATGAGCTTGTGGTCTGCTCTAAGATGCCCATTCCCCCAAAAATTACCCAGAAAGAGATTGAGACCTACCGTCTTATTGCACGCAAAGAGGACTCATTAACCCGTCTGGTGATTACTAAGTTTTTAAAAGAACTGAATCTATCCTATAAGAGTTTTCACTCTATTTCAGAGATTGACAATGCCACCGCTGCCATTCAGAGCATCAAGTGGTCAAAACCCAATCCTACCAATCCAACCGTTGCTATTGTTTCTCAACTCGCTATTGAAGATGAACTAAAGAATAATCTACTCTATATCGCTAGGCTAGAGAAGCTTCCCATGATTCGTAAATTTTACCTTATCTACAATCCCAAACATCAAGATGCCCAATCCATCGAGAGGATTCTGAGCATACTTAAAAAGCTCAACAAAAATACTCCACGCCACTCTCCTCTACTCGCATCTTAATTATACATTTGATCTCTTCAGCAACCTCGCTGAAAGAGATTCAATAAAAAAACATATTTTTTAACATAATTAATTAAGTAATCCTGTTGTATAATATTGAAAAATATGAAAACAGCATCTGCTGTCTATCCAAGGGGCTCTTCTATTATGTTAACCAAACCATTCCGTGCCCTCTCTGTAGAGATTCAAAGAGGTGTTAAAAACTCACTCTACCTAACCGTTGCCAACCTACTAACCACCCTCATTACCTTGGTCGGTTTTGTCTATATCCCCAATCGATTAGGCGTTCATGATTTTGGTATCTATACCCTTGCACTCTCCTTTGTTGCCCTCTTTCATGTTTTTGGTTTTAATGGGCTACATAAAGTCATTATTCGTGAAACCCTACTCGACCGTACTTATCTAGAGAGTACCATTAACAATCTTTTTAATTTTCAACTCACCATTGCCTTAATACAAATGATTACCATTATACTTATTGCCATGGTGATCCCTTCGTACGACCATGAAATTATTTTAATTATTATTCTCGCCTCACATCTTATGCTTTTTAAAGGACTTCGAGGGATTCCAACTGCTATCTTGCAAGCACATGAAGAGATGAAAACCCTTGCCAAAATCAATGTTACCCACAGTCTCGTACGGGTTTTAGGTATTGTCACCATTCTCTTTTTTGTTAACGACCTTATTTTGGTAATGCTCTATATTCTAATGGTAAATTTACTCTTTATATTTATCTATTACCGTGCCATGGGAGAGCTGATGGAGTTTCACCTACACCTAACACCCCAAGCAGTAAAGATCCCCAAAAAATATCTTAAACAGGGTTTTGTCTTTACCCTTATTGGGGTAGGAAGCCTACTCTCGACTAAGATTGATCTCTTTATGCTCTCCTTAATGGGTGAGATCAAAGAGATTGCCATCTATGGACTCTCAGAGAAGATCATTGCTCAATTCGAGATGCTACGAGGTGTCATTTTAACCGCTTTTTACCCCATCGTTATCCAGCAGTTCAATAAAAAGATACTCCGACTAAAAAGCCTCTATCTCATTGCAGGATCAATCTTTTTTGGGATGGCTCTTTTGGCTCTTTTTTACAGCAGTATCGCCCAAGAGATTATCCCTTTTCTCTATGCCCAAGAGTACCATGGAACCATTGAGATCTCGGTGGTACTCTTTTTTTATCTGGTCTTTTTCTTTGCTAACCTTCCCTTCTCAACTGCCCTTCAGTCAGTGGGTCTAGAGCGATATATTCTCTATATGTATCCCTTCTCTATTCTTCTAAATGTAACACTCAATTACTATCTCTATCAAAGCATGGGCGTGATCGGTTTTGCCTACTCTACACTGGTAGTACAAGCCTTTATACTACTCTTTCTAATGGGGATAGGAAGCTACCAACTCAAAAAAAAGGGATTTGTCCGATGAGTTATCCAGTTTTAAAACGCCTAGAGACCAAAGATACCCGTTGTACCGAACTGATTCAGTATCACGGGATACCTGCCATTCAAAAACGTATTCTCTCCCATGAGCCTAGAGTACTTAAACGTTTTAAACGAGAGCAAGAGATTCTTAAGAAGCTCAATAAAGAGTATATTCCAAAACTCTATCAAGATGCTCCTAAGCATATAATTATGGAGTATATTCCCACACCCATTAATGCCCAACAGCCCTTTGCAACACATGTAACCCAATCCATTATCCAAAAGATTGTGGATCAACTCATTGATCTCAAACTCAGCCCCATACAAAAGATTGCTCCTTCATCCAATCAACCCCTTCTTAGCATCTACAGATCTCTACTTCGATCCATTCAACGCAGAGAGTTTCATCCACTCTATAAAGAAACCGTACGTCGTTTAACCTCCTGCTACATCAATGCAAACAGACTCTTTAAAAGCCCTAATGTTGCAACCAAAGGAGACTTCACCGAAGTTAATATCCTTATTACACACCAAGGAGAGGTTAAATTTATCGATTTTGATGCCTACCACACACAAGGTTCATGGCTAGAGGATGCAAGCTATCTCTTATTACATGAAGATAGAGCCATCGAGGAGCTCTCATGGCAACACCTTTTTTACAAAACCTATCTGCTACGCCTTAAAGAAGAAAATATTCCACTCTCCCGCACTTATGTCCATTTTTGGCTACTCTCAACGGCACTCAAGCAGTATGCCATCCGACGGATGCAGTACCAACAACAACGTATCAGCCACAAAACATTACAGATCAAAGAGGGACACCTTCGATATTTTTTAGACCCTCAAAAAACAGCACACTTTTTAGACCAGATGGAGGTTGACTAGATGAGAATTCTTTTTTTACTACACAGCTATTATAAGTTCAACCAAGGGGGAGCCGAACTACAGATCAACTATATCGGAAACTACCTAGCCAAGCAAGGATTTGAGGTACATTACCTTTTTTTACATCATGAAGTTATCATCGATCAATATGATGCCCCTTTTCATCTACATACCATCAAAAAATCACCTTGGGGAGAGCGTATTTTTGGAAAAGCTTTCTACTACCAACGCTTACTTAAACGTATTCAAGAGATTCAACCTGACCTCATCTATCATCGCAATCTCAGCAATATTATGCTTCCAGCACTGCACTATGCAAATAGCAACCATACCAAAACACTTATCCATCTTGCACTACAACGAGATGTAGAACGTGATCTTCAATACAACCATCTCTTGTTGCGTAATCTACTAGATCTTTTAGGTAAATCCCATGCCCTAAAAAAAAGCAATTTTATTATTGCCCAAGCCCACTACCAAAATGATCTGTTACAAAAGAATTTTCAACGCAGTGCCAACTTAATCCTTCCCAATATCCACCCTACTCCACTAGAACCACTCAACAAAAAAGGGAAAACAAAAATTCTTTGGGTTGCCAACTTTAAATCAACCAAACAGCCCCAAAAATTTATTGAGTTGGCAAGAGCATTCGATCAATCAGTTGAATTCATCATGATTGGTCGTCAAGCAAAAAAAGAAGAGGCAAAACGTTGGGAGCATGCCATCCAAGAGACACCCAATCTTACCTATCTTGGTGAACTCCCCATTGATAAGGTCAATAGCATCTTTGCTCAAGTTGATATTTTTGTCAATACCAGCCTCTATGAGGGATTTCCTAATACCTTTATTCAGGCATGGATGCGAAAAGTACCCGTTATCTCATTACATGTTAATCCTGATAATCTACTAACTCAAGAGCAGATAGGACTCCATGCAAAAAACGACCAACAGCTTATCTCCGATACCGCCTTGCTTATTAAAAATCCCCAACTTCGCCAAAGCATGGGTGAGAGAGCACATAAGTTTGCACTCAATGAGTATGCCCTAAAGAATGTTGAGAAGATCATTCAACTCATTCAAGAGTAAAAGGAGATATTAAGATGGTCACACAAGGAGAGAAGCTCAATTTTTACCTTATTGTCGCAATATTAATTTTGAGTTTCACCAAAGGGGCATTGGCAGTATTGGGACTCTCTGAGACCATTACTCAACTGATGATTGAGGGACTAATCGTGTTGCTTTTTTTCCGATCGATACTCGCTATTATCCATAAAAAAGGAGAGATTCAAGGTACAGGGCTTACCATTCAACTACTGCTACTTAGTAGTATTTTTATCTCTTTTTTATTGACCCAAGTTAATACCATACAGTATGTCCTCTTTTTACGTAATTTTCTCATCTACTACCTATTTTTTTATGCACTCTTTAACCTTCCACTAACAACACAACATCGAAACGGTATCAAAAAACTTATTTTAGTACTTTTTGGACTACAGATTCTCTTTGCACTCATCAAGTGGATAACCATTGGTACCGAAGAGAACTACATCGGAAGTATCTCTATTAGTGAAGGGAGCATTGCCACCATTATGCCCCTCTTTGCCATTAGTTATCTGCTTGCACGCTACTTTGTCGAGGAGAAAATGAGCTACATTCTTTGGATTATTCTCTTTATTGGGGTAAGCCTAATGAGCAATAAGATGGGAATCCTCTTTTATGTGATCTTTCTCTATTTTTATCTTGCCTACATCCATGCCAACTTCTCTGTTACCTTTCTTAAAAAGACCCTATTGGGGATCTTCTATCTCTCACTGCTCTTTATGGCATTTGTTTCGCTCAATCCTCGAGCCAATCCCGAACACCGTGTGGGTGGAAGTATTGATATCGCCTACCTCTTTGACTACTTAGAGAAGTACCAAACCCTCAAAAGCCGAGAGGCTCAGGGGATTCAAGGAGATGGACGCTTTGATGCTCCTGCTATTGTCGTGGATCGACTCGCCCAAAAAGGCACACTTACACTGCTTTTTGGTTTTGGGCCAGGAGAGCTTATTAAATCCTCCTTTACCCCCTATGAGAATCCGCTTCGAGATAAATACCATATTGGTTATGGCGGTCGACTTGGCAGTCTCTGGCTCTTAATGCAGCTAGGATTTGTTGGTCTCCTTTTGGGCATGGGGTTTCATCTACGACTCTATCAAAAAGTTAAACACTACTATCAACACCGTATTATTAATCAGGAACATAAGATTTTATTAATAACCTTTATGGGACTCTCCGCTATCTATTTTATCGATATGTTAAGCTACTCCCCTTCATTGATCTTTAATCCTGCCCTTATCTTAACCTATCTCTATACCTTCTTTTATATCTCAACCTATCAAGGAGACACCTCTCATGTGCAATAAACCTCATCTGCTCATGGTCAATCTTGCCCAGTATGGTCAACATACCGATAGCTATAAGTATTGCCAGTACCTACACCCCCATTACAAGATTACCTATCTCTGTCTAGATCAAGGTTTTCCCAAAATAGAAGATCAAACCCAAGTCCACTACCTTCCAAAATACTCCAGTTCCATAAAGAATGTTCTACAGACAATTAAGGCAACACGCCAAAAGATTCAAGATCTCCAGCCCGATCTAATTTATCTCTTCTATTTTAAACTCTGTTCCATGATTCAACTCTTTTTACCTTCAAACTTTATACTCGATATCCGTACAGGTGCTGTAGACAAAGAGAGATTTAAACGCTGGAGGCTTAACACCATGATACGTCTTGAATCCTACCGCTTTAAGCAGATTACAATTATCTCTCAATCCCTACGAGAGGATCTTAAAATCCCCCTTCATAAAAGTCACCTTCTTCCTCTAGGTGCAGATCGACTCTGCGATAAACCCAAGAGCTACCAACACCTTTCACTCTTTTATATTGGTACTTTAAGTGGACGAAATCTACACCAAACCATTCAAGGTCTTGCCCTATTTTTAGAACGATTCCCCCAAAAAAGATCGGTTATACATTATGATATCTTTGGAGATGGCTTTCAAGAAGATCAAGAGAGACTCCAAAAAAGTATCCAAAAATACCAACTGCACCCCATTGTCTCTTATCATGGAAGAAAAGCCCACCATGAGATTCAATCCTATTTTGAACAGTGCAATGTGGGTATCTCACATGTTCCCATCACCCCATTTTATGATCCTCAACCCCCCACAAAGACCTTTGAGTATCTCAATGCTGGCATGATCACTCTTGCAACCAATACCCGAGAGCATCGTCATATTATTAACGCAGAGAATGGTATTCTCTACCACGATACCCCAGAGGGGTTTAGTGAAGCACTCGAAGAGCTCTACCGCAGACGCACCCAATTTGATACAACTCAAATCCTAAAAAGTGTCTCGGGTTATCACTGGAAAGATATCGTTCAAGATCATCTCTATCCACTCTTAGAGCAGGTCCGACAAGGAGCTAAAAGATGAACCCCATAACCAACACCTCACTGCTTATCTCTCTTCCAAAACTTACTGCTATCGGAGGGGTTAGTAGCTACTGGAATACACTATTACCCTACCTAAAAACGCTCCAACCCCTAGAAACCATTGAGGTTGGAGGACATGGAAACAATCCTTTTGGAGCCATTAAGGATCAATGGAATTTTCATCAGAAACTTAAAAAAGTATCCCCCAAAATGGTCATACTCAATCCATCATTGGGCTTTAACAGTTTCTTTAGAGATGGTCTCTTTGCCACCTCTTTAGCACGACAAGAGATCCCATTTATTCCCTTTTTTCATGGATGGAACGAAGCATTTGCCTTACGGGTTACACAACATCATCAACCGTTCTTTCTTAAAAGTTATGCCAAAGCAAAACAGATTCTTGTCCTCTCAGAAGAGGCTAAAAAAACTATCCAATCTTGGGGCTATCAAGGCGAGGTCTCTATTGAGACCACCACCATTGAGCCCACACTTATAAAAGACTTTTCACTCTCGAATAAAAACTACCCTAAAAATCCAAATGAACCCATTAAGATCCTCTTTTTATCCCGTCTACTCAAAGAGAAAGGTATCTATGAATTACTTGATGCCTTTAAAGAGCTCGCTGTTCATTTTTCAAAACTGGAACTTCAGATTGTCGGCGATGGGGCAATTCTCCATCAGCTTAAACAAGCCCATGCCTCCTATCCGAATATCCACTGGATGGGATACCAAACAGGTAATGCCAAAGCACAACTCTTATCCCAAGCGGATATCTATGTACTTCCTAGCTACAGCGAAGGTCTCCCTATTTCACTACTTGAAGCCATGGCATTTGGTCTACCCATTATCACTACCCCTGTCGGAGGGCTTCGATCCTTCTTTCAAGAAGAGAAGATGGGCTACTTTGTCCCTCCTTTTCAGGTTCAACCACTAATCAAGCAACTTAAAAAGCTTATCCTTCAACCAGAGCTCAGAGAAAAAATGGGGCACTTTAACCACCACTATACACAGACCCACCTAATAAACAGCGTGGTAGCACAACGCATCAATCACTACATCAACAAGGAGATCACTTATGCAACAGCATCACGTTCAACAAGCATTTAATCAACTTCTCAAATACTGTGAAACCGAAGGCTTTAAAGGGTGGGATCCCTATGATGGACTCAACAGCCGACTCTTTCGAGTAAGCCAACTTCACCGTATTCGTTTTTTTCGTCTGGCATGGATTCAACTTTTTAAACGTAACCCCATTAACCTTAGATCACTTACACTGGTTCCTAAAGAGTTTAACCCCAAAGGGCTAGGGCTCTTTTTGAGTGGTTACTGCAACCTCTATACCATCGATCAAAACCCCCACTACCTTGAAAAGATCCACTTTTTAGCCAATACCCTTATTAATCTTCGCACTAAAGGATACAGCGGAAGTTGCTGGGGGTACAATTTTGACTGGCAATCACGTGCCTTCTTTCTGCCAAAAGGTACCCCAACGGTGGTAGCAACTTCATTTATCGCTACGGCACTTCTTGATGCCTACGAGATAACTCAAGAGCCCCGTTACCTAAAACATGCTCTAAGCAGTGCTGATTTTATCCTGCATGATCTTAATCGAACCCCCAAAAAAAGAGGCTTTATCTTCTCCTACTCTCCATACGATCAGACTGCAGTTTACAACGCCTCTCTACTCGGAAGCAAACTCTTAGCACGGATCTTCTACTATACCCAAGATCCTAAACTCAAAAAAATTGCCAAAGCCTCGATCCAAGCCTGCGTCGATCAACAACGCCATGATGGTGCATGGATCTATGGAGAGCTCAAGATTCAAGACTGGGTTGATAGCTTTCATACAGGATACAACCTTGAGGCGATCGCAACCTATGAGCAGTACACCCAAGATAAAACATTCCACAGTGCCATTAAACAAGGTTTAGAATACTATCTCAATAACTTTTTTCTAGAGGATGGTTGCCCAAAATATTACGATAATCAAACCTACCCCATCGATATTCATGCCCCTGCACAGTTTATGGTTACCCTCTCTCGGCTCAAGCAGACACAAACCCATCAAGCCCTACTCGATCGTGTGGTAGAGTGGACACTGGAAAACATGCAAGATCCCAAAGGGTACTTTTACTATCAACTTAAACCTCTTCAAAGCTCCAAAATCCCCTACATGCGTTGGGCACAAGCATGGATGTTCTATGGACTCAGTTTCTATCTAAAAGATTGTTTAAATCAAAAGATTAAATAATTGACTTCCAGAAGGGGGAGTCTAATATTTTCTACTATTTTTTGTTAAATAAAGTTATTTATAACAAAAAGTATTGGATAATTTCACAGTAGACAACAAAAAACATTGGAATACCTTATGAGCAACATTACCAAAATATCCACCATCGCTTCGATCTCTCCTTTCACGCTTAATAAAGTTGCGGGATACTCACTATTTGCCTTTTTACAAAAAAGAATCATCGACCTAACCATCGGGGGGAGCTTGTTGATCTGCTGCTCTCCTGTAATGCTTTATGTCATCTACCGAATCAAAAAAGAGTCCAAAGGTCCTATCCTCTTTAAGCAGTCACGGATAGGATTAAATGGTGAACCCTTTTATTGTTATAAATTTCGAAGCATGCACATTCAAAGAGAAAACACCACCTACTATACCCAAGATCACGACCCCCGTATTTTTCCTTTTGGTCTACTCATGAGAAAAATGCGTATTGATGAACTGCCTCAACTCTGGAATGTTATCAAAGGAGAGATGCATCTTGTTGGTCCTCGTGCAGAGTGGGATATTTTGGTTCATGAGTACCAAAAAGAGATCCATGGCTACCACAACCGACACAATGTTCGCCCAGGAATCACAGGTCTTGCACAGGTTCTATACCCCTATGGACGTGGTGTCAAAGATGCAAGAAAAAAGCTTAAATATGACCTCATCTATATCAATAAATGGTCACTAGGACTAGAGCTAAAAATCATCTGGAAAACCATCAAAATTGTTTTAGCTAAAAAAGGAGTCTAATCATGATACAGAGTGCCATTATTAATGGATACAAAATTCACGCCTTCTCCTCTAAAGCCTCTCTTCTATCATACATCAAAGAAGAAAAAAAGATCTTAGTAGCAATGAATGCCGAAAAGATCTCTAAAAAAAACAATCGACTTCGAGAGATTGTCAATCGTAATATCGGCTACAGCGACGGAGTCGGTGCAGTCATGGCACTGCGACAGAATGAGCTAAAAAGTATGAAAATTGCAGGAAGTGAGTTCTGGCTCGACATTGTTCAGCACTATCATCACGAGAGACGCTTTTACCTGATTGGGTCTACCTCTAATGTTATTCATCATACTGTTGAGAGACTCAAAAGAGAGTTCCCTCAGATTCAGATTGTAGGCTATCGTGATGGCTTTTTAAAAAGAGAAGATAAAATAGCCCTTATTCAAGATCTCAAACGTACTAAACCCGACATTGTTTTTGTGGCACAGGGGAGTCCACGACAGGAGTTTTTAATGAACGAACTGCTGCATGCCCATCCTGCACTCTATATGGGTTTAGGAGGTAGTTTTGATATCTATGCGGGAGTAAAACAGCGTGCTCCACGACTCTTTTTAAACTACCATCTTGAGTGGTTCTATCGCTTACTTAAAGAGCCCACACGTATTGGACGACAAATTACGCTGATTAAATTTCTTCTTTTTCATATTTTCTTTATTAATATAATTGAATAATTTAAAACATTTTTTAATATTTAATTGGATAAAATTAAAATATTAAAATTAATTTAACCACACTGGAGAGACTTTATGAAGCAACATAACGAGATAGAGGGTATTAACATTCTAGAGGCTTTAAAAGTCATTAGGCTCTATAAGTGGTCAATTATTGGTATGGGGCTTCTCTTTTTGGGGGCTACCTATCTGATTTTAAGTATTAAACAACCCACCTATAGCTCCTATGCCATTGTCAAAATTAAAAACAGTGACAAAAAGAACCTCTCTCTCTCCTCTTATATCGATATTAAAAAGATCAACATCAAAGAGGACATTGCTCTCTTAAAGACCTTCTACATTAACGATAAGGTACTTAACAAAATCAACTATACGGTACAGTATTTTATCAACGGCAAAGAGATCTATCATCAAATTCCCATTCATGTGGATCATATTGAACGGTTAGAGAGTAACTTTCTAGGCAAAAAAGTCACACTGATTCCTCAAAAAGATGGTTATAAACTCAAAATCAGCTACCCTGCTCTAACCCAGCTTAAAAGTATTATAACAGGCACACCTCTACCCCAAATTAACAACCGTCTTTTCCCCTATAAAAAGAGCATTACCACCAAGTATTTTACAATAAAGATCGATAAACTCTCAAACTTCAAAGAACCAATTGAGATCAAAATTAATGGTGACCATCGCTATGTCTACGAAAACATTATTAAAAAAAATCTTCATATTACACAAGTTGATACGGATGTTCCCCTTATCAAAATTTCTTATAACGACACCCTTCAAGAGCGTGCAACCAACTATATCAATACCCTTACAGAGACCTTTATAGAAGAGAGTATCCAGACCAAAAGTGAACAACACAATAAAATCTTACAATTCATCACTCATAAACTTGATGCTATGAAGGAGGAGCTCGATAAGTCTGAGAGAGAACTTGAAACCTACCGTGTCTCAAATGAAGTTATTCAACCATCAGAACAGGCAAAAGTACTTATTACAGAGTTGAGTAAAATCGATATTAGCCTCTCAGAGAACCAACTCAAGGTTAGTCTGGTTAATAATATTATGAAATTTATCAAAGGGAGCTACCATCTCGATGCCATTGCCCCTTCGCTAATGGAGCTTAACGACCAACCCACCTTGGAGCTTATTAGCCTGCTGCAAAAGACCCAACTAAAGAAAAAAGATCTTCTCTCTGAGTTAACACCTAAACACCCGACCATTATTACACTCAATCAGAAGATAGAGACCCTTAAACGAAAAATTATCTCCAACATTAAAGGACTTCAAAGACATATTGCACAAAAGAGTAAAAATCTAAAATCTCTCAAAAAAACCTATGAAGCAAAACTCAAAAAGCTTCCAACCAAAGAGCGAGAGCTTATTAATATTAAACGAAGCTATAAAGTAAGCTCTAAAATCTATAACTTTCTACTCGAAAAACAAGCAGAAAATGAGATTGCCAAGGTCGCTACCCTCTCTAACTACAAAGTAATCGACAAAGCCTATGGGAACTTTAAACCCATTGGCGTTAGTCAAAAAAACATTCTCATCGCCTTTACCTTTTTGGGAATTATTCTAGGAATTATTCTGGCATTTATTCGCAATGCTCTAAACAATAAAATTCGAGATAAATCAGATATCGAAAAACTTACCTCTGTTCCAATCTACGGTACCATTCCTTTTGCCAAAGATCAAGAACCACGTGTCGAAGTCTATCACAACCCCAATACCCCCTTTGCAGAGAGTTATCGTGTCTTGCGTACCAACCTTCAGCTCGAGATGGATCCATTTCAAATTTTACTGATTAGCTCAACCATCCACAACGAAGGCAAAAACATCACAACAGCCAACCTTGGAGCAATTTTTGATATGGCAAACTATAAAACCATTGTGATTGATCTGGATCTTCGAACACCAACCCTGCATAAACTCTTTGAACTTAAACCCATCTCTAAAGGTATTACACACTACCTTCAAGGAGATGCCAGCCTTAGTGAGATTATCCACCATCTTCCCAAACACTCACTCCATCTTATTCCTGTTGGGAAAATTCCCACCAATCCATCTGATCTTATACTCTCTTCACGTCTACCTGAACTGCTTAACTTACTCAAAGATCGTTATGACTACATTATTATCAACAGTGCACCACTTGGACGTGCTACCGATACACGACATATAATGCAATTCTCTGACATTAACCTTATACTCGTTCGCGAAGGCTACACTCAGAAATCCTATGTAAGCAACCTCAACCGTCTAGCTCAACAAAAAAAATTTAAAGAGATAGGAATTGTTTTTATATCAGATGAAAGATCTTATGAGTTACTCTAGCGTATCAACAAACGATACGCTAGAGTAAAGGAAGTTAATCAAACTTATACTTCAAAGCACCACTTAAAGAGTTCTGCTCATTACTTACTTCCATATTCATGGCATTGAGTGTCTCTTTTGGAGAGTAAACATAGGCTAAGTCTATACCAATTTGATCGTTAAACTGATACCCAACACCTAATGTAATATGATCTTCTGAGATCGCAGGGAATCCCATCATATTAAAATAGGTAATATCCTGCGGTTGCATTGGGGCACCACCCACCGTTGCACCATCAAAGATCCCATCATCTAGCGGAGAATTGGCATGAGAGTATCCTGCCCGCAAAGCGATCTTGCTATCGGTCATATACTCAAGCCCCAACGCATAAACCGTCTGATCATCCCATCCAAAAGCATCATATCCATCGGCACTTGACCAGAGAATCTGTTTAACATCCATAGAGGCTCGAATCTTACCCGATTTATACCCAATACCAACACCATACTCTGCAGGCTGAGAGAGTTTAAGATTATCATACCGTCCATCCATATTAAAATCAAAAACATTCTCATACTCTGTCTCAACCTCGGTATGATAGTAGGCTCCTAAAGCTACATTAGCATTAACAGAATATGCCACCCCTAACTGAGCTCCATATCCAAAATCATCACTCATACCACCACCACGTTGCTCATAAGTACTAAAGTCTGCAGGATCGGTAGGCAATACCGCCGACATATCCAAGGCTCCATACGCCAAGGTCAACCCTAGCCCCAAACGTAAATTCTCATTTCGATAGGCAATACTAGGGACAAAACGCATGTACTGAAAGTTGGTTCGCATATCAGAGAGCCCTTTGTTCTCTTGAGGGGTTGCCCCATTTTCATTTCGATAATCAGTTCCCATTCCAGAAACACCAAACATTCCCACACCATAAGCTACTTGATCATTAATTCGCCCTGCATGTGAAACTGCTGGAATTAATGAAAGATCCGATTTGCTTGTCGCCCCTTCTCCATTTGCATTTCCATTAGAAGCTTGAACATCTGGCATAAAGAGTGTTGCTCCAAACATTGCCTGAGTCCCTTCGATATCTGCAACCCACGCAGGGTTCTGAAAGACCGAGTCTGTCCCCATGCCCATGGCAATACCTGTACCACCCATGGCACGTGATTCTGCTCCTAGTGAGATTAAATTATCTCCATTTGTCGCCAATAAGAGTGTTGATGTCAATGCTGAAATTATAATGATTCGCTTCATTAATCTATCTCCTTTATAATTCATATAAATAACTTTATCTTATTTTATATAATAATTTCATTAAACTTTTAAAATATAATCAGAAATAATTATTTCTTTTTCAAAAAAAGAATAAATATAAAAAAGATTAATGGATTTAATAAGGAAGAGTGTATTAAAAGAAAAAAAGAAGCGGTACGGGCATCTATCGTCCCATACCTACTATTCTATTGGGGAGAAATTAGAGTTTTCCACCCATTCGAGCAAAAATCACACGGTGTGCAATCGAATCAAGCCGATCAATGATTTTGAGATTTTTTCTAAAATATTTAAGTAGATTAAAATACTCCTGAGCATTACAAGTCGCATCATTCATCTTTTGAACCATATCTTTCTCTAAAATTGAGTAGATATCTTCTGTCTTAGAGTACTCCACAGCAATCTTCGAGGCGAGCTTTTTGATTTTGTCATCATCATCAAAGGTATTAAGCATCTCTAACGTATAGTCAAACGCATTGAGGGTACATTTATTAATCCGTAAAGAGTCGTCGATCAAACTCTTAATATCTTCACTCTCTTCAACCAAAATACTCTGCATATTTTTAAGATAGCTGTTAATATTGTTTCGAATTCGATTGAGTGCTGAGGTGATCTTGAGGTAGGAGACCATCTCTCTTAGGTCTCTAGCACTTGGGGTAAACTTAGCAAAGATCACCACCACATCATTATCGATCTTTTCGGTAACCGATGCCATCTCTTTAAGACCACTTCGTGCCTCCTCTAGGGCTGCAACATCCCTCTTTTCCATTGCTTCAAGAGCAAGTTTGTTGGTATCGGCTAGGTTTTTAACCAAGTCAATAACAGTATCTCTGACTTTATGTCGTGCTTCATGGTATTGTGGTAGCATATTCTCTCTCCTAAAATTTTCTTTTGAGGCTATTTATTAAATCATGGTAATTTGTCGGGAAGAGGAGCCCCCGACATTAAACTATCCAAATCTTCCTGTAATATAGTCTTCGGTGAGCTTTTCGTTGGGATTCATAAAGATAGTATCGGTCTTATCATACTCGATTAAATCTCCTAAATACATAAACGCGGTATAGTCACTTAACCTACTTGCTTGCTGCATATTGTGGGTTACAATCACCACTGAGACATCTTTTTTAAGCTCTGCAATAAGCTCTTCAATCGCCCCTGTACTAATAGGATCGAGTGCTGAAGTTGGCTCATCAAAAAGCATCACCTCAGGCTTGAGTGCTACTGCTCTAGCAATACAGAGTCGTTGCTGTTGCCCTCCACTCATGCCCAGTGCCGACGTATTAAGCCGATCTTTGGTCTCTTTCCAGATCGCTGCACCCTTAAGGGCATTCTCGACACGCTCTTCGATCTCACTCTTATCTTTAATTCCTGCGAGTCTTAATCCATAAGCAACATTATCAAAAATACTCATGGGAAATGGTGTAGGCTTTTGAAAAATCATCCCCACCTGCTGACGCAGTTTAATAAAATCATTCTCTTTTTTAATCTCAAGAATGTTCTTCTTTTCTCCATTACTATAGAGATTAATCTCACCTTCATATTTATTCCCAGGGTAGAGATCATGAATTCGATTCATGGCACGAAGCAGAGTCGACTTACCACATCCACTAGGACCAATCATTGCTGTAATTTTATTCTTTTCAATTGGGAGATTAATCTTTTTTAATGAAGGAGCATCCACCCCTGCATAGGTAAAGCTAAAATCTTTGGTTTCCATTATTAAGTTTGACACTTTTGCTCCTCTATTTATAGTGTCTTGATTATAGTTAGAGATGATAACATTTTGGTAACAGATCAAATCTACACAACCAAAGAGTATTATTTTTTTTCATGATTTTGAGATTATTAGATTTGAAAAGAAAATCCCTCTTTAGTTGTTGTTTTTTTGTATTAGTTCAAAACTACAAAATTAAGATATAATATATTCAAGAGAAAAATAGGGAAATAAAAATTATGGGAAGAGATAATCAAAAACAACTATCATAAACTTCTCAAAAGTCTCTTCAAATTGAAGAACAAATAGATAATGAATTTCATAAAAATATGAATGGTTCAAATATAATTGACTTACTTACAATTTCTCATTTTGATAAAGACCATATTAGTGGATTAGATTATCTTTTTTCACAGTACAGAGTAAAGACTATACTTTTACCTTTCGTTGATTTACCTCATAGAATATTTCTTGCTTTTTATCATCAAGTAAATATCCGAAGCGAATTTGATGATATGCCTATTGATTTAGAGTCAATTGAAATAGAAAGCCTTAATTTTTCAGCCATTAAAACACAAAGAGAATAAAGATTTTTCTTTTTTCCCAAAAACAAGAAATAGACATAAAAATGCTGTTTTGTACACAGGAGATGGATATTTAGATAATAAAACTCGTTTAACTAATCTTAAAGACCATTTAGGAGAAGAAAACTTTAAAAAAATTGCTTCTTTACAAGTGATGCACCATGGAGCTAAAAGCTGTTGGTATAAAGGTCTTGCAAAAGAGATAAATCCTTTTATGAGTATTTTTTCTGCTGATTCTATTAGAATAACCCCTGGACATCCTCATGCAGAAGTATTACGAGATTTTATAACCTATTCTCCAATATTGGTAGATAAAAAGAATAGTCTTTTTGTAAATTTTTATTAAATAAACCATTTTATGCTACAATATTGTCAATCCAACAATAAAAGAATAAAAAATGAATAAAGTAACCATCTTTGACAAAGCCCTAAAATACCAAAATATTACAAAAAAAGAGTTCGCCCAAAAGAGTAATATCCCCTACGATACAGTAGCAGGATGGAAACGAAACGGCTCTGTACCTGATTTTGCTTTTGTGCTTCTCAAAAAGATAGCTTTTACCGAGAATCCTAGACGACATCAGTTTAAACTCAAACCAACACCTATAAAACTAACTGAACAACTCAAAAAGGAGATAGAAGTAGCTTTTTGGGGAAAAGATTATGAAGTGAGCTATATCTTAAAAGAGGTTCGCAAGGGTAATAAGAAGTTTGTAAAACCATTTTTTGAGAATCTCTTTTATGGAGATATTTTAAAAATTTTACCAATTAAAGCTATAGAGAAACTACTACCAATCATTGATAAATTATTTAAAGAGCAGACGGCTCTGTTTTGGCGAAATGTGGTTAGGATGTATAGAGAGGGAGGAGTCAAAGTTGCGTAATAATTGGGATGAGGTTTATAAAAATCAAAAAGTTATATTGGCTACGCTTAGAGAGATAGATGAGATATTTTTAGCAGGTGGTACAGCTGTTCAGTGTTATCTGTTGTCTAAGAAATATAGAGAATCAGAAGACTTAGACTTTTTTGTCGAGAGTGAAATGAGTAGTAAAGAGAGTGCTAAACTGGCTCGAACCATTATTAAAGCACTTGGTCAAAATAGACAACTTCATAACATTCGACACAAACATACCGAAGATGGAACACACCGTATTTTTTGTGCTGTTGAGGGGAGTAGTGAGATTATTAAGATAGAGCTTTTGAACTTTACTACTGACAGATTTGGAGATTTGGCATTTATAGAACATAAGGATTTTCCACGCATTGAGAACCCTTATAACCTACTGCTTTATAAACTAAAAGCCCTATGCGATAGAACCGACACCATCAAAGACCTCTTTGACATCTATTTTCTCTTTAAAGTTTTAAAACCTATCAATCTAAAACAGATGTTGCTTGATTTGGAGTTTAAATTTTTGGAGACTACAGGTTATGTTTATAATACAGAGACTTTGATAAATGCTCTAAATATTACAAGAAGGTGGGATATTGTTTTGAGTGTTGATAAGAGTTTACAATATGCTATGAAAGAGGCTATTGTGGCTTTTCAGAATGACTTTGCTACTCAGCTTCTTTTAGCTCCTGATGAGTTGGATTTCTCTTATAAACGATATGTAAAAGAGAAGATGGAATTTAATGGGTGCGATAGTGTGGATGATTATTTGAGCTTTTTTGAGGAGAATGCTTTTTTAGAGAGGGAGATTAGAAGTTTCGTATTAAAATAACCCCCTCCTTGTCTGTCACACCTATCTCAAGTATATATGGATAGGAAAAAACAACAAAAATCGATCGGCTAAAGTACGACCCTATAAGGGAGATTATATTTTATCCCCTTAATTAAGAAGTAGAGCAACAATCTCTACTTCTTATTACGTGTCATGTAACGTCCTGTAAGGTTGATTACTAATACAATTGCAGTAAGTACAAATGAGGCTGCCCATGCGAGCTCTCGGCTTGCTTCATCGGGGTAGGTTGCGAGATTGTAGATACTCACCGTAAGTGAAGGGAACTGACCTGTAAGATCCATGGTAAAAAACTGGTTATTTGCCGAGGTAAAGAGCAGTGGTGCGGTCTCTCCAATAATTCGAGCAAAAGAGAGTAAAACACCTGTAGTGATTCCTACTTTGGCAGCTTTAATAACAATTTGTAAAATAATCTTGTGTTTGCTTCCACCAAGGGCGATACCTGCTTCGCGTAGCTCTTTGGGAACAAGGGCGAGCATGTTATCGGTAGTACTGATGATAATGGGGATCATCATAATGGTCAAGGCAATAATCCCCGCAAAACCATTATAGCTACCAAAGGGTGCAACAAAAAGAGCATAGACAAAAACCCCGATTACAATCGAAGGGGCAGACATCATTACATCACTAAGGTTTCGAATCACCGAAGCGAGTCTGCTCTGATTGGAGTACTCTCGCAACCAAATACCTGCAAACATTCCAATAGGTACAGCAATTGCTGAAGCGATCAGTGCCATGGTAAACTGCCCAACAAGAAGGTTACGAATTCCCCCCTCTACCAAATCATTGGTGAAGGTACTTAAGTGTAGTGCTGAGATACCTTTGTAGGTGAGTGTTGCCAAGATCCAAAAGAGAAACGAGATCCCAACCACCGCAGAGAGGGTCGAGAGAATTAAGATTACTTTATTGAGTAGAAGTCGATTCATTATTTTACCTTTTTACCAAGAAAATAGAATTTTGCAACAGAGATAATGGCAAAACTTACCACAAACAAAATCAGTGCCAAGTAGTACATACTGCTCATCTCTAACCCTTGTGCTTCGGCAAAGTTGTTTGCCAACAAGACAGGAATCGAAGTAGTCGGGTCGGTAATCTTGCTAGGAATCTGCATTACCGATCCAATCAAGAAAGCAACCGCCATTGTCTCACCCAATGCACGACCCAATGCGAGAATGATCGATCCAATAATTCCCCCTTTGGCATAGGGCATTACCACATCTTTAATAACCTCAAATTTGGTTGCCCCCATGGCATAGGCTGACTCTTTGAGCACATCAGGAACGGTGTTCATCGAATCTCGTGTAATCGCTGCCATAAAAGGAATAATCATAATTGCCAAGACAATCCCCGCGGTCAAAAGCCCTACCCCTTGTCCACCAAAAGTCGACTGAACAATAGGAGCAAAATAGAAAAGCCCCCACATTCCATAGATAATACTTGGAATCGCCGCAAGTAACTCAATGGCAATAGAGACAGGCTTAATGAGTCGCTTGTGGGCAATCTCTGTTAAAAAAATAGCGATCCCCATCGCAAGTGGTGTCGCGATGACCATGGCGATGATGGTACTGAGCATGGTTCCTACTACGGGGATAAACCCACCAAATACACCCAACTCTTCATCATCCTCATCCGCTTCCCAAACTTCACTACCTAAAAAGTCCAAACCAAACTCATGGATTGAATCTTGTGCGTAAGTTAGCAGAATCGAGAAGATCCCAATCAGAATAAAAAAAGAGAGCGTTGCTGAAAAAAATGAAAAATTTTTAAAGAGTCTTCCACCCATTATCTACCTTCGTTAATAAATTAAACGATCATAGTATGAAGTGATAACAATTTGATAACAAGCGAGGATATTCTTACGATTTCCTCACTTAAAATCCACTCAATTAGACTCTTTCTTCACTCTTTTTAACATCTCCTGAGGAAATAATATGCTCTGATTACTCTCGTAAAGCTTGGTCGCGTTATAGTCAAAAATAGCCCACTTCCCATTGGCTCCTCCCACCAGTCGCATGATAGGCTTGCTTGGCTGATGGGCATTCCAGATCAAAACACTCTCATCAGATGCAACAAAGACCTCTGCTCCATCATCGCTTACTGCCACCGAAGAGATGGTTTGGTTATGATCTTTAAATGTGGCAATCCGCTCCCCTTTTTGACGATCCCAAAGTTCAATATCACTCTTTTGCTCCTCGGGGTCACCTAAAACCAATACAATATAGTTTCCGTTATGACTCAAGTTCATTAAACCAATCTCTCGATCAAGAACCATCTTTTTAACTATTTTTCCCGTAACTCGATCCCAGACCATTACGCTCTTATCTTTAGAAGCAGAGACAAAAATATCACGACTAGCCCCAAAGACCACACCTGTTACTCCTTCTGTATGCCCCTCAAAAGTATGCAAGAGTTTACCACTACGTCGACTCCATAGTTTAATGCTTTTATCCTCTGAGGCAGAGAGAATATAACTCCCCATAGAATCAATCGCTACAGCATTAACCTGCCCCATGTGCCCTTTAAACGTTTTAATAATACGGTTACGTTTGGTATCCCAAAGCTTAACATCATAAGCATCCTCTAGTGCCATGGCGACATAGCGTCCTTGACTCATAGAGAGACTCTTGATATAACGATCGGTATGAAATGATTTTAAAGATTTAGCACTTTTTCGATTATAGATGGTTATTCCATAACTGCGATCGCCTTCGATCGAGCCTGATCCTCCAACCACATATTTTTCGTTTCCACTAAAACCCACCACCTGAATGGGATCTTTCTCTCCTTGATAGAGCTGAAGAAGACGATGTGCTTTTAGATCCCATAAACGCATTATTCGGTCGGTCGAACCTGTTAACAAAAAACGTCCATCTTGTGAGAGATCAATACTCCGTACCATGGCAACCTCTCCCTCTAAGGTCATAAGAAGATGATATTTCTTAAGATCCCATATCTTAATGGTCTCATCTTCCCCTCCTGAAATAAGACGATCTGCCCCCTTAGTGAGCACAATGGTATTAATATATCCTTGGTGCCCACGAAGTGTTTTCAGAAGCTTTTTATCTTTGAGTCGCCATATTTTAATGTCACTGCCCCCTTTACCATAAAACGAGCCAGAAGCAGAGAAGACTCTTTTACCATCGACCGAAAAGGCTACTGCATTAACACTACTATGGTGCCCCACCAATCGTTTGATCAATGCTCTACGTTTTAAGTTCCAGATACCCACCGTCTCATCTTCTGAACCCGAGATAAGATAAACTCCACTCTGATCTAGTGCCAAAGAGCGTACTGCATCTTTATGCCCTTTGAGGGTCTGTTTGAGTTTTTTCTCTTGAATATCCCAAATTTTAATGAGGTTATCATCTCCTGCAGAGATTATAAAACGATCATCAGGGGTAACCACAACAGCATTAATTGCCTTATCGTGTGCCATTTCAAAAGAGTCTACCAGATGCCAATTACTTCGATCCCAAATATTGATTGCATGATCAGAAGAGACCGAAATTAGATAGTTTCCATCATGAGTAAACGTCAGATCATTAACCACTCCATCATGGGCATCCATACGATGCAGAAGCGACTGCGTTGTATTATCCCAAATCAAAATTTCACCTTGATCTGAGCCCGCAACAATCAACTGCTCATCTCTGCTTAATGTCACGCTCTTTAGTGCCCCTTTGGATCCTTCTAAAACTGAGCGTAAGACCCCTCGACGCTGATCCCATATACGCAATTTTCCATCATCTGATGCCACAAACAGATAGTGATCTTCATGCCCCAACACCATATCATTAATATCACTTCGATGATCAATGTAAAACGATTGAAACAGATCCAGCTCTTTTACCTTGTCCATTGGTTCAATTTCAACCGCAAAGAGTGAATGATACAGCAGTATCCATACAGGCAGTAAATATCGTAACATAACAATCCCTTCTTTCATAAAAAACATTATAATTTAATAGATTGAAATAGTAACATCTCTTTGTTATTAAAGTGTTAGCAGTAGATTAAGTTTGATTGAATGGTTTATTCTAATAGTAAACAACCAACCCACCCTAAGTATACAAGAAAAAAAGGGTGAGCCAAGAAAATGTGAAAGTTAGATGCACCAAGATGGTTGTGCAACCTTAACCCTCAAAAGATGGAGGGCTAAAAGATTTAGAAAGAGGAATTATTTAATCCCCTTACTCTCCCAGTACTTACGAATGGCTTCTTTGGTCTCTTTAGGAAGAGGAACATAACCCAACTTGGTAGCCGACTCATCTCCGTGGGTATATGCCCAATCAATAAACGCGGTTACTTTTTTATTGGTATCGGTTTTCTCAATTGGAAGCAAAATAAACGTTGCCGCAACAATTGGATAAGAGGTCTCCCCTTTAGGATCGCCAATCACCGCATAGAAATCCTTCTCAGCTGTCCACTCTGCATACTTAGCAGCATCTTGGAAAGAGCTCAATGTTGGTGCAACAAATTTACCCTCTTTGTTCTCGATCTGTGCTGCGGCTAGACCCAATTTCTCTTTAAAAGAGTACTCAATATACCCAATAGAGTTTTTAATCTGTTGAATGTTTGCCGAAACACCTGAGTTGGATTTACCCGCAACCACTTTTTTGGCTTTCCATGTAGGTTTTTTGCTCACTTTAATCCCCTCATCAAGCTTGTGCAAGAAGTAGGTAAAGTTAAAAGTTGTTCCAGACTTGTCGGCTCTTACTGCTACAGTAATGGGCTCATGCGGAAGTTTGAGCTCCTTATTTTGCTCGACAATCTTGGCATCATCCCAATAGGCAATTGAACCATTAAAAATCCCTGCAATGGCTGCACGGCTTAGTTTCAACTCACCATCTTTAACCCCATCGATGTTGTATGCTAGTACCACTGCACCCACAACCGAAGGGAACATATAGAGTTTTTTCTTTGCCAATGTTTTAGGTTTAAGTGGCTTATCAGAACCTGCAAAATCTACCATACGTTTACTGATAGATTTAATTCCATCACCACTTCCTGTGGGGGTATAGTTAACTTGATTTTTGGTCTCAGCAAAATAGTCTGCTGTCCATGCCTTATAGATAGGTCCAGGGAAAGATGCCCCTCGTCCTTTAATCTCATCAGCATTGAGCGTGCTCATGGCAACAGTAGCAACCAGTGCTGTTGTTAATAATTTAGAAAATGTCATATCATACATCCTTTGATTTGATTTAAGAGAGTATAGAACATGTTGATAACATTTTGGTTACAGCCCAAGTGGATCTTGTAATCTAATCTACTAACCTCAGATATTTTTTAGTAACTTTTTGATATAACCAAATCCAATATTTTTTCATTATTTCCATCCTGAAGGAACTGCGTTATTTTTAAGTTATTTCTCTTTGTCTCGTTTTTTATTCTCCTCTATGCCATAGAGAGTCACGCCTATACAACCAAATCTGATCTGCCCATCAAACTGCTCTCTCAATCTGAGATCTACATCGATCACAATCAGAGCTTAAATTTTGAACAGATCAAAAAGCAAACCTTTAAGCCAGTTACTCAAGAAAAACTGGGGTTTGGCTACTCTCCCAAGCTTAATATCTGGATCCGTTTTACGCTCCACAATCCAACGGATCATAATCGAACCAAAATTATTGAGTATGCCAATCCACTGACCTCTGAGATCAAACTCTTTGATCAAAATGGCTCTATCACCCAAGAGGGGATGTTTTACCGCAAACAAAACCGCATCAGTATCAACCCAATCTTTCGGATTACGCTTCCTCCTCATACTCAACAGGAGTTTTACCTCCAAGCTTCATCTCATATTACCACACTCATTGTCAAAATCAACCTCTGGAATGATCTCGATGCCTTTTTCAAAAAAGAGATACACTATCAGTTTATCTTGGCACTCTTTTTTGGAGCAATGGGAGTTATTATTTTCTATAATCTTTTAATCTACCTCTCTACCAAAAAGCTCAGCTACCTCTACTATGTTCTCTTTTTTATGGCCATTACCCTCCATCAGCTCATCTATAAAGGGGTGATGAGTCTCTATCTTCTTCCCCCTGAGACCATGCGGTACCTTGTGGAGTTCTCTTCCTTAATTGTGGCACTGCCTGCACTCTTTTTATCGCTCTTTACACAGACCATCTTGGATCTAAGGCAATACCCACGACTCTACCGTATTCTTAATGGATACCTTATACTTTTTCCATTTTTAATTCTCTTAATCTATAAATTCCACCTTCATGCTTACCGTAATATTCCTGCGGTTGTGCTCTTGATGTTGCTCTTTTTTATTACCACCTATGCCCTATTCCGACGCAACAAGCAGGCCTATTTTATTATTATTGGGTGGCTCCTCTTTTTGACCTCAGGGCTTTTTATGTATCTCTCAAGTTTAGGAATTTATGATATCTTCTCTCAAGTTCCTTACTACACCGAAATCGCACTGGTTGCTGAGTCTTTAATCTTCTCCTTCTCTTTGGCCGCCCGTATTAATCAACTCAACAGAGAGAAGATTCTACTCCAACACAACCTCATCGATCAACAGAAAAAAGAGCAACAGACCCTATCCAAACAGGTTGCCAAACAGACCGCACAACTGAAAAAAAGTCTCGAAGAGAAAGAGCTTCTTCTTAAAGAGCTCAACCATCGTGTTAAAAACAGCATTCAGACCATTGTGGCATTTTTACGCCTCCAGATCGATGAGATCAACGATAAGAAAATTGCCAATACCCTCAAAACTCTTGAGCACCGCGTCATGGCAATTAGTCATCTCTATGCCCTGCTCTATACACGGGATCACCTCTCTTTTGTCAACACCTATGAGTATTTTGTTGCCATTATTGAAGATATCGAACGAACCTATCACCCCTCTTCAGTTAGCATCTCTTTAGAGGTTGAGACACACATCAAATCAGAGTACGCAATCTACTGTGGATTTATTCTTAACGAGGCGATCAACAACGCTTTTGAACACGCCTTTCCTCAGGACTATCAAGGGAAAATTCTAATTAAACTCAAAGAGCAAAAAGGATCTTACACCTTAACAATAAAAGATAATGGAATTGGATATAATAAAGGTTCCCAAAATAATACCTTAGGAATAACCATTATAGAGACTCTTGTAATTACTCAACTAGGAGGAGTATTGCACACCAATACAGACAATGGGGTAGAGATCATTATCACATGGAGTGAAAATGAAAAACGTTGATATTTTAATTATAGAAGATGAAGCACTGGTTGCACTAGAGATCAGGCAAGCGATTCGTAAAATTGGTTTTAATGTTATCGACATGGTTACCAACCATCATGATGCCCTCATGAGCATCGAACAGAAACTTCCTGACCTTATTTTGTTGGATATTCATCTTAAAAATAGCCGTGATGGTATCGAAATCGCTCAAGAGATTAAATCCAAATATGCCATTCCGATTGTCTACTTGACCGCTTATGCCGATGATGAAACCATGAAACGTGCCATGCTGACCAACCCTATTGGATATCTGGTGAAACCCTTTAAACGAGAGGATCTTAAATCGATTATTTTTCTTTCCCTCTACAAACTTCAAGAAAACCCATCCCCTCAATCTGCACTGGTTAAAATTGGTAACGGATACTACTACGATACCCAACACAAAAACCTCTTTTATCATAAATTTCCCATCAAACTTAGCAGTAAAGAGCGACTGCTTCTTGAACTGCTTATCGAAGCACGGGGTACCATTGTTCCCTTTGGTGTACTCGAAGAGTATATCTGGGAAGGAAACCCTGTCTCTCAGGGCTCCCTTCGTGTATTGCTTCATCGACTAAGAGGGAAGATGGAGTATAAACTGATTGAGACCATCCCCTCATTTGGATGTCGATTGTCCCTGCCCTCATAAAAGGAGCTAAGCGACCTGTTTACTCTCTTCTAAAAAGAGTTTTCTAAAGAAATTTGAGATCTCAAGAATGTTCCATGAGGTAATCACAAAATGATTATCCAGCTCTCCATAGGTCGAGAATGATGCCTCCATACGAAACCCTCCAAAACGATTATAGAGCTTAAAGTGATCTCTCTTTATTACCGAGATAGAGGCATCAAGATGGTTCTGTTTAGTTATAAAATAGACCCCCTTAGTGAGCAGTTTAAACTCTTGATTTAAACCACTGCTTTGATGCTCTATTACCAATCGTGAGACTTCAGCAATACGCTTATTTGAACGCAGATGATCGAGTGAGTAGTTTTTATCGATAGGCAGTTGAGCATGTTGGTCAAAAATCACTCGACATGTCCCTGTAATACGTCCGCCTTTTTTTACAAAAAGAATAGCAGAATGTCCATCATAATGATCATAATTCAACCCCTCAATGGGATCGGGAAACTCGCTATTGTAGTTGAGTTGTGTATAGATTTTACTTCTTAAAAGAAAGATCTCAATAAGCTCTAAAGGGGTTTGAACCAATGAGAGATTGGGGCTCTCTTGTTCGAATTGAAGTTGCCGATTAAAATGAAGTATTTTAAGAATCGAAGCTATTAAGTTTTTTTTTATCTTCGCTATCTAAACGAATATTCCACGCCTTAAGTGCCTGATGCACCTCACTTTGTACCTGTACCTCATAGAGGCTTCTCTTCATCTTTGTCATAATATGTCCTTTTGGAATTAAATTTGTAAATTAGATCATTTACAAAAATATTATGACAAATTTTTGTGACAGTTCCCGTTACAATCAACAGAATGTAACGGAAACTGTAACAAAGATATCTTATCATTAGTCAATCACTAATAGGTGGGGAGAAAAGAATGAAAAGCATATTAATAATCAATGATAATGAGAAGGATATTGACGATCTACTCTATATTTTAGATAGACATTTTGATATTTTAGTAAGTCTTGATATTGAAGAGTCCATTGAGCTGATCCATGAGGAGCCTATTGATCTCTGTCTTCTGAGTCTTGATATCCAAAAGAGTGAAGATATTGAAGCCTTTAAACTGCTGCTCCAAGAGAAGGGTATTCCGACCATTTTAACCTCTTGCTATCCCCAGAAGGGGGCATCAGAGCTTCAAACCCTCATTAAATCCTTTGACGGTTCAGAACTGATCAAAAAAATTAAGCGTGTTGTACCAATGGGTTAAAGTGTACCAGTCTAAAGGGACTTGTCTCTCCTCCGCTATTCTCTCGACGGATTCCGAGGGTAATCACAGTATCCTGATCCTCTCTTTGACGCAATACAAGAGGAAGAAGATCATAAAGATAATATCCATCAAGCACCTCTTGTATCCCTTTAAGCCCCTCTACAGCAAAAGGTGTAAACTCCTCCTCCTGAGTAACCTTTCCCTCCATCCAATAGATACGATATCGCCCCTCACAAGGATACAAAAATCTAATATCTATCATGGTACGATGATAAAAATCTACCCCCAATGTCGTAACCACAAAGGGTGGTGCCATCTTCGGAGTAGGAGGAAGAACAAAATCCTCAACCGTATTGCTTGGTGAATCCAGTACCCCAAAAGTTTGTAGACGTAACTGATAACTGTAACGTACCAACTCCTCCTGAGATGGAGGGAGAGGATCATCAAACTCCATTACAATAGGAAGATTGTTAGGATTAAAACCTGCAACATGCTCCCAAAGTCGTAGATCATTAGCATCTTGGGTAAGGGTGGCACTTCCTAGGTCTGGTAATCTAGTATCTTGTTGTGTCTCAAAATAGAGACCATGGCTATTGATGGTCTCTATTTTTATTTTAAAATGTGTCGAAGCTTGACTCAAAAATCCCTCTCTAAACAAACCCTGATCAATATGCTCAACAAAACCTATACGATAGTGCCCTACTCCTCTAGCATCAACACCTAAAAGCTCCAATGCCTCTATGGTAACCTGCATCGATCGAGGCTCACCTAAAGCACCTATTTTTCTACGGTAGACCAGAACTTTAGCAGAGGAGTTACTCTTGACTACCCTATCGGGTTTCCAGCTCTTTTCACGTATCAATGTAACCCTACCACCCTCTGCATAGCGTACTTGCTTAAGCCATGGAGCTTCTGCGGTATGCTCAAAATCCAATCTTTGCCAATGACTCCAGTGAGTATAACCACTTACACGATCCCAATTATCCATTAGACGCAGACGTATCCGAAAAGAGACATCATAAAAATCAACTGAAGCATGATGTGTAAAGTGTAACCGATCACCTACGCTCTCTTGAGGTTGTACAATATAAGTAGTGTGTTTGGATGGTGTTCGAAGATAGTCACTTCCCTTCCAGACCTCATCAACCTCTAAACGATCTCCGCCATTAAACACTAAGGAAGATAAACCCACACCATACGAAGCAGTAAAATGCTCTTGTGTAGGATCAAAATTCACCATCGCCTGATCAATATCAAAAGAGTGTGGTGTAAGAAGAGGTGCTAAGTGTCTGGCTCTGAGAGGGAAAAGATTACTCCGTACACCATCTATGGTAACCCGATAGACATAGAGTGCATCATTAGGAGTCTCTAACCTTTGTTGGCGATCTTGCCAATCGGCTCTAGAGCCATAGATCTGTCGACCATCATAATACCCCATCCCCATAACCAAGGCAAACTCCCAACGTACCGAGAGTGCCAACATCAATGACTCAATAGCCTCCTCTTCCCCATTGAGTGCAGCTCTACCCAACTGTTTAAACGCTTCCCAATCTTCTCGACTAAACGCCAAAGGGTAGCCTGCATAACGCCTTTGGATCTCTTCAAATGATAAAGAGAGAGAGGCTTCTGGATTGATCTTGGCAATAGGCTTCCAGCCCGATAAACGATGCCCCTCAAAAAGATCCAACATTTGAAAATCCTGCAATCTCTCTGGCAGCTCATCAAAAATCTCACGAGCATAGAGTCGAAGTGATCTAATCTCCTGCCCATAAAAGCTCACCTGCTCCCCAGAGAGTATCAAACGCTTCTCAATCAGGGAGTCTGTAGCATCATAAACCTCAACAAAAACAGCATGATGATCCTCTCGATCACCATAACGAAAACGAATCCCCTCTTGTGCTTGATCTAGTCTTAATGCCCCCATCTCATCTAGCATAACATCTCCATGATATCGCCACCATGAAGTGGGAACATCTCGAGCAACATCGGTAGGGTTATCTTCCTGTTTTGCATAAATCAGAACACGTTCTACCAATACCTCTTTAGGAAATCCAAAATCTTCAAAAGGATAGAGCCAACGCAAACGCATACCTGAAGGTTGATTGGGTTCATCAACCCAGCCCAAACCTGTTAAATAGATCTTTCTCATGATCTTCTCCCTCCACTAAAGTTTATCAATCTGTAACTCAAGGTCGTGATGTAATCTACCCATTTGTGCTAAAACCTTTGAGACCTTTATCCACTTACTACTCAAACGATGATAACGTTGAGATCGAATACGCTTGGCAATTCGCACAGCAATCTTATACTCTAGACTACTCAACTCTGCCCACTCTGCTTTTAGCTTACTTCGCATACGTAAAAGGGACTCTAGCTTCTTGACCATCCCCTCTAAACGCAGAATATCCTGAACCAATCGACGATCACGATCACGCACAAGAAGCCGATAGAGCTCTCCTATCTCTGTACGATAACGTATCAACTGCTTATGATTAAGCAAAAGATCATCAGGTTTTGCCCAAACCTCTCCAAGGGGTTGAAGAAATGTTAATTTGGCATACTCTTTATCGATAGTTGTTGATTGAATATGCTCCAGCTTAGGCAGGGAGACTTGGTGTAGATTAAAATACATCTTGAGATGATAGAGTCCAGAGGGTAACATTATTGCTTGATGATCAAAGACTCCCACCAACAGGGCACTGCTTCCATCAGGAGATGGAACTATCTGAATCTTCAATTTAAGCCGCGTCCGCTTAGCCGTTTTTTTAAGACATCCTCTATCTTTAATAAGATGTTCAATCTCTAAAGTCGCTTCAACCCGTCTCCAATCAAGCGGTTCAGGTGTACGTAACCAGAGTGCATAAGGACGTTTACGTTCATCAACAAGTGGCTCAATCACACTCTTCTCTACCAGCTGATTTAAGCCATCAAGTGGTGCCCGATTAAGATCATGATTAAGTCGAACCTTAATCTCTCGCATAAACGAGACAAACGCTTCACTCCAAGGAAGCGATAATGCCTCAACCCCTCGAGAGAGATACCAATCTTTAGGCGGATGTGTATACTCCCTCGTACGTATACGTCCCCATACTCCACTAGAAGGCTCTCTATTCAACCGCAGATCCACCCGATGCAAAAGATCCCCTCTATAGATTTCACGACAGACAGGAACCATTTCCCGCCCCTCTTGACCATAAAAATATCGCAACTGTATCTGTTTGGGGGTAACATGCTGAACAAAATCATTAAATTGAGAGATATAACAAGACCAATGATCCAAACTTGATCTGTTATTAGATATGGAACGATTCGCTGAAAAAAGCTCTACTGAAGCCGCTCCCCATGCACTCAATTTTTTAAACGAGATCCGCTCCCTAGCAACCGTATGGGTACACCCCTGTTTTTTTGCCTCTTGATGATCATCCAAAGCCCCGATATCAGGCTCAAAATAGAGAGGATAACGATCGATACTGTTATCATCCTCATAGTGAATCTTCACCTCCAAACCATCCACGAAAATCTCCCCCATATAATCTACCTTAAAACGAATCAGAGGACGATACTCTCGATATGCAGGGAACCCATATCCATAAAGGGTCGGATTCCAAAGTTGATTATCCGCACCAAAAATACGACTATCCCCAAGCGTACTCTCTAAAATATATGATCGAATAGTAGGAGGGGACTGAACTTCAAACGCCTTGACCATCTTCCATGGCTTCTCAATATTGGTAAACGGCGTAGAGCCTTCAACCCGTGAGAGACCTGCAACTGTTAATTGATATCGTCCTGAGGGGAGTATCTGCTGTTGACACCCTCCACCCGAACGAATATCTGCCCGCTGATAATAACGTATCCCCTGCAAAATAAAATAGGGCATCTTATAACTCTCTAGATGTAAACCTTGAATCGCTTCAGATTCAACATCCACAACAAACAATGCATATACCCCATCCAACATACGCAGATATTTAGGCTCTAACAACACCCCATTTAAGCGAATAAACAACTCCTTTCTCACCTCGATCTTCGCAATTAAAAAGAGCTTTAAACGCTCGATCTTTTTCTGTGTATCAAAATGAATACTCAAACCTTTGGCTTGTAGCACACGGCTCTTTATCTGTGCCAAGGGAGAACATCGCAAAACTCCTCGAGAGTCAAATAGTTTGAGCAAGAATATTCCAAAACGTTTAGTGCTATCTGGTTGGATAGATTCCAAACAGGGAGCATCCCCAAAAAATTGATCTTTAATCTCAATCTCTCTTTGTGCAGAGATCGCAGAGAGGTCAAAATGGGGCATCATCCACCGATAGGGGTTATCCGAAAGTAAGTGCAAACGTGCCAAACGATCACTCTCTCCTCCCGATCCATGTACCCAGACCCCCTTAAGTCCCTGCACTACCCTTCCTGACTGATCCAAAAGGCTCAACTCTTTTATCACGTGAGATACGGTATAGTTTCTTCCTGAGGCTGAACGCTTAAGCGAATGATCTCGATTTACGACATCAATTGCCACACCATCCTCGATATAGAGCTCTTCACTAAAGGGCAATACAATCACCACATCAGGATAGACAGGTGTGGTAGGATCAAGTTGCCACTGCTTGGCGGAGAGTTCATGAAGCAGTCCAACATTATCTTCTCGTAAGAGTGGTAAAATCTCCATGGGATTCTCATTGGGATGCTTATCACCAAAAGTGATCTTACGTTTCCCTTTGTAGTCCGAAAGGGGCCAAGGAAGGTCAATTTTAAAAAATAGAGTAAACGAAAAGCGTGTCGGTTGTGGGGTATCAAGCACAGCCTCGATACGCAACTCCATAGAAAACTTCAATTTATAGATCTTGATAATAAGTTCTAACCAGATCTGAATAAATGCTTCCAGTATAAATGGATTACGACCAATACGACTCTCCAAGATTGCACCACCAGAGAGATAGAGCTTAATCTGCCACCACGATTCATCCAGCTTTACTGAGAGTTTTGATCCATAACTGATCGATTGGTTACTCATCATAAGATAGCTTTTAGAACGCATCACGCCACCAATCAGTTCACTACTGATGGGGCGTTTTTTACTTCCTAAGTTCATGTACCAAACAGAAGGATCCTGAAATGAGAAATAACTCTCCAACGTACCACGAGAGGAGAGCAGTTTTACCTTCGACTCCTTCATGATGTCCATCTGAGTCGTTAATCCCATTGCCAAGGATGTACTGTGAAGATCCAATACAACAGAACCTGAAGCAGACATAAAACCCATTAGGGCACTCCCCTCTCCACCAAAAAGTATAATAGGACCAGGAAGTACCATTGTAAACCCAATGGGTCGAAGGCTCAAAAGTCCACCACTATCGGCTAAGGTTATCAGGTCGGCATTAAAACCCACTCCACGTGCTCTCGCTTGTTTAAGGTCAGGCTTCCAGAGATCAATAATGTTTTTACTTTTCGCCCATGCAACATACTCTTTTGCAGTAGGATTAGCTACCTCTACCCCTGCATTAAGAAGTTTTGGCTCAAAATTATAAGCAAATACACCCCCAATACCTGCCAGCCCCAATCCTGTAGAGCCTAAAGGAACAGGCAGAGGCATATCGACTCCCAAATCCATCAGTAGACCATTATCACTCAATCCTCCTGTCACATCAAGACCAAATCCATTAGGGGGAAGCAGTTTTAAGAGTCCATGTCCTATAAAATACTTTGCTTCTCCACGCCCCATACCAAAGCCTATGGCAACCTCAAAGAGATTCTCCTTAACAATTTTAATATCCCCTATCGCACTAATAAGAGTCATCTCGACATCATCAAGTGGATCATCGGCATCATTGTTAAAAATAAGATTAAACTCTAAACGTAAAAAAATAGATTTAAAAGCACCCACTGAGAGGTTTCCCTTTAAAAGCATTCCTAACGTATAAAAATGCTCCTCTTCATCATAACGCATCACACGCAACAGTGGTGATTTGAGAATAATTCCTTTTTTCTCTGGATCAGCATAAGATCTCTTAAACACCGCTATACCTTGCTCTACACCTGCATTGATCTGAGACTCAATATACGATCGGATCTCTCCAACCACATACGCTTTTATCTCATCTAGAAAAGTATCCATCTTTACTACCCCTATTTATTGCATATAATATTCACATAAATACCGCTTTTTACATAGATAACAACAGGTAGTATAGAGTAAAAAAATTGCAAAAAAATTGCATTTTTGAGATTGAGATAGATTATACCAACTTGTAGCCTACCCCCCAGACAGGAACAAAATACTCCTTCTCCCCCGTGGGATCAATCTTTTTCTTGAGACGGTTGATCGTAACATTAATGGTCTTATCATGAAAGTTCATGCTCTCCTCTCCCCAGATCTCATCTCTTAGAAAATCCCGTTCAAGGGTGGTATTGGGATTTTTCATAAAAGTATGCATTAAGCGAAACTCCAGATTGGTTAACTCAATCATCTCCCCTTTAATGCTTAATGTACGCTCAGCAATATTAAGCAAAAGATCGCGGTATTTGATCTTTTCACTACTGCGTAAACCCGCTCGACGAAGCAGTGCTTCTACTCTAAGAACCAACTCTTTAGCATTAAAAGGTTTGGTCATATAGTCATCCCCTCCACTTAAAAATCCCTCTTCAAGATCCGATTCTTGATCTTTAGCGGTAAGAAAAATAACAGGAATATTGTACCCATAAGAGCGAATCTTACGAACAAATTCACTCCCCTCTACATTGGGAAGATTTCGATCCACAATCATCAAAGCAGGCATCTCCTCCTCTAAAAACTGCTCTACACTCTCGGTAGAGAGAAATCCCATGGTCTGATACCCTGCTTTTTGAAGATGATACTCGATCAGTTCTAAAATATCCTCTTCATCCTCGATAATAACAATTTCTAATGATTGATTTTTCATCTTAAAACCCTACTCTCAATTAATAACAAAATAATAACATAAAAGCATAAGATAATTTGGTTAAAATATCACCTTTCAACGGTAAGGACAATAAAGCGATGATACACAAAACAGTGATAATAATGATAACAACAGTAGGACTACTTATGGCAAACTCTCTTCCAAAGCACTATACCAAAACCCTAGACAATGGTCTTGAGGTAGTGGCAATCCCCATGAAGAATGGCTCCAACGTCATTACCACCGATATCTTTTACAAAGTCGGTAGTCGTAATGAAGTAATGGGCAAAAGTGGTATTGCCCACATGCTTGAACACCTCAACTTTAAATCGACCAAAAACCTCGAAGCGGGTGAGTTCGATAAAATTGTCAAATCCAAAGGGGGAGTCAACAACGCTGCTACCTCGTTTGATTATACCCACTACTACATCAAATCCTCTGCAGAGAATCTTCCTACCTCCATGGAGCTCTTTGCAGAGTTGATGGCAAACCTTAACCTCAAAGATGAAGAGTTCCAAGTCGAACGTGATGTGGTTGCCGAAGAGCGACGGGTACGTACCGATAATCCTCCTATTGGCTACCTCTACTTTAGACTCTTTAATACCCACTATGTCGCCCACCCCTACCACTGGACTCCCATTGGATTTATGCACGACATTCAGAGCTGGACAATCGATGATATTCGAGATTTTCACCAAAAATACTACCAACCCAATAATGCCATTTTGATTGTCACAGGAGACATCGACAAAGAGGAGGTCTTTAAAGTGGCTCAAGAGAAATTTGGTAGCATAAAAAACCACACCAAAGTTCCCCAAATCCACCCAGTTGAGCCCAAACGAGATGGTCCCATTCGAAAAACCATCTACAAAGAGAACAACACCATCGATACCATCGCCATTGCTTATCCTATTCCCAACTATGAGCATAAAGACCAAGTAGTACTCTCGGCCATCTCTGAGATTTTAAGTGCGGGACGAAGCTCTCGGCTCAACAAGGAGCTTATCGACAAAAAACAGCTTGCCAACCAAGTCTATGGCTACAATATGGAACTCACCGATGAGGGGATTTTCCTCTTTATGGGACTTGCCAATCCCAATGTCAAAATTGAAGATCTAGAAAAAGCCATCCATGAAGAGATCAACAAGATCAAAGATGGTAACGTCACCCAAGAGGAGCTAGAGAAGGTCAAAATCAATACCAAAGCGGACTTTATCTACTCTCTCGAGAGCTCTGCGAGCGTGAACTCACTCTTTGGTTCCTACTTGGTACGCGGAAATCTCAAACCTTTACTTGAATATGAAGAGAATTTAGATAAAATTACGCCCGAGATGGTCACTGAAGTCGCCAAAAAATATTTTAATGATGACCTAGCAACCACAATAATTCTTAGGAAACATAAATGAGTAATTTAATTACAGGTGCCACCACCGCACTGATTACCCCATTTAAAAATGGATCATTGGATGAGGCAACCTTTGCCAAACTTATTCAACGACAGATCGATCATGGTATTGATGCCATCTGTCCTGTCGGAACCACAGGAGAGAGTGCCACACTCACCCATGATGAACACAAACGCTGTATCGAGATTGCCGTCGAGGTCTGTAAAGGAACCGATACCAAAGTACTCGCAGGTGCAGGAAGCAACGCCACCCACGAAGCGATTGAGATTGCCCAACATGCTCAAGAGTGTGGTGTTGATGCGATCTTTTCAGTAAGTCCTTACTACAATAAACCCAGCCAAGAGGGGCTCTACCAACACTACAAAGCGATCGCCCAATCGGTTGAGCTTCCTTTTATGCTCTACAACGTCCCAGGGCGTACGGGAGTGGATATTTTACCCGAAACGGTTTGTCGTCTTTTTGATGATGTAGAGAATATCTTTGGGATCAAAGAGGCAACAGGATCAATTGAGCGAACGGTTTCACTCTTAGCCAAACGTCCTGATCTCTACCTCTTCTCGGGTGATGATGCAATTGATTATCCCATTCTTGCCAATGGAGGAAAAGGGATCACCTCGGTAACGGCTAACCTGCTACCTGATCTCAAGTCTGATCTTGTCCATCTTGCCCTCAAAGGTGATTTTGTCGCCTCTAAAGCGATCAACGATCAACTATACGATATCAATAAGGTACTCTTTTGCGAAAGTAACCCCATTCCCATTAAAGCTGCCATGTATATTGCGGGGCTCATTGATACATTAGAGTATCGTCTACCACTTGTTCCCCCAAGCACACAAAACATGAAAAAGATCGAAGAAGTAATGAAAAATTATACTATAGTAGGAGCATAAATGTCGAACAACCAAGGAAAAACCGTCGTTATCACAGGAGCCACCAAAGGCATAGGTAAAGCCATTGCCGAAAAGTTTGCTAGTCATGGAGTCAATGTCGCCTTTACCTACAACTCTAATGTGGATATTGCCAATGAGATTGCACAAGACTTAAGCCAAAAATATGGTATCAAAGCCAAAGCCTATCCACTCAATATCTTGGAGCTTGATCAGTTTAAACCTCTATTTTTAGAGATTGACAAAGATTTTGAACGGGTTGATTTCTTTGTGAGCAATGCGATGATCTACGGTCGTCCTGTGGTTGGTGGTTATGGTAAATTTATGAAACTACGACCTAGCAAAGGGTTACAAAATATCTACACTGCTACGGTTGGTGCTTTTGTACGTGGTTCTCAAGAGGCTGCCCTTCGTATGGAAAAAGTTGGCGGTGGTGCCATTGTAACACTCAGTTCAACAGGAAACCGCATCTACATTGACAACTATGCAGGTCACGGTACCAACAAAGCGGCTGTCGAAGCGATGAGCCGTTATGCTGCGGTTGAGCTTGGAGAGATGGGTATTCGCGTTAATGCCGTCTCAGGTGGACCTATCGATACTGATGCACTCAAAGCCTTTACCAACTATGAAGAGGTCAAAGCTGAAACCATCAAACGCTCAGCACTCAACCGTATGGGAACACCCGAAGATATCGCAGGAGCGGTCTATTTTCTCTGTACCGATGATGCCTCTTGGATCACGGGTCAAACCCTAGTGGTCGATGGTGGAACCACCTTTAGATAACCGCTCTAAGCATATTGGAATACCCAAAAGTTGGCGACCTTTAGCCAACAGTGTATTCCAATTTTAATTGTCGGCTCAAGCCAACCCTACAGATTCCCAATCTTTATAAGGAATAATCTTTTTATGCAACACAACAACATTGTTAATATCCCCAATATTCTTGCCTTTATTCGCCTGCTTTTAGCTCCTTTGATGTTTATGCTATTGGTCAATCAGGATGCTTCAATTTTTGAGGGAATCCATACCTCATGGCTCAACTATTTTGCTGCGTTTATCTTTGTACTTGCTTCGGCAACCGATTTTTTTGATGGATATATTGCACGAACCTTTAACCAGATCACCACCATGGGAAAAATTCTTGATCCCCTTGCAGACAAAATGCTTACCCTTGCAGGCTTTTTAGGACTCATGATGCAAGGTGTTGCCTCTCCGTGGGCGATCTATTTGATCTTAACTCGAGAACTCTTTGTTACAGGTCTTCGTGTCTCGGCAGTCGCCGAAGGAATCGACATTGCAGCGTCATGGATGGGTAAGGTCAAAACCGTAGTCCAGATGATTGCCATTGGTTTTTTACTTATGCGGTGGGAAGGGGGAGAGATACTCTTATGGATTGCAACAGCATTAACACTCTACTCAGGGTATGAGTATGTAAGAGATTTTTTCAAAAAGGTAGCGTTGTAGTAACGCCACCTTTTCAAGACGCGATCTATACCGCGTACAGTTTAGAGATAAAGCTCTCATAGAGGGCTTTTGCCTCAATTAACGCTTCAACTGAAGCATCATTAAGTCGTCCATCTTTGGTTACAGGTGTGCTAATAAGCTTCTCTGCACGATCCATAAGACGATCGGTATCTCTCATGATCTGCTGAGAACTGAGATGATACTCACTGCTATCTTCTCGTTCACCTTCAACATGAAGAATACGTCGTAATTTTCCATTCTCTTCATCCAACAATACACGGAAACTCTCTAAAAGTGGTGTTGCCTCTTTAATATGTGCATCAATACGCTCCATCTCACTTTTAGACTCTTTTTGTTGCTCCGCATAAACATGAGAACGCTCATAGATCTCTTTGGCAACTTTGTAGTTTTTGTTCTCTTTAACACCAACGTAGAATTTATAGAACATAAAACCAACAAAAAGTGCACTTAAGCCCACCGTAGCAATTCCAAAAGTTGGATTCCCAACACCGTTGGTCATTCCGCCACCAATCCAAGCCAACATCGGTTCAAGATCTTGTACGGTAGGAGGAGACTGAAGGAGTTTTTCTGGATCTACCTCCATCCCTGTCTTTTGTGCAGCGATATAGAACCAACCTGCCGCTGTACCTAAGAATCCGATCAAGCCCAAAATAAACCCAGCAAATCCACCTGTACTAATAGGCTCAACACGTACATCTTCGGTGGTGGTTCCTAGCGAGATCTCAAATGGCTCTTGAGGTAACTCTTGTGTATGATCATAATGGAGCTTATCAAAAAGATTTAACGTCTTAGTAATGGTAGTATTAATAAGGTTAAGCTTCTCCTCTTCAAATGCTGCCACATTTTGAACAACCTGAGTCTGAACCTCTTGAACCTCTTGATCTGCCTTCTTAATCAACTCCTCCGCACTCTGCATCATCGCTTTAGACTCTTCAGTCTTGCTTAAGGGTTTCTTTACAGGGGTAACCACCTCTTCTTCTTGAGGCTTCTCTTCTGATTGAGACTCTACCACACCATCAGCTGAGGTTGGCGAGCTCTCTTCTAGAACTTGCTCCTCATCTTGGTGTTTGGTATCATCAATTTCACTTTTGTTTCCCATTATTTTCCTTTCATTTTAGTGATTTTAAGATTACACCCCATTTTATCATAATTAATCTTTGGTATAATACATAAAAAATTAGGATTTTTATGGGTATATTTATTGCGATCTTTGTATTGTCATTCTTAATCTTCTTTCATGAATTAGGACACTTTACTGCTGCACGCTTTTTTGGGGTACAAGTCGATGTTTTTAGCATCGGTTTTGGTAAGAAGATCTTCCAAAAAAAAATAGGCAAAACACTCTGGGCACTCTCCATTATTCCCCTTGGAGGTTATGTTAAAATGAAGGGGCAAGATGACAGTGATCCCACCGCAGTAAATTATGATAATGACAGCTACACCGCCAAAAAACCATGGCAACGTATTATCATTCTTTTAGCAGGTCCCTTTGCCAACTTTTTTATGGCATTTCTTATCTACTTTGGTATCTCTCAGCTAAGCCCCTACCCCTCGCCACTTTTTAACTATAGCCACTATATCCCTGCTAAAGTTGGGAGCTTTTCCCCCATCTCCCCAGCCCAAAAGGCAGGCATGGAGATCAACGATACAATTCTGAGTATCAATCAAACCCCTATTCAATATTGGGATGAGATATCGACAGCCATACAACACAATAAGGGTATGCTTGAGATTGAATTACAGCGTAACGACACCCTTATCTCTCTCTCCCTTATGCCTATTCGAAAAACCATCAAAAACCGTTTTGGAGAAGAGATAGAGCGTCAATTTATCGGCATTGCCCCCTATGCTCAAGGCACGATCCCTCCCCGTATAGAGTTCTCGTTAATCGAAGGGATCAAATTTGCATGGAGCGAAACCCTCTATGCCTCGACCATGATCTTTAAGAGCATCCAAAAGCTTATTACTGGATCGGTTCCTGCCAATCAACTCGGTGGAGTGGTCTCGATTGTGGATGTTACCGCAAAAGCAAGTGCCTCAGGTATGGTTATGTTACTCCTCTTTACCGCACTAATCTCTGTTAACCTTGGAGTATTGAACCTCTTACCCATTCCTGCACTCGATGGGGGACATATTATGTTTAACCTCTATGAGATAATCCGTCGAAAACCACCTAGTGAAGCGGTAATGTATCGACTTACCATTATGGGATGGGCTATTTTGCTCTCTTTAATGCTCTTAGGGCTTTATAACGATATCAATAGACTATTAGGATAATACATGAAAGAAAAATTACAAAAAAACTTAGATGAAGTCATCTGGAATATTGAACAAGCACGCATTAGCGTAAGTGAACACCACATTGTCAAACTGGTGGCTGTAGGAAAATACAGCGACGAAGAGAGCATTGCCATGCTCTATCAACTTGGACAGCGTGCCTTTGGAGAGAATCAAGTCCAACAGCTAGAAAAACGGATGCAACATCTTGCAGATCTACCACTTGAATGGCACATGATCGGAACCCTTCAAAGCAATAAGATCAATAAACTCTTAGCCCTACGCCCTGCTCTGCTTCAGTCTCTTGATAGCTTAAAGTTGGCACAAGCACTCAATAAACGCCTCCAAGAGCAACAACAGACCCTTCCTGCACTACTACAGATCAATAGTGCCAATGAAGCCACCAAGTCAGGAGTCACCAGTGAAGAAGCGATCGATCTCTATCAAGAGATTGCTCAGAGCTGTCCAGCCATCCAACTTAGAGGAGTTATGTCTATTGGAGCACATACCGAAGATAAAAAGATCATCCAGCAGAGCTTTGAGAGAACCTATAAGATCTATGAAAAGCTCCAAAAGAGCAATCAAGCCACCATCTGTTCCATGGGTATGAGCAACGATTATGAATTGGCCATCAAGTGTGGATCCAATCTGGTTCGTATCGGTTCAAAAATTTTTAACTAATTTTATAATACAAAGCGGGGATATATATAATGAGACAACTGGTACACTATTATCAAGATACAGAGAGCTTTGAGGCGTGGTGCCAAGAGCATCAACCCATCAACTCCAAACAGCTATTGATTGAGGTCAACTACCCCAATCAAGATCCTACTCAACTAACGTTCCTACTCAAAGAGCTCCAAGAGCGTTTTTCTGAAGCCACCATACTGGGTATGCAGAGTTTTGGATCCTTTAAAGACCACCGTGTAACTGATCTTAACCGTGATCCTGTTATCTCGATGATGGAGTTTGAAAGCAGTCAGATCTCCTCTCTTCTTCTGGATCTCTCAGGTAACTATGTCAAAGGAGCCAAAGAGGACTATATTCTGGATATTATGGAGATCGAAAAGTATCTACAACCCGACACCCAAGCGATCCAGATTTTAAGCAGTTACAATACCGTGCATACTGCTTCACTTATTAATAAACTAGGCGAGACATTTGCACACCTTAAAATTTTTGGAGGGGGAGCGAGTAGCTCATCACAAAACACCTCTAAATCTTTTATTTTTTATAATGGGAAAATTTATCGTAAAGCGATTATTCTTACCTTTTTGCATGGAGAGAACCTCGATGTTAACCTCTATCAAGCCTTTGACTGGAAACCGATCAGTAAAAAGAAAAAGGTAACCAAGGTCGATGGCTACTCCCTTTTGGCGATGGAGAATAGTCCTGCTTTGGATATCTATAAAAAATACTTTCCCAACATCGAAAAAGATAAATCGGTCTTTTTACAGGTTCCACTCTATATTACCAAAGGGAACCTCTCTTATACCGTACATATTGCCGACACCAACAGCGAACAGCAGAGTCTTATCACCACCCAAAAGCTCCAAGAGGGAGACATTGTTCAGCTCTCTATTGGTAACTATAACGACATGATGAACCGCACCAAAGAGATCTATAAGTTTCTCTCAGAAACCCCTGCTCAAGCCCTCTGGATTGGTTCATGTATCTCTTATGAGTATGGTTTTAGGATTCCTATTAACTATTACATTTCCAATATCAAAAACAACAACAATATCTTTGGATACACCACTTCTCAAGAGTATTTTAACGAAGAGAACCAACCCAACACCTATCACAACCAAACCTTTATTATAGCAACCATTACCGAATCACGAAGCAGTTATATTGAGCTTGTTGAGTACAAAGAGGAGAACATTACCCCCTTTGAGATTGCCAATAAAAACCTCTACTCCATTATGCACAAAACTGCCAATGAGCTTAACCGCCTGACAGAGAATCTAGAGATTCGAGTCAATCAACGTACCAAAGAGCTCAAGGTACTTAATGCAGACCTTCAAGTACGCATCAACGATGCGGTACGTAAAGTTAAGCGTCAAAATGCCATCATGACCCAACAAGCACGTCTCGCTTCGATGGGGGAGATTTTAGAAAACATCGCCCACCAGTGGCGACAACCACTCAATACCGTCTCTTGGATTATGAACGACACCCTTGTTAAGACCCAACTGGGCAAAGCCGATGAGATTGATATTGCCGAAGTGGCAAAAAAGGTCAATAACTCCATTCAGTTTCTTGCCAATACCATTGAGGACTTTAGACGCTATGTTGATCGTAGTGATCTTGCACAGACTTTTAATCTCAAAGAGACCATCGAATCTACCGTCATGCTTATTAAAGAGACACTGGCAAAATCTCAAACCACGGTCAAAATTGAGTGTGCCGAGGATATCACCTATAAAGGGTATGAAAATGACTTTAAACATGTTATTATGAACCTGCTCAATAATGCACGTGATGCCTTTGAAGAGAATGGTATTACCAATGGAGAGATCTTAATTCGTGTCTTCCATGAAAAAGATGAGCTTATTATTGTTGTTCGAGACAATGCAGGGGGAATTCCTAAGCCCATTCTAAATAAGATTTTTGAACCCTACTACACCACCAAACACAAAACACAAGGAACAGGACTCGGTCTCTATATGAGTAAAAACATGATTGAACGTGTTGGTGGAACCATCGAAGCCTTTAGTACAGTTAATCAAAAAACCTCGTTTCTTATTCGACTCCCTGATAAAGGGGCACTCCCAAAAGAGAATCAGACCATGCGTCTAGCCAAAGAGATGAAAGAGATAGGAATCCTCGAAGAGGAGTAGTCTTAACTCCTCCTCCCTTAGGGGAGATAAGAGAGTGTAGGAATTCCCATCTCTTCGGGTAATCCACACATTAAGTTAGCTGCTACCAAGGCTTGTGAACTTGCCCCTCGTAAAAGATTATCAATCGCGGCATTAACAAAGAGTGCATTACCATTTTTTGCAGCAAAAATATCGCAAAAATGTGTTCCTGCGGTACTTTTAATATCCACTGGCTTATTACGAACACGAATAAATCGATCCGATTGATAATGTGCTTTTAGTACCTCTAATGGATCAATATCCTCTTTTAATGTAGCATAAACAGAGACCAACTCCCCCCGTGTCGCAGGAATAAGATGTGGTACAAAATTGACACTCATCTTAACCCCATGAATCTTTTCGATCTTCTCTGCAATTTCTGGGGCATGACGATGTTTTAAAGGGTTGTAAGCAAAGATGTTATCGTTAACGGTAACAAAATGGGTTGTCTCCGAAAGCTTTTTTCCCGCTCCACTTACTCCTGATTTAGCATCCACAAAGAGAGGTGCACGCTCATCAAGATAGGGAATAAAAGGTAAAATCCCTAAAAGTGTTGCAGTAGGATAGCACCCTGGTCCTGCTGCAAGCTTTGTGCTTTTAAGCTCCTCTCGATAATACTCAATTAGGGCATAAACTGAAGCATCCAGATGAGCCTGATCCTCATGCTCGCAATAGTGTTTCTCATAGGTATCAAGCTCCAGTCGATAATCTGCAGATAGATCAACCACCTTAACGCCACGATCGATTAGATCTTTTGCAAATCCCATGGAGGCTTTATGCGGTAGTGCTAAAAAGACCAGATCACATGAAGCAACCACCCTCTCAACCGAAGCTTTTTCTACAGGAGCCGTTATCACGCCAACCAGTGCAGGATGGAGCGACTCAATCATACTCTCTCCTGTACTGGTTGCTAAATAACTCAACTCCATCTTTGGATGATTAACCAACATCTTAACCAACTCTAGCCCTGTATAGCCACTGGCTCCGACCACACCTACTCTAATCATTATAGTTCAATCTCTTTATAAAAAATTGCTTCAATATCAAAGGTCTTCTTTCCTGCAGGAAGTACAATCTCAACCTCATCCCCCTCCTCTTTACCAAGCAGTGCTTTTGCCATGGGTGAACCAATCGAGATCAATCCTTTATCTGGATTAGACTCTTGCGTACCTACGATAGTATAGGTTACTTCACTATCATCCTCTTGGTCGATCAGTTCCACCGTCGATCCAAAACTTACACGCTCATGCGAAAGTTTAGAGGGGTCTATGACCTGTGCACGCCCTACCAAGTCGGTCAGATCCAAAATCCGAGCTTCCATAAGCCCCTGCTTATCCTTGGCAGCGTGATACTCTGCATTCTCTTTAAGATCCCCCAACTCTCTGGCGGTATCGATTACCTTTGCAATCTTAGCACGCTCTACGGTTTTGAGTTGTTCTAACTCTTTAGACAATCTATCAAATGTTGCTTGTAACATTGGTTCTTTTTGCACGATGTTTCCCTTGTATCTTTTTTAATTGGGGTTATTATAGCATATTTTAAAACCTCTCAAAACAGATTTTGACCTTAGATAGATTAATGTCAAAAATATTATTTTATGTTGTCTATTTTGCCAAAAATAGCATATCCCAAGAGAGATCCTCATCCAAATTGTATAAATAACAAAAAATATAAAAAACTTAAAGATGTTTAAATCTATAATATATCGTATAAAATTATTAAAAAAGGTTGCTATACATGAAACGAAAATATCATATTCTCCCCTTTATACTCTTAGGATTTAGTACCATACTGCTAGCCTCTCCACCCAATCCACCTAAAAATATCGGTCTTACCTATGTTGACCCCTCAACCATTCGTCTAAGTTTTATGGATAATTCAGAGAACGAATCAGGTTTCTATATCTATGTTGATGATGTTCAAAAATATAGATTAAATGCTCATAAAAGCACCTATCTTTACCAAACCATACCACGACTAAGCTGTGACCAGAGACACACCATCTCAATAGAAGCATTTAACAGCGAGGGAAGATCGACCAAAGTCTCAAAAAGCTTCACCTTCCAAGGAACTTTTGGTAAGCCCTGCTCTCCTTTTTTAGATCTCGATACAGAGCATGAGCATATCACAATCAACAAACAAGATATCCTCCTAAATAAATACCCCTCACACTATCCTTTTATTGCCAATGTTCAAACACCTCTCTCCTGTGAATGGAGACTCAATGGGGGCTACTATGCAGGTCCTGATTGCAATGAGATAATAGCACAGGATATGCACTATGAACTGCATGCCCAAGGACTCAAAATAGGAGAAAACAACCTCTCACTAACCCTTACGGATAACAACGGCAATAGCGTTACCGATTATCTACTCATTGAAGTGATCGATGATGTCCAAGAGTTGATCTATATCGGAGTCAAAAAATTAACCCTAAAAGTAGGACAGACTGTTATAATCCCAGCAGGTGTTACACGAATCTGTTTAGACTATGGATGTCTCCCCTCTTCTCACTACTGGTCTGGTGGCTTAGGAAGCTTTAATGACAGCATGTTTGAGCTAGGTCATCTATTTCCAGGTCAAGGTTATACCGCATCCACGACATATACCGCACAAGAGGAGGGTAATACAACGTTAACACTCTCTGCATTAGGAAGTAGTCAATCTATTTCTGTAGAGATCCTTCTACCTCATCGGGTTGTTGTTGATGGCAACTTAATGTGGCAAGAGAGTCTAAAAGAGGTTAGAAAAGCTTGGTCATTTGTTCCGCTTAACCCTACCATTACCCAAGGAGACACCGCAACCACCTACTGTGAAAACCTAATCTGGGCAGGGCATGATGATTGGAGAATTCCCACCATTAATGAACTTCTTGAGTATGTTGGTCTTAACAGCGAAGAGGAGTATTGGGGATTATTAACCTCTCCCATACCCTATAGTAAATTCCAACTTATTACCTCCTCTTCACTTAGAGATGTTCAAGGTGATGAAGAGCTTCTTGTCAAGTGTGTTAGAGAGATCAAGGAGTAATCAATACTTCCCTGTTAAGGGGAGTAGTCAAAAAGAGCCGAGCTATCCCCTTTTTTTACAGACTCTTAATCAAACTTACACTACCATTCTTTTATGAAAAAAGAGTATAAAATCCTTATAACCAATGACGATGGCTTCGATTCACCTGCCCTACATGCACTGATTGAAGCACTAGAACCTTTAGCACAAATCATTACCGTAGCTCCAACCCTCGAAAAATCTGCTTGTGGGCACTCACTTACCCTTACACGCCCCCTGCGTTTTGTAGAGATTGAGCCTAACTTCTACAAACTTGATGATGGTACCCCCACCGATTGTGTCTTTTTGGCACTGCACAAAATTTACCGTGAACAGATGCCCGATCTGGTGGTCTCAGGGATCAACATCGGGGCAAACATGGGCGAAGATATTACCTACTCAGGTACCGCATCAGGAGCGATGGAAGCTGTACTTCAAGGGGTTCCTGCTATTGCGATCTCCCAAGATTTTTCAGATAATATCAAAACCAAAGAAGGGTGGGATTATGCACTGGCAAAAGAGACCATTCAAACTTTGGTACGCAAAATCATCGAAGGGAGTTTCCCACTAGATCCACGCAAGTTTCTCAATGTGAATGTGCCTCCTCTCTTGGTAGAACAATCTAAAGGATTCAAAATCACTAAAACAGGAAGTCGTGTCTACACCAACGATGCCGATTCCCATATCAACCCTCGTGGAGAGGAGTATTTTTGGATCGGACTGGTCAATCATGAATGGCGAACAAGCCAAGGAGAGATGACCGATATCCAAGCCATACAAGAGGGGTATGTCTCCATTACTCCCATTCATCTAGACATGACCGCACATAGCGATATCGAGAGGTTAAAATCATGGATCTAAGATTTCAACGCTGTGCAATGCTCTTTGGAGAAGAGGGCTTTGAGAAGCTTCAACGTGCTAAGATTCTTATTTTGGGTGTGGGGGGTGTAGGGTCGTATGCCCTTGATTGTCTCTGGCGAAGTGGCGTAAAGGAGATTACCATTATTGATTACGACCACTACGATGTTACCAATCAAAATCGACAAATTGGTAGCGAAGCAGTTGGTGCACTCAAAACCGAAATCCTTAAACAGCACTACCCTACTATTACCGCCATCAACCAGAAGATGGACATGGCATGGGTAGAAAAATTTGATTTTGAACCTTATGATCTTATTATTGATGCAGCCGACACCACCAAAGTCAAAATTGAAATCGCTAAAAAGTGCTACAAGAAACTCATTATGTCCACAGGATCCGCCAAACGGTTTGATGCCTCAAAAGTAGAAGTTGCCTCCATCTGGAAAAGTCACGGAGATGCCCTTGCCCGTAAAATTCGCAATGAGCTTAAACGGGCTAAATTTGATCGAAACTTCACTGTCGTCTTCTCCCCCGAAGAGGATAAGTGCGAAGAAAAAGGCTCCTGTGTCGCGGTAACAGGAACCTTTGGACTCATCATCTGCTCGGAAGCAATTAAACGGATATTAAAATCGTAACCTTCACTGAAGTTTCTGATGCTCCTCTTCTAGAAGTTTAAGAAAATTCTCTACATCCATAGAGCCAAGACGCATATCGGCAACCCCATTTTGTTGAGTAATAAAAACAAACATGGGGGTCATCTGTCCACTTAAACCTAATGGAAGCTCCTCAGTATCACTGTTGGCTTGAGCTAGAATAAAATATTGATTAATCGCCTCTTGTACCCGATCTAATACAAGTACCTCCTCTTCCATCTCTTGACAAAATTTACAATTGGTCGAGATCACTTCTAAAAGAATGATCTTGTGCTCCTCTTTAGCACGCTTTTGTGCCTCTTCATAGGTCACAAAAATTGAACTCATTTTAGTTTGATCAAGCTCATCTAGAAGTGGTACAACCTGAGCATCGACAACGGTGCCTCCATACTCCATCGCCATGGTTAAATTCTCCTCCAAAGGAGCAAGAGAAGCATTACTGCTACTATTGAGATCCATAGAAGATGGTATTTCTGCCCACGAGAGAGTAAACATAGAGAAGATAAAAATAGAAGATTTTAACAGATTCATGAATTTCCTTTTTTAAATCTTATCCAGTTTTTATTAACGGAGTGTAAATCATAAATAATATCGTAATAGTAATTTTTATTAAAAATAAATATAATTTTTTTTATAGTTCTATTCCATAATTTTTTATAATAAATAGTATATACTTACACCCATTTAATCAAAGGAAATAGGATGAAAAGAATCATTAGCATTATTACCATAGGGATCTGTATGAGCATCAACATCGATGCCAATGAGTCCCCCTTAACCCAACAAGAGCTTCAGACCAATATCGTTATTAATCTCGCAGGGAAACAGCGAATGTTAACCCAAAAAATGAGTAAAGAGGCACTCTTAATTGCCAAAGGAATCAACAAAGAGGAGAACCAAAAAAACCTTCAAGAGACCATTGCTCTCTTTGATAAAACCCTCAAAGGACTACGCAATGGTGATGCCGATCTTCATCTACCCAAAACCAAAGATCCTCTTATTTTAGAAGAGTTGGATAAGCTACTAATACTTTGGAAAAACTTTAAAGTTCATGTTGATCGTGTTGCCAAAGGAGAAGTTGACAAAGCTACCCTAGAGGCGATTGACCAAGGGAATATCCCCCTTTTAAAAGATATGGATTTTATTGTCCAACTCTATGAAAACCGTTACAATACAAACATCGACCCCCATCTTGCCCATACCATCAACCTTGCAGGTCGAGAACGTATGCTTACTCAAAAAATGACCAAAGAGCTTTTACTCATAGCCAACTCTTTGCAGTCTAATGCCAATGTTCAGAGTCTTAAAAGCAGTGGAAAGCTCTTTCAAGAGACCATGACCTCTATTTTGAGTGATCCAGAGAGCCTACAAAATCCAGAGATCTCTTCACGTCTAATGAATGTACAGCAGTTATGGAACGAATATCAAAAAATTGTTGCCAATATGGGCATGTCCGACCAAGAGCGAGAGATCGCCCAAGCAAAAGAGCAAGAGATCAACCAAAAGATGACCCAATCACTTCTTGAGCTTGCAAAGATTGTGGATGCCAATGCCTACAAAAAACGGCTCAAGCAGACAGGTGAGCTCTTTGATTCTACCCTGCATGCACTCATTGATGGAGATACCAAAATGGGACTAATGGGCACCAAGGATCAAGCAATCAAAGCTCAACTCTTAAAGGTACAGAAGCTTTGGGATGATTACAAAAACATTATCTCCAATGCCGATGTTTCAGATCAGGGTTTACAAAAAGCGATTGCCATCAACATGCCACTGCTTCAACAGATGAACAAAGCGGTCACCATGTATGAACAACAATCTACAAAAACATCCCACTAAGATGTGGGATTAAGCATAGACCTCTACATGTTTCTTGCCACCAAAATATGCCTCTTCATCCAAAAGAGATAACCCCTCTTTGCTCAGAGACTGTTTGACCAGATCTTTTTGGAAGGTAGACATCTCTTCATGAGCAAAAAACTTCTCTAGAGGCATCCAGATCGCCTCTTCGATCTCTTCGGTATCGATAATATTAATCTCCTCATCGAGTGGTTCAAGGGCAAAAACAATATACATATTGGACTTATTATAACGGTAAGGGTGTGAGTTTAAAATGGAGACCATCTTAATAAACTTTGCATGAATACCCGTCTCCTCATAGACCTCTCGAATTACACCATCAAGCAGACGATCCCCCTCTTCAACCATTCCTCCAGGGAGTTTGTAGAGCGAGTGTCGTGTTCCTATACGATCACGCACCATCAAAAGCTCCTGCTTGGCATTAATCACTACCGCCCCCACACCAATGGTATGGGTTGGAGGAACAGGGATATAGGCATCGGATTGAACTTGATAGATTAATGTGGTACGGTGAGGCTCACAGTTATGAAAAATAAAACCCCTCTTGAGTGCCAATGCAATCTGGTTGGCTTGAGTGGTCATAAAATCCATCCAGATCAACTTTTTATGAGCTTGACCTGCTTGTTCAATCAATCGATTAAGAGAGGATTCAAATACCTCCAAATCCTCTTCGATGGAGTCGGGTTCAACAATCCATCCATTATAGATATCCTCTTTAACCCGTAACATTACTTCATCTTTCGTTTTCTAGCTGCTACTAAGGTGAGTACAAACATTCCTGCAATGGCATAATAGACCCACATAGGAATTGGTACAGGATCACCTGCTGCGTATGAATGAAGTCCAGAGAGATAATAATTAACCCCAAAGTAGGTCATAATAACCGAAGAGTACGCCCAGAGTGATGCCACATTAAAGACAAAGGGATTGTTCATCTTAGGAATAAAGCGTAGATGTAGTACCGTTGCATAGATCAAAATGGTTACTCCTGCCCATGTCTCTTTGGCATCCCATCCCCAGTAGCGTCCCCAGCTCTCGTTTGCCCAGACCCCACCAAGGAAGTTTCCAATGGTCATTAAAAAAAGCCCAACAATCAAGCTCATCTCTGCAATACTGCTGAGCTCTTTAATGGCTCGATCAATATTGGGTTTATTCTCTCCTCGCATAATAAATAGAATCAACACCAACAAAGAGAGCATCGATCCAAGCCCCAAGAAACCATCACCTGAGATAATGGTTGCCACATGGATCATAAGCCAGTAGGACTTAAGTACAGGAACCAAGTTGGTAATCTCTGGATTAACAAAGTTCATGTGTGCCACACCCATGGTAACCCCCGCCAAGAGTGCTGTTGCCCCCAGTGTAAAGGGTGACTTACGAGCAAATACCAATCCTGCAACCACAGTAGCTGCGGCAATAAAGACAATCGACTCATAGGCATTTGACCATGGGGCATGCCCTGCAATGTACCATCGCATCCCCATACCGATAAGATGCAATACAAAGCCAATAATCATCACCCCCCAACCAATACGCATGATCCACTTGAGTGAGAAGCTTGGCTTAATTACATTAATAAATGAAGCGATCAAAAGTAAAATCCCAACAATCAAATAGAGAGGAACCAACTTAGAGAGTAGTCCCAATTTATTGTAAGCAATCTCAATCTTGATCTCATCCTTAGAAGGAATAACCTCTGCACCAAACTTATGCTGATAGAGATCGATCAATTTTACCGCTTGATTAAAGGTACTGTTGTTGTTCTCTTCTACTATACTATCAACCCCCTCAAAGAGATACATGGTCATCATCCGTGCCATCTCGGAGAGCTCTTTGGGAAACTGCTCAATCGCCTCTTGGGGGTTAAGCCATTTGTTGTTGGGGTCATGAGGAATAGGATAGATCTTAAGCAGTGCTCCCGTATAGACCATATAGGCGATATTCAAACGCTCATCGGCTTTGACCAGTTCTTTGTCGTAAGCACTCTTCTCTAGAGGCTTTTTTCGTACCGATGTGCCAATCTGTGTAGAGAGTTTGTAGGCTCCTTCAGGAGTGAAAAAATCACTAAATCGTGCATATTTTACCTCTTTATCAAGTCCTAGCTCTTTGGCAATTTTTGGGTGTCCTATCTTAATCATGGGAAGATTTTGATAAAACTGAGGCTTAATGGTCATTCCCAAAAATACTGCTGTAGGATCCACTCCATAAATGGCACTCTTTCCTGTAAGTTTTGAGACCACTTCATGGGCAAAGGTATCGATGGGTTTCATTCGTCCCCCATGACTCTGAACCACAATCTCACCAAACTTCTCAATCATCTCAGGATTATCAAACGATTTGATAATCTCACTCCCATTGCTATCTAGTGGTGGTAACGATGCTGCCATGCTTGGTGTAGTGTAACCAAGCAGTACCAACATAGCAACAGCAACGGCACTCCCTTGGAGCTTTTTCGCCCGAGCCAAGAGTTTTTGGAATCGACCATTTTTATCAAAGAGGTTCCAGATCATTCCAATGGTCAAAAGAAGGTACCCAATATAGGTCAAAAGTGTACCAGGATCATGGTTCACAGAGAGTACGGTTCCCTTCTCATCAGGATCAAATGAGGATTGGAAGAAACGGTAGTTTCGATGGTCAAGTACATGGTTCATGTAGATTCGATACGGCATAGAGACAATTCCCTCCTCTGGGTCGGTTAGTTCTACCTCACTGGCATACGATGAGGGACTCATCGAACCTGGGTAACGTTCGAGTTGAAAATCAATTAGCTTAAGAGAAAAAGGCAGATTAATAATCTTTGCACCCATATTCAAGGTAATATCTACCCCATCAAGGGTAACTTTTTTATCCTCACCCTGATTGGCAGCAAAGGCAAAAAGATCCACATCCTTTACCTCATCTCCAACTTGAACTCTAAAGGTAACCATCTCGGGTTTTCCCCCTTTAGGCTTGAGCGAGGATGATCCATACTGTAGAATTGATTTATCATGTACGGCTTTAAGTACCACCGCATTACCATTAAACTGATGAAGCTTTTTCATCTCAAAAGGGCTACGACCTTTGGGGAGTTCTCCCTCCTCTCGGGTAACCATGGAGAGAGTCTTAATATCAAAGTTATGATCCACCTCTAGCTTACCATCAGGAGTAGAGACGATATTAAAAACAGGCTTTTTAGGATTGGCGATGGGGTGATTAAATGCAACAATAAACGATCCCATATCTTTGATCTCTCCCTCTCGCAAATTAATGGGTCGTCCCCCCTGCCCTGTGGCTGAGACCATCAGCTCAATTGCCAACTTACCATTAGGATCAGGAATCAGTTGCTTCTCTGCCGCAGGAAGGTAGTTAATGAGTTCAAAATCAACTGTTTTGCCATCGACATAGAGTCGCTTATGCAGATGGTTCTTAGTCATAGAAGAGAGCAGTAGAGGCTGTTCATAATGAGCATGTTTACCCCCATGAGCCACATCAAACTGCAATACTTTCATATCTGAGACCATGGTACTGCTACTCTCTCCCTCACGAATACTCATAATCCCCTCATACCCAATATAACGGGTGGTTGCGGCACCAAGAGCGATAATAAGAAAAGAGAAATGAAAGAGAAAAACCGATTTTCTATGCTTATAACTCTTGAAACGTATAATATTATAAAGAAGAATCAAGATAAAGTAGAGCAGAAAAAACTCAAACCAGCGGGCATTATAGACCAATGCTTTAGCGGTTTGCGTCCCATAATCATTCTCAATAAAGGTCGCCGCACCAATAATGACACCAAACAGAAAAAGCAGCCAAACGGCTACTTTCATCGAAAAAATTTTTTTTAACACATCTAATCCTAGTTATTAAAATCGGTTCGAGTATAACAAAGAATTATTAATCATAGATTAATTGTTCGCTTTGCCTCCTGAATTAATGCGTTCATAGAATCTTCATAAAATTTCGCTATTTCCGCATCGACTGACTCAAATCGTGTCACCAAAACAGGTGTGGTATTACTGGCTCTAACCAAGCCCCACCCCTGTTCAAAATTGATCCGTACCCCATCAACATCGATAATACTTTTAATTTTAGGAAAGCCCTCTGGTGGATTCTGTAGCAAGGTTTTAATCCGATCAATAATTAAAAACTTCTCTGCTTCACTGGTCTCTACTTTAATCTCTTCGGTAGAAAATACCTTGGGTAGTGCATCGATCTCTGCATCAAGATCGATCCCTTCATTAATCAGCTCCAACATACGCAGTGTTGCATAGATCGCATCATCATATCCAAAATAGCGATGCTTAAAAAAGATATGTCCACTCACTTCGCATGCCAAATCGGCATTGGTCTCTCGCATTTTAACTTTAAGATTAGAGTGTCCCGTTTTATACATAATCGCTTTTGCACCCCGACGCTCAAGCTCATCGTACATCACCTGTGAACACTTTACCTCACCAATAACAGTAGGGTTTTGCATCTTTAGAGTATACAACAGTGCCATCTGATCCCCTTTGATGTTGTGTTTATGCGTCAATACTGCAATACGGTCTGCATCTCCATCATAAGCAAACCCAATATCTCCATCTTTGGCGAGTGCCTCTTTTAAGTCGGCTAAGTTTGCTTCTACCGAGGGGTCTGGATGATGATTGGGAAAGGTACCATCAGGCTCCATATAGAGTCCATGATAGTTCAATGCCAATCCATTAAAAATAGCCGAAAGTACCGTATCGGCTACACCATTTCCTGCATCAACTACAATACGGCTCTTCATCCCTTTAAGATGTGCAAAATTCTTAATCATATAGGCAATATAAGGACTTTTTACATCTATAGATGTTGCTGTGGTATTATCAGGAATCAAACGATCCTTATCGGCAAGTACCGCATCCCCTAGGGTATAAATATCCTCACCAAAAAAGGGTGCCTTCTCTAAGGTAATCTTAAACCCATTATACTCACTAGGATTGTGTGAACCTGTAATCATAATAGAAGCATTAGTAGTAACACCGTTAAAATCAATATGGTTAGAAAAATAATTTACAGGAGTTGCCACCATCCCCATATCTAAAACCTTACACCCTGCGGCATTAAGCCCCGAGGTTAAATAGTCTCGTAAAATGGGTGAATGTGATCGTGCATCATAACCAATGGCAACCACCTTCTCCCCTTGGATCCGTTCTCCTAAATGGTAACCAATCAACTTAACGCTCTGTTCATTGAGCTCCTGTTCAAAAATTCCACGAATATCATACTCTCGAAATATACTTTTCATGCTAAAACTGCCTTTTCAAATTAGTGGTATAATTCTACTAAGCTAAACTAACAAAAAGCAAAAGAGGGAGAAGTTTATAAAGAAGAGAAATAGAGAAAAAAGAGGGAAGGGAACTATTTCCCCCCCAAGATATCGCACTGTCCTGTAATCTTACAGAGTGGACAGAAGTTTACCAAGCCAGCAATCAAGGGAATTGCCCCAAGATAAAACCAACCATTACCACTGTATACACCATACCCAATCAATGACGCTCCAAGAACAATTCTAAAAGGTCGACAGACACTTCTAATTTTTTGTACATTCATCTATAATTTCCTTTAATTTTTTTGATAATCTATCATAATAAAGCTTTAGCCAAAGATAAAGTTACACTCTTCAAAGGCTCTTAGATTAATTTGAAACCTTTAGTCGATTTATAATTTTTCGATGTTATAATGACCCATGCCAATACGATACCTTAGCCTATACTTCTCAACACTTCTAAGCTTTGCTTATGCCGAATTTAATTCCACCGCACTGGACAGTTACCATGAGGATGTCTGCAACTGGCTCATGGAAACCAGTAACGATATTGACAACTACTTTATAGAATCCAACGAGACACTTCAGAGCAAAACCTATGCCGAAGTACGATTCTCTTCTGCGGTTGAGACCTCTCGAGCAAGTGAACATGCCCTTCGCCTACGCTTGCGACTCAATCTTCCTAAAGTACAGAAAAAGCTCAAGGTATTTTTTGATGATGAAGATAGTGATGATCTCTCTTACGATGGAACCTCACTTAACAACAACTACAAACTCAATGAACAGAGCTACTTTTTACGTATTGAGTATCTCAACTACATCAAAAAGAAGCTAAGTTTCACCGCAGGACCTGGGATCCGTTTTCGTAACTCCACACTTCATCCCTATCTTAACTTTAAAACCAAATATCGACTTGAAGAGGGAGAGATCTATGAATCCCTGCTATTTAATCGTTTTCGTCTCTACATCAATGGAGATATTGAAAACATCGTAGGCTTTGACCGTTTTCAGCACTTAGATGAGCAGTTTTTTACCCTCTTTCACAACAGTTTAAGCTACAAATCATGGGAGGAGTACAAAGAGTTTTTTCATAGCTTCTCTCTTATCTATTATGTCAATCGAGATCAAAAATTTGTGATCGGAAGCTCCATTACCAACCGACTAGAGAATGAAGAACTTCGCGTAGATCACGTGCAGTTTTATGTACTTTATCGCCAACAGATCTATAAAGATTGGGTCTACCTAGAGCTTAACCCCTCTCTTTTGCGACGAGAAGAGAACGACTATGACATGTCCGCACGCTTTATGGTTAATGTCGGCGTACGGTTCAAGAAAAATTAGTTAGTTAATGTTGGTATAAACCGCTTGAACATCATCATCCTCCTCAAGCTTCTCAATCAATACCTCAACCTCTTCGAGTTGCTCATCCGTTAGATCAATCGGCGTATTGGCAATATATTGATGCTCTCCTTTGGTGATCTCTATGCCCATATCCTCAAACGCTTTAGAGAGACTTCCAAAGGCGGTAAACTCTCCATAAACACGAACAATGGCTTTGTCTTCTCCCACCTCTTGTGGTTCGACATCTTCTTCAATCTCTTCAAGTCCTGCATCAATCAGTTCAAGCTCAAGCTCCTCAAGATCCATATCATCGGTCTTGTAAAATGTAAACACCGATTTACGAGTAAACATAAAATTTAATGATCCAGAAGTAAGCATCTCTGCTTTATTTCGGGTTAAAATTGCTTTAACATTGGCAACGGTTCGTGTCCCATTATCGGTTGCACAGTCAATAATAAATTGTGTACCATAAGGTCCTTTGGCTTCATAATGAACCTCTTTAATATCTGCTGCATCTTTACCTTGTGCCCGTTTAATTGCAGCTTCAATGTTGTGTTTTGGCATGTTTTGTGCTTTAGCAGTAAGAATAGCCGTACGCAATCGAGGATTCATATCGGGATCAGGACTCCCCGCTTTGGCAGCCATGGTAATAATCTTTCCTAGTTTTGGGAAAACCTTAGACATGGTTCCCCATCGTTTCATTTTTGCAGCTTTTCGGTATTCAAACGCTCTACCCATCGTTACATTCCTTCTTGTTTCTTATTGATAGAATTATAGCTCGTCGGCTTTAAATATGGCTTGATAAGTTCATGCTCATGAGGCATCTGCCAACGTCAAGGCAAAAAGCACCTTGACATTCAACAAACTCAAGCATCTTTGTGCCTCTTGAAGGGTACTCCCTGTGGTTATCACATCATCTACCAAAATTACCTCGATATCCTGTAGCCCCCTATAGAGAAAATGACGGGGATTCTCCTCACGGTAGGTGCGTGTTTTCCCTGCATATTTTACACAATTTTGAGCAATAAGTTGTGCATGCAATATTTTAACATTGGCATACTTCATGGCATGAGTCAAACATGCCACATGACTATAACCCGACTCCACCACTTCATCAATCCCTAAAACATAGACTCCCTCAGCACTCTTCTGCATAAACTCAACAATAAAAGGACGAAACAGTTGCTCTCCTAATGCCCGATAGACTCGATACCCTTGTGGCGTATGCTTGGTAAGTAGAAAATCTTCGATCTCATCATAAGTGAAAAAACTGTAAACATCAAACCCATCCAATCTCCGCTTACGAATACTCGGACGCAAGAGCCGATCGCGACACTCGACACAAAAAGTCTGAAAACTCAATCGATGACAGCTTAAACATCGCATAATATCAAAGAATATCGCGAATCACAATAGCATGATGCAATACTACAAAGTTAAGAATAAAAATCCCCATCGATGAACCACGCGAGATAATTGTCTCCCACTTGGTTCGCTCTTTACCATTGGTACGAAATGCAATAACCGTATGTAGCACGGTAATGACTGTCATAATTGCTACCAATACAAGCTTCTCTCGCAACGCATCAATAGCAATATTATGTACCGAATCATCAAACAGCACATCAATTAACCCATTATTAATAATCATCAATGTCCCAGTAATAAGCAATAAAACCAAGGAGACAATCTCAAAATAACCAAAGATCGGTCCAATTCTAGGATAGACCGCATCTTGGTTCTCTTTTCCTCTCAGAGAGATCCCCAAAACAAACATAAAAACAGAACCGCCTATCCATGAAACCGCAGCAATAAGATGTATATGTATTTCCCAACCCAAGTTAAACTCCTTTTGTTAGTGTTAGTATTATAGCCTAATATCTAAAATTTAAAGGTTGAGTGATATCAAGGGGTTTTTGAAGAATTTAGTGTAACAGAAAATTAGGCTCTTGGAGTAAGTAGAAAAAAGCATAGAGTTCTGACCACTCTCCCTTAGCCCATACACTTTAAACTCTTCTAAATGTCTATAGATATACTTGGCTAACTCCCCAATAATAGGAATGGAAACCGAGTTTCCCAACTGTTTATACTGCTGTGTTTCACTTACCTTAGGGGGAAAGGAGAACCTATCTTTACCATTTTTAACAAAAGCATAATCTTTAAACCCTTGTAACCTCACCCACTCGGTTGGGGTCATAAATAGTGTTTGATATTGGATTTTCTCCTACAACTTTATAGCCCAACTCCTTAACCAGTGTTTCTATAATAATTTTAAAAGTTTTTCCCTTGTCATGACGAAAAAGCCCCTCTACATTTTCTAACAAAAAAGCTTTGGGTTTGGTCTGTTTCAAAATATCTGCCACATCAAAAAAAAGTGTTCCTCTTGTTATATCCTCAAACCCTTTTCTAATGCCACAGAAGAGGTCTAAAGTTTTGTATTTTTATTGTGTTGAAATAATTATTGGCTTTGTCATTTTTTCTTCCTCTTTTTCTTGAATCCTACTTATTTGAAGCTAAGGTCTAAACCTCCTGCTCCTGCAAAAAGTTCAACTACATTGTTTTTTATATTTAAACTATTTTGATTATATCTTTTGGTCATACTACTCTTTGATTCTACTTTGTATTTTAAGTAAGAAATTTACAAAATAGTAGCCATATGTCAAATTGTCATATAGACTCAAAAGAGAGAAGGTATCATCAAAGCCACCTAGTGGTGGCTTATAAAAAAGAGAGAGAGTGGTTAATCTAGCTTTAATACTGCCATAAATGCCTCTTGAGGGACATTAACTGAGCCAATGGCTTTCATCCGTTTTTTTCCTGCTTTTTGCTTCTCGAGCAGTTTTCTTTTTCGGGTGATGTCTCCACCATAACATTTGGCGGTAACGTTTTTACCTGTTGATTTCACGTTGGTTCGAGCGATAATCTCATTACCGATACTTGCCTGAATAGCCACCTCAAAAAGCTGGCGAGGGATGAGCTCTTTAAGAGATTTAACAAAAGCAAGTCCTCGGGTTCGTGCCTTGTCTCTAGGGACAATAATCGAGAGGGCATCGACCACCTCACCAGCTACTCGAATATCGAGCTTAACCAGATCCCCTGGGCGATACTCAATGGGTTCATAATCAAAACTGGCGTACCCTTTGGTGGTACTTTTAAGCTTATCATAAAAATCAAGTACAATCTCATTCATCGGAATATCATACTCCAAGAGTACTCGATCGGCATTGATATAGTCCATCTTGACCTGAATTCCTCGACGATCATTAAGCAGTTTAATAACATTACCTAGATAATCATTGGGGACTAAAATGGTCGCTCGAATGTAGGGTTCAAAAATGGTCGCAATCTTTTGTGGTTCTGGCATATCAAAGGGGTTTTGAATCTTAATACGCTCCCCATTGGTAAGCTCCACCTCATAGACCACTGTCGGTGCAGAGGCGATCAGCTCAAGGTTAAACTCCCGCTCTAGACGCTCTTTGATCACCTCCATGTGCAACATCCCCAAAAAGCCTGTCCTAAATCCTGAACCCAATGCCAATGAGCTCTCAGGCTCAAAAGAGATCGAACTATCATTAAGTTTAAGTTTATTTAGAGCATCTCTAAGATCCTCAAACTTATCGGTCTCAATAGGATAGATTCCCGCAAAGACAAACGGCTTAGCAGGTTCAAACCCTTCAATGGGTTCAGCTGTAGGATTTTTGGCATCGGTGATGGTATCTCCTACTTGCAGTCCATCCACGGTTTTAAGCCCCGTAACCACAATACCAATTTCGCCTGTTTTAATCTCTTCGGTTTTAATTGGAGCAATGGGATTAGGATACATCAGATCAAGTACCTGATACTCCTCTTTGGTACTCATAATCTGAATCTTCTCACCCTTTTTAATAGAGCCATCATAAACCCGTACCAGAGCCAAAGCTCCTAAATAGTTATCAAACCAAGAGTCATAAATCAAGGCTTTAGTTGGAGCATTTTCATCACCCGCTGGGGCAGGAATACGCTCGACAATGGCATCGATCAATTCAGGAACTCCCTGCCCAGTTTTAGCAGAGACCAAAGAGTGCTCCGTACAATCAATGCCAATAGCATCTTCCACCTCTTCAAGTACCCGTTCAGGCTCCGCAGCAGGAAGGTCGATCTTATTGACCACAGGAATAAGTTCAAGATCATTCTCCATGGCAATATAGACATTGGCGATGGTCTGAGCCTCGACCCCTTGAGCGGCATCGATAATCAACAGTGCCCCCTCAGAAGATGCCAGTGAACGGCTTACCTCATAAGAGAAGTCCACATGCCCAGGGGTGTCAATAAGATTGAGAATATAGTGCTCGCCATCTTTTTCATAGTTGAGCCTTACCGATTGAGCTTTGATGGTAATGCCCCGCTCTTTTTCGATGTCCATGGTATCCATCACCTGTGCCGACATCTTACGATCGACTACCGCATTACACTCTTGAATAATTCGGTCAGCCAGCGTCGACTTACCATGATCGATATGTGCAATAATCGAGAAGTTTCGTATGTTCGACTGAGGTATATTTTCTGCCATTAGTTCGTCTCGAAAAGTGAATTGACACTCTCATTATTATAGACCCGTCGGATCACCTCTCCTAGCATTCGTGCGGTTGAGAGAACTTTTATCTTATCTGAGTGTTGCTTCATCGGAATCGTATTGGTTACCACCAACTCATCAAGTTCACCATTTTCAATCCGCTCATACGCAGGTCCTGAGAGTACAGGATGAGTACAACATGCCATTACCGAAGTGGCTCCTTTGGCTTTGAGTGCAGCGGCGGCTTTGACCATGGTGCCTGCGGTATCGACCATATCATCAATCATGATAACATCTTTACCCTCGACATTCCCGATGATGTTCATCACTTCAGACTCATTGGCTTTTTCACGTCGTTTATCAACAATTACCATCTCAAGCCCCATGGTCTTAGCAAAGTAACGTGCTCGTGCTACCCCACCAATATCAGGACTTGCAACCACAGGATTTTTAAGATTTTTAGACTTAACATAATCGTTAAAAAGTACCGCACCATAGAGGTTATCCACAGGGATATCAAAAAAGCCTTGAATCTGTGATGCGTGAAGGTCAACCGTAACCACACGTGTAATTCCTGCTGTCTCCATCAGGTTAGCAACCAATTTTGCAGAGATTGGTACACGAGGCTCTGCTTTTCGATCTTGCCGTGCATAACCGTAATAAGGAACCACTGCGGTAATGGATCGTGCTGAAGATCGCTTAAGGGCATCCACCATAATCAAAAGCTCCATAAGGTTGAAGTTTACGGGTGCTGAGGTGGGCTGAATAATAAAGACATCCTTACCTCGAACACTCTCTTGAATCTTTATACTGATCTCATTGTCTGAGAAACGTGTAATTTTCGCTTTAGAGAGGGGTTGTTCGAGATATTTAGAGACCTCTTGAGCAAGCTCGGGGTTCGCCGTACCAGAAAAAAGCATGTATCCTGTCATATTTTATCTACCTTATCATATTATAAATTAAGCGAATTCTACCCTTATTTTTATAATATCGTGATGATACCATGGCAAGCTATTAAGCTTTTTTTGTATAGAATTAAACCAAAGGATCATCTATGTTACAAATTGTTTTATCACTTATGGTAGGTATTTTTATTGGTTGGAATTTTCATCTATTTTATAGCGAACTAGATAAAATAACTCAATCCCCCCCCAAATTAACCTTATCTAAACAGTGCAAAGAGGAGCATAATTATTCCAAAAAGGATGCTCAAACACCTCAATTGCTAGATCTTGCTCCCCCATTAAAAGATACTGCACTAAAAGCATCAACCGACCCCATAGAGGAGAACCTAACAGAATCTTTTGAGGAACTCCTAAAAAGAGGAGAGTTTGCTGATGCCATGGCATTTTATATGGAAGGGAATGAAGAGCAGATTAAAGCCTATCAACAGCTCCTATCAGACTATTTTAAAGAACAGATAAATCTCGATCCTCAACAAGCCATCGAAAAGATTCTCTACTACATCGAAATCGAACCCCAGTCACAGAAAATGCAACACTACCTTGCCAATTACTTCCAAAAAAAGGGCAAACTCAACAACGCAGTAACACTCTTTGAGCGTCTCCAAGAGGAGGGAGACGACGAGAACATTACCTTAAGCTTGGCACAGCTCTACCTTGATCTAGAAAAATATGAGCGTTCAACACAGCTCCTTCAAGAGATTCCATTCGACTCCATCTATTACGACCGAGCCACACACCTAATTGAAAAAATTCAAAAAAAACAGGCACAACAAGAGAAGTACCCCTATCATATTCCTCTCATCAAAGAGGGGGCACACTATACGTTAATGGTTGAGATCAACCAGACTCCACTAAAGCTTCTTCTTGATACAGGGGCAAGTTACACCTTTATCGATGAAGAGAAGCTCCCCTCACTCTCTATTGAAAAAGAGATCCTACTAAACACAGCAGGAGGAGAGATCATCGCCCGTGTTACGCACGTGCAAGAGTTTGTTATCGACCAAGTTAAACTTGAAAACTTTAAGATCACCATGGGTGACTTCTCCCGCAACTATGCCGATGGACTTTTGGGCATGGATTTTTTAAAGCAGTTTGACTTTAAAATTGATCAAGAAAAAGAGATACTCTATCTTGCTCAAAAGTAGTTATCTCCACTAGCAGATAATACCTGAACCGACAACCTTCTCCCCTTCATAAAAGACGGCAACTTGACCAAATGCCAACCCAAATACAGGGGAGTCTAACTCAACCGTAGCACGATTGTCTTGGGAATCCAACGAAATACGACAAGGAATCGATTGGGTTCGATAACGCACCTTAACCGAGAGTACTTTGGAGGTACCTAATGGTTTAAACTGGTTAATCTTTTCAATCTCAAAGTTCATCACCTCTAACTCTGCTCGTTTACCTACCACCACTTGATTGCTCTCTGGTTTAATTGCCAAAACAAAATGAGGATCATGGGCTCCATCTACGGTAAAGCCTCGCCGTTTACCTATGGTGTAGTGCATATACCCTTTGTGTTTACCCACCACGGTACCATCTGCATAAACCGTCTCCCCTTCTCGATCGATATCCATGTGTCGCTCTAGAATTTCGGTATAGTCATTCTCCACAAAACAGATCTCACTGCTCTCTTTTTGTGTCGCAAAACTCTGTAGTGGAGCGATCTTTGCTGCATAGGCTTTGACATCCTCTTTGAGCCACTCACCTAAAGGAAAAACCAATCGAGGCAATATCTCTTTGCGTACCTGTGCCACAAAATAGCTCTGATCTTTACTCTTATCTTTTGCCATGTAAAAAAACTCTCCATCACACCGCAAGTAGTGCCCCGTTGCTACCTTTTCGATCCCTAAAGAGCTTGCAAACTCTACCATCTTGCCAAACTTAATGGTACGGTTACACATTACACAAGGGTTGGGCGTAAGCCCTGCTTGGTAGGTCTCTACAAAATAGTCATAAACCTCTTTTTTAAACTCCTGCGAGAGATCTAAAAAGTGTACCGATATATTAAGGTATTGAGCAACTCTCTCGACCCGCTTAAAGTTCTCCTCATGATACCCCTCTTTTTCATGGAGCTTCATGTAGACTCCTACAACCTCATAACCTGCCTCTTGCAAGAGTACTGCTGTAACTGTAGAGTCAACACCCCCACTCATGCCCACCAATATTTTTTTTGCCATGATTTAATCTCTTCTTTTCATAAATTTATCCATCAGATATACGGTTGATGCCACCATTAGATCCTCTGGAATCTCCTGACCAATACTAAAATAACGTATCGGTTTAGGGTAACGCATTAAAAAGCGTATCATATCAGAAATATACTCGGTTTCATCCAGTTTTGTAATCATAAAACTCTTAATTTCTACCCCATCAAAACGATTCATCAGTTGTACCATATCGCTCTCCCGTGCCGTAGCCGAAAGCACTAAAGAGATCTCTACTTGATGCGTGCCCTTCTCTTTGATCTCATTAATTAACTCAATCAACTCCTCTTCGCTCTTATGATGCACACCCGAGGTATCAACAAGCAACAGATCATACTCCTCAAAAGAGCTTTTTTCATCTAAAAGAGGAATATCCATCGCCTCACTGTAGTGTATCAATTGATCTTCTGCACCCAGTTTATGAAAATCTCGATTCAGTAATGCCACTTTATGTGGAGGATTGAGCAGATAACAATAGCGTGCTGCGATCTTGGCAATGAGTGTACTTTTACCTACGCCTGTAGCACCAATAAAGATATGTGCTTTTTTAAAATCTGCTTCATTTTCATTGGATAATGAGACAATCATACTCTCAATGGTATCAAGTAGATATGCCTCTAGCATCTCGGCATCTTGGGCAATCTCGGTATCGACAAAAGGGGCTAATTCTTGTTCCAACCAGAGCCGATCTAACCCTTTTGAAACAAAGCGATCAACCACCTGCTTGATGGTGCTATGATGCTCTACAATATCACTCGCTAAGACTCCCTTCATCAGCAGGATCTCTTTTCGAAATGAGCGTATCTCTTCGAGGGTTATGGCTAATCTATCGACATCATCTCTGTTCATACTTCTCTCTTATGTAACGACTCTTCATCATTGAGAGGGGAATCAAGACCGAATCTCGTTCTCTCCAACCATGATGAGGCACTCTTAACTGAGGGGTTGAGCATACCTTGTCTTCATAAAAAATTATATCGATATCCAAGGTTCTTGGAGCATCCTGAAACGAACGCTTTCGCCCAAACCGCTTTTCTACGGAGAGAATATAGCGTAAAAGTGCTTTAGGTTCTAGAGAAGTTTTTATTAGCAGTAATGCGTTGTAAAAATCAGCCTGATCGAGATAACCAAATGGAGGGTTTTTTAAAATTGGAGAGCTCTCAAGAATATCTACAAAAGGATCCCGTTGAAGATAGATAAAAAGATGATTAAAACGCCGACGCACATCCCCCACGTTACCGCCAATCCCCAACACCACACGATGATAGGGTTTAAGGCTCTGTTTTCCTCTTTTATAGGGGTAATACCCCCCTTTAAATATCCGATACTCCGATGGTAAATTTCGCCACATCAAACTACTCGGTCATCATCGAATAGGGACGCTTTAACTGTTCAGATAGTTGATAAAGACTTACCGATCGCCCCTCTCGAATAAACTCTCGACCATCCAAGAAGACCATCATCGTAGGAACCGAAAAGACACCAAAATGTGCTGAAATCTCGGGATTATTATGTGCGTCCAAATAGATCTGTTTAATTTGAGGGAACTCGTTATCAAAAAGCTCCTGAAATTTGGGACGAAGTGCATGACAAACATTGCACTGCTCTCCTGAAAAATAGAGCAACACGCCCATCTCTTTTTGAATTATCTGTTGTATCTCTTCTAAAGACATTGCTTTTCCCTTTTACTTTTTTATTTTGTATTTTACCATAATATTTAAAGAATTTTTAACATAGAAACAAAGGACTCTTTAGATATTTATGCTAGAATTAAACAGAAAAAATTAAGGAATAAAGATGCAAAAACTATTTGGCTTTCTATTTATTCTCCTCTCTGCAGGAGTTACCGTCTGGTATCCTCTTGGTAAGATTTTAGGATAATCCAGCATGGGAAAAGCAAAACGATACAACCCATTTGACCCCAAGAAAAAAAGTCTCTTCACCCAACAAGGGGGATACTTTCTCTACCTCTTTTTAGCACCACTCTTTTTAGCCACCATACTTGCCCTTTTAGCCAAAGATATCTCTGCTTTTATACTCGATCTTATCGCCTTTGGTCTCTTTTTTGCAACAGCAAAGCTTAACAGTATTGGACTACAAAAAGAACAAGATTATCAAGCCAGTACCCTTACCAAAGCCCCTAAGACCCCGTTTAAACTCTTTGCAGGCATTATGCTCGGAGTCTCTACACTCTATACCGCATGGATGGCAGGAGGAGAGCCTCTTAGCACTGGAATTTTTTTAGCGATAATTTCAACCATTGGATACTTTCTCTATTATGGGTTTGATCCCAAAGATGATAAGTTAGAAAACATTGGAGACATCTCAGCAGAGTTTGTTATTCAAACCCTCTCTCTTGCACGGTCTAAACTTGCCAGCATCCAAGAGGATATGAGCATTATGCAAGACCAAGAGCTCAAAGATCAACTCCAAAAGGCTCTAAATAAAGCCTATGAGATTCTAGAGAACATCGAACAAGACCCCAAAGATCTTCGTATTGCACGAAAATTTATTATTGTCTATATTGATGGGATCAAAAAGATTACTCAATCCTACATAGAACTCAAAGAGAACGAGATCAACCCCGATACCAAACTGCGTCTTAGCCACCTACTTCATGATGTAGAGGAGCGATTTGACAAAGAGATTCTTCGTCTTAAACGCAATAATGAATTTGATCTTGATGTCCATATTGATGTACTTCAAGAACAGATAAAAAACTAATATAAGGATTACAAAACATGGAAAATAAAATCAAAGAGATTATAGAGACCACCATAGAAGAGCAACAAGAACAACTCCCCGCCATCCTCCCCCAAGAGCAGACAGAACTCCAAAAAGCATTGGCAGAGCTAGACATTAAAGATAGAACCTCCATTATCTATTTTGGAGCATCTGCCCAAGAGGAGCTCGATGAGATCTCCAACCGTATGATTGATGGTGTTAAAAACAAAGATACAGGACGTGTAGGAGCGGTTCTTAATGAGATGATCTCTGCCATTAAAGGGTTTGATATTGATGAGCTTAACCCCAATAGAGAGCTTCCATGGTACAAGAAACTCTTTGGAGGTACCAAACCACTGGCTAAGTTTATTCAGGGTTATGAAGAGGTTCGAGACCAGATCGACCAGATTGCCAACAACCTCGAAGAGCACCGAAGCCGACTGATGACCGATGTGGTAGCACTCGATAAACTCTATGAAGCCAACCTAAACTTCTTTAGAAAACTTGAAATCTATATCGAAGCAGGAGAGATCAAAAAGAGAGAGCTTGCCCAAGAGATTATCCCCCAATACGAAGAGCGTGCCAAAGATAATGATATGCTTGCCATTCAAGAGCTTAAAGAGATTCGAGCCTATGCCGATGACCTTGAACGACGGGTTCATGATCTACGCCTCTCTCGTCAAGTTGCCATGCAGTCACTTCCAAGTATTCGCCTGATTCAAGACAACGATAAATCACTAATTAACAAAATCTCCTCTACCCTTATTAATACGGTACCCCTTTGGAGAAATCAACTGGCACAAACCGTGACAATTTTCCGTAGTCATGAATCGGCAAAAGCCCTCAAAAATGCCAGTGACCTAACCAATGAGCTCTTAGAGAAGAATGCCGAAGGGTTACGTGAAGCCAATAAAGAGATCCGAACCCAGATGGAGCGAGGTGTTTTTGATATTGAGAGCATTAAAAAAGCCAATACCACACTGATTGAAACCCTTAATGACTCTTTACGTATCGCTGACGAGGGTAAAGCCAACCGTCTTAAAGCACTTGAAGAGTTAGAAAAAACTGAACGAGAACTCAAAGAGGCACTGCTTGCAACCAAAGCCAAGGTCAACTCAAACCCAGAAACGACCATTAATAATCTAACCAAAGGAGAATAGCAGATGGGACTTTTTGATTGGCTCTCTGGACAGTTTATTGATGTCATTGAGTGGACGGATGACTCACACGATACAATGGTTTATCGTTTTAACCGAGAAGATAATGAGATCAAGTACGGAGCCAAACTCACCGTACGGGAGTCTCAGGTGGCAATTTTTGTCAATGAGGGGGTTATTGCCGATATTTTAGGACCTGGAATCTATGAGCTAGAGACCAATAACCTTCCGATTATTACCACCTTACAGCACTGGGATCATGGATTTAACTCTCCATTTAAAGCCGAAGTTTACTTTCTTAATACCAAACGTTTTACCGATCTTAAGTGGGGAACCAAAAACCCTATTACGGTTCGAGATCCCGAATTTATGATGGTACGACTTCGTGCCTTTGGAACCTATGAGATTAGAATTAGTGACCCTCGACGCTTTATGACAGAAATTGTAGGAACCGATGGACACTTTACCATTGATGAGATTGACAATCAACTTACCAATCTTATTCTCTCTAAATTTGCTACGGTTCTAGGAGAGAGCAAAACCCCCATTTTGGATCTTGCTTCAAACTATGAGCAGTTTGGTAACTATATTACCCAAAAGATCTCTCCTGATTTTGAAGAGTATGGTTTAGAGCTCACCAAGATTCTTGTTGAGAATATCTCACTTCCTGCAGAGGTCGAAAAGGCACTTGATCGACGTACGAGTCGAGCTATTACAGGGGATCTTGATGAGAACCTCAAGTATCAAATGGGCGAAGCGATGGCAAATGCCAGCACTACACAAGGAGGAAGTAGCCTAGGCGACATGATGAGCATGGGTGCAGGTGTTGCACTGGGCAAAGAGATGTTTGATAACTTTAGCAACAACAAAATACCCCACTCAACACCCCCTAAACTTCCTAGCGAATCTATCACCTATCATGTGGCTATTGATAACCAGAGCCAAGGTCCTTTTGCAATGAAGAAGATAGAAGAGCTTATCCAAGAAGGTACCATTACCAAAGAGACCCTTCTTTGGAGAGAGGGACTAGAGCAGTGGCAACCAGCTAAAGCATTGCTCCCTGAGTACTTTAAATCTACACCACCACCCCTACCATCGTCGTGAAGTTTCAATCCATTAATTTCACCTGTAAAAGCTGTGGAGCACCCTTAAGGTATAGCCCTAAAAAGCATGCCTTGCTCTGCGAGTTCTGCGAGAGTACCGAACAGATTGAACCTGACCAGATTGCCATAGAGGAGTATGACCTACAAAAGGCAATGCAGCACTTAGGAGATGAACCTCCCAAAGAGATCACCAAAGAGGTTACCTGTAGCAAATGTGCCGCACGATTCAAGCTTACCCCCTACTCGGTTAGTGCGAACTGCCCCTATTGTAATACTCCAGCCATTACCGATTTTGTTAAAGAGATCACCCCTCAATCGATTCTCCCTTTTGAGGTGACCAAAGAAGAGGCACATCAAGCCTTTAAACGCTGGATTGGATCCCTCTGGTTTGCCCCATCCGCACTGCAAGAAATTGCCAAAGATGAGACCAAACTGATCGGCTACTACCTACCCCACTGGACATTTGATGCACAGACAAATACCCAATATTATGGTCAACGAGGTACCATTTACTATGTTACCGTCGAACGTGTTGTAATGGTCAATGGTCAACGACAACGAATAAGACAACAAGAGGCACGAATTGATTGGCAACCTGTCAACGGGGAGGTTATGAATGCGTTTGATGATATTACCATTGGTGCTTCTAAAACCATCTCTCACACCATTCTTGATAATCTTGCCCCATGGGATACTACCAAACTGATCCCTTTTGATAAACGCTATCTTGCAGGGTTTGAATCAGAAGAGTATACCATCGGATTGGATAATGGATTTGAGTATGCCAAACTTAAAATGGATCAGGTGATCCGTCAAAGTATCAAAAGAGACATTGGAGGAGATCGACAACGTATAGAACGGCTTCAGACTCGATACCATCATACCACCTATAAAAATACGCTTCTTCCTATCTGGAGAGCAGAGTTCCAGTGGCAAGGAAAACGCTACAACTATGCCATCAATGCTCAGACAGGAAAAATTACAGGAGAACGCCCCTACAGTATCGTAAAGATCTCTTTACTTATTGGCACCATTCTCCTTCTTTTAGGTGCTGGTGGATGGTTTATCCAAGAGCACCCTGAGTATGTAGAGATGATTGCTCATCAACTAAACAGCATATCACCAAGATACTAACCGTACTATTACTTTGTATCTTCAGGGATCTCTAAACTCACAGGAGAGCCCTCTACTTTTGTAGATACGGGGCTACTCTCGGTACTTGGAGTAGTACTGGTTTGCTCCTCCTGTACACTTGGTGCGGTTACCGTAGCATTAATATCAACCTTAGGCTCCTGTTGCGTGCTGGTCTCACTCTTGTTTTCTGAAGATTCTACCACTTCTGTTGTGCTGGTGGTTGTCTCCTCTGCTGAAGCAGACTTCTCTGGCATTGAGCTACTTTCGCTTTTGGCTTCATGGCTCTCTTTTAACTCATCATACGCCTCTTGAAGCTCATCAAACTCATCTTGAAGATCCTCTTTATCACTCTGAACCTCTGCAATTGCTTTATTGTTGGCTCCATAAGTATAAACCAATTCTCCTCCCTCTTTTCCTTGTTTTAAGATCCCTACGGTAAAGCCAATAAAGATCAAAATAAAAAAGAGTCGTGCCACAACTTTAGAAAATGCCATAAACAGAAGCTTTAAAAGTACCATTGCCAACGAAGCATAGACCAGATAAACACCAAGCAGTTTATGCTCTTTTAGATCGGCCTGTCCTTCGGCAGAGAGTAGAGAGTATGCCTCTTTTCCATCAACGCTACCTGTCAAATAGGCACCAACCATAAAAAGTGCCACCAGAAGAATCAAAAAGAGTGAAAAGACCGAAAGGGCTCGCTTTCTAAAGAAGAGATTAATAATCTCCAAAAGTAAAATCACCACGGGAATGGCAATAACAAAATGCACCACCGCAGGATGAAGCAAAACAGGAATATCAAAAGGTAAAGGGATATTGGGAATGGTTAGATTGGGTAGTGACATGGATGTCTCCTTTTTTAAAATTTAATACTTAATTATAACCAAAAAATATAACTTATCGCTTGAATCGCTTCTAGACACTCAAAGAGATTAGACTTTTTTGGTTAAAATTTTGTAAATGATAAACGCAAAAAGAAGCGTTATCAAAACCGAAAAATAGAGTGGTATCGACTTGGTAATCACAAAAACCACAATCAAAATCGAAAGCAGTGTCGGTACTTCATTGTAAGCTCGAAAGAACTGTCCATTACGCATACATTGATCCTTGGCAAGTCGCTTTCTAAAATACTCCAAACTCACTGAGTATCCCACCATCAAGACCAAAAGTATTAACTTCGCTATAAACCAAGATTGAGAGAGTAGTAGAGGATTCAACCAAATCAGTGTTGCCCCACTCAAGAGCGTTGCCCACATGGCAGGAAAACCTATTACTTTATAGATCTTCTCCTCTTGGATCTTGACCACATCGGTAAAATCCTTTTTATCTTGATGCTCCTGATGATACACAAAAAGCCTTGGCATATAAAAGAGCATTGCCATCCATGAAAGTACAGAAATGACATGGAATGCCAATATCTCACTGTAGTAGTTTGCCAACATCTTGTCTCCTTTTTTGAGTGGTATCATAGCTGTTTTCAATGCTAAAATCAACCACTTCATACGACCCTTGATATAATTGCCGTTTATAGACAATCAGATCATACACTCTACCAAGCTTAAGCGGTTGATCAATCCCATAAATAGGAATCTCAAACCCCTCTTGTGCAATAGTGACCTTCTCTTTACTACGCTTTATCACCTTAACCGATTCAAGATAGAGAGGCAAAGAGAGAGAAGCTGGATTGAGCAGTTGCTTAATCTTACCTTTTTTCAAAATGGTTTGCTCCTCTCTAAAAGGTACTTTGGTTGTAAGCGTTGCAACCACAGGAAGATGATCAGAGTATCCAATACCACGATGTCGCCCTTGTTGATAACTCCAGCGTAAAATATACCCTTTTTTATGAAAGAGATAGGGCTTTTTGAGTACATAAAATGAGTCTTTTAGATATTCTAGCCCTTTGCCATCTACTAGAGCAGATCCTACAATAATGGCATCCAATGCCTGCTTATTTCCATAAAAATTATGACTCCATCGACGATAGATCGGAAACTCAAACCAAAGATTATAATTTTGTTTTACAAAAACTCTACCTGCCTCGAGTGTATCTAGTAGAATTGGATCATTATAATTAAGATTAAAATCACCCATCAGCAGATAAGAAACCCCCGATGAGAGTTGATCCAAACGCCTTTTGAGTCTCTTTGCGGAACGTAATCGTTTAGCGTTAGGAGCCCGCTTGGAGTTCCAATGATTCACAAAGATTATCAAATCCTCCCCCTCTAACCTAAATTTTACTTCTAAAATATTCCGTATACCCCGAGCATGGGTTACCACGAGATCTTTAGCATATTCAATGGGTAGCCTAGAGAGCAGTGCCACCTGAATGGCACTCTGTGGAGTATGGGTAATGGCACGATAAGGATAACTGCACCCATATCGTTTAAGATGTTGCTGAAGTAACTTAAGTGCATTAAGATTCTCTATCTCCTGTAGACCAATAATGGTCGCATCGGTCTCACAAATCACCTCGGCAATATGGGTTAACTTCTTATTCAAGATAGTGGGTATCCAGTTATGTTTATAGGGTATGTACGCTGCATATTCACTCTTGTCATGGTGCATATCAAAGAGATTTTCAACATTATAAGAGGCAACTCTAAGAGATTGAGAAAAAAGTAAAAAAGGAAGAAGTAAAAAAAAGAGTAAATGAACCATAAAAAAGAGGATGAGCCAACGCTCACCCAGAATAGAGACTACTTAAACATCTTGCCAAGCATCTCCATAGCACCATCGGCACCACCTACTTTTTCTAACATCTCATTAATAATTGAGTTCTCACCAGAAGTTACTTTATCCACCAAATTAGGAATCACTTCCGATAATGCCCCTTTAGCACTCTCTTCGCTTAACCCCAAAGAGGAAGCAAATTCAGCCACTTTATCACTTCCTAAAAGATCGGTGATATCATCCATAGAGATGGGCATGTTCTCCCCGTTACCAAACCAAGAGCTTACAATCTCTCCAAGGTTACTATCTGAAAGTTTCGAAGCAAAAGAGCTTAAATCAATACCATTCTCTCCCCCCAAAAGATTGCTTAACGCATCGGTAATGGCATTACTATCGAGATCGGTAGTGGCATCATCACTATTGCCTTTAATTAACTCAGAACCCATATTTAAAATATCATTAAAATCCATAATTTATCATCCTTGTTTTAATTTCAAACACAGTATAACCTAAAATCGATTATACCAATATGATACCTTTTTCATTTAGTTTTACTTTTTTCTGTTCAATAAGTCCATTCAGTACTCTCTTAAAACTCTTTTTACTTAATCCAAAAAGTTTCATAATCTCTTCTGGATCACTTTTTGAAGTAAGTGCAACACCCTCTTTGTGGGCTTTTAATACCTCTAAAAACTTCTCTTCATGATGCTGAGTGCTCGCTTTTTTACCAATAGGCTGTAAAGAGAGATCCAGTTTTCCATCCTGACGAATCTTTTTGACAAACCCTATTCGCTTCTCGCCAACAGAGAGTTTCTCAAAAATCTCATTATCAAAAAGCATCCCCTCATAGAGATTATTTACTATCGCCTTATAACCTAATGGGGTTTTTGATAGAATCAACAGATCCACCTCTTGATTGGGTTTAAGATCTTTTGGCTCATAAGAGAGCCATTTTCCTATTTTATGCGTACCATAAAGTCGTCCTGTCTCAGGATCCAAACAGACGCGCAAAATATATTTTGATCCTATATGAAAATAGCACTTTTGTTGAGAGAGAGGTACAAAGAGATCTTTGGGTAGACCCCAGTTAACAAATGCCCCATAAGACTTGTAGTCAACCACGGTAAAGTAACCAAACTCACCCAACTTAGCATAAGGATGCTTGGTAGTCGCAACGGGTCGATCCTCGGAATCGGTATAGACAAACACCTCTATCTCGGAACCTATGGGCATCTCTGATTCGATCACATAAGCATTGGGTAAAAGTACCTCTTCAAAATTTTCAGCTCTTAAATAGAGTCCATACTCTGTATCTCGCTCAACACGAAGGGTGTTGAGCTCTCCAATGGCTATTGTTTGATTCAATGAATACTCTTTAGATGTTTAAGAAACTCTTCAGGGGGGATAAACCCTGTAAGTGATTTCTTGGGAAGAAACTTATGGTCTTTATCAAAGAAAATAATGTTGGGTGTCCCAAAGAGATCAAAATGTTTTAAGAGCTCTTTATCCTCTTCGGTATTATCAGTAACATCAATGGTAATAAAGGTAAAACGTTTTAACTCCTCTTTAACCGCAGGATTGGGAAAAGTCAATGCCTCCAATTCGCGACATGAAGCACAAGACTGCTTACCAAAATCTACCACCACAGGTTTATCACTCGCTTTTACCTCTTTGAGTAGTCGCTCCACAGAGTAACCTAGATGCTTGGGATCAGAGTGCTCATCAGTAGCCTTTTGGAGCGTATTGGTACCCTCTGTGGGTAGTGCACCACCAGCAACGGTTACAATCTGAGGATTGGTAAACTTCTCAAAGGGGTGCAACATCGAAGTTGAACCACTCAAGAGTGCAATAAAGAGTGAAACCCCATAGATTAATGATGCAAATCCTAAAAGCTGAAAGAGTTTTGCCGCACCCTTGGTCTCTGAACTGTTGTTAAAGACACCCATATAGATCGCTGTCCCCATAAAGAGCAATGACCAAAGAGCCATAATAAACCATGGTGCAAAGAACTTCACTTTTGCCAACATAAAGATCGCTAGTGCCAACATTATCACACCAAAGACCTCCGAGACACGGGTCATCCATCCACCAGGCTTTGGCATAAACTTGCCTGCACCTGCACCAACCAACAAGAGAGGAAGTCCCATTCCTATACTCATGACAAAGAGTGCCAATCCACCCAACAGAGCATCTCCTGTTTTAGAGATAAAGATCACCGCACCTGCAAGTGGTGGTGCCACACAAGGACCGATAATAAAGGCTGAAAGAAAGCCCATAATCGCGGTACCTAAGATACCTTTTCCTTGTGCAGAATCACTGGCATTGTGAATCTTTGATTGCCAAGAGGCAGGTAGTTGAATCTCATAATAGCCAAAAAGAGAAATTGCCAATGCCAAAAACATCAACGCAAATCCTGTTAAAACCCAAGGATTCTGCATAGCAGACTGAATATCTGCTCCTAAAAGCCCTGCAATCAGCCCTACAATGGTATAGGTAACTGCCATGGAGAGTACGTAGACCAAAGAGGTAAAGAACCCTTTTGCAGCACTAGGCTCTCCTGAACCTGCCTGAGAGACAATAATCGAAGAGAGAATAGGAATCATGGGAAAAATACAGGGAGTTAAGGCAAGAAGAAGACCGAAAATTAAAAATAGAAACAGAATGAAAAATGAACTTTCGCTCTTGAGAACATCCACAATGTTCGCCGAATTTGCCTCTCCTGTTAGGTTAATAATCTTATCAAAAAAACTGGGTTCAGGAATAGTGAAATCAAACTTTTTTACTTCAGGAGAGTAACAGATTCCACCATTCTCAGAACACCCTTGATACTCGATTGCCAACGTATACGGAGTTTTAGCAGGAAGTTGAAGTTGCTTCATAATATCCGCAACAGGTATAGAGATCGCAATCTCATTGGTATAAACCATATCGCCATTTACTTCATGTGCTTTGGGACGTTTTACAGAGAGCTCAAACTCTTGCGGTTTAATAATTTTATACTTTAGCTCTTTATCCGAAACATGAATACCTTTTGCCAAGATAATCTTTGTTTCGATTACATCCCCATCCTCAACAGCAGAGACTTTAAAAGCATCTTCTGGCTGAATCAAATCCTTTTGCTTTTTAAGTGCAGACTCAAATCCTGCCGTTAAAAATAGAGTCATAAGCAAAAATAGTTTTATCATTTTCATTCTGTTTAATCCCTTTTTCAAGTGAATAGATTATATTTAAGAGAATTTCCCTCTCTACATGTAGTACTATAGCGAATGATATGTAAATTTTTCGTTAATAAGCTCGGGAAATCGATTGTTATAAAGATAAAAGAATAAAAATATGTTGATTCCTATTCAATAATATAAAAAAATTGATATCTCAAACAAAAATAAAAAGGATTTATGTGTCAAATCACTTAAAAAATGAAACTTCAGCCTATCTAAAAGAATACGTTAATAGTCAAGTCGCATGGCACCCCTATAACGAAGAGAGTTTTAAACGTGCCAAGGAGGAGAAGCGTCCAATTTTTCTCTCTATTGGCTACAGTGGTTCGTACTGGTGTGATGTTATGAGAAAAGAGTCTTTTGAAGATCCCATCATTGCTAAACTGCTCAACGAACACTTTATCCCAATCAAAGTCGATAAAGATGAACGAACTGATCTAGATAAATACTACAAACAGGTCTATAAACTAATGAATGGTCAAAGTTGTGCTTCTCCCATTTCACTCTTTTTAACCGAAGATAGAGAACCCTTCTATGCTGCTGCCTATATCGGAACAACCCCTCGTGGAAATGTTCTAGACTTCTACTCTCTGCTCAATGTGGTCATAGAGAAGTACAAAAATGACAAAGCAACCATGGTTCAAAAAGCCCAAGAGGTACTCCACCACATGCCACCTCCAAAAGGGAAAATTCAAGCCACTCGACTCCATGTTGATATTATCAAAACCATCAAACAACATGCCCTTAATCTTTTTGATAAAGAGGAGGGAGGATTTGGAACAGAGCCCAAGTTTTTACAACTCTCTACCCTTGATCTACTGCTTGAAGCACATAAAATAACCCAAGATCCCGAACTGCTCTCTATGGTTACATTCTCTTTTGATAAAATGATTCAAGGAGAGATTCACGATAAAAAAAATGGAGGCTTTTTCCACTACGCAAACAAGCAATCATGGGCAATGCCACGCCCAGAGAAGATGCTCTACGATAATGCCTATATCGCATCACTGCTTCTAAAACTCTCTGAGATCACCCAAAACAAAACTTATCAAGAGACCGCACTTAAGACCATTGAATACACCCTTAAACACTTCACTTATGATGGACTCTTTGGAAGCAATGGATTTGAGCAAGAAGGTACTTGGCATTATGACCCCAAAATTGTTACCTCCTTTAATGCCATGATGATCTCGACACTGCTTGAGGCATCTAAAATCGATGCAGGCTATCTCAAAACTGCCTTGGACAAACTCGATCAACTCCTCCAACAACACTACTCTAACAACCGACTCTACCATACCCAAGGGGTACCTGCATTTTTAGAAGATTATGCCTACCTTGGACAAACCCTACTTCAAGCATATCATCTTACCCATCAAGCAGACTACCTCTTGCTTGCTGAGAGACTTGCCAATCAATCAATTAACTACTTCTATGAGCATGGTTTATGGCGTTTCTCTCAAGAGCTTCCCGAACTTTATGATGATATCCATGATCCACTTTACCCCTCTGCTCTTGCCACCGAGCTCTTAATGCTACAAGATCTCTCTCTAAAAATTGACAGTGACTATACCCCCATTGTCTTTAAAACATTAGAAGTACACTCCTATAACCTAATGCGACAACCGCTTAGTAGTCCTCAACTGACCAAAGCATTACTAAGACATCTCAAAAAAATGCTATAATCCAAGAAATTTAAAAAAAGGGGAAAAGAGAGATGAAGCCTTATGTGCTTATTGGCGTACTTTTCATTTTAAGTGCGTGCAATAATTCAAATCTTTCAAAAGAGAAAGAAGAACCTAAAAAGGAGACCCAGAGTGCACCCATCCAAGAGGTGCACTACAGTGCTAAACAGCTTGAGCTTAAAACGGCACTAGAAGAGTACCTCAAACAGCTTGAGTCACTTAATACCGAGGGAATTATTGAACTGACCTATCCCAAACTTTTTGTCCCAATTAATCGAGAACTCTTTATACACTATATCAACACGCTACTTAGCTCCGAAGAGATTCAGGTAGACTCTTTTAAGACCACCCTACTCTCACTAGGCAATGTTCGAACTTTTAATGGGGGAGAGTATGCACAAATTGAGTATCAACGTGAGATCAAACTTAGTTTTATCAATCCAGAGCTCTACAGTGATGAGTTAAGCGTTCGGGTTCTTCAAGATGTTTTGGCTCGGAAATATGGCAAAGAGAATATCTTTATTGATGCAGCAAATCGAACCATTACCATTAAAGAGACAGAGAAACTACTTGCAATAAAAGAGGGGGAAATGGGGTGGAAATTTATAGGGGATAATCCATCGTACAGAAAACTCTATCCGAGAATTATCCCTGCTGATATTCTCTCTGAAATCTAAAGTCTCTTAGTAGACTTTAGCATTTTTAAACTCAGCAATCTCACTCTCTACCATCTCATCAATCATACGAATAAACATATCATTAATAAGATTAGGAGAGAGATTAAGCTCAATCGCTTTGGCTCTTGCGTGGCTAATCACGTCTGCTATTCGCTCTGGCGATTTGACCTCTTCGACTGAGTTTTTAAAATGAGCAATCTGCTTAATGTAGGCATTTCTCAATGCTACAAGTTCGACAATTTGCTCATCTACTTTATCGATCTCAACCCTAGCTTCTTCTAGGGTTTGACACTTTTTAACCTGCATTATAATCTCCAAACTTTTTGGAACCTATTATAGCAAAGTTTTACTCTACCTCAGCATCAATGATATCATCATCTTCTGCTTTTTTTGCAGGTTTCTCTTTTTCTCCTTGCTCTTTGGCATAGATCGCCTCTGCAAGTTTATGAGATTTTTCAGTTAACACTTTTACTTTATCTTCGATCTGCTCTTTGGTCGCATTGTCATCTTTGAGCAGTGCTTCTACATCTGCCATGGCTTGTTCGATAGATGCCTTCTCTGTCGCATCGAAGTTATCACCTAAATCTTTAAGCGATTTTTTGGTTTGGTGAACCAATGCGTCAGCTTGGTTTCTTGCTTCAACCAATGCTTTTCGTTTCTCATCTTCAGCTTTATTCGCTTCGGCATCCCTTACCATTTTTTCGATCTCTTCATCGCTAAGTCCTGACGAACCAGTAATTTTAATCTCTTGAGATTTTCCAGTTCCCTTATCTTGGGCAGAAACAGTCAAGATACCGTTCGCATCAATATCAAAAGTTACCTCAATTTGTGGCACACCTCTAGGAGCAGCAGGGATGTCTCTTAGCTCAAACATACCGAGTGACTTGTTGTCTTTGGCAAACTCTCGCTCTCCTTGAAGAACGTGAATACTTACGGCTGGTTGGTTATCTTCGGCTGTTGAGAATACTTGAGACTTTTTCGCTGGAATGGTGGTTCCTTTCTCGATCACTTTTGTGGTTACACCACCCAATGTCTCAATACCAAGACTCAATGGTGTTACATCCAAGAGAAGTACATCTTTTACATCACCTTTGAGTACCCCACCTTGAATTGCAGCACCTAAGGCAACAACCTCATCAGGGTTTACTGATTTGTTCAACTCTTTACCAAAGAATTTTTTAACCTCTTCTTGTACCAATGGTACACGGGTTGATCCACCAACCATAACAACTTCGTTGATCTCAGAAGTTGAAACACCTGCATCATCCAATACACTCTTAATGGTTTTAATGGTACTTGCTACAAGATCTTCAATGAGTGATTCAAACTTCGCTCTTGTAATCTTTTGAATAAGGTGTTTTGGTCCACTAGCATCAGCAGTAATAAATGGTAAGTTGATCTCTGTTTCAGTTGATGAAGAGAGCTCTTTTTTCGCTGCTTCTGCTGCATCTTTTACCCTTTGAAGTGCCATAACATCTTGCTTGATGTCCACACCTGTCTCTTTTTGGAACTCGCTAGCAACATAATCAATGATTCTGTTATCAAAGTCATCCCCACCAAGGAATGCATCTCCACCAGTCGCCATAACTTCAACAACATTATCACCTGTCTCAAGTACAGTAACGTCAAATGTTCCCCCACCAAGATCGTAAACCACGATTTGCTCAGAGTCTTTTTTATCAAGACCATACGCTAAGGCAGCAGAGGTTGGCTCATTGATGATTCTTAAAACATTAAGTCCTGCAATGGTTCCTGCCTCTTTGGTTGCTTTTCTTTGTGCATCATTAAAGTACGCAGGTACTGTAATAACTGCATCGGTTACCTCTTCACCAAGATATGCCTCTGCATCCTCTTTAAGTTTCATCAGAATCTTAGCAGAGATCTCTTGAGGAGTATAAGTCTTTTCAGATACCTCAATTGCACACGCACCATTTCTATCAATAATATGATAAGGGAGTCTCTCTTTAGCAGCTTTTGCATGCTCCTCTTCACACATAAGACCCATAATTCTCTTAATAGAGTAGATGGTCTTCTCTGGGTTGGTTACCGCTTGTCGTTTTGCTGAGTCACCAACAAGTACCTCACCTTTATCTGTAAATGCTACAATTGAAGGGGTTGTGTTTTTTCCCTCTTTGTTGGCAATAATTTTTGCTTCACCATTCTCATATACGCTCATCGCTGAGTTGGTTGTTCCTAAGTCAATTCCTAATACTTTACTCATTATTATCTCTTCCTTTTGTTTTTTATTTTTGTAATTCTTTTTAAATTTTCGTTATTATAGAGAAATTCTCAAATTTTAAATGCTACTTTAGTAGCATCTTCTCTTTTTTATACTATTTTGCAGTACTCACCATCGCAGGTCGCAATACACGATCTTTGAGTTTATACCCTTTTTGAAGTACCTGAACAATCTGACCATTCTCATGCTCATCACTCTCTACCTGCATAATTGCTTGATGGACTTCAGGATCAAACTCTCCATCAGAGGGGATCTCTTTGATGTGGTTTTTCTCTAATACTTTCTTAAGTTGATTAAAGGTTAACTCTACTCCCTCTTTAATCTTCTCTAAGACCTCATTCTCTTGATCGCTCTTTGCCCCTTTAATGGTAGCCAAAGCACTCTCAAATGAGTCAATCACCGAGAGGAGATCTGAGGCAAAGCTCTCATTGGCATACGCCACTGCTGCTGCTTTGTCTTTTGCCAAAAGCTTTTTACTGTTTTCAAAACTGGCATGGGTACGAAGGAATTTATCCTCCCACTCCGCCACTTTTGCTTTTAACTCTTCGAGTTCAGAGGGCTCCTCTTTTGTAGTGCTCTCTGTTGCCTCTTCAGCCTCTGGAGTCTCTACCTCAGCATCGATAGAACTATTTTCATTCTCTTTCTCTTTGCTCATCTAGCCTTACTCCTTTTTTAATTTTTTGAATATTATTGATTTAAATTTCGCTTTAAAACAGGGGAATTATACAAGATTGAGTCGAGTTTGTCAAGGTTTATCTAAGTTTTTTTAGTGATTTAACTTTAGTGAGAATGACTAAAGTTTTATGAGTGGATAAAAAAAGGGGTCAAACGGAACCCATAAAATGCCCCATTTGACCCCAAAAAAGAGGAGACTAGTTTCTAATCCCAAGTTCTGCTTTAATGGTATTCCATCGTGCAATATCGGTCTTTTTCAAGTATCTCATCAATCGTCTTCTTTGACCAACAAGCTTAAGAAGTCCCAATCGTGATGCGTGATCTTTTTTATTTGCTTTTAAGTGCTCAGTTAAGTACTTAATACGCTCTGTAATCAATGCAACTTGCACCTCTGTTGAACCTGTGTCGTTCTCACCTCGTGAGTATTTCGCAATAATCTCTTGCTTTTTAGCCGAATCTAAAGCCATAATGACCTCCTGATAGGTAGTTTAATTTTTTACTCAGAGTCTCCTCGAATAAAATGAACCGTATTTTAGCACTATTTGTTTAAATGCAGATAAAACCCAAAATTAATATTAATTAGAGTAAAATACTCTTAATTAAAACTATTAAATATTATTTATCCAAGGAAATCTCTACCATGTTATTGACCCGTGCCAGTGAATATGCCCTGCTTGCTTTAGACCTTATCCGCTCATCCGAGAAGCCCAAAGGTGCTGAGCAACTTGCTATAGAGCTCAACTTCCCCAAAAGCTTCTTGGCTAAGATTTTACAATCTTTAGCCAAAGCAGGAATACTCACTTCCAAAAAAGGAGCACATGGTGGTTTTGTGATGGCAAAAAAGCCCTCAGAGATTACGGTTTCTGAGATTATTCTCGCCGCGGAAGGAAAAAGTCCCATGATCTTTGACTGTTCTGCCTATGCCGATACCTGCCCTAATGGTCTCATTGGAAGTTGTAATATCTCCCCCTTTTTAACTAACTTTCAACATAAAATAGATACATTTCTAAGCGAACTTACCCTAGAGGATATCTTAAAATAATGTATATATATCACCTTTCCCATATTGATCTTGATGGCTATGGCTGTCAGTTTCTTACCCAAAACTGCTTTAAAAGAATTCATGCTTATAATGCCAACTATGGTCCCGAAGTCAAAGCCCGACTCGAAGAGATTATTACTACCATTAAACGTGAAAAGTTTTTAAATCGTAACGATCAATCCATCCATCTCATTTTGATTACTGATCTAAACCTCACAACCAAAGAGGCGAATTGGATCGAACGAGAAGCAATGGAGGTGGGTGCAAAAATCCAACTACTTGACCATCATGGCTCAGGAGAGAAAACTGCTGAGCAGTTTGCATGGTACAAACTTGACACCACCAAATCTGCAACCAAAATCACCTATGAGTGGCTTCAGCAACACCACAACTTCGACCCCCAAGGGGAATATGCCAAGATCGTCCAAGCGATTAATGCCATTGATATCTGGCTTAGCGATGATGAACTCTTTGAATTTGGAAAGGTAGGTCTAGGGATGATCTCTGGTGCTCGAGAGGTCAATCGTATTCTCTTTCCTGATGAAGATCGAGCCCTTAAACTCGCACTTATCTCTGCGATGAAAGAGTATGTCCAGCGAGAGGATGCACATATTGCACTGGATAACGATCTGCATCAGATCAAAAAAGAGTTTTTCAAATCTCAAAAAGATGATACAAAAGACAATCTTGTTGCACATTATGTGAGCACACTACTAACCAATGACAAACAGCGTCTTACCATTAATTATAGAGGATACAAAGGGGTACTAGGATACAATCTAGGCAACACCTCGATTCTAGGCAATACCTTCTTAATGGAAAACCCCTCTTATGACTTCTATATGGATATTAACTTTAGAGGAAACTTCTCACTGCGTAGCAATAACAAACTTGATGTTGCCAAAATGGCAGAAGAGATTGGCAATGGAGGTGGACACCCCAATGCCTCTGGTGGAAAGATTAAAGAGTATAAAGACTCTTTTGTCTATAGTGATATCAAAGAGTTTGTACAATCTTATATTGAGGATAAAACTGCTTAAAGTGCCTAGATGGTCTCTACCTCAATCACCCCCTCCTCTTCTAAAGAGCTCTTGGGCGTGGCATTATTGACAGGAATCTGCAAATTGGCTTGAGGCTGATAAGGTGCCATGGTTCCAATGACCTTACCTCCCTCTTCGGTCTTGATGTTCTTAACCGATATCTCTCCTTCGACAAAGCCATTGGCTCCAATGTCCAAAAGCTCCGAAGAGAGAATCCGCCCCTCTACTTTACCATTAACAATAATACGCTGACTCTCCATCACTGTCACCTGTGCTCGACCTGTACGGGTAATGGTTACCGAGTTCTCTGCAAGTACCTCGCCTGTAACCTCACCATTGATCACAACCCGCTTGGCATGAATATTCTGCTTGACCTTACCTGTTTGCATGATATCCAACTCACTGCAACGAATGCTTCCATTGAGTTCACCATTAATAATGATCTTTTTAGCAATAATCGATCCCTCCACCATACCACGTTTTCCTATGGTAACATGATTTACGGTAATATCACCAACAAGATGTCCATTAACCTGAACACTATCTTTACCCGTGATATCTCCATGGATTTTAATCCCCTCAGAGATCACTGTCCCTTGAGGTGGTATCTGTTTTGGCACCTCTCTAAAAGATTGCTTGTTTGCCATATCCTCTTGGACTCTCTTTTTTTCTTTCTCTTTTACGCTACTTTTAAAAAACGCCATCGTCCATAATCCCCCTATTCTAAATCGCATTTTAATGATCCAAATAACCGATAAAGATCATTAAAATATAATAACACTATCCTACTTTAGAGTAGAGAAAAAAAGATCACATTTTTGGCTTTTGATTTAAAAAAATATAAAAAAAAATCACAATCGATATTTTTAAGTTTTTGTCTGTTCTATTCTATTTAAGTTTTACGCTTAACACGTACTTTTTTGGGTGCAAAGAGCTCCAGTGCTTTAGCAACCATAGGCTCATCTAAAATGTTGCGTTCATCTTTCTCTTTGGCAGCTTCAACCCCACCATGCTCAGGAGCAATGCATGAACTCTTCATGGGCATCTCCTCCTCAAGCGTCGAAGGAACCACGGATGGAAAATCACCATGAGCCTCCTCATACCCCTCCTCTAGAACCTCATCCATAATCATAGAAGGGGGCTCTTCTAACACTTGGGCAGGAAGAGTTTTTTGTTCCACAAGAGGCTCTTGAGCCTCTTTGGCAATATTCTTAATACGGGTCTCATACCCAAATATCTCTTGCACAAACATTCGAATCAACCCCCAATGATTACGCAAGATCTTTTTCTCTTCATTATTGGCTCGTGACTCCCATATCAATAGATTATCCTGAAATGAGTCATAGGTAATGGTTCGCTCAAAACAGGCTCCAAGATCATAATTTCGATCATAAATCTTTCGAATCAATTCCCCAAAGAGCTCAACCCCCTCATCAATAGGAGTCGGAGGTGGCGTAGGCTCAGTTGTTGTTTCTACCTGTGGTGGTTCTTCTAGCTTAGGAGTGATTCTCTCTTCTAGATCAGATGGTGGAGTATGATTTAAGGGCTTGTTTAAAGCTCTTTTCTCTCTTATTCTAGGGCTTACTCCCCTTAGCTCCTCTTCAAGATGTAAAATCATCTCATCGATCTCTTGAATCTCTAAAGACTCCATCATCTTAAAGAGCGAAAGTGCCAAAACAAACTCGCCATTGCTCCCCATACTCAAGAGCTCTTTTGCCTCGGCAAGTACTCTAAAGAAACGCTCAATTATCAAAGGCGTTACCTGAGTAGATCCACCTAAAAGCAACTCTTTAAGATGGAGTATCAACTCATCAATGACCATCTCTGCCTCAAAGGATTTTGCCTCTTCTAAAAATGCTAAAATTGCCTCTTTATCTTTGGCAATAATATTTCTAATAAGGGCTTCAAGTAAAGAGGGTTCAATAATTCCTAACATCTGGGTAACTGTTGGTAGATCAATAAAGTTTTTAGAGTAGACAATCGCCTGATCCAACAGAGTCAAGGCATCGCGAACACTGCCTGCTCCTGATCGAGCAATTATCTCAATCGCCTCAGGCTCATACCCTACCCCCTCTAGCGTTAAAATATGCTCTAGATGACGACGCAATACCCCCGTCGAGATATTTCGAAAACGAAAATGTTGCGTTCGACTCAAGATCGTTGCAGGCAGTTTCAATGGATCGGTTGTGGCCAAAATAAACTTTACAAAATCAGGAGGCTCTTCGAGGGTCTTAAGCAACGCATTAAATGCCTCTTTGGTAAGCATGTGCACCTCATCGATAATAAAGATCTTATAACGCCCCGTAGCAGGTTTATACTTGGTATGTTCAATCAACTCTCGAATATCGTCAATCTTTCGATTCGAGGCTGCATCCATCTCGACAATATCCATATGTCGCCCCTCTATTGCCATCTGACAACTGTTACAAAGCCCACAAGGATGGGCACTTACACCCACTTCACAAAGCAGTGCTTTCGCAAAAATTCGTGCGGTTGAGGTCTTACCACTTCCTCGAAGTCCAGAGAAGAGATAGGCATGAGAGAGACGATCACTCTCTAGTGCTAAACTTAGGGTTTGAGAGACAGACTCTTGACCAATTAGATCATCAAAAGATGCAGGACGATACTTGCGTGCTAGAGCTAAAGACACAGCGGACTCCAATAAATATTTATTACCATTGTAGTCAAATTTTACTTGTGATATAATTGGTTCAAAAATCAAAGGATCAATCGAATGAGATGGGAAGATCGAGAACAGAGTAGCCATGTCGAAGACAGAAGGTATAGCAACAGCTCCACAGGAGGTAGTAGTCGACGGGGTATGCCCTCGATGGGCACCATTATGTTTTTATGGCCCATTATTAAACCCCTGTTAAGAACCAAATTTGGATGGGGAATTATTGCCCTTGGTGCGGTGGCTTACTTTTCTGGATTTAACCCTCTTAGTGGTACGCTTAACCCCTCTACAGGATCCTCAACACAGATCAATCGTAAAGCCGATGATAAAGAAGCAGCTTTTATCGCTACCGTTTTACGAGATACTGAACTGGTCTGGCAAGATATCTTCAAAGCCCATGGTGCGAAATATCGCGAACCTACTTTGGTACTCTTTCGAGGTAGTACCCACAGTGCTTGCGGTAGTGCCTCTGCACAGATGGGTCCATTTTACTGTCCTGCCGATGAGAAGGTCTATATTGATCTCTCCTTCTTTGATGAGCTCAAAAACAGATTTCATGCCTCGGGAGACTTTGCCCAAGCTTATGTTCTTGCCCATGAGGTTGGACACCATATCCAAAAACTCGAAGGAACCCTTGACAAAGTCCAACGCATGAAACAACAAGCCCACAGCAGCAAAAGCCAAAATCGTCTCCAAGTTCAAGTCGAGCTCCAAGCAGACTGCTACGCAGGAGTCTGGGCACACCATGCTCAAAAACGTTTTAATATTTTAGAAGAGGGAGATATTCAAGAAGCACTCAATGCCGCTTCAGCCATTGGTGATGATACCCTACAGAAACAGACACAAGGATACGTAGTTCCCGATGCCTTTACTCATGGATCTTCGGCTCAACGTGTTGAGTACTTTACTCGAGGAATCAAAACTGGAGACATTGCCAGTTGTAACACAGGACTCTAAAACTTATTTTAGAGTCCACTACGGAAGAAGTGGGAACCTCTCCCGTAGATTAAATTTTAGATTTTGCGTATTTAATATACCGAATAAAATCACTGGGCTTAAAGTAGCCTTTTGCGGTTACCAACTCTTTCAGTTCTGGAGTCATAAAGTAGACAATAGGTATCCTTTTAGGATTGATTCCATAGGTTTTGGCATCGCTATCCCCTTTGTCAATCTTGACCAATACAAAATCCTTCAACTCTCTTTGTACCGCATCACTCTTAAAGGTAATCGACTCCAACTTTCTTGAATATTTTGAACGGGGCGATCCAACAAAGATCATCAACTGCTTCTTTGTCTTAGAGGCATAATCGATTGCAGAGGCAATATCATACATCCAGATATCTCCTTGATGCTCTTTCATGCTCTGCTCATCTGCCAAAGCCGTACTCCCTGAAACCATACCCAATTTGTTTTTGGTATCCTCTATCCATGGCAGAAACTTATGTGGAGGTAGATACCCCTCTGCACTGTTGACAATCTTAAACTTTGGAGAGACAAAAAAAATCGTAGGAGCGTAGTTGATCGCAGGAAGATAGTGTACCGCCTCAGGATCATGCTGATCCACTCGTGTAAAGAGAAAATCACTAATCTCCGCTTTGACCCTTGAATTTTGTAGGGTCTCCTCTTTCATCTTTTTACAATATCGACATGACTCTGTTGTTACCATGACCATTAATGGTTTTTGTTGTTTTTTTGCAGCTAAAAGTGCATCTTTGAGCTCTCCAGAGAACAAAAATGCAGCAGGTAGCCACAACAATCCTATCACTCTTTTCATTGTTTTTCCCTTTCCCAGATTATTACTAAAACTTAAAAATTTATAGCCTGATAGTGTAGTATTTTTCTCTTAAAAAAGAAATAATAATTTTAAGTTTGTTTTTTAACTTTATGTTAAACTAATCATATTTGTTGTATGATATTAAATTATAAACATAACGAGGAGATGAAGATGAAGTTTTCACCAAAAAACTTACTATTAGGAGCGATACTGGTTATAACCTTTACAGGGGAGAGTTTGGCAGATTCAAAGGAGGCTCTACCTAGCAGTAATCAGATTGAGCAGGTAGCATCAGAGACAAATCAGACCGATAGTGCTGATCTTCCCTTGACAAAACTTGAAGTTCAAAACTCAGATAAAAATTCAAAATTAGAAAAAGGTAAAGGGTGTGCGGATATTAAAAATCTTCCAGAGGTTAAAGGAGAGACCTTTGTAGATTATCCTGAAGCTAAAACTGTTCCTTGTGACAAAGTTGACTGTAGTGATCTAGAGCCTGCTAAACTCTATGAAAATAACTACAAAGATCTTCCTGAAGCAAAAACCGATCTTGCGTGCGAAGAGGAGGAGTAATCCTCATTAATAGGTCAAGTAAAAATGGTTTTACTTGACTTCCCATCCAATCGAAATCTTTCTTTTGTTATAATCCCCACTAAAAAATAGGTGTGCCCTGTGAACTTCGAAACCTACCCTTTTGAAAAATTAAACAATCTATTGGATTCTATCCAACCCAACCCCAACTACGCTCCACTGAGCCTCACCATCGGTGAGCCTCAGTTTTCAACACCTTCATTTATTCTTGATGCCCTTAAAGCACAAGCACCGCTACTCAATAAGTACCCTAAAACTTCGGGAGAATCTATCCTTCGTGAAGGGATGAGAAAATATCTCAAAAATCGATTTGATCTAGAGATTGATGATCGTGAAATTATTCCTACCTTTGGAACCCGTGAGGTACTTTTTAACTTTCCTCAGTTTTTACTTCATGATATCGATCAACCCACCATGGCATTTCCCAATCCCTTCTACCAGATCTACGAAGGGGCGGCTAAAACAAGCCGTGCAAAGGTACTCTATATGAACCTAACCCTAGAAAATGACTTCCAACCCCATCTAGATGAAACAGAGTTAGAAGAGTGTGATCTGGTTATTATCAATACCCCCAACAACCCTACCTCCTCGGTAATACACATTGAGGAGCTTAAAAAATGGGTTAAATTGGCACTAAAACATGACTTTATCCTACTTAATGATGAGTGCTATATTGATCTCTACCTTGATGCACCACTCCCCTCTTTGCTCAATGCTAGTATCGAAGTTGGTAACCCTGAATTTAAAAATATCTTGGTCATTAACTCCATCTCCAAACGCTCCTCTGCACCAGGATTGAGATCAGGATTCATAGCAGGAGATGCCACGATCCTCAAAGCCTATATGACCTATCGCACCTATGTAGGATGTGCTTCTCCTCTTCCGCTACAACATGCCGCAGCAGTGGCATGGAGCGATCAGACACATGTAGATAAATTTAGAGCAAAATATATTCAAAACTTCCAAATCGCCCAAAAGATACTAGACATCACTCCACCACTTGCGACCTTTTACATCTGGTTACAAGTTGATGATGAGATCGAATTTACCACGCGACTCTACCAAGAGTATAACCTCAAAGTAATCCCTGGATCCTTCTTAGGTCGTGAGGGTGCAGGACGTGGATTTGTACGTTTGGCACTGGTCTATGAAGCAGACAAAACAGAAGAAGCACTGCAACGCATTAAAGATGCACTAACCAAACAAATTTAAACCCAAAAGGAAAAACCATGAATGAACCCCAAATCGATATTGAAGCACTAAAAAAAGATGAGAACTTCCTCGCAGATATGAAAAAGTTTGAAGAGGAGATGTATCAAAACAAAAGTATTGAAAAAGGCTACATGCTCCTCGGCACCAAAATGGCCATTCAAGCTAGTGAAGATGAGATTAATGATATCTTTACCTTTATTGTCAACCAAGCATTTGATGTCTTAGCCGATAAACTCACTCAACACCAAGGATTTAACATCAACGATCCCGAAGATCTTGCCACTGCTAGAGCCATCTACGAACATGGCATCCAACGTTACAGCGAAAACGACATTAAAGGATCCAAAGAGATCTTTTTAGTACTACACCATACTCTAGAAGATGAAGATCTTAAGGATGCCATGATGATTC
>Ga0256828_1000020_pt1 | contig 109154 bp, 100 predicted proteins | sample CV88metaG_FD_185993 | JGI IMG/M metagenome (GOLD analysis project Ga0256828, IMG submission 185993) | Hydrothermal vent microbial communities from East Pacific Rise, Pacific Ocean - CV88 | ecosystem: Environmental > Aquatic > Marine > Hydrothermal vents | place: Pacific Ocean: East Pacific...
TTGACAAAGTTGCGTTGTGCTTCTCTTAAAACTGCTTCCCCTGTTGTTTTTGGGTACTTTTGTAAAAGGGGTGCACTACTACAAAGCTCCTCTTGAATAAACTGAGGTGTTTGAAACTGGGGTTCGCCGATAGTAAGGACTATGGGAGAATAGTGTTGACTTGGTGTGATGTCTTGTAAAAGTTGGTTGAGTTTTTCAAATGGGTATGGTTCAAAGTTCATGGAAAGTTTGCCGTTGTAATAAAATTTTTCTGATTATATCGAAAAATTGCTTATATCTTCTCTGTAGCTTTTACTTTAAAGGTGAAAATTAGTAACAAGTGATTACAATTCTTTTAAAAATATAAGGATAGATAGATGAAAATTATATTATCAACAGTTGTTGCACTTTTTTTATTGGGTTGTAGTGATAATGGTGAACATAAAACAGTTGAAAAGAAAACCGTACCAATGGAAAAAAAACAAGAAGTGAAAAAAGCTGAAGTGAAAAAAGCTGAAGTGAAAAAGAGTGAAATACATTCTTCGAAAAAAGTTGTTGAGGTTGCTCCTGTAAAAACTGAAGTTGTTGCTAAAAAAATAGCAGTTGTACAAAAAGCACAAAAAATTGATGCACAAAAACTTTTTAAAGTATGTTCTTCATGTCATGGAAGTCATGCGGAAAAATCGGCACTTAACAAATCTCAAGTAATCCGAGGATGGGAAGCTTCAAAAATTGTTCAAGCATTAAATGGTTACAAAAATGGAACATATGGTGGTGCTATGAAAGGCATTATGAAAGGTCAAGCTACAAAACTTAATGATAAACAAATAGAAGCTTTGGCTAAGTATATCTCAAAACTGTAAGTATGATTATGACCGTTATTGTCAATGGTGAAGAGAAAGAAGTTGTTGATGGTATGACACTTTTAGCATTACTAAAAGAGTTTGCCCTTGAAGGAAAGGTAATGGCAGCAGCTGTTAATATGGAGATTGTAAAACAAGATAGCTGGAATAGCTATATTTTACAAGATGGTGATAAACTAGAATTGCTTGATTTTGTTGGTGGTGGTTGATTTTACTTCGACAACACTTATGGCATACTCTCCATCATGTGTGATGGAGAGAGCCACCTCTTTAATGGAAAATTTTTCTATAATTTTTTGAGAAAGAGCAAGTTGCGGTGCACCTTTTACTGTTTTATAGATTTTTATATCATGAAAACTACAATCGGCTCCTATCCCAGTACCTAAGGCTTTAGAAAAAGCCTCTTTAGTAGCCCAAAATCCAGAAGCTGTTTTATAGTTTTTTACAAGTTTAATTTCTTCTACATGTAAGAATTTTTCTAGGGCTTTGTTTCCAAAACGCTCCATCATTTTTTGCATACGAGAAGTTTTAATAATATCGATACCTAGCATAGAAAGATTTTTTACTGAATCACAAATTCAGTAAAATAAATTCCTTTAATTTGACCATCAGTAATCATAGCATTGAGTGTATCCATAATTTGTTGTGTCACTTTTTGTTTCCCTTTTTTTGAAGAGATTTCTTCGAGTGTTTTTGATGATAAAATTCTAATAATTCTATCTCTAAGTACTGCTGCTTTTGCATCAAGTTCTAAGCTGAGTTCTTCACCACTGAGTTCTAAAGACATAGTAACTTTAAGGTAGCGTCGTCCTGAATCACTTTTAAGGTTTACTGTAAAAGTATCAAGAGGGTAAAGAATACCGATTTCACTTAATGGTCGAGAATCTTCTACCATAACAGAAGAGTTCCTTGTTCTTGTGGATGAAACTTGTTTTTCTTTAGCTTGTGGTGTAGTGTTTTGTACAGGTGTCGTTTCATCATCACTCATAAGTAAAAAGGCGACAACAGCACCTACAATAATGATAAGAATTAAAATGACAATGATAATAATCATCAAAAGATTACTTGATTTTTTCTCTTTGGGTGGAGATTCCTCTTCCGTTTTTGTTTCTTCTTCGGCCATTAATTCATCCTCATAGCATTTTTTTGTTTAGTTTTCTTTTGTTAAATCATTTAGGGGTAAAAACTCGTAGTTATCTGCATCATAGTATTCTATTTTACCAGTTTCCATATCATAGTACCATCCATGAATATGTAAGTCTTCATTTTCAAACCGTTGTTTAACATTTGGATAAGTGAGTATGTTTTCTATTTGTTTGATAACGGAAAGTTTTTCTGTAAGTCGTAAAAGTTTCTCAAGAGGTGCATTATTTCCTAGACTTAATATAGCAGATTTTTTAGCACTTTCTCCTAATTCTAGCCATTTTTTAGTATGAATTAAAGAGGGGTCTTCAACATTTTCATAAAGGTGTTGGCATGCACCACAATGGGAATGTCCACAGATGATAACCTCTTGAACTTGTAAAATACTTATCGCATATTCTATACCAGAAGCGGTTGCATGAAAATCTTCATCAGGTTTAAAAGGTGGTACAAAATTTCCAACATTACGAATGACAAACAAGTCACCTGGATTTGATTGGACAATGAGATCAGGGATTACTCTTGAATCAGAACATCCTATAAAAAGGGCTTTAGGCGTTTGACCACTTTTAACAAGTTCAAGAAGTGATTCTTTGTTCTTTTTAAAATAGGTGCGAAAAAGCTGGTTACCCTCTGCATATTCTTGTATATTCATTTTTTAATCCTTTTAGGGCTTAATTACATGCTTTTATATCTAAAGTATGGATAATATCTTCAAAGATTTCACCAGCTTCTCTATCTACATCATCATGATATTCTATAACAAGAACTTCTTTACCATTAGATACTTTTGTCATATGTACTTCAGGTTTCATTGTGTGTTGTGCTATGATTTTGTCTATACATGTATCAATTTTTTGTTTTTCTTCTTCTGTTTCATACGCTAATGCGAGTCTTGAGAATCTTTCTTCACTTCTAAATTCAGCATCTATCATTTTTTACCTTCAAAAATTAAATTGCGTCATTATACACCTAAAGTGTAAAGAAAAAGCTTTGAATTGCCTAATTTAATACCACTCTAAAAGTTTTGTTACTTCATCGACCACAAAAATTTTCATATCTGTTTTTTCAAGGGGTTTTTTTGCTACAAGTGCTTTGGTGATATTTTGCATTTTAGCTTCTTTAAGTCGAGTGTCAAGACCATAAACTTCACGAACATCACCAACAAGAGAAACTTCTCCTATAAAAATAGTCTCTTTAGAGATGGCTCTGTCTCGAAAACTACTGATGATGGCAGCGAGTATTGCTAAATCAGCTGCTGTTTCTGTGATTTTAATCCCTCCTGTGATGTTAATAAAAACATCATAGCCAGAGAGGGGAATCTCAAGTTTTCTCTCTAAAAGGGCTAAAAGCATATTAAGACGATTGTTATCAAACCCTGTTGCCTGTCTTTTAGCATTGGGTGTGTGTGATTCTGAAACAAGTGCTTGTACCTCTAAGATGATGGGGCGACTCCCCTCCATAATGACGGTAAGGGCTGAGCCACTTTGTTGGGAGTTTCTATTAAAAAAACGAGAGGCTATATCTGTAGCACTGACAAGCCCATCACTTCTCATCTCAAAAACACCTATTTCACTTGTTGCACCAAAACGGTTTTTAAACCCTCTAAGTATGCGTAGCTCTTGGGAAGAATCTCCTTCAAAATATAAAACTGTATCAACCATATGTTCAAGTACGCGTGGTCCTGCAATGGAACCCTCTTTTGTGATATGACCTATGATAAAAATAGCCAAATCTTTATCTTTAGCTATACGCATCAACTCAAAAGTGATTTGTCTTACCTGTGTAACACTTCCTGGAGCGGAAGTGATATTTTCAGAGTAGATAGTTTGGATGGAATCTACGATTAAAAAATCATAATGTCGATGTTCTAGCTCTACTAAAATTTGTTCAAGACGAATTTCACTAAGAAGGTAAAGTGTATCATGGTTTGAGCCTAAACGATTGGCTCTGAGTTTTATTTGTCCAGCAGATTCTTCTCCTGTAACATACAAAACATTTTTAGCAGTTGAGGCAATATTTGAGCCAACCTTTAAAAGTAGTGTAGATTTTCCAACCCCTGGACTTCCACCTATAAGGGTTAAACTACCAGGTACAATTCCCCCACCTAAAACAGTATCTAATTCTTTATCAAGTGATGTAAATCTATAAACTTCCTCTTCAACTATATCGTTAATACTTATAGCTTTAGCTTGTGTTGTTGTCGTTGTTTTTGTTTTTTTTACAACTTCTTGTTGGTGTTCATTAAGCTCTATGAAACTATCCCATGCACCACAGTTTGTACATTTTCCCATCCATTTTGGTGTAGTCATGCCACAATGTTGACATTCAAATAAGATTTTTTTCTTAGCCATCGTAAAATTTTCCTTGTTTTGAGAAGGCTAGTATATAGAAAATTCTATGTAAAGTTTATAAATATGACAAAATGAAATTTTTTTAAAGATAAAGTTGTTTTCTAAAATAGGATAAAATAATAGACTTCTAAATAAAAAGGGTAGGGTTGTGAAAAAAAAAGAGGCTATAGTTTTACTAAATATGGGAGGACCTAATAATCTTGAAGAGGTTGAACTCTTTTTAAAAAATATGTTTGCAGATAAAAATATTTTAACAATGAAAAGTAATCTGCTTCGTAAGTTTATAGGTTCTATGATAGTCTTTAACAGAACAGAACAAGCACAAGAGATTTATAGAGAGCTTGGGGGAAAATCTCCACTTGTGGGACATACAAAAAATCTTGTTAGAAAACTTCAATGGAGAGTAGGGGATGATGTGATTGTTGATTTCGCAATGCGTTATACACCTCCATTTGCTTCTGAAGTTATAAAAAAACTTAATCAAGAAGATATAAGTACAATTTATTTGATACCTATGTATCCTCAGTACTCTACAACGACAACAAAGTCATCTTTAGAAGACTTTGAAGAGGCTTATCATAAACAAGGTGGGCATGCACTTATTCGAGAAGTGAAACATTATTTTGAAAATGAAACATATAATAAAGTCATTATTAAAAGCATTAAAAAGACAATGGGAAGAGAAACTTATAAAGATTTTGACATTATCTTTTCGGCTCATGGACTACCTCAAAAGATTGTAGATGCAGGAGATGTCTATGAAAAACATATAAAACGCCATCTTGAGTTACTCAAAAAAATGATGCAAGATGCGGGGATGGCATTTCATAAAGTACATTTAGCTTACCAATCAAAAGTTGGTCCTATGCAGTGGTTAAAACCTTCTTTGGAAGAAAAACTTCAGACAGTTAGAAATAAAGGTGTTATTATTTTTCCTATAGCTTTTACCATAGATAATTCAGAAACTGTTTATGAGTTAGATAAAGAGTATAGAGAAATAGCTAAGAAATTTGGTTTTGAAAATTATAGAGTTTGTGCTTGTCCTAATGATAGTGAGTTGTTTGTAGAGGCTCTTTATGAAATATATACAAGGATGTAGTGATGCAAAAAATAGTTATTTTTGATATGGATGGTACACTTATCGATTCTAAAAAAGATATAACGATTTCTATCAATTATGTACGAAAAACAAATCATAATTTACCACCATTAGATGAAAAGTTTGTTGTAAAAGCTATCAATATGTACGAACGCAACCTTCCTCAACTTTTTTACACTACCGAATGTTATGAACCTGAAGATAAGCATCTCTTTGAACAACATTATAAAAAACAATGTGTACAACACTCTTATCTGTATGATGGCATTTTTGAGATGTTACATACACTTCATGATAATGGTGTAAGCATGGGTGTAGCGACAAATGCGCCTACACTTTTTGCAAAAACAATGTTACAACACTTACATGTAAGTAGTATGTTTAAGCTTATTGTTGGTGCAGATAAAGTGACTACATCAAAACCAGATCCAGAAATGCTTGAAAAAATTCTTCAAGTATGTGAGTATAAATCAGATGAAGATAAAGCATGGATGGTAGGGGATAATTCTAAAGATATAGAGAGTGGGAAAAATGCTGGCATTGATACGCTATTTGCTACATGGGGTTTTTCTCCATTAGGGGAGTATGAAAAGGTTGTCTCTACCCCCAAAGAGGTAGTAGAGATTATTTTAGCTTAGGATTAGTCTTTATCTTTAGTATAAAGAGTAATGGCACCAGAACTTTTGCCATTATAATTTGCATTAGGTGCTCCTAATATAAAGAGACCATCTCCAGCAGATATAGAGAAGTTGTCATATTTTGACACAAATGCTTCCATATCACTTGAAAGGGTTTCTTTAAGTATAACGCTTTTATTATCTTCTATGTGGTAGTGAAAGATAGATTCTTTACTATTGTTATAAGCTGCAATGAAAATTTCTTGTTGATCTATAGTTAGACCATTAAATCGAACTGTATCATTTGGTGTTTTGAGTAATGCTAGTTGCTCTATACTGTCATCTAGTGGATTTATGCTATAAACATAAAAACCATCAAAATAGTTATTGCCAACAATCATATAGTTTTGACTTAATGCCACAATAGAACCAAATTGCTTTTTAGTTTCTTTTGTTTTATCTGGATGTAATGTAGTGATGTAGTTGAAGGTGTTATTAGTGTTTGCTTTGTATAAGTAAGCTTCCCCATTATAGTTATCTGCGTATTTTGCACCAATGATGAGGTAAGGATAGTCAAAATATATAGCTGAACCAAAACTATCTTCAGGTGTGGCTGTTGGTGATTGTAAAGTTTGCAAAAAAGTGAGTGTTCCATTACTCTCATTATGGTAAACAAATGCTTTTCCATTTTCTGTATAATGATAAATAGAAGAACTTATTCCTGGTGCACCTATGATTGATATATTATGATCCATACCCATAGAACAGCCAAAATATGCTGATTGTTCTATTTGTGGTGCATGAATTTTTGATTTTTTTACTATAGTATTTGTTTTTGGATTATAAAGGTAAGTATATACAACTCCCTCTTTAGAAGTGTTTATATCTTCATTTGGTGCAGCTATAAGTATAGCATTGTCACTTTTTGCCATTGTATTTGCAAAACCGTTGTTTGTTTGGTTAGATTCATTTGTAAATTTGAGCATCTTTTTAAGATGGTTATTTTGATTCTGAAAAAGGTACGCATTAGTTCTATCACTAACCATAACATCATTTTGTGAAGCATATAAAGATCTCCCGAGTGAAAGATTTGTCCCATTAATGTCATTTTCTGTTTGGGTATTTCTTTGTATATACTGATGATTGACAATGCTAATGTGTAATGGCAATGTTTTGTGATTGCCTTTTGCATCATCTATAACCAGAGTTACTTCATATATATTATCTTGGTTGGTATCTAAAGGATTTTCATAGTTAAGTACTTGTTTTGGAATGATAGCATTGTTAAGAATATGAAAAAATGACTCATCTTCACCTTCTAGTGTATAGGTGAGAGGTTTATTAAGACTATTTGCTTCTATAGTATAAACGGGTGTTATCATCTCTTCATCGAGATATAATGAAGTGTTTTTATCACTTAAAATATAAATCTTATCTTCTGGATAATTATCAAGAAGTGTAAAAGATGGGATTTTTTTATGATCACCTACTAGAAGTAAAGATTGATCACCACCATTGAAAAGATGATAGATTGAAGTAGTTAGATTTATATCTAAAAATTTCGTTATTTCAGTAGAGTTATTTTTATCGTTTAATTTGAATATACTTACATTCTTATCAATCGTATAAAATGTATTTTCTGTAAACATTGCTCCATATTCTTTGAATGTTTTTAATGGGGTGAATTTGTTCTTTTTAAGCGTAAAAAGTGTACTTTCTTGAAACCTTTCAGCTCTCATATATGCAAAAAAATAATCTCCTTTTATATTAGCATAAATGCGACAAACATGATGACCTTCAAAGAAATAGGTATCTTGTTTTGAAAAGGTAGCATTATCATCTGTTTTAGTAAAAAGATTTAGTTTACAATTATCATTTACTATCAGGGTGTTTTTTCCTATAAATATGTGTCTTCCAAAATTGCCAACTCTTGTATCATTGTCATCACTTTGTAGTGTTTGCATATAAGTGAAGGAATCATTGTTTTCTCTTTTATAAATGAGAACTTTATCTTTTTTAATTTCGCTATCATTGTTTTCACTACAATAGTCTGCTTTTATATGTACGGCAAGTGTATCATCTTGTAAGGTAATGTTTCTACTATAGCCCTCTTCGTTATAGCCATCTTTCTCTATATTTATAGGAAGTGCTTGTAGTTTGCTAACGGTATTGTTATTTTCTAGTTTATAGGGGATAAGTTTATGTTGAACATCCCATTTATTGTTAATTCTATTGACTATATCATAATGTACGAGGAACATATTGTGATTAAAGGTAGCATAAAACATACTATAATCTACAATAAGGGAAAAAGATGTAAGATTAGTATCTTCATCGCTATTTACTCTTTCTACTTGGAAAATTGTTTTATTATAGTCATGGCTGTCTCGAAGTTGACGGATGAGAATATCATCGCTAAAATAATCTTTTTTTTCTCCAATATAAGGTATGTGAGCAGTTATTAGAGGATGGAAAATTTGTACTTTCTCGCTCTCTGTAGAGGTTCTATCTTGACCACAAGAGGTGAAAAACAATAAAGAGAGCGGTAAAGTCAATAGCATCATCTTGTACATTATTATATCCTTTTTATTTCATATGTATCAATTCTATAGCTTTTTTACTTAAAGCAATCATAAAACATACTATATTTTGTTATTTATTATAAAGGGGTTTTTTAGAAATTTCTAAATTATGATACAATATAACTAAAAAAGATATAGTGATGTTTGATATTGATTTACTAATAAGTTTTTTATTAATGAGTGTGTTATTTTTACGCCAGATTATTATACTAAAACAACCAAATAAGATTGACTATGCACCTCTTATGTTAGGTGTTGGTGCTATTAGTAGTGTTTTGCATTTTATTTTACATCCAGATAGTACACATCTTATCCTTATGCTTAGAGAGTCTCTCATCCCTATACTTGTTGCTTTAATCTTATATTTGATTATGAACATTTTACACCAAACACAAACTTCTGCTCAAGCAAAAATACAAGAAGAATTTAGCCAAGTTTTAGTTTATGAACTATCACAACTTAAGGCATTTATACTTGAACTTGAAGATCGTATGCAACATACACAAGAAGTTTCTTTAGGATCACAAGAAACTATGCACAAAAATTTTATAAACGATATAAAAATACTTAACAATGTACTCCAAAACCAAGAAAAATTTTTACACCGTTTTGATGATATGCAAGTATGGCACCAAGAAGTGAATGATGCTTTTAAGTATTTTAGTGAAGTACAACTTCCTGAACTTGATAATGTTGTCCATAAACATATAGATATACTTCGTATAGCAGAACAAGATCATTACAATAAACTTTCAGTACTTATGCAAAAAGCAGTTGAAAGTCGTTTTGATATTGCTGAAGATTTGCAAATACTTCAACTTAAAATGGAAAAAATGGGTAAGATGTCGGATTCTATAGCCGAAAATATTACAGAAAAAACATTTCATAAACTGACAAATGTCACAAAAGCTTTTGAATCTGAAATTATTCTTTTAAAATCTCATACAGAGGGGTTAAGAACATCTTTAAATGAGGGAGAGACTACTTTAAGCAATATTAAAATTCAAAGTGAAATGATTATGAAGCAGATGGTACTTTCCTCGAAAAAAATGGATGAGCTTGAATTACAAAATGAAAAAATACAGTTTCTTTTTCATGATGTAAATACAGTTGTAACACATATTCAAAAAGTTCGAGAAGATTATATACAAGCGCAAGAACAACTTTTACATATAGTTGAAGCACTTGAAAATACTAAAACGCAGGAGATTGTACAGATGACACAAACAGTAAGTGAACTGACTAAAACATTAAGTGATAAAGTGGATGCATCTTTAGAAAAGCTTCATGAACATTACCATATAACAAGTGAGGATATTTCACAAAGTGTTAAAATTCTTGCAAAAAAAGCACAACTACAAAAAGGGTATGGGGAGTCGTAAGCAATCGTGAAAAAAAGTACACTACATCAAGCTCTTTTAGCATGGTACCTACAAGAGGGCAGACACCATTTACCATGGAGAAATACACGGGATATATATAAAATCTATTTGAGTGAAGTTATGTTGCAACAAACACAAGTTGAGCGTGTAAAAGAGGAGTATTACCCCCGTTTTTTAGAAAAATTCCCAACTTTACAAGATTTGGCAGATGCAACGCTTGATGAAGTCTTTAGTGTATGGAGTGGATTAGGGTACTATCGTCGTGCTAAGAATTTACATGTAAGTGCTAAATCAGCAAGAGAAGGTTTACCAACGAGCTATGAAGAGTTACTAAAACTCTCAGGTATAGGTACCTATACAGCGAGTGCTATTTGTAGTTTTGGGTATGAACAATGTATAGCCGTGGTCGATACAAATATAGCACGGGTACTTAAGCGATTTTTTGCTTTAGAAAATCCAACACCAAAACAATTGCAACACTATGCAGAGAAGTTTTTAAATGAAAAAGATACGCGTCATCATAATTTAGCTTTAATGGATTTAGGTTCTCTAGTATGTAAAGCAAAAAATCCTACATGTATGCTTTGTCCACTTTTCAGTGAATGTCAAGGAAAAGACAATCCTCATTTTTATACACAAATAAAGAAAAAAGAATCTATAGCTATGGAGCTTTTTTTAGGAGTGTGTGTACAAGATGATAAACTTGCTTTAGTCATTTCTCGTGGTTCTATGTATAAAAATATGTTAGTACTTCCTGAAGTGGATCCCATAGAAGAGAATTTTTTAGGAAGTTTTAAACATGCTTATACAAAGTATAGACTTACTGTTAACCTTTATAGTATGGAGAGTATAGAAGAAGAAGTTGTTTGGATTGCTATGCAAAAACTAAATGATGCACCGATATCCTCTTTAACAAAAAAAGCAAAGAAAATTATAAAATATTAAAACTTCATAATATTTAATACATCTTTCATAGCATACTCGATATAATCATTAAAACCCATAAAAAACTCTCGAGGAGTAGCATATGAAAACTTTCACATATAATCTAACCCATGACACTTTACAAAACACTATACATCTTGATGAGTATAATGAAATAAAGGGTGCAAAATCTATTTTAATTCAACTTTTTTCAGGAGAAAATATAGAAAAAATTCAACATATACTTGATGAATTAAAAGTGATGTTTGAAGATGCTGTCATCATTGGTGCAACGACAGATGGTGAGATAGAAGACGATATCGTAAGTACTGAAAATTCAGTTGTTTCTATATCAATTTTTGAGCATACAAAGCTTAAAAGTTATTATACTGATGAAGAAGATGATTTTGAAGCTGGTGTACTTATGGCAAAACATTTGGTGAGTAAAAATGCGAAGCTTCTCATCTCTTTTGCTGATGGACTTTTAACAAATGGTGAAAAATATCTTGATGGTATTTACTCTATAAATAAAAATATAATGGTTGCTGGTGGTTTAGCTGGTGATAATGCAGAGTTTAAAGAGTGTTATGTTATTTGTGATGGTACTATATATAATAAAGGTGCAGTTGGGGTTATTTTAGATTCTACCGTTTTACAGGTAGAAAATTTTTATAACTTTGGATGGGAAAAAATAGGTTTAGAACATACCATTACATCCGCAAAAGAAAACTGTGTATTTACCATAGATGGTATAACTGTTGTTGATTTTTATAAAAAATATTTAGGTGAAGAGATAGCCGAAGAATTACCTGCTACTGCGGTTGAATTTCCTCTCATAAAAACAGAAAATGGGGTAGATATAGCAAGAGCAGCAACAGGAAAACATGCCGATGGTAGTTTAAGCTTTGCAGGTAACATTAAAGTTGGTGATAAAGTTTATCTTGGTGTTGGAAACTCTAATAAAATTTTACTTCATGATTTACAAGCAAATATGGAGAGTGTTGATGTAGAGAGCTTTTTTATCTATACATGTATGGCTAGACGAAGGTTTATGTTACACCTTACAGCAAAAGAGCTTACCCCGTTTTCCAATGTTGCTAAAACAAGTGGTTTTTTTACTTATGGTGAATTTTATACAGAACAAACGCCTAAGCTTCTTAATGAAACACTAACAGTCGTTGCTTTATCTGAAGATACAACGGGTAAGAGTGTTCATTCTATTGCCCATTTAGATAAAAAGAAATTTACTTCTGCTCAGTATAAAACCTATAAAGCTATGTCCCATCTTGTAACACAAATAGTAGGGGAATATAATATTGTCAATCAAAAACTAAAACATAAGGTTTATCTTGAAAAATTACACTCTATGGAATCTATAAGTAAGTACCAACTTCTTGTTGATTCTATGAGTGAGGGGATGCTTATTTGTGATGAAGATTATAAAATTATAGATATGAACTCTGCTGTGATTAAATTACTTGGATATTCCCGTGAGGAGTTACTTGGTACAAAAATCATAGATTATGCTTTAAAAAGTAGCATACATGAAAACAGCTACTTTAAAAAAGAACATAATGATATAAAGAAAAAAATGGAGATTACACTTTTACATAAAGACAATACAAAAATATACTCACTCATTAGTCAGCGTTCTATACCTTTAAAAGGAAAAAGTATTTATATGGCAATCATAGTAGATATAAGTGACTTGAAAGAGAAAGATAGACAATTGATGTTTCAGTCAAAACTTGCACAAATGGGTGAGATGATTAATATGATAGCCCATCAATGGAGACAACCTTTAAATGCTATAAATGCTGCTGCTATGAAGATTAATATGAAAAATACTTTAGGTGTTTTAGAGAGTGAAGAAGTAGATACTACGACGCAATTTATTCAAGATATGGCACAACAAATGTCTGAAACTATCAATGATTTTATGAATTTATCGAAAATAGATTCAACTACTGAGTATATTTCACTGAACAAACTCTTTGATGAAGTACTTAATTTAATTAAAGTACAGTTAGATGCTTTAAAAATAGAAGTACGCATTGTAAAAAAAGAGAATCTTTTTATTATGACAAAAAAGCAAGAATTATCTCATGTCCTTATCAATATACTTGTAAATGCACGAGATGTTTTAGGTGAATCTATGCAAAAGAAAAAACTGATAACGCTTGAGCCTTATATGCAAGGAGATGACTGTTACATTAATGTAGTAGATAATGGTGGTGGTATAGAAGATGTGATTATGGAAAGTATTTTTGATTTACATTTTACAACGAAGAAGCAAGGTAAAGGGACTGGCATAGGTCTTTATATGAGTAAAAAAATCGCTAATGAGTTTTTAAATGGTGATATTGTGGTAGAAAATTGTAATGATGGGGCAAAATTTAGTATTATATTAAGGGAATGTAGAGGAGAATCAAATGTATGATATAAAAGAGCTTATTCAATCATGTAAAGATATAAAAGTTTTGTATGTTGAAGATGATGTAACCGTAAGAGAACAGTTTCATGGTTTAATAAGCATCATATTTGAAAGTATAGAGATGGTTGTTGATGGTTTAGAAGCTATAAAAAAACTTGAAGTTAATGAGTATGATTTAGTCATTACCGATATTTCAATGCCAAATGTAGATGGTATAGAGTTAATAGAATGGATTAACAATCGTATAGAAAATCAAAAAATCATCATCACTTCTGCATATGATGCTAAAGAGTACCTTATGAAGTCCACTGTTTCTAATGTGGATGGTCATCTTTTTAAACCTGTTAATATGAATGCTTTAAAAGAGGTTTTATTTAAAGTTGCAAAAGATCTTAAATTATGAGTAGTGTATTACGATTAGATCATTATTTAGTACAAAACAAAGAGATAGAAAGTCGAACAAAAGCACAACATATGATTAAAGATTCTTTAGTGCATGTAGATGGTAAAATTATCACAAAACCCTCTTTTAAAGTTGATTTCTCTTCCTTTGTAACTATTACAGAACATAAAAGTTATGTTTCTCGTTCCGCACATAAACTTTTAGATTTTTTAGATACCCTTGCTTTAGATTTAGAAAATAAAACTGCTTTAGATATAGGTTCATCAACAGGAGGTTTTACCCAAGTGTTACTTGAATATGATGTTAAAAGTGTTGTATGTGTTGATGTAGGACATGATCAACTTCATCACTCTTTACGCAATGATCCACGAGTTGAAGTTCAAGAAGGATGTGATATAAGAAAGTATGAAACATCAAATCCTTTTGATATAGTAGTGAGTGATGTTGCTTTTATCTCTTTGCATTATATACTTGATGATGTTGATAGAGTAAGCGCAAAAGATATTATTTTACTTTTTAAACCTCAGTTTGAGGTTGGTCGTGAAGTAAAGCGTGATAAAAATGGTGTTGTTGTTGATAAAAAAGCTATAGAAAATGGTATGATTCGTTTTGAAGATGTATGTAAACTTAAGGGGTGGCAACTTGTTAAGAAAGCCCCTTCGACACTTATGGGAAAGGATGGAAATCTTGAATACTGCTACTACTTTACAAAATAATGTAACCTCTCTTGCTATAGGTGGCTTTGATGGAATGCATATAGGACATCAAGCACTCTTTTGTGCTTTAGATGAAAAGGCTGGGGTTATAGTTGTTATAGAAACAGGTTATGCTAATTTAACTCCTCATAGATATAGAGAAAATTATACACATTTTCCTATACTTTATTTACCACTTGAAGAAATTCGTCATTTAAGTGGTGAAGCGTTTATTGCTTTTTTAAAACAGAAGTTTCCAAACCTTCAAAAAATAGTGGTTGGGTATGATTTTCATTTTGGTAAAGATAGACGCTACTCTTTTAATGACATTAAAGAGCTTTTTGATGGAGAGGTTATCGTTGTTGATGAAGTAACGCATAACAATGATTCTGTACACTCTCATAAAATTCGTCATAAGCTTGGCATAGGAGATATTAAAGGTGGTAATGAATTTTTAGGGCATAACTACACTATAGTTGGTGAGAAAGAGCAAGGGCAGGGGCTGGGTTCTAAAGAATTGGTTGCTACTATAAATATTAATGCACGAGATTTTTTAATGCCAAAAGAAGGGGTCTATGTTACCTTAACACGTATAGATAATGAGGAACATTTTCATCCTTCTGTTTCATTCGTTGGGCATAGAGTATCAACTGATGGCTCTTATGCTGTGGAGAGCCACATCTTAGATGGTGTTGTTACATGTAAGCATAAAGCGGAAATAAGTTTTATAACTTTTTTAAGAGAAAATAAGAAGTTTGCAACATTAGAAACTCTAAAAGCACAAATAAAAAAAGATATAGCACAAGCTAATAAAGAGTTGAAAAGACTCGCATTATAAGGAAAAAATTGTATAGAGAATATTTACATAACAAAGAAAAAATTAATTTTAAATTTGAACAAAACAAAGAAGACTTTATTGTCGATGAAATAGGATTAGAGTGGAAAAAAAGAGGCAACTATACCATCTTACATGTAAAGAAAATAGAGATGACCACTTGGGATATGATAGCTGTTTTTTCTACATTTTTAAATGTACCAGCTGAGACTATAGGTTATGCTGGTTTAAAAGATAAACATGCAACAACAACGCAGTATATTTCAATAGCTTCTAAATTCGAAAAACAGCTTAAAAAGTTTAAACATTCTCAAATTAAGATTCTTTCTTCTGTTCGCCATACACATTCGATTCGTATGGGTGATTTACAAGGTAATAAATTTAGCATTAATCTTTTTGGTGTAAGTCCCATAGAAGCGGGACAGATTGAAAAACGAGCTTTACAAAGTGTAAAAAATGGTTTACCAAATTATTTTGGTTATCAAAGATTTGGACGAGATGAAAATTCTATAGAACAAGCCAAAGCAATGATAGAAGGTGATCTTCATATAGAAGATGCAAAACTTAAAAAATTTCTTATTTCTGTGTATCAAAGCGTGTACTTTAATGGATGGCTCAAAGAAAGAGTTGTTCTCTCAAGAGAGCAAAATGGTGGTAGGTTTTTACTTTTAGAGGGTGATATCTATCTCTCAAGTGAAGGAAAACTCTTTACTCCCAAAAAACCACCTCTTAAAGATTTTGAGGCACATAAAGTTGTACCTACTGGTCTTTTGGTTGGGCGTGATGTTTATAGAGCAAGAGCAAAAGCAAGAGAAATAGAAGCAAAATATGATGATGAATTTTTATATGATAAAGGGTTGAGAAGGGAAGCTTTAGTGTATCCACAGGATGTGGCATTTGATTATAAAAACAACTTTGACATCTTACATGTAAGCTTTACTTTACCAAAAGGTGCCTATGCAACAGTTTTCTTAGAAAATATAGCTAACAAAAACTTCACTGCTGAAATGGTGCGATCTTCTTTAAAAAGAAGAAAATAAAGTTCTTAAGAACTTTATTTATATGAAATCTTTTGGATCAGCATCTGTAAAATGATCCCATTTGAGTTTTGCACCACCTAAAATGTGAAAGTGTAAATGTTTTACCTCTTGACCACCATTCTCACCGATATTTGTTATAACTCTATAGCCTGATTTGTCAATCTTTGTTTCTTTGGCAACCTCTTTTATAAATTCAGTCATTCCAGCCATAGTTTCTCCTGTTACTTCATTAAAACTATCTACATGTAATTTTGGAATAGCCAAAATATGTACAGGTGCTTTAGGGTTAATGTCATGAAATGCTAAAAAATTATCATTTTGGGCGATAATGTTTGATGGAATCTCTTTATTTACTATTTTACAAAATAAACACATACTCTTATCCTTGTTTTTTTTGATTATAACATACTCAAGATTGAATGAAGCTATTTATAACAAATTTTTGAGTATAATCTCTTAAAAATTTTAATAATTATGGAGACTCTACAATTGAAAGAGTGGTATGATAAAATTAACGAAGCAAACAGTGTTGATGCTTTAGAAGAGATACGCGTTGCAATATTTGGTAAAAAAGGTGTTTTAGCAAAAGAGTTTGCTAAAATGAAAGATGTACCAAATGAGCAAAAAGGGCAGTTTGCAAAAGAACTTAATAAACATAAATCAGCACTTATGACTGAGTTCACTGCAAGAAAAATAGTATTGCAAACACAAGAGTTACAAGAAGCTATGAAAGCTGAAGCACTTGATGTTTCTATGTTTTCTGCTAAGTCTTCAGCGGGTGCATTACATCCTGTAATGGAAACGATGGATAGAATTGTAGAGTACTTTTCTTCTATGAATTTTGCTGTTAAAACAGGACAAATTGTTGAAGATGATTTTCATAACTTTGAAGCATTAAATCTTCCAAAATATCACCCAGCAAGAGATATGCAAGATACATTTTATTTTAAAGATGAGATGCTTCTTCGTACACATACTTCTCCAGTGCAGATACGGACAATGCTCTCTTCAAAACCACCTATTCGAATGATAGCACCTGGTGCAGTTTTTCGTCGTGATTACGATTTGACACATACACCTATGTTTCATCAGATAGAGGGACTTGTTGTTGACGAAGAGGGGAAAGTTTCGTTTGCAAATTTAAAATTTATACTAGAAGATTTTTTAAAGTATATGTTTGGTGATGTGGCTGTTCGTTTTAGACCATCATTTTTCCCTTTTACAGAACCATCTGCTGAAGTTGATATTTCATGTGTATTTTGTAAAGGTGAGGGGTGCCGAGTGTGTTCTCATACAGGATGGCTTGAGGTTTTAGGATGTGGTATCGTCGATGAAAATGTTTTTAAAGCAGTAGAGTATAAAAATGTTAGTGGGTATGCATTTGGACTTGGAGTAGAGCGTTTTGCTATGCTTATTCATCATATTGGAGACCTTCGTTCCTTATTTGAAGGTGATATTAAATTACTGGAGCAATTTCAATGATAATTACAAAATCGTGGTTAAATGAATGGATAGATTTACGCAATATATCAACAGATGAGATAGCAAAAACATTAAACTCTATAGGTTTAGAAGTTGATAGAGTTCATGAGTATAGAGTCCCTCAAAAAATAGTTTTTGGGAAAGTGTTAGCGTGTGAAAAACATCCTGATGCCGATAAGCTTAACATTTGTCAAGTAGATTTAGGAAGTGCAACACGCCAAATAGTCTGTGGTGCTTCTAATGTTCGAGCTGGGATTGATGTTGTTGTAGCGACCATTGGTGCTGTTATGCCAAATGGTATGGAAATAAAACCTGTTAAACTTCGTGGTGTTGATTCTGAGGGGATGATTTGTTCTTCTGGTGAGATTGGTTTACCTGCTTTAGGTAAGGGGATAATGGAGCTTGATGCAAGTATAGGCAAATGGTCTCTTGGTCAAGAAGTTTCAGAAAACCTTTACTTTAATGATGATTTGATTGAGATAGAACTTACTGCAAATAGAGGTGATTGTTTAAGTATTCGTGGTATTGCACGAGATTTAAGTGCTGCATTTGATAAACCACTTAAAGAATATATAAAAAGTGATAATGATGCTAAAAAAGGTATAGGTCGTATACTCTCTTTATCTCATGAAAAAGAGTTCGATGTCAATCTTCGTTATAAAGCACTTGATTTAAAAGATTTAACACTTCCTTTTCTTGTGAAGTTACGCTTGGGACAGATTGAAGAACAGTATAGTCATGATATTAATGCTATGCTTTCTTATGTGACACATGCAACAGGTGTTATTCTTCGTGCATATCGTCATTCATTTTTTACTGAAAATGCTAAAATGGCTAAGATTATTTTAACGGAAGATGAACAAGGGTTTACATGTATAAAACGCTTAGATGGTACTTGTGCATCTATAGTGGGTGTTATGCAAAATGAAGATGCAAAAGTGGTAGAAAATGAGGGTATTATTTTACTAGAAGCTTCTTATATCCCGCCAGATATTATTTCTAAAAAAATGGCTGAACATAAAATAGATTCTGAATCTGTTTTTTATAGAACTTCAAGAGGAAGTGAACCTGCATTAGAAGGTGGACTTTCTTACTGTATAGATTTAATAGAACTTTATTCAAATGCTTCAACTTTTAGTGGTAATGTAGAACTTTCTAATACTTTTAGAGAAAAAGTTGTTATTGTTACAAAACAAGAGATAGATGCTATCATTGGAGCAAAAATTGATAAAGTTACTGTCGCTAAAATTCTTAAAAATTTAGGATTTGATACATCTAAGTCTTCAACTGATAATTTTGTTATCTCTGTACCTCAGTTTCGACATGATATTATAAATAAACAAGATATAGTAGAAGAGATAGTTCGTATGGTTGGTATAGATAATATTCCAGCTAAGCCATCTGTTTTACAAGAAGATAATAGACTTGAAGATAATTATTTTGAGTATAAAAAGCGTTCAGTTTATAGACATAAGTCAGCGCAAAGTGGTTTCTTTGAATCTATTCACTTTGTTTTTGATGAAAAAAAAGTTTTAGAGTCTTATGGTTTTGCAACAACAAAAGAGGAATTAGAACTTCTTAATCCTATCGTGCAAACACTTGATACTTTACGCCCTACACTTTTAACAGGATTGCTTAAAGCAACATCACATAATGTAAAAAATGGTTATGCAAGTGTAAAACTTTTTGAAATTGGATCAGTCTTTTCACCAACACGGGAAGAATCACTAAGAATGGCCTTTGTTTTTAGTGGTGAACGAGAAAATGAATCATTACTTAATGGTGGTAAACCTAGTAAAATAGATTTTAGTTTTTTTGTACAAAAGATTGCTGATGTTATAGGTGATATAGAGCTAAAATCATGTACAAAATCTCATAAATTAGCACATGATTATCAAGTAGCACAAGTTATTCAAAATGGTGTTGTGCTTGGAGAATTATTTAAATTACATCCGACAGTACAAAAAGAGTATGATTTAGACAATACTTATATGTGTGAATTGGATTTTTCTCAATTAGATTTTAGTTTAAAAACAGCACAAAAGCGTTCAAAATATCAAGCATCTTTTAGAGATTTAAGTCTAATTGTTCCTAAAAGTATCACTTACGATACACTTAAAAGTGTTATAGAAGCCGATGCAACACCTGAGCTTATAAGATTTTATCCTGTAGATAAATATTCTGATGAAACTTTAGGTGAACAAGTAAGCCTTTCTATCCGTTTTGTTTTACAGTCTGATGAAAAAACTTTAGCAGAAGAGGATATTACACAAGCTATGGATAGTGTGCTTTTAGCGCTTAAGAAAAATTTAGGTATTGGATTACGATGAATAGTGTAGAGATTTTTCCAGCAAAGCATTTTTCTTTAAGTATGAAGGATATAGCTTCTGATAAGTCTATTTCCCATAGAAGTGTTATGTTCTCAATGCTTGCACAAGGGGAGAGTACGATAGAAAATTTTCTTCGAGCAGAAGATACAATGAATTCTTTAGCTATTGTAGAAAATCTTGGTGCAAAAGTGAAAGATGATGGAAAAATCATTACTATATCTAGTGAGGGAATACAAGAGCCATTTGAAATTTTAGATTGTGGTAATTCTGGAACTGGTATGCGTCTTTTTTGTGGACTTTTAAGTTCTGCAAATGGGCATTTTGTACTTACGGGTGATAAATATCTTCGTCGTCGCCCTATGAAAAGAGTGACTGAACCACTAAAAAGTATAGGTGCAAAAATAGATGGTCGTGATTATGGTGATTTAGCTCCTTTATCTATTCGTGGTGCATCGTTACAAGCATTTGATTATACGAGTAAGATTGCTTCTGCTCAAGTTAAATCTTGTATGATTTTAGCAGCACTTCGTGCTGATGGTGTATGTCACTATAGCGAACCTGAACTTTCACGTGATCATACTGAAAGAATGTTACAAGGAATGGGTGCGGAGTTAAGTGTAAATGGACTTACAACAACAATTACTCCTATGAAAAAACTTTTAGAGCCTTTATCTATTCGTATTCCAGCAGATCCATCTTCGGCATTTTTCTTTGCAGTAGCTACTGCTATTACCCCTAATGCACATATAATTCTTGAGGGCGTAACACTGAATCCTACACGCATAGAAGCTTTTAAAATACTTGAAGCTATGGGAACTGAAATTTCGTATGAACTTATAGAAGATAAATATGAGCCTATAGGAAATATACATGTAAAACAAGCACCACTTCATGGGGTTGTAGTAGAAGAAAATATTTCGTGGCTTATAGATGAACTTCCAGCACTTAGTATAGCTATGGCTTGTGCTAATGGAGAGAGTCTTGTTAAAAATGCAAAAGAACTTCGAGTAAAAGAGAGTGATAGAATAAGTACTGTTGTTACAGGACTTCGTGCTTCTTCTATAGAGGTTGAAGAGTTTGAAGATGGTTATAAAATCATTGGTGGTGTATTGCAAAAAGCAAAAATCGAAAGTGATGGAGATCATCGTATCGCTATGAGTTTTATTATAGCGGGTTTACAATCTGGTATGATTGTTTCTGATTTAGAGTGTATTAATACCTCTTTCCCAAACTTTTTTGAACTTTTAGAAAAGATTACAAAGGTGGAATTTAGTAAATGAAAATAGAACTTGCAGAAAAATATGGATTTTGTTTTGGTGTAAAACGAGCAATAAAAATAGCGGAAGAAAATCAAAATGCAGCAACTTATGGACCACTTATTCATAACTCTAAAGAGATAGCAAGATTAGATAATGACTTTCAAGTAGGCTTAGTAGAAGATTTTAAAACTTTTCAATCAGGTGACAAAGCAATAGTTAGAACACATGGTATTATGAAAGATGAGCTTGAAGCATTAAAAACATCTGGTGTAGATGTTGTTGATGCTACTTGTCCTTTTGTTACAAAACCACAAGAGATAGCACAAGAGATGAGTGAAAAAGGTTATAGCGTTGTTATATTTGGTGATGAAACACATCCTGAAATTAAAGGGGTAAAATCGTATGCTACTCATGGTGCTGTTGTTGTTAGTGACTCAAAAGATTTAGAAAATATTAAACTTCATGAGAAGATAGCACTTATAGCACAAACAACTAGAAAAGTAGAAGAGTACTTAGAAATTGCAAATTATCTTATACCTCGCTATAAAGAGGTACGCATTTTTAACACGATTTGTAATGCAACTTTTGAAAACCAAGATGCTGTTAGAAAACTTTCAAAAAAAGCTGATATTATGCTTATTATAGGAGGAAAAAACTCCTCTAACACAAAACAGCTTTTTTCTATTGCTAAAGAAAATTGTGAAATTTCTTACCATATAGAAGATGAAAAAGATTTAGATTTTTTATGGTTTAAAGGGAAAAAACTTTGTGGTATTTCTGCTGGTGCTTCTACTCCTGATTGGATTATACAAAATGTTGTAGATACTATACAAAAGAGTATAAACTAAGGTTTTATACTCTTCTTTTACAATTTTCTCACTTTATTCCCATTTCTTTTCTTATTTAATACCTATATAATCATACTTTAGTTATAATCTCACAATTTTTATGTAACAAGAGGATAGGCAATGGCGTTCGATAACGAATCATTTGAAGAAGAAGAAAATTTTGCAGAGATGTTTGCTGCGAGTGAAAAGCAACAAGAAACAAGTCGCATCGTAGAAGGTGAAGTGGTAGAGATACAAGCTGATGACAACAGAGCATTAGTTGGTGTAGGTGATAAACTTGAAGGTATTATTAACCTTGATGAAATTCGTGATGAAAATGGCGAATTAAAATTCAATGTAGGTGATAAAATTAAAGTTATGATTATGGGGTACTACAATGAGCGTCCTAAAATTTCATACAAAAAAGTTTTAGAGCAAGAAAAAACTATTGAGTTTATTGATGCACATAAAGAAGATTTTGAAGATGTAGTAATCGAAGGTATTATTACTAAGAAAAATCGTGGTGGTTATGTTGTAGAAGCTGATGCAGTTTCATTTTTTATGCCTCGTTCACTTGCTGCTTTCAAAGAAAGTGATGATGTAGTAGGTCGTAAAATTAAAGCACAAGTTGTAAAAGTTGATGCAAATGAGAATTCTATTATCGTTTCTCGTAGAAAACTTTTCAACGAAGAGCGTAAAAAGAAAAAAGAGATTATTGATCAACTTATGGCTGAAGATGTTATAGTTGAAGGTGTTGTTAAAAAAATCACTAGCTATGGTATGTTTGTAGATGTTGGTGGTGTTGATGGTCTTGTTCATTACAATGAAATCAGCTACAAAGGTCCAGTAAATCCATCTAAACTTTATAATGAAGGTGATGTGGTAACTGTTAAAGCTATTAACTATGATAAAGATAAAAGACATCTCTCCCTTTCTATCAAAGCAGTTCATCCTGATCCATGGGCAGAAGTTGAACAAGAACTTGATGAAGGTGATACTATCACTGTAACTGTTTCAAATATTGAAAACTATGGTGTATTTGTTGATTTAGGTAATGATATAGAAGGTTTCTTACATATTTCAGAAATCACTTGGAGTAAAAATGTAAAAAATCCAAATGACTACTTAGAACTTGGTCAAGAGATTGATGTTGAAGTTATTGAAATTAACCCTAAAACACATAAACTTCGTGTATCACTTAAAAGACTGCTTCCAAAACCATTTGATGAATTCTTGAAAAAATATAATGAAGGTGACATTGTAACTGGTGTTGTAACTTCATTAACTGACTTTGGTGCCTTTGTTCGTATTGATGGTGTAGAAGGTCTTTTACATAATCAAGATATTTCATGGGATAAAAATACTAAAGCAAGAGATGTATTAAAATCTGGTGATGAAGTTGAAGTGAAAATTGCTAAAATTAATGAGCAAGATCAAAAAATTTCATTAAATAGAAAAACTCTTTTAGAGTCTCCTATAGATAAATTTGCAAAAACACATAAAGTAAATGATGTTGTTAGTGGTACTATTCGTGATATTAAAGATTTCGGTGTATTTGTATCATTAGAAGATGGTGTTGATGCACTTATTCGTGATGAAGATTTAACACCACTTGTTAAAGAAGAGTTAGAAGCTGGTCAAGAGATTGAAGCGGCAATTGCAAATATTGATACGCGTCGTGACCGTATTCGTCTTTCTGTAAAAAAACTAGATTACATTAAAAATCAAGCAATGCTTGAAGAAATTAATGATAACGAATCACACTCTCTAGGTGATTTAATCAAAGATAAAATTAGAAAATAATATTTTATCTTTATGAAAAAGGTTTTAAAATGGTTCGCTCCACTTCTTTTTGTTGGAGTAACCATTTTTTTAATCTTTTTTCTTATATCGATAAATAATGATGATATCTCTTTTCCTAGTATACCTTTAGAAAAAGAATCTATCGATATCAATCACACAATTAAAAAAAATTGGTTAAATCATTTTTCAAAAGCACAACGGCAAGGTTATTTTTATCCTGTTAATGAAATTTATATTAAAGTAGATGTAAAAGAAAAAATAACTAAAGCTATTACCTATAAACTATCTGCAAAACTCAAAGATCCTTATCAGTTATTTTGTTTAAAAGAGGAACTTAGGAGATATAAGCTTAAATATTTTTTAAAAAAAGATAAGATAGGTATAGATTTATTTATTTATTCACATAATGTTGATAAATTAAGGAACTTAGTAGAAGTACTAAAGAAGTATAAAATCTTGGCTCAAATTAAGCCATATAATGAGGAAAAGTAAAATGCAAAAATATACAGTAGTAGTTTGTGATCATATTCATGAAGCTGGACTTAAAATGTTAGAGGAAGATAAAGACATTAATTTTGTTATGGCTGCTGATGTTGATAAGAAAGAATTGGTAGAAAAAATCATACCAACTGCCGATGTAGCAATAACAAGAAGTTCTACAGATGTAGATGATTTTTTCATAGAACATGCAACAAATCTCAAAGCGATTGTTCGAGCTGGTGTTGGTGTTGATAATGTTAATATTTCTGGATGTTCTCAAAAAGGTATTATTGTTATGAATGTACCTACTGCTAATACTATTGCTGCGGTTGAACTTACTATGACACATATGCTTAGTTGTATGAGAATGTTTCCATACTCCCATGATCATCTTAAAAACCAAAGAATTTGGAAAAGAGAAAAATGGTATGGTTATGAGCTTAAAGGAAAAAAACTTGGTGTTATTGGATTTGGTAACATTGGTAGTCGTGTAGCAAAAAGAGCTCAAGCTTTTGAGATGGAGATTGTTGCTTATGATCCATATATAAATCCATCAAAAGTGACAGATTTAGATATGACCTATACAAAAAACTTTGATGATATTTTAGCATGTGATGTTATTACAATTCATACTCCTAAAAACAAAGAAACTATAGGTATTATCGGAGAAGAAGAGATTGCTAAAATGAATGATGGTGTTGTTTTAGTAAACTGTGCTAGAGGTGATTTATATAATGAAGATGCTCTTTATGATGGTTTAAAATCTGGTAAAATTCGTTTTGCTGGAATTGATGTATTTGGAAAAGAACCAGCTATAGATAATAAACTTCTTGATTTAGATAACATTGTAGTTTCTCCTCACTTGGGAGCAAACACTTATGAATCTCAGTTTAACATTGGTACACAAGCAGCTGAAAATGCAATAGCAGCTGCAAAAGGTGTAGCATATCCACATGCTATGAACTTACCAATAGATGAAAGTAAAATTTCTCCGTTTGTTAAACCATTTTTAGAAATGGGACAAAAAATAGGTTTCTTAGCATCACAAATAAATAAATCACAAGTTGTTGCAATAAAAGTAAGTGGACAAGGTAATATAGCCGAATATGTAGATTCATTAGCTACTTTTGTAACTGTTGGAGCATTAAGTCATTCTAGTGATACGATTAACTATGTAAATGCTGATTTTGTAGCGAAAGAGAAAGGTATAGATGTTACATTTGAATCTATGGGTGATTCTTCTGTTTATAAAAATCTCATTACAATTAAATTAACAACGAATGAAGGCTCGACAACTATTTCTGCTACTATTTTTGATGATGGTGTACAAAGAATTGTTGCTATTGATGGTTTTGATAATGAAGTAGCGCTCAAAGGAGATATGATTCTTTTCAAAAATTCAGATATTCCAGGTGTTATAGGTAGCGTTGGAACTATTTTGGCACAAAATAATGTTAATATAGCAGATTTTTCTCTTGCTAGAAATGATTCAAAAGAAGCTTTAGCTGTCATTTTAGTTGATAATGCTGTAGGTGATAAAGCTCTTAGTGAACTAGCTACACTAGAAGCATGTTTAAGCGTTCATTACGCTAGAATTTAATATTTTTCTTTCTTTTTTCCTCTCTTTTAAGAGGGGAATATTTTTTCTTTTCTAAACTTTTCATAGATAACTTTCTTATAGCATACATAACTTTCTTATAAAATTTCTACATAATTTTATACTCAATAATCTTAAATAAAATGGAAGTGTGGATAAAAGTACAGAGACTAGGAAGAGGGTGGTACAAAAGCTATTAGATAGCTTTTGTATTGTCCATTAGGACAGGAATAAATATAAGTGAAACAATAACTGCTGCAACAGTACCTGAGATAAGTGCAACACCAAGTCCACCAAAGATAGGATCACCTGCAAGAAGTGCTGAACCTAAGATAATAGCAATAGCTGTTAGCATAATAGGTTTTGCTCTAGTTGCACTTGCTATAGCGATAGCATGGCGTTTTTCTATACCTTTATCATCCATAAGTGATTTTGCAAAATCTATAAGAAGTAAAGAGTTTCTTGAGCTAATTCCCATAAGTGCAATAAAACCTATAAGTGAAGTTGCTGTTAAAAAGAAAGTATCAACAGTAACAAGGTTTGCTACCCAGTGACCAATAATAACCCCAATTATAGATAAAAAACTACCTGCAAGTACTATACCGCTAATAGCAAATGATTTATAGTAAATAACAAGAAGTAGATAGATTAAAATAAGTGCAGCAATAAAAGCAGCTCCTAAATCTCTAAAAGTATCAAGTGTTACTTTCATCTCTCCATCCCATCTTAGTAAAAATTCTCTACCTGTTTTTTTGTCTGTAAGTGTTAGGTCAAACATATAAGTTGATATACCTTTTGCTTTCTTAACTTCATACCCATGTGTCGAAAAATAGTTTATCATTGTATCTCTAGCTTCCAATAGTGGATACACTTGTGACTCCATATCAGTTTCAGCAACAACATTAACCATTGTTTTTAAATCTTTATGGTAAATAGTTGGTGTTGATTTAATCTTAATAATATTAACAATCTCAGTAAGTGGTACCATCATACCTTTTTTATTCATAAGGTATAAAGCACTTAATTTTGCAGTTAAATCTTTAAGTGATGCGTTTTCTAATGTTTTTGATTTTTTACTAAGTGCTACAAAAATACCAACTTGATCATTAAGTTCTATAGTGTTTTTGACAGCAACTTGCATACCTTTAAATGCTAAGTATAAAATATTATTTACTTGTTCAACACTTAGTCCACTTTTAGCAATTTTATCTTTAAGTGGTACAAGTTGATATTTATCATAAGGTGTCTCACTCATAATATCAACATCTACGAGTTTTGGAGTTTGTTTTAAGATTTTTGCTACATCCTCAGCAACACGCACAACTTCTTGATTATGTGCTCCATATACTTCAACAGCAATAGAAGCAAGAGTAGGAGGACCAGATGGCATCTCTATCATAGATATAGTTGTACCTTTAACAAGATTAGCACATTTTGCATTAAGCTCTGGACGCATTCTATGTACCATACTAAAAGATTTTTCTTCTCGTTCATGTTTATCTGTAAGATTAACAACAATTTCAGAAAATCTTGCTCCTTGTTTTAATGCACTGCCTTTAACAAGTCCTGCGTAATCAAGTGGTGCACCTTGTGCTAAGAATGCCTCTACATCTGTAACTTCTTTTTCTTGTGTAAGAAAATCAACAACACATCGTGAAACTTTTTTTGTTTGTTCTATTGAACTTCCTGCTGGTGTTGTTACATAAACATTAAAAGTATTTGCACTTTTTCCAGGAAGCATTCTTGCAACGACTGTTTTTGTTGGAAGCATCATTATGCTTCCAGCAAGTGCTACGATTGTCAATACAATGACAAGTACTTTTTTCAAAGGGTTATTTAAAATATTGTAAACAAAAGTTTCAAATCTTTTACCCTTATGTTGATGGTGTGGCATATTAATTCTCCTCTTTATTTATACTCTTGTGCTGATGTGCACCATCTTCTTCACGACGAAGTAGTTTTCTACTTAGGTAAGGTGTAAAGATATATGCTACTACAAGTGAAGCAAGCAGTGCTACAGGAACATTAAGTGGAATAGGTTTCATAAATGCACCCATCATTCCCCCAACAAACATCATAGGTACCATTGTTAAAATGATAGCTAAAGTAGCAATATTTGTAGGACGACCAATTTCATCTGTCGCTTTAATGAGTAGTGTATCCATATCTTTATGTTCACTATCATGATCATGAAGATGTCTATGTATATTTTCAATAACAATAATAGCAGCATCAACAAGAAGGCCAAGTGAAAGTAAAAATGCAAAAAGTGTTATACGGTTAATTGTTTGTCCTGAAAGGTAGGCTACAAAAAGTGTTATAGCAAGAATTGCTGGAACAGTAAATGTAACAATAATAGATTCTTTCCATCCAAGGAAAAACACAAGCATAACTGCTATAATACCAATAGTAATGACAAGGTGATGCACAAGTTCATTAACTGCATCATCTGCACGAACTCCATAATCTCTTGTTATTTTATAGTTTATACCGAGCTTATGAAGTTTTTCTTTATATTTTTCAAGCATAGCTTTTACATCATCTGCAACGAAAACTGCATTAGATCCTGCAAGCTTAGAAACACTTAGTGTGATTTGTTTTGTTTGTAGTACACCAGAATCTTGTTTCATTGTGATATATGCCATTTGTTTGTTTTGCTTATCTATACCATCTGTAACAGTTGCTACATCGCGTAAATAGATAGGGCTACCCATATATTGAGCTATAATGATATTTTCAACATCTTTAACATCTTCTATAGCATTTTTAACACCAAAAACAACAAGTTTCCCATCTTGTGTTGGAGCATCAACATTAGGAGCGATTTTTGCAATAGCTTGGATACCTTGCATGATTTGTCCAAGTGATATATGGTACCCTTTAAGTTTAGCCAGATCAACATTTACATTGTACTGCTCTTTATGGGCACCTTTCATTGTTGTTTTTGAAACATTTTCTATTTGACTAATCTCTTTTTTCAGATTTTGAATAGTTTCTAAATACTTACTATAAGGCAAGTCTGATTGCTGGTCTTTCCAAAAAGCTACAGTGATAATGGGGATGTCAATATCTATATCAAAAGGTTTAACAAGAGGTTGCATAATGCTTTTTGGCATTTTGTCCATATTTTGCATAACTTTATCATAAAGTTTTAAGTTAGAAATCTCACGATTTTGACCAATATAGTACATAACATTAACGATAGCTACATTATTCATACTCATAGAGTAGATATGTTCAACACCTTTAATCTCTCGAAGTTTTTGCTCTAAGGGTTCCACAATGACTTTTTCAACTTGTGTTGGTGTCATACCTGGAGCAACTACGATAACACTCCCACCACTGATGGCAATTTGAGGATCTTCCTCACGAGGCATCACTTCTAAAGAGATATAACCTAGTACAAGTAAAAATACTGCAAGTAAGGCAGTTAAGGGGCTATATAAGAACCCCTTTGCTAACTTACCAGCATAATCAGAAACACTAATATGTGATAAATCTTTTTCTTTCATTTTAGTTAGCCTTTATATCTACAGTTGCATACATACCTGGAAAGATTTTTTTGTTATTGTTTTTAAAGCTCACTTTAATTTTGAAAGTATGTGTCATTGGATTAGAACTAGGTATAATGGCATTAACCGTACCAATAGTTTTAAAACCAAGAGAAGGTACTTTCACAACAACTTTTTTCCCATAACGAATTTTATTAAGGTTGCTCTCACTAATTTCAGCTAAGATTTTTAAGTTACTCAAATCTGAAAGGATGATAGCTGGCATACCAGGCATTGCCATCTCTCCAACTTTAATGTTTTTAGCAACGATAACACCATCATTTGGTGCTTTAATGATTAGGTATTTATACTGGTTTTGTACCTCTTGAAGTCTTGCTTTTGCTATGGAAATCATATCTTGAAGATTTTTAGCTGCAAGTTCTAGGTTTTCTACTTCATACTTTGAAACCATATCTTTGGCAAGTAGTCTTTTATGTCTTTCTAGGTTGATTTTGACATTAGTGTATTGGTTTTCGTACATTTGTAAAGAAAGCTCTGCTTGTCTTTTTCCTGAATCTATTTCACGAGAATCGATAGTATAAAGAATTTGATCTTTTTTTACTTTTTCCCCTTCACTAACATTTACACTTGTAACAAAGCCCATAAAACGGCTTGTAATCATTTTTTGATTGTCTGAAATAACACTTCCTGAAAGTGTCAAAGTTTCCGCCATAAGTGAAGCACTTAGTAGCACAATTGCTAGTAGTTTTTTCATATTATTTTTCTCCATTTGCTAATTTTTCTAATGCAAAGATTTTCTCATTGCGTTTGTTTTTTGCTATTTGTAATTTAAGAATTTTTTCAATTTGTTGTGATTGTTTGATAATAACATCACTCATTGAAACAAGTTTTTCTTTATAACGACCTTCATAGTTTGCATAAATAGCATCAGCAAGTGTTAACTCTTTTTCTAAAGATGCTATTTCTGCATCAAGACTTTGAATCTCTGTTCTAATCTTTGCAAGTTGTAGCGTAATGCCTCGTTTTGCAAGTTGTACTTGAGAAACAATTTTAAGTTGATCAATTTTTGCTTTTTCAATTTTTGCTTTATCTATACCACCATTAAAAAGATTCCAAGTAAGTCTTGCTCCTAATGTATATGATTTGTGATCTATAGCATCACCTAAAAATGAATCATCTGCTGTTGCGATTTCTGCAAATGCACCAAGTGTTGGATAGTAAGCAGCTTCAGATGCTTTAAGCATATTTTTGCGAATAACAAGACCTGTTTCAGCTCTTTTTATATCAAGATTGTTTTTAAGAACTTCTTTATCATCTACAAGGGGCATAGCAATTGGTGAAGATGGTGTTTGAATATGTGAAACTTTTGTATTTAATAAAAAACTTATATAGTGATATAAAAGTTTTTCATTAAATTGCATTTGTGATAAAAGTCTTTCAACATTACCTTTTTTAGCTTTTACTTCTAGTAAATCTATGTGTTTAGCATAGCCAACATCAATCATACTTTGCGTCATATTTTCAAGCACATCAATATTATGAAGAATTTTACTAAGATGTTTAATAGAACTTTCAAGAAGTGCCATATCATAGTAACTTTTACGAAGTTGATAGATTTTTTCATTGACAATTTTGTCTTTATCAAGTGTTTTCATCTTTGTCATTGAAGCCATAATTTCATTATAACTACTTAGAGCAAATCCCGTAAACAAAGGTACTTCATATTTGATTTTTGACTGAAAAAAAGCTCTTGCTTTTGGATAGTTTAAATCTTCTGGTGGTTTTGTGTACATATCAGAACATGCACTATTGTCACCACCTTGACATTTACCAGAATTTGTCATAAACTCTTCCGCACCAAAATCCCCAAAATTAGCTTCACGAGATGTTAGTTTAAAACCAAATACATTTCCAGCATCGTTGGAATATGCAACATCTTGAATAAAGTTGAGTTTACCCCAATTTATCCCCTGTGTAGCTTTTTGATCCTCTTTTGCTGCTTCTATGTCATATTTTGCAGCTTTAATCTCTAAATTTTGAGATTGGAGAATATTTAAAGCTTCATCAAGAGATAAATTGTCAGTTGTATTATTTGCACTAAGAACAAGTGCAAACGCTAGAATACTAACGATTTTTTTCATAAAAAATATCCTTTTTTGTGTGTTAAATTGTAACACGAAATTATAGCATATATTTTATATTGGATCATTAAATTTATTTATTTTATGTATAATATTTAGGCAAGTATAATATTTATATATAATTATTATAAAATTTTATAAAGGACTCTTATGCGTAGTATAGGTTTACTGGGTGCAATCTCCATTGGTATAGGTGGTATGGTGGGTGGTGGTATTTTCGCTGTTTTAGGTGAAGCTGTTTCTCTTGCCCATGGTGCAACTGCTGTTTCTTTCTTTGTTGCTGGTTTTGTGGCACTTTTAAGTGCTTACTCTTATGCAAAACTGTCAGTAGTTTATCAAAGTGAAGGGGGAACTGTTACTTTTGTAGATAAAGCTTTTGGTGATAATATTCTTTCAGGTTCTATTAACTTAATGTTATGGTTAAGTTATCTTGTAACCATCTCTTTATATGCAACAGCTTTTGCTTCTTATGGGGGAACTTTTTTTAAACATATGACTCCTTTCATATATCATATGCTTATAAGTATTGCTATCATTATTCCTGCTATTATTAATCTTATCAGTGCTTCTTTTGTCGGCAAATCTGAAACTATTATTGTAATCATTAAAGTGACTTTACTTATTGGCGTTATTATCGCTGGAGCTTCTTATGTAGATCCACAAAGACTTGCTGTTAAAAATTGGGGTTCATCGCTTTCTATTGTAACAGCGGGTATGATTATTTTTGTAGCATATGAAGGTTTTGAACTCATAGCTAACTCTGCGGAAGATATAAAAAACCCCATAAAAAATCTTCCCCGTGCTTTTTATGCTTCAGTGATTATTGTTATATTTCTTTATATTTTTATCTCTCTTATTACTGTTGGTAATGTTTCAGAAGAAACATTAATGAAAGCAAAAGATTATGCACTAGCTGTAGCTGCAAGACCTTCTTTAGGGCAAACAGGTTTTATCATTGTTGCTTCTGCTGCTTTACTTTCTACTTTTTCTGCGATTAATGCAACTATTTATGGAAATGCACGATTAGGTTATATTATTGCAAAAGATGGGAAACTTCCAAAACAGTTAATGAAAGAGGAACATAATGTACCTTTTATGGGTGTTGTATATACAGTAGTATTAAGTTTATTTCTTGCAAATACAATAGATTTAAGTGAAATTGCCATCATTGGAAGTGCTGGATTTTTATTGATTTTTTTTATTGTTAATGTAAGTGCTTATAAATTAAGAAAGATTATACATGCAAAGAGTTTTATACTTATAAATTCTATGTTTTTTAGTTTTATAGCTTTAGTAACGCTTCTTATTCATACTTATAGTTCTAATCCAAAAGCAGTCATTATTTTTATGGGATTTATTATTTTTTCACTTCTTTTTGAACTTATTTATGGAAGATTAATGCGTAAACAACTCTTTTTTAGAAACTATAATAATTCTTAACATTACGCTAACATGGAAAAGATATAATTTTTCATCATAAATTTATAAGGTAGAAATGATGTTAAAAAAACCTCTGTTTTTAGCTCTAGTGTTTGGATGTACACTTCAAGCACAAATGGTAACACTACAAGAGAGTATAGAACAAACTTTACATAATCATCCAGATATAAAATCGTTTGTACTAAAAATTGAACACTCAGAAAGTGCATATAAATCTGAGTTTTCAGCTTATATGCCACAAATTAATCTTTCTGCAAACTATAATGTAGTACAAACTTATGTATTACCTAGTAATGGTTCTTTTAATACTCTTGATGATACAGGCTGGAGTGTAGGTGTAAATCTTAAACAAAAAATATGGGATTTCTCTTATACCTCTTCAAAAGTTGCTGCTTCTAAACTTGATAAAAGCATAGCTAAACTTTCATTACAAGATATGAAAGCACTTTTAGTTTATAAAGTGACTTCATTATATGAGTTAATGATTGTACAAAAAGAGGCTATTGAAGTAAGACAAAAAGATTTAGAAACAAAACAAGCATATTATGAACAAGCTCAAGCTCTTGTTAAAGAAGGGCTTAAGACAACTGCGGATGCGAGTCGTTTTTTATCGGCAGTTTATAATGCACAAGATAATCTTGCATCTGCAAAAGTTGTTTATGAAAAAGCGAAAAATTCTTTAGGTTTATATATGGGAAAATCTTTACCAGATACATTAACATTGGAAAGAGATAGTATAAAAAACCAACAAGAACTTCATCAAAATATTGAAGAAGAAATTTTAAAAAGCAACTATCAACTTAGTATATTCTTAGAAAATATTCAAAAAAATATTTTACTACATAAAGCTTCTAAATCGGCTCACTATGGTTCATTGGATGCGGTAGCTTCTTATACACATTTAGATACACTTAATAGTTATAATACTAAAGTGTTGGGTGTAACACTAAATATCCCTTTATATAGTGGTGGAAAACTTACTGCTCAAGCACAAAAAGCAAAAATTGCTTCACAAATTGCTAAAGAACAATATAATTCTAAAACATTAGCATTAAAAGAGGAGATCGAATCACTACTCTTAGATATAAAACGCTATAAAAAAACGATAGAAGCGAAAAAAGCACAATTGACATCGGCAGAAGAAACAAAAAAAGTGCTTGATGGACGCTATAAAGAGGGGCTTGCTACTTATATAGAAGTACTTGATGCAACAAGTATAGTTTTAGGTGCTAAATTAGGACTTTTAGAAGCATACTATCTTAAAAGTATGGCATTACACAGAATCGAATATCTTAAAGGAAAAGTAATATGAAATCAATTTATAAATATCTCTTAGCAGTTGGTATTTTTATCATTCTAATTTTAGTAGTATATAATAAAGTATATATTCCTAAAACTACTTATAAAGTAGAACATTCTTATCGTGGTTCTATAGATGTAAAAACTTTTGGTATAGGAGAAGTTGGTGCAAAAACATTGTATAAAATTACAGCAGGAGTTAATGCAAAACTTATCTCGTTAGGTACAGATGAAGGAAAATGGATAAAAAAAGGGCAACTTTTAGCAGTTTTTGATAGTGTTGATTTACCTATACAAATAGAAGAAGCAAAAATTTCAGTGAAAAAAGCACAAAGTGAACTTCTGGCTACTCAAAAAGAGATAGATAGTTTACAAGCACAAAAAAATCTTGCACTTGTTACTTATAAACGCTATGCAAAACTTAAAAATCAATCATTTGCTTCTCAGTCAGAATATGATAAAGCAAAAGCAGATCTTAAAGTGATAGAATCACAAATAGAGGCAACAAAAGCACATATTGATGCTTCAAAAGCAGAATTGTCTCGTGTTATGAAAAATGTAGATGCTTTAGAAACAAGGTTACGCAACTATACGATTTATTCACCTGTTGATGGCTATGTTATAGCAAAAAAAGGTGATTTAGCACAAACTTTTGGAGCGACACAGACACTTTTTGAAATTGTTCGTGCAGAAGATGTTTGGGTAAAAGCATATATTGATGAACGCATTAGTGGTGATGTTAAAGTAGGTGAAAAAGCTATTATAAAGTTACGATCTTCAACACAAGAGTTTAAAGCTTATGTAAAGCGAATAGCACCGCAAAGTGATGCGATAACACAAGAAAGAGAAGTGGATGTTGCCTTTGTAAATTTACCAAAACCTTTTTATATGAATGAACAAGCTGAGGTTCTCATAGCTACGAAATCACTTAAAAATGTTGTCATCGTTTCATCTGTAGCACTTAATTATAGAAATGGTAAAAGTGGTGTATGGGTGAAGCATGGGGACAAAGCACATTTTCAAGATGTAAAAGTACTTGGTATATCAGAAGCTAAAGTTGCTGTTTCTGGTTTAGCAGATGGAGTGTCATTATTAATCGCTTCTATAAAAAATAAGTCCCTTAAAGAGGGTATGAAAGTACACTAATGATAAATTTAGCACAAAAAGATATAACACATACTTTAGGAAAATTTATAGTTACAGCTATGGGTGTTGGTATGCTTTTAGGGATTGTTCTTATTATGATGGGTGTTTATCGTGGTATGATAGTCGATGCAAAAGTATTACTTGATGACTTACATGTAGATCTTTGGGTTGTACAACAAGACACCCTTGGACCTTTTGCTGAAGCTTCAAGAATACATGAAGATATGAAAGATACACTTCATGCTATAGATGGTATAGAAAAAACATCAGCACTTACTTTTCAGAATATTCAAATCCCTGTAAAAGGTCAGAAGGTTCGTGTTGTAGCCCTTGGGTATGACCCTTTTGGAAGTATAAACCCTATAAATCCTAAGCGTTTGATAGCGGGTCGAGGTTTAGAAAAAAGTCACTATAGTATAGTTGTCAGTGATAATTTGGGTTTAGATCTTGGTGCAAAGGTACCACTAGGTAGAAATATTTATACTGTTGTTGGTATTACACATGGAGCTGTTTCTTCAGGGGGTGATTTACTTGTATATATCAGTCTTAAAGATGCACAAGAATTACAGTTTATGTACTCTAATGCTCGTACTAGAAATGATCGGGCTAGAGGTATATATGGGGGTAATTCTCATATGGTGAATTGTATCGTTGCAACCGTTAAAAAAGGTTATAGTGAAGATAAAATAGCTTCTTACATAGAAGAGTATAAGCATAAAAGTGTTTATACTCATAAAGAGCAACTTACCATTTTAACGCAAAATCTCATTAAAAAAGCCTCTAAACAGATTGGACTTTTTACAGCAATTTTAGTAGTAGTTTCGACAATTATTATAGCACTGATTATCTATACAATGACACTTGAAAAGATGAAAGAGATTTCAATTATGAAACTCATAGGAATTTCAAACTATATTATCATTAAAATGATTGTGCAAGAGACTGTACTTCTTGGATTTTTAGCATTTATATTTGGTAATATTTTTTCTCATCTGATTTATACAAAATTTCCAAAGAGGGTTGTTCTAGAAATTCCTGATGCATGGATGTTATTTATAGTTGTGATGTTAGCATCTGTACTTTCATCATTTGTAGGTGTAAAAAAAGTTATTAGTGTTGACCCAGCAGAAGCGATAGGGGGATAAAATGAAACAACAAAGTATAAAAGTAAAAAATCTTTATAAAAGTTTTGGTAAAGGGGAAAGTCTTGTCCATGTTATAGAAGGTGCAGATTTCCAAGTAGATAAAGGGGAACTTGTAGCACTTATTGCCCCTAGTGGTGCGGGAAAAACAACTTTACTTATGATGATAGGGTGTGTAGAAGAGCCTACAAGTGGTAAAATTTGGCTTGGTGATGAACTTGTTTATGATGATAAATGGCTTACACGTCAAACACGAAAGATTCGTCGTGAGAAGATAGGATTTATTTTTCAAGCTCACTATCTCATCCCTTTTTTAAATGTTATAGAAAATGTTACGCTTGTTTCTCAGGTAAATGGTGTGAGTCAAGCGAAGTCAGAAGCAAAAGCGATGGAACTTTTAGAATATTTTGATATAGGTGATAAAGCAAAATCGATGCCTTCAGAACTTTCAGGTGGACAAAACCAAAGGGTTGCCATTGCTCGTGCTTTAGCAAATGAACCTGAAATAATCTTAGCTGATGAGCCTACCGCAGCACTTGATTTAGAGCGTTCTGTTGATGTTGTAAAAATGTTAAAAAAAATAGCTTTAGAACAGGATGTTGCTATCATTATGGTTACACATGATGAAGCGATGCTCCCTTTATGTGATAGAATCTTAAAAATAGAAGATAGAAAAGTTGTATCTTATCCTGTACCAAAAAATGAGGTGGGTATTTTATGACAAAAATACTCTTCTTGGAAGATGATGATGTCTTAGCAGAATCACTGATAGAACTTCTTGAAGCTGAAGATTTTCATATCACACATGTAGAAGATGGTGAAGCAGTTTTAGAAAAAACTTTTCATGAACATTTTGATATTTATCTTTTTGATGTTAATGTCCCTAATATTAATGGTTTTGAACTTTTAAAACAACTTCGAGAAAGTGGTGATACAACGGTTGCTATTTTTTTAACAGCGTTAAGTGATATAGCCTCTTTAGCAGAGGGTTTTGATGTTGGTGCTGATGATTATATTAAAAAACCATTTGATTTTGATGAGTTACTTATTCGCTTACATGTAGTACTTAAAAAGCAATATAAAAGTTATACAAATGAGATGAAAATTGATGGATTTATCTACGATATAGAAAGAAATGAACTCTCTAAAGAGGGTGTTTTTTTACCTCTTTCCCCTTATGAACTTACGCTAACACAACTTTTTTTTAAAAATATGGATAGTACACTTTCTAAAGAATATTTATTACAAGAACTTTCTTATGATGATAGAGCAATGAGTGAAGGTTCTTTGCGTGTGCATATCAATAAGCTTAGAAAGATAGGATTACCTATAGTAACTATAAAAGGGGTAGGGTATAGACTTGGAAAATCATAAAAGCAGTGCATTTTTAAAATTTTTTCTTACCTACTTTATTAGTATTGCTTTATTGATTTTAGTGGCTGGTTTTTTTTACTTTGAACAGATGCAATCACAACTTTTAAAAGGGGAACATTTTTCTTTAATTGAATACGCTCGTCATATTAAAATGAAAGAAAATTTAAGTCATTTTTCTAAAGATTTTCATTATCAATATATTCCTTTAAAAAAAGATATAGAGATGAGTAACTTTAGTATAGATGGATGTGAATTTATGAAATATGTTCCTACTCATCAAGCGGGAATTGTTATGGAAGTTTTTAAATCAAAGCATCCATTTGAACTAAAATTGAGTTTGTTGCGTTATAAGATTATCGCTTTACAATTAACACTTTTAGCATTTTTTGCATTGTTGAGTTATTTTTTAGCTAAAAATGCTTTAAAACCTTTAGAAGAAAGTATAGCAACACTTGATAGTTTTGCAAAAGATTTAATTCATGACTTAAATACTCCTGTAACTGCTATGAAACTCAATATAAAACTTCTTGAGAAGGAAACCTCTTTACAAAATTCTAAAGCATTGCAAAGGTTACAAAAAAGTGTAGGAACTATTTCTGAATTACGTCTTAATCTTACCACTCTTCTAGAGAAAAAAACTTTTCAAATTAAAACTATAAATATTTGTAGTATTGTGCGAGATGTTATTGAACTACATCAGCCTAATTACCAACATCTTCATTTTGATATAGAATGTACAAATTTAGAAGTTAAAGTAAATGCAAATGCACTCAAGCAGATTTTACATAATTTGATTTCTAATGCTTGTAAATATAATGAAGATGGTGGATTTGTTCATATATATACAAAGCAAAAAAAACTTTTTATAGAAGATGGAGGGATAGGTATAGCAGAACCTCAAAAAATATTTAAAAGAGCTTATAGCACACATAATTCTACAGGATTTGGACTGGATATCGTTAAACGCTTATGTGAAGCGATGGATGTTACTATTGAAGTTAATTCGAATGAAAAAGGGAGTTGCTTCTGTTTAGATTTTTCATGAGTTATGTAAAATATAGCCTACACCGTATTCTGTTTTAAGGTAAAGTGCTTTGTTCCCATTGTCACCAATTTTTTTACGGATGTTTTTTATATGGTTATCTAAAGAACGAGGAGAACTTATGGAAGATAAAGAAGATATAAGTTCTTCTCTTTGTATCACTTGATTGGCATTTTTGAGTAAAGTTGTAAGTATTTCAAACTCTATAGAAGTAAGGTATAAAGGGGTAGATTTGAAGTAGACAATAGCGTCTTTTATCTCAAAAAGTTTTTTTTCTTCTTGAGATTTTATTTCGCTATTTTTACCAAGTTGAATCCATATACGTGCTTCTAACTCTTCAAGATCTAAGGGTTTTACCATGTAATCACTTGCACCATATTTAAAAGCTAATAGTTTTGATTTTGTATCACTATAGGCACTTGTTACTATGATTGGTAAAGAAGTGTGGTTTTTAATACTTTTAAGAACCTCATAACCGTTAAAATCTGGTAAATTAATGTCTAAAATGAGTAAATCATAGTGTTCATGTTTTAAGCGACTTACACTATCAGTGGCAGTAAAAACAGGTGTAACATTAAAGCCACATTCTAAAAGGAAGGTATAGATGAGTTCAGAAGCAAGTTCGTCATCTTCTACAAGTAAAACAGTTGTTTTTTGCATACCACACCTTTAAATTTTAAGTGTATTGTAGAGGATATTTACTTAGAGGTTTATTCAAAAATACAGATTTTACAGATTTATATGTAATTTTACTTAGATTGTTCCTCTACAATTATGATCTTAGAATTTTTGTATAACCTAAACCATATGGAGAATAAGCGATGATAAAACTTAATGATATTATAAAGTATTCGAAAAATTTAACACTTCTATATGTGGAAGACAATAAAGACGCAAGAGAGATGACAAAGATGATTCTTGAAGATTTTTTTAAAGATATTATTCTTGCTGTTGATGGAAAGGATGGATTAGAAAAATTTCAGGAAAATGAGATAGATATAGTAATTACCGATATAAATATGCCAAAATGTAGTGGTTTGGATATGGCTAAAGATATTAGACAATTAAGTGAAACTGTTCCTATTATCATTATATCTGCTCATAATGAGAATGAGTTTTTTATAGAAAGTATTGATGTTGGTATTAATGGTTATTTGCTTAAACCTTTAGATATTGATCAACTTATGAAAGTGCTTTATAATGTTGTACAAAAGTACAAATATGTTGTAGCAGCAAAGGAAAACTTACATTTTTTAGAGGCATATAAAGAAGCTGTAAATTTAAGTTCTATTGTTTCTAAAACAGATACAGAGGGAATTATTACTTATGTAAATGATGCTTTTTGTAAAACATCAGGTTATACGAGAGAAGAACTTATAGGAAAAAAACACAATATTGTTCGTCATTCAGATAACCCTAAGATTCTTTTTGAAGAGTTATGGAAGTGTATTTCTATCGAAAAACAAAAATGGAAAGGTATCATTCGAAATAGAGCAAAAAATGGTAAAAGTTATTATGTTGATAGTATTATTAGTCCTATTGTAGATCTTGATGGTAATATTTTGGAGTATATCTCTTTACGACATGATGTTACAGATATTATGAATCCTATGAAACAATTGCCTGAGGCTATCATCCATTGTCAGAATCCTATACTTTTATATATGAAACTTGATAAGTACGAGATGATTGAAGAGTTTTATGATAATGAAACTTTAGAAAAGATTCAAGAAGAAGCTTCACATCATCTTTATAAACGATTTAATGAATTTTTTACATTTGACAAACTTTATACTTTAGGTAATGGTGAATATGCTTTACTTATTGATTATGAAAAATATTTTGAAACAGAAATAACATTTACAAAAACATTACGAAAAATTCAAGAATCTATAGCTGAAGATATGATTTATCTTGAAAATATTGCTTATGATATTGCTATTGTTATGAGTGTTGTTTATGTAAAATCACATATGTTAGCATCTGCAAAACTTGGGTTAAAAGATTTACTAAAAAGGAAAAAAGATTTTATTATTGCCAATAATCTTTTTGATAAAGAGCAAAAACAAACACAAAAAAATATGCAAACTGTTAAAATGATTCAAAATGCGTTAAAAACTGGCAATATTATTTCGTATTTTCAACCTATTATTGATAATACAACTAAGAAAATAGTAAAATACGAATCATTAGTGCGTTTAATAGATGAAGAAGGCAAAGTTGTTGCACCATTTTTCTTTTTAGATGTGGCAAAAAAGAGTAATTACTATACACAAATAACACATAGAGTCTTGCAACACTCTTTTCATGTTCTTGAAGCTTATGGTGTAAGTGTTTCTATAAATTTATCGGCTTTAGATATAGAGCAAAAAGCTACAAGAGAACATATTATAACACTTTTAGAAAAGCATAAAGAAGTTGCTCCTTATATTGTTTTTGAGCTTTTAGAAGATGAACATGTGAAAGAATTTGCTATTATTAAGCAATTTATTAGTGATGTAAAGCAATATGGTGTGAAAATTGCTATAGATGATTTTGGAGCAGGGTATTCGAATTTTGAAAGACTTCTTGATTATCAGCCAGATATACTAAAAATAGATGGTTGCCTTATAAGAGATATAGAAACAAGTAGCTTTTCTTTATCTGTTGTAAAAAGTATAGTGACCTTTGCGAAAGAACAAAATTTACAAACTATAGCTGAGTATATAGAAAATGAAGCAATTTATACTATTGTTAAAGAATTAGGTGTTGATTGTTCACAAGGATACTATTTTAACAAACCTGAACCTATTGATTACTATGTTGATGCAAATTAGTTAAAAATGGAATGAAAATGATAGAAAATATTTTAGTTATTGAAGATTCAAAAACTATTAGCAACATTATAAAAAAAGAGTTGTTACATTTTAATTTTGAAGTCTCTCAAGCATACACACTTCAAGATGCTAAAGATTTTTTAGCAAAAAAGAACTACCAATTAATTATATTAGATTTACACCTTCCTGATGGTGAAGGTTCTGAACTTATTGCAAATATACAATCTTTAACAAAAACAAAAGTGGTTGTTTTGACTTCTTCACAAGATGATGATTTACGAGAAGAACTTTTTAGTTATGGTATTTTGGACTATATTATAAAAGATAAAAATCTCCTCTATTCCATCTCAGAAATAGTAAAAATCATTCATCATATTACAACAAAACAGCAAGATAAAATTTTAGTTATTGATGATTCTAAATTTATTTGTAAACAAATTAAAACTATTCTTGAACCTAGAAATTATAAAATTCATCAAGCATTAAGTGCAAAAAAAGGTTTGATAGAGCTTGATAAAAGGGAGTTTAAACTTGTTATTTTAGATATGGAACTCCCTGATATGCACGGTATGCAAGTTTTAGAATGTATAAGAAAAAATCCCCATTTCATCTCTTTACCTATTTTAGTTCTTTCTGGTACTTCTACTTCTGAAATTATTAGAAATAGTTTAAAAAATGGGGCAAGTGATTTTTTGAAAAAGCCTTTTATTTTTGAAGAATTAATTTTAAAGGTTGATTTATGGATTGATTACTTTCAAAAAGAGAAAGATCTAAAAGAAAAAACGACACAATTGGCTTTTATGAATCGTAATCTTGAAAAATTAGTCTTTGAAGAGGTTGAAAAAAATCGTGAGAAAGACAATCTTATGCTTACGCAATCAAGACAAGCACAAATGGGTGAGATGATAGCAATGATTGCACATCAATGGAGACAACCTCTTAATGCCATAAGTATGGCTGTTGGTCTTATAGATTTACGCATGAAAGCAGGAACACTTAACCAAACAACAGTAACAGATATATCGCAAAAAATAAACACATATATACAATACCTTAGTACTACTATAGATGACTTTAGAGAATTTTTTAAACCTCAAAAAGAGATGAGAATAAGTAATCTTGAGATTATCGTTCAAAAAGCATTAGCACTTATAGAGTATGAAATAAAAAATAAAAACATAGAGCTTATTTTAGATGTTTATAATCCACAGCAATTTCTAACTTATGAAAATGAACTTGTGCAAGTGGTGATTAGCTTTTTGAAAAATGCAGAAGATAGCTTATTAGAAAGAAAAATAGAAAAAGCATATATTATGATTACTGTTGATGAAAATATGCTTAGTGTAGAAGATAATGCTGGTGGTATAGATGAAGCTATTATTGAAAAAATTTTTGATCCTTATTTTTCTACAAAAGATAAGAATGGTACGGGATTGGGGCTTTATATGAGTAAAATGATTGTTGAAAACCATTGTCAGGGTAGTTTACGCGTTACAAATACTACAAATGGAGCTAAATTTACTATAGTGTTACCATATAAAGGGGAAGAATAGATGTTACTTAGTAAATATTTACCCACTTTAAGTGTTGCTATACTGTACTTTTTACTAGGAAAGATGAGCTTTTTACTTCTTTCTGGTATAGATATAGTTAATATAGGGCTTTTTCCATCAGAGGGTGTAGCTTTAGCTTTTGCTTTGTATTTTGGAAAAAAAATCTTGCCAGGAATCTTTCTTGGCCAGTTTTTTTTAGCTTATACTACAGATGTGAGTTTTATCTCTTCTGCTGAGATAGGTTTAATCAATACAATGGAAGCATTAATAGCTATTTATTTAGCACATAGGTTGAAAATTTCTTATAAAATGAGAACATTTAGAGATTTATTATGGCTTTTTTTCTTTATTGTTTTCATTTTACAGCCTTTTAGTGCTGTTTTATCAAATAGTATTTTAGTTATACACCATGAAATACCACAAGAAACTTTAAGTCTTTCTATATTTTTTTGGTGGTTTGGTAATGTTATGGGCCAAATACTTATAGCACCTTTTATACTTCTTCTTTTTGATCGTTTTCATCAGTTAGATGAAATAGAGTATTTTTTTTATATAGTGATTTTTGCTATTTATTTATATATTTTAGAAATGATTTTACTTGTGCAAAATCCGTTACTGCTCATGAGTCTTAGTATTGCTATTATTATTATAGTTATTGCAAATAAAGGGCTTGTTTATGGTGTAACACTGAGTGTTATTGCTGCTATGGTAGCCTCTTTTTCTGTATATATGGGAGAAGGTGCATTCTCGTTTTCTTCAGATATAGATAATGCTATAAATTATAATCTTTATGTTTTATCGCATATATTTATAGTTTGGGTGTTTGGTATATTATTTGAAGAGCGAAAAGAACAAGAACGCATTTTACGAGAACGCATTGCTTATGAAGTGCATAAAAATAAGGAACAACAACTTTTTATGTTACAACAAAACAGACTTGCACAAATGGGTGAACTCATTAGTATGATAGCGCATCAATGGAGACAACCTCTTAATAATCTTTCTTTGATTAACCAGCTTCTTGTAACAAAATACCATAAAGGAAAGCTAAATGAAGAAACACTGAATTATTTTAAAGAAAATTCAAAAAAACAGATAGAACTGATGTCTCATACTATAGATGATTTTAGGAACTTTTTTCAAAATACTAATGATAAAAAGCAAAAAATTTCGTTAAATAAAATTGTGAAAGATACAATGCATATCAGTACATCTATCTTTGAAAGTAATAATATAGCAGTTGAGTGTCGTTGTAAAGAAGAATATACAATTTTTGGATATGCAAATAGTTTTTCTCAGGTTATCTTAAATATTTTTAATAATGCTAAGGATATTTTGATTGAAAATCATATACAAAATAAAAAGATTTCGATTGAATTGTATAATGAAGGTGATAGTGTTATGTTAAGTATAGAAGATAATGCAGGTGGCATAAAACCCGATATAATCAATAAAATTTTTGATCCTTATTTTTCTACGAAAAAAAGTAAAAATGGAACAGGTTTGGGTCTGTATATGTCTAAAATGATAGTTGAAGAACAGATGCAAGGACGCTTAGAAGTGACAAATAGTAAAGATGGTGCAAAATTTATAATTACAATGCAAGGAGGTGTTTTATGATAATGAAAAATTTTACTCTTTTATATGTAGAAGATGATAAAAATGCTCAAGAATGGATGAAATTAGTTTTAGAAGATGATGTTAAAGAATTTTTACAAGCTTATGATGGTCAAGAAGCGTTAGAAATTTATAAGGAAAAGAAACCAGATATTATTTTATCAGATATAAATATGCCTGTTTTAGATGGACTTTCTATGGCTGAAACAATTAAAAAGCAAGATAAAGAGCAACCAATCTTAATTATGTCTGCATTTGATGATAGAGAAACACTTATGCGTGCCATAAATATTGGTATAAGTTACTTCATTCCCAAACCTATAGATATGGAAAAACTTTTGGATAAACTTAATCAAGTGGCACAAACTATTCAGTATAAACTTGATGCTCAAAAACTTAAAGAGCAGGAGATAGCGAATCTTTACAATTTAGCTCATTATGATAATCTAACACAGATTCCAAATAGATTTTTATTTAATCTTCGTTTTGATGAAGCCATTAGTAGAGCAAAAAGAAGAAAGGGAGTCTTTACACTTTTTTTTATTGATTTAGATAACTTTAAAAATATTAATGACACCTATGGACATGCTGCTGGTGATGCTGTATTGAGAAGTGTTTCAAAAAATATAAAAAGTGCTATTCGAGTAGAAGATACTTTTGCGCGTATAAGTGGAGATGAGTTTTCTTTAATTATAGAAGATATAGATGATGATACTTATATCAATAATTTGGCAGAAAAAATATTACAAGCGACATCTATACCTATAAACTATCATGGAGAAGAGATTAACATTACCTGTAGCGTTGGTGTGAGTCGATACCCAAAAGATAGTGATAATAAGAAAGAGTTACTTTATTTAGCAGATAGTGCAATGTATAAGGCAAAAGAGTTGGGTAAAGCAAGTTACTCTTATGTGCAAAAGGAAAACTAATGCAATCTATACGCATGCAAGATGAAGAACTTGTAACAATTTTAGAAAATCAGTTAGATGAATACCTTGTAAAGCCAATTCCTAGAGAAAAACTTGAAAATGTTGTTGCTACGCTTATTCACCATATTCGCCAAACTTCAAGAAGACAAGAATCTTTGGTACATGTAGATGATTTATGTCAGTGGGATAAAGAGAATCAAGCACTTTTTTATAAAGATAAAGAAATTAATTTGACAAACAAAGAACGAGAACTTCTTGTTGTCCTTTTTAGCAATATAAATCAGGCTATCACATACAATACTATTTGTATGGCATTATGGGGTGAAAATGTAGATATAATGAAGCAAGAACGCATTAAGACACTCATTAAACAATTGCGTAAAAAGTTACCACATAATATCATTAAAAATATTTTTGCTTTTGGATATAAAATAGAAATTTAAGTTTTTTTAGATAAGATAATCAAATCATATTAAAAAATATTAAACTTAAAGGGTGTTTGTTATGACAATTAGAATAAAATTACTTTCTACTGTTATCGTAGTTATCACATTGATGTCTGTAATTATGATATATTTATCTATATCAAAATCAAGTCTCGCTATTAAAAACAGTGAGTTTAATAAGCTTAGCAGTATAGAGGTTGCTAAACATGGGGAGATTGAACATTATTTTGATTACTTAGGTGGTCTTTTAACATCACTTGCTGAACAAAAAGGGACAAAAGAAGCTTTTACAGCATTAAATAATGGTTTTAATCATCTTGAAAGTGAGCTACAACTCAATACAAATGCTTTAAGAGAGACATTAAAAGAAAATTTTATAAATAATTATCTTAATAAAGTAAATTATGATGTTTCTTCTTCATCTCAAAGAAAAGATGTTAGTCACTACATTCCAAAAAATAAAAATGGTATTGTTGCTCAGTATATTTTTATCGTAGATAATAAAGCACCAGTAGGTGAAAAAAATAAATTTTTTTATAATGCAAAATATGATAGTAGTTATATGAAAGCACATAGAACTTACCATAAATCTTTCAATAGTTTTTTAAAATCTTTTTCACTGTATGATATATTCTTGGTAAATCTTGATGGAGATGTTATTTATACAGATTTTAAAGAGAAAGATTTTGCTACAAACCTAAAACATGGTGTTTATGCAGATACAGGTCTTGCACGAGCTTATAAAAAAGCACTTCATATGAAAGAGGGTGCTATAGCATTTGATGATTTTCATCCTTATGAACCTAGTTATAATGCAGCAGCTTCTTTTATAGCAACACCTCTATTTAAAAATGGTAAAAAGGTTGGTGTTTTAGTTTTTCAAATGCCAGTTGATACGATTAACTCTATTATGCGATTTGATGATAAGTTTACAAAAGCTGGTTTAGGTAAAAGTGGTGAATGTTACCTTGTTGGTAGTGATTATTTAATGAAAAGTAATTCAAGATTTCAAAAAGATATAAAAGATAAACTTGTACAAAAACTAGGTACTACTATAGGGACTTGGAAGGTTAAAACAGCCTCAACTATAGCAGTTTTTCAAAAGGGTATAAAAGACGGTAAAGGGATTATAAATGATTATAGAGGAGTACCTGTTTTAAGTGTGTATGAACAGTTAAATATCTTTAATGGTCAAGGTAAATGGGTGGTTGTTGCAGAGATAGATGAGTCAGAAGCGTTTGCATCGGCTAATGCACTTCGTAATCAATTGTTCATTGTTTCTTTAGTGATTTTTATAATTGCTGTTGCTGTACTTCTGTTTATGATAGAAAAATTTATTTTGTCACCTATTAAAGAACTTACTATAAGGGTAAAAGATCTTTCCGAAGGTGAGGGTGATTTACGCAGTAGAATAGATATAAAAGCAGATGATGAAATTGGTACTGTTGCACATAATATTAATAGATTTATCATAAAACTTGCAGATGTTGTAAACAATATAAAAACATCAACACAACATAGTGTTTCCCTTGCTCAACAAACAGATAATACCTCGATACAAATTAAAGATACTCTTAAAAAACAAACAGAATCTATAGATACTATAAAAGAACTTACTTCAGATATTGAAGATGATTTAAGTGTTGCAGAAGAAAATCTTATATCTACAGTTGAAGATGTATTATCTACACAAAGAACACTTGATGATATGACAACAACTTTACATGAAGTTATAGGTAAAATTGATTTGGAAGCACAAAATGAGCTTACGATTGCAAATAAAATTACAACTTTAGCTGAACAATCTTCACAGATTAAAGATGTTATTTCTATCATTAAAGAGATTGCTGATCAAACAAATCTACTAGCACTTAATGCTGCGATTGAAGCAGCTCGAGCAGGAGAGCATGGACGAGGTTTTGCCGTGGTCGCTGATGAGGTAAGAAAACTTGCTGAGAGAACACAAAAAAGTCTTGTTGAAATAGATGCCGCAGTAAATATCATTGTTCAAGGAATTACGGAAGCACAAGAAGATATAGAAGAAAATGTGGAAGATTTCGCTAAAATTAGAACAGAAACATCATTGCTTGTCGAAAAATCAGACAATTCCATGAATTCATTGAGTATTACTATAGATAATTCTCATAAAGCATTAAATGAAACAACAAAGATTAATACCCATGTAAGGGTGCTTATCGTAGAAATAGATGAACTTATAAAAAACAATGATGTAACAGAAGAGATTTCTAATAATCTTAAAATGATTTCATCTAATCTTGAGAATGTTATTAACAATCTTAAAGAAGAGAGTAATAAATTTAAAACATAAAAAGAGGTATTTTTTTGAGCAGAAGACATAAAAGTAAACAACCAAAAAGAGACACGGTCACTTTTAGTGAAAAAGATTTTTTACCAACAACTCGTGCTGAAATGGATGCGAGAGGTTGGGATTATTGTGATGTGATTTTAGTGAGTGGAGATGCTTATATAGACTCTCCCTTTATTGGTGTTTCTATGGTTGGACGCATGCTTGAGCGTATGGGCTATAAAGTTGGTATGATAGGGCAACCTGACATTAAGACACCTGATGATATTATGCGTTTGGGTGAACCTAGACTTTATTGGGGGGTGAGTGGTGGTAGTGTTGATTCTATGGTTTCTAACTATACTGCTACTAAGAAGTTTAGAAATTCTGATGATTATACTCCTGGTGGTGTGAACAATAAAAGACCAGATCGTGCAGTTCTTGTTTATACTAATCTTATTCGCCGTTATTTTAAAAATACTGTACCTATTGTTTTAGGTGGTATAGAAGCTTCTTTACGACGAACAACTCATTATGACTACTGGCAAAATAAACTGAAAAAACCTATTTTATTTGATTCTAAAGCAGATGTTATGATTTATGGTATGGGAGAGATTGCACTTGAGCAACTTACTCGTGCTATAGATGAAAAACGAGATTATACAGATATCCGTGGTATCTGTTATATAGCAAAAGAACCAAAGTATGAATTTATACAACTTCCTTCCCATCAAGAATGTTTAGAAAATAAAGAAAAGTATATTGATCTTTTTGATGCTTTTTATGATAATAATGATCCTATTACAGCAAATGGCTTATGTCAAGGCGTTGATAGCCGTTATCTTATACAAAATCCTCCATGTGATTACCTTAATGAAGATGAGATGGATGCTAATTCAAAACTTCCTTTTACAAGAGAGCTACACCCTTATTATGCTAAAGAAGGAAAGGTGAAATGTTTAGAAACTATTAAGTTTTCCATTATGACGCATCATGGATGTTGGGGTGAGTGTAATTTTTGTGCTATTGGTGTGCATCAAGGACGAACTATACGCACCCGTTCAGAAGACAATATAGTCAATGAAGCAAAAGAGTTTAATAAGTATAAAGATTATAAAGGTATTATTTCTGATGTAGGTGGTCCAACGGCAAATATGTATGGTTATGAGTGTGATAAAAAACTTAAAAAAGGTACATGTGACCATATGCGATGTGTTGATGCGGATAGACTTTGTAAAGTAATGCATGTTAATCATGATAGAAATATCAACTTATTGCGTCGTATAAGAGATGTAAAAGGTGTACGAAAAGCATTTGTTGCAAGTGGTATTCGTTATGATCTAATTAATGCCGATAAACAACATGGATATTCTTATCTTAAAGAGATGGTAAAGCATCATATATCAGGGCAGATGAAAGTAGCTCCTGAACATACACAACAACATGTTTTACAACTTATGGGAAAACCAGGAAAAGATGAGCTTGTTAAGTTTAAAAGATTGTATGATAAACTTAATAGAGAAGAGGGAAAAAATCAGTTTCTTACATATTATCTTATTGCAGCACACCCTGGATGTAAAGAGAATGATATGAAGGAGCTAAAACGCTTTACAACAGATGAGTTAAAAATGAATCCTGAACAAGCGCAGGTTTTCATTCCTACTCCTAGTACTTATTCTGCGGTGATGTACTATACTGAGATGGATCCAAAAACAAGAAAAAAAATCTTTGTAGAAAAAGATACACGACGAAAAGAGAAACAAAAACAGATAGTGGTCAAAAAAGATTGTTTTAAGAGTGGATTTGCTTCATAAATTGATACCTTTTATTAGCTTAGTTTTACTAAAATAATTTTTTAATATAAAAGGTTTAGTTATGAAACAAATTTTATCCGTGATGGGTTCTATGAAAACTATGGCGTTGCTTATGCTTATATTTGCATTTGCCATAGGGTATGCAACTATCATAGAAAATGATTTTGGAACGATGACTGCAAAAGCAGAAATCTATAATGCTCGATGGTTTGAAGTACTGATGGGATTTTTAGCCCTTAATCTCTTACTTAATATCTTTAATTATAAGATGTACACACTGAAAAAAGCGCCTATTTTTATTTTTCATGTTGGTTTTTTAGTAATTCTTTTTGGTGCAGCGATGACAAGATATGTTGGTTATGAGGGCAGTATGCATATTAGAGAAGGGGAAACATCTTCTTCTTTAATGACTTCTGAAACTTTTCTAAGTGTGAATGCCACAACTTTAGATGGTAAAAAAGCAGAATTTTCAAAAGCACTTTATCTTTCTGCTAGAGGTGGTAATAGCTTAGAAAAAAGCTTACATGTAGGCGATAAAAAAGTAGAAGTTAGACTTGTAGAATATATATCTGATGCTGTGGAAACTTTGGTTGCAGATAAAAAAGATGGAAAACCTATAGCAAAGTTTATGATAACATCACAAGGTATGGGTGGAAAACCTATTGTTCTTGAGCAAGGAAAGTACTTTGATGCTGGTAGTTTTGTCGTTGATTTTAGCTCAAAAAAAGTATTTTCTAAACCTGTTATCCATTTATATGTAAAAGGTGACACTCTTTATATGGATCATAAAATGCCTCTTAATTATTTTAGAATGGCAGATAGAGCAAAGGGTTCTTTGGTATCAACACATGAAGATGTTATAAAGCAAAGAGTGCTTTATACTATGCAAGATGGTAGTGGTTTTGTTCTAAGAGATTTTATGAAGCAAGGTGTTAAAAAACTTGTAAGTAGTATGAGCATAGGTATGAATCGTAAAATGAGAATGAACTCTTCTGGTATGGATGCTTTACGCTTTGATGTAAGTGTAGATGATAAACACAAAGAGGTGGCTGTTTTTGGTACAAAAGGTGTTTATGGAAATCCTACAACAACTTTTATAGATGGTGTAAATGTAAGTATAACTTATGGTGCAAAAAATATTATTTTACCTTTTGGTATTAAACTTATAGATTTTCAGCTTGATCGCTATCCTGGGTCTATGAGTCCAGCTTCTTATGCTAGTGAAGTGGAACTAATAGATAAGAAAAATGGAGTAGATATGCCTTTTAGAATTTATATGAATCATATTTTAGACTATAAAAATTATAGATTTTTTCAAGCTTCTTATGATAGAGATGAACGAGGAACAATACTTTCAGTAAACCATGATCCTGGAACTATTTGGGCATACTTAGGATACTTGCTTTTAGGTATAGGAATGTTTTGGTCACTTTTTTCAAGAAAACATAGATTTGCACAACTTTCTAAAAAAGCAAGAAAAGCAGCGGAAGCGAAAGTTGTACCTATCGTTGTAAGTTTACTTGTTTTAGGTAGTTTACAAACACAACTTAAAGCGAATGAACTTGTATTTTCTAAGGAGCATGCACAAAAATTTGGTGAACTTGTTATTCAAGATACACAAGGAAGAATGAAACCTTTAGATACATTAGCAACAGAAGTTTTGGCTAAAATTCATAGAAGTGCTACACTTACAATTGGCAAGGATGAACTTACACCAAATCAAGTGATGCTTGGTATGATGATTAGACCAGATCTTTATAGAGATGTAAAACTTATACGAACAGGTGATGAAAAAGTAAATAAAATTTTAGGGGTTGCTCCTGATACTAAATATGTTTCATTTTCACAATTTTTTCAAAATCCTGTAAGTATGGATGGTTATAAACTTTTACAAACGGTTGATACAGCAGCAAGAAAAGCACCAAAAGATAGAAATAAACTTGATAAAAAAGCATTAGCGATAGATGAAAAAGTCAATATTGTTTATATGGTTTTTACAGGTTCTCTTTTGAAAATATGGCCAGTAGAAAATGATACAAGTAATAAATGGTTAGCAACAATAACAGCCTTAAAAACATTGTCTCCTCAACAAGCACAACAAGTAAGAACACTAGCACTTAAGTATTTTAGTAATGTTGATGCTTCATTAAAAAGTGGAGATTGGAGTGATGCAGATAAAGCTTTAGCAAATATAGCAAGCTATCAAAAGAAATATGGTTCGGTAGTTTACCCTCCTGAATCTAAAATTAAAGCAGAGATTTTTTATAATCATTCAAATATTTTTGAAATTTTATGGCCACTTTACTTTGTTGTAGGTTTTGTTTTATTGATTTTGAGTTTTGTTAAAATTATTAAACCTCGATTTAAAATGGAAAAAATCACAAAAGCTTCTCTCGCTTTATTGGCACTCTTTTTTGTTGCACATACGCTAGGACTTGCGCTCCGTTGGTATATTTCAGGACATGCACCATGGTCAAATGGGTTTGAATCTATGACTTATATTGCTTGGGCAACTGTTCTCGCTGGATTTATTTTTTCAAAACAGTCACCTATAACACTTGCTTCAACATCTATTTTAGCAGGACTTATACTTTTTGTAGCACATCTTAACTGGATGAACCCTCAAATTACAAATCTTGTTCCTGTACTAAACTCTTACTGGTTAAGCATACATGTAAGTATGATTACCGCAAGTTATGGGTTCTTAGGACTTGGTGCATTACTTGGATTTATTACACTCCTTCTTTATATCTTTGGTAAAGGGGAAAATCAAGATCAAATAGCACTTTCTATTAAAGAACTTAATGCTATTAATGAGATGAGTTTAATGATAGGGCTTGTTCTTTTAACTGTTGGTAATTTTCTAGGCGGTGTTTGGGCAAATGAATCTTGGGGGCGCTACTGGGGATGGGATCCTAAAGAAACATGGGCGTTAGTTACTATTTTAGTTTATGCTGTTGTTGTACATGTAAGATTTATTAAGGCTGTTTATACACAGTTTAACTATAGTGTGATTTCACTCTTGGCCTTTACTTCTGTACTTATGACATACTTTGGAGTAAATTACTATCTTGCAGGTATGCACTCGTATGCTAAAGGGGATCCTGTACCTATTCCAGACTTTGTTCCTGTAACTTATGCAATTATCTTTATTGTAATAGCACTTGCTTATAGAAACAGAAAGATAGTGTAAGGAAAAGTGTGTGGAGTTTCATGGCTTTAGTGATAAAACGCTCCCTTTTTTAGAGTCTATTAGACAGAACAACTCAAAAGAATGGTTCGATAAGCATAAAACTGAGTATGAAACATTTATTTTACATCCATCTCGCCTTTTTGTAGAGGAGATGGGTGAACATCTTATGGCATTAGAACCAACAGTAAACTTTTCTCCAAAGATTAATCAATCACTTTTTAGAATTTACCGTGATACTCGTCGTATGGGTGCAAATAAACTACCTCTCAAGCATAGAATAGGTGTCATATTTTGGCAAGGGAGTGGTAAAAGGCTTCAAAGTTCTTCTTTCTATTTACATTTTTCTCCTGATGAATTATTTGTCTCTGTTGGTGTAAGATGGTTTGAAAAGCCTATGTTGGATGCCTTTCGTGAGACCATAAAAAATGATGAAAAGAGGGCAGAATTGGCTCAGATTTTGCAAGATATACGAGCAAAAGATAATGCTTACTCTCTTATAGAAAAAGGGTATAAACGCTATCCAAAAGGGTTTACTAAAGATATGAGTAATGCTGATTTATCCCTGTATAAGGGGATAGCTACATATAAGATATTAAATCCAGAATTAATTACTGATGGAGAAGAACTTATAAATACACTTTATGAAATTTATGAAGATATGTTACCTTTACAACAGTTTATGTATATGGTGAGTTTAAAGGTTAAAAATGGGTAATATTTTTGAGTATACACTTCCTAAAATTGATGATGAAAATTTTTATACACAGCTTACATGTAAGAATGTCACCATAAAAACTATAGTGAGTAATACACTTGCAACACCTCAAATTTTTAAGCAAGAATGTGATGAATGGGTGGTGGTTTTACAAGGATGTGCAAAAATAGAGATGGAGGGAAAGTTATATAAACTTCACAAAGGTGATACTCTTTTTATTCCAGCAAATACAAGGCATACACTACTTAAAACAAAAAAAGTAGTTATATGGCTTGGTGTATATATTGGTATTTAGTTTTCTTCTTCAAAAATTGCATCAAGTAGTCCATCAACAAATTCATATTTATCAAAAGGAACTAAATCTTCAGGTTGTTCACCTGTCCCTACATATAAGATAGGTAAAGAGAGTGCATGTGCTATAGAAAAGACACTACCACCTTTTGCTGTTCCATCTAGTTTTGTAATAATGATACCATCAATACCTACCATTTCATTAAAGGCTTGTGCTTGTGCTATGGCAGAATTTCCTTGTGTTCCATCTATAATAAGTACTGTTCTATGTGGTGAACCTTCATGTGCTTTATGGCAGATACGATGAATTTTTTTCAATTCGTTTGCAAGATTTGTTTGTGTATGTAATCGTCCAGCTGTATCTATGATAACATGATCATATCCTTTTGCTTTTGCCGAATCTATAGCATCATAGGCAACAGCAGAACTATCATGCCCTTGTTTTGAAGATACAATGGGAATTTCAAGCCGATTTGCCCATAAAGTTAGTTGTTCAATGGCAGCAGCACGAAAAGTATCGCCAGCCCCTAGTAAAACTTTTTTCCCTTCATTTTTATAAAGAAGAGCAAGTTTAGAAATTGTAGTGGTTTTACCCGCACCATTAACACCGACAATAAGTTCTATGAATGGTGGTTTGTATTCAATCTCAGTATAGTGAGAATTTGCAAGTGTTGCTAAAAGTTTTGAGCGTAAAACTTCACGACTAACTTTATCTTGATAAATTTCATTTAAGATAATTTCAACAAGATCATAAGCTACATCAGCTTCGAGTAAAATATCTTCAAGTTCTTCTTTTGAAAAAGTAATTTTTCTTTTTGGAGCAACTGTTTTAATTGCTTCAACTGTTTTGTTTAATGATTTTTTTATGAAGCCAAACATCTATTTTCCCAAAGCTTGTTTAATGTCATTGTTAAGAAACTCTTCTTCAACCATTCCTTGGTAAAAATGGATGAGTTTGCCATCTTTATAGATAGCTAAAAGAGGAATACCAAAGTTGTTTTTAATGTTAAGTTGATGTGCTATATCATTAATGAGATGACGACTATTTGATGAGTTAACAAGAGTATAATTCGCATGATGTTGTTTTTGAAATTCTTGAAGTGTATTTTGTGCAATGCCATCTTCAATAGACACACCTATAACTTTAATCTCATTTTTGTACTTTTTTTGTAGTGAAGCTAAATGACTAGCAGAAGCTTGACATGGTGGACACCAAGTAGCAAATATATCTAAGAGTAAAATTTTAGAAGGTGCATCTTTTAAAGCAAAACCATTTTTAGTCTTTTGTAGAACGATTTTTGTATTTTTTAAAGTTGTAAATGTGTAGGCATTTGTACTTAGCGTAGTCTTAGCTTTATGTGTTGCTGTTTGTTCTTGCTCTTTTTGTTTAGAACAGCCTTGTATAAAAAAAGTACTAAGAAGTAAAAAAGAAAGAAGTGAAGTTTTTAGTAACAATGTTTGACCTTTATTTTTTTTATTTGTGTAAAATGAAGTAAAATTATAGCAATAAAGATTTAATATGACTCTAACAAAATCTATTTTTAGAAAAAAATGTTTACAAAGTATGAAAAATGCACCTAAACATAACAAACTTTATGAAATGGCTCATGTAGAAAAAAATTTAGCAATAGTACTAAAAAAATATAGAGGAAAAAAAATACTTTTTTACTATCCTTTAGATTTTGAAGCAAATATTATAAAATTTCTTAAAAAAATGAGGAAAAAAAATACTCTTTTTCTACCATTTATGGAAGGAGAAAGTTTTAAAATGGTACCATTTAGGTTGCCACTCACACGGAAAAAATTTGGTGTTTACGAAGCTGGTAATTCACTAAAACATATAAAAAATATAGATATAATGATAGCTCCATCTATTGGTGTAGATGGAAACTTTCAGAGAGTTGGATTTGGTAAAGGGATGTATGATCGCTTTTTTGCAAGGCTTCATAAAAAACCTTATGTGATTTTTGTTCAACCAAAACTTTGTTTTACAAAACAGAAAATATGCGATGATTATGATGTTACATGTAATCTTTTAGTAACACCAAAAATAATATTGAAAAATAAGGATATAAAAGATGTTAAATGAGATACTGCTTGGTGGTGGTATAGCTACTGTAAGTGGAGTTGTCGGATTTTTCATCTCTAAAAAGATAACAAGTGCAAACTTTGATATTTATGTGCAACAAGCAAAAGCAAAAGCTAATGCTATAGAAAATGAAGCACAAACACTTTTAGAAAGAGCAAACCTTAAAGCTAAAGAAATAGAGATAGAAGCACAAAAAGAGTTTGAAAGTGTAAAGACAAGAGTACGGGCAGATTTTTCTCAAAGGGAAGAGTCTTTGCGTTTAAAAGAGAATCATTTTGTACAATATAAACAAGATGAAGAAAATAAAATACAAACACAACATAAAGCGCTTAAAACACAAAAAATCAATTTAGAGAGAAATGAAAAATCATTAGATTTACTAAAAAAAGAATATGAAAAAAAAATAGATGAAGCTCTTCATGCTATAGAACATTGTGCAGGGATGACACAAGATGAAGCGAAGGGTATGCTACTTGAAAAAATTGAGGAAAAATCTCGTGCTGAAGTAGCACATATTGTAAGACGCTATGAGAGTCAAGCAAAAGAGGAAGCTCAAAGAAAAGCTAACTTTATTTTAGCACAAGCCACAAGCCGTTTTGCTGGAGAGTTTGCAAGTGAACGACTTACAAACCTTGTCCATCTTAATTCTGATGAGCTTAAAGGGCGTATTATAGGTAAAGAGGGACGCAATATTAAAGCACTTGAGATGACTTTAGGTGTTGATATTATTATAGATGATACACCTAATGCTATAGTAGTAAGTAGTTTTAATCTTTATAGAAGAGCTATAGCTACAAAAACTTTACAGTTACTCATAGAAGATGGACGCATTCAACCTGCTCGTATAGAAGAAATTTTCAATAAAGTTTCTCAAGAATTTGAATCAAAAATTTTACAAGAGGGTGAAAATATTGTCGCTGAACTCAATGTTGGTGTTATGCACCCTGAACTTATGAAGCTTATAGGTCGTTTAAGATATAGAGCTTCTTATGGTCAAAATGCACTTGCTCATACTTTAGAAGTTGCTTATCTATCTGGTGTTATGGCTAGTGAAATGGGTGGGAACCCTATTTTAGCAAAAAGAGCAGGGCTTTTACATGATATAGGTAAAGCACTTACTCATGATCATGATGGAAATCATGTAGATTTAGGTGCAGACATATGTCGTCTTTATCATGAAGATGATGTTGTGATTAATGCCATTTATGCACATCATGGACAACAAGAAGTATATTCTGTTGAATGTGGTGCAGTATGTGCTGCTGATGCACTTTCTGCGGCACGACCGGGGGCAAGACGAGAGGTTTTAGAAAGCTTTTTAAAAAGAGTGACTGAAATTGAAGAGATAGCTTCTACACATAATGGTGTAAGACAAGCGTATGCTATTAATGCTGGTCGAGAGGTTCGTGTAATCGTTAATGCAAATTTGGTTAATGATGATGAATCAGTACTTATAGCAAGAGAAATTGCTAAAGAAATAGAAGAAAAAGTACAATATCCAGGAGAAATAAAAGTTAATGTAATCCGAGAAAGTCGAGCTATAGAATTTGCAAAATAGGCATAAAAGCCTATTTTTTAGATTTATCTATAGTAACAACTACAGCACCTCGTAAATCTCCCATTTTATAATGTTGAGCGTTATCTAGTGGGTACTTTTTAGCGATAGCTTGTTTAATCTTTTGATTTGTTATATCTCCATGACATTTCAGACAGACTTGTTTTTTTATAACAAGAGGTTTATAGTATTTATAAACATTTTTGCTCACTTGTTGTACTAAATGTTTTGGTAAAGCAACATGCTCTTTTTGAAGTGTTTCTAGCGATTCTAAAACTTTTAGCTCATTAGTTTCTGGTTTATTTATAGGGTTTCTAAATTTTGTACTAATGCGTTTAATACTTACACCATTTGGAAGTTCTGTATTGACTTTCTCTGTAAGTGTATAAGCTTCTGTAGAACAAAAGTCAAGTGCTTTCATTGGACCACCAGCTTTCATCTTCTTTTTCATATTTGAACCTAATGTCTTTAAAAGAAGTTTTGTACTTTGTTGCCCTATTTGTATAACAGTTTTTTGCGATTTAGTATGTTTTGTGTTTTGTTGCGAAGTAGCTAAAAGTAGTGTAGCACTAAGACCTAGTAATGTTATACTTTTGAGTATATGCATGGGAACTCTCCATAATTTGAATGATTTTAATGGAAATTATAGCAAAACTTAGAATAATTTAATGCAAGATTGAGTATAATTTCGTAATTTTTAAAGACGAGGGAGCACTCCTATGGGTGAAATATTTACTTTTTTCGGAATCATATCAGAACATAAAGAATTTCTTTTTATGATGCATATGTTATTATCAGCAGGTATAGCTGTCATGTTAGCAAAAATGGCAATGTCTAATCTTCAAATAGTACCACGAGGTACGCAGAATGTTTTAGAAGCGTATATAGGTGGTGTTTTACAAATGGGTACAGATGTTATGGGTCAATTACATGCTCGTAAGTACTTAGCACTTGTAGCAACAATAGGTCTTTTTGTAGGTATTGCAAACCTTATTGGTATCGTTCCAGGGTTTGAAGCACCTTCATCTGATTTAAATATGACACTTACATTAGCACTTACTGTATTTGTTTATTATAATTATGTTGGTATTAAAACACATGGTGTAGTTAAATACTTTAAACATTTCACTGGACCAGTATGGTGGCTAGCATGGTTAATGTTCCCTGTTGAGATTGTTTCTCATTTTTCTCGTATTATCTCTCTTAGCTTCCGTCTTTTTGGTAATATTAAGGGTGATGATATGTTCTTGGCAGTTATCTTAATGTTAGTGCCATGGGTTTTACCACTTATTCCTTTTGCTCTTTTAACTTTTGGTGCATTTTTACAAGCATTTATTTTTATGATGCTTACATATGTGTATCTTGCTGGTGCAATTATCATAGAAGAACACTAAGCTTTTATGATGCAAAAAGATTTATACGAACGCATTATAAACTTTTTGCTAGGAGCATCATGGGCGATTGTCTTTTTTGGTGCTCTTATCACTTTTAAATCTTTTTTAGTATTTGGCATTTTCTTTGCCATTTTCTTGACACTTTTTTACATTCTCATTACACTCTTTTTAATGCTTACACTAGATACTTTTCTTGTTAATAAACAAAGATTAGAAGAAGCAAAAAAACAAACAGAACTTTTAGAAAAAATCTACACAAAATCTATAAAATAACCACTTATTACCTATTTTAAAGCATTGCTTCGATAGAATAAAAACACTAATATACTTATTTTAAGGAAAACTATGTTTGAAGTAGTTATAGGACTTGAAGTCCATGTACAGTTAAATACAAAAACTAAACTTTTTTGCTCGTGTCCTACGAGTTTTAATCATAAACAAAATACAAATACTTGTCCTACTTGTTTGGCATTACCTGGTGCATTACCAGTACTTAATAAAGAGGTTGTTCATAAGTCTATCATGCTTGGAACGGCGATTGATGCAACAATAAATAAAGTTTCTTATTTTGATAGAAAGTCATACTTTTATCCTGATTCTCCATCTGCTTACCAAATAACACAGCTTTATACTCCTATTGTGGAAAATGGAAAACTTACAGTTGATTTTGAAGATGGTAGTGAAAAAACTATTCGTATTAATCGTGCACATATAGAGGCTGATGCAGGAAAGAATATTCATGATGGTGATATATCTAAAGTGGATCTAAATCGTGCGGGAACACCACTTCTAGAGATAGTAAGTGAACCAGATATGAGAAGTGCAGAAGAGGCAATTTTATATCTTAAAAAGCTTCATTCTATCATCCGTTATACAGATATTGGTGATGCAAATATGCAAGAGGGAAGTTTTAGAGTTGATGTAAATGTTTCTATTCGTCCACAAGGTGATGAAAAACTTTATACTCGTGTTGAAATTAAAAATATTAACTCTTTTAAATTTATTCAAAAAGCTATAGAAGTAGAAGTAGCAAGACAAGTAGAAGCATGGGAAGATGGTACTTATGATGAAGAAATTTGTCAAGAAACACGCCTTTTTGATCAAGTAAAACAAGAAACGCGTTCTATGCGTGGTAAAGAGGAAGCTGCTGATTATAGATATTTTCCTGAACCAGATTTACGAAAATGTGTGGTTTCTGATGCAATGTTAGAAAAATATACACAAATTCCAGAACTTCCAGATGCAAAAAAAGAGCGTTTCATAAGTGAATATGATATGAATCAGTATAATGCTTCTGTAATCACTTCAAGTGTTGAGATGGCGAATTTCTTTGAGACAATGATGTCTATAGATGGTGTAAGTGCAAAAACAGTAACATCACTGCTTACAGTGGAGCTTCAAGCCCGTTTAAAAGGGGAAATCACACTTATAAATTCTCCTGTAAATGCTCAAAAGCTAGGAACTTTAGCACAAAAAATAGATGATAAAACTATTTCTCAAAAAGCTGCGAAAGAGGTTCTTGACTTTTTGATGGAAAATGAAGGTGCTGATATAGATGAAACGATAGAGAAACTAGGTCTTAAGCAAATGACAGATACAGGAGCTATTGAATCTATATGCGATACAATAATCAGTGCAAATCAAGACAAAGTGGAGCAATACAAGTCTGGTAAAGAAAAGCTTTTTGGTTTTTTTGTGGGTCAGGTTATGAAAGCTTCTAAGGGAAGTGCTAACCCTCAAGTTGTTAATGAAATTTTAAAAGCTAAATTAGGTTAAAGTGATGTTAAAACGCTTGATCCTTGATTTTGCTTATTATCTTCAAACATCACAATCATATCAGGCAAAAAAAAAGTTTTTTTATAATCTTTTAGAAAATGATAATTGTCCATATAAAAAATATGTAGATATGGCCATGATGACACTTATCTTTGTAAGTGTTGCTGTTCTCATCCGTGAAGTGAAGTTTCATGTTGGGGACTATATGCTCTTTTTTAGTAATTACATTATTTCATTTGTTTTTTTTGTAGAGTATATGTTACGGTTATGGGTTAATAGCAGTGTGAGTGAAATTATAGTAGCTCGAGCAGAACATGATACTTTTTTACTAAGAGATGTAAATTTGGTAAAAGCGTTTAAAATAGTCTTGCAATTAAAACTTAAATATATGTTTTCTTTACAAGCACTTATTGATTTATTTGCTATTTTGCCTTTTTTCCATGAATTACGGCTTTTAAGAATTTTTATACTTTTTCGTGTTTTTAAACTTTTTCGTTATGCAAAAAGTTTTCAAACACTTTCAAGTGTTTTAGCTACTAAAAAATTTGAATTTTTTACTTTAGCTATTTTTGCTTCTATTGTCATTTTTGTTTCTTCTGTTTTAATTTATGTGATGGAAGGAAATAATGCCAACTCTCCTATCCATACTCTTTTTGATGCTATTTATTGGTCTGTTGTTACTATATCTACAGTAGGTTATGGTGATGTGACTGCGGTTACTCAAGAGGGGCGTTTTGTTGCTATGCTTGTGATTATGGCAGGAATAGCAGTACTTGCTTTTACAACTTCTCTCTTTGTTTCGGCTTTTACTGAAAAGTTACAAGAGATTAAAGAGATGAAAATCATAGAAGATGTATCAAAACTTAAAAATTTTTACTTGATTTGTGGTTATGAACGAGTTGCCAAAGAGGTAAGTTCTAAGTTAGCACATAGAGGGAAGAGGATTATCGTTTTAGATGCAGATGAAAAGCGAGTAGAACAAGCACAAAAAGATGGATTTATTGCTTTACATTATAACCCTGGATCGGTTGATAGTTATAAGAAACTTAACATAGATATTAATACGCAAGTGAAGGCTATTTTATGTTTACGAGAAGATGATGTTGAAAATGTATATGCAGCACTTACTATTCGCTCGTTAAATAAAGATGTTTTTATACTTTCGTTACTGATGAATGATGCAAATCGTAAGAAATTAACATTCGCAGGTATAAACAAAACAGTATATCCTCAAGAACTTGTAGGTTTAATTACAAAAGAGTTAGTGGGAAAACCTGTTGCTTTTGAAGTAATTCATGAATTAAGAAGTGAAAATTCTCCTGTTATGGTGGATGAAATAGGTATAACATCACGAATAGTGGAAAATTTTCTCACTGTAAAGGACTTGGATAATACAGATTATAAAATCGTTCTCTTAGGTGTTTATAAACAAAAAGATGATAGATTTTATTTTAATCCTTTAGATAGCACATTTATTGAAGCAGGTGATTATCTTTTAGTTATTGGATATAAGAATTTTATTAAAGAGTTTGAGCAATATTTACATACGAAAGTGAAACATGGATAATATAACAGCACTTATATTTGGTTACAATAAATATGCTTCAGAAATTATTGCAAATGTTGAAGATAAATATGATGAAGTACGGTTGTTTTCTTTAGAACTAGAAACAACACCTTCTAAAAATGATGAACGATATACAATTGAGTATTTTGATTTAAGTGATAGTTGGCATAATGTTCAAGAACATATTGATACAAAACACTCTATCGCTTTTTGTGTGTTAGAAGATACCGCAGAAAATATTTTTTTAACGATTTCATTACGGGCACATTTTAAAGACTTAACTATTATTGCTATAGCATCTGATAAAGAGAGTGCGAACAAGCTAAAAATGGCAGGAGCCAATAAAGTTATACCTTTGGTAGAAACGACATCGGATATCATTACAAATATGTTGGAAAAACCTATTTCAAATAAAGTTTTACATAGTATTTTATATGAAGAGAGTGCTTTAAAAATTGCACAAATTAAGATTAGTGCAGAGAGCCATTTTAATAACGAACTACTTTCTAGTATAGATTGGAGTAGATATAATGGTATCATTGTATTGTCTGTTATGCACAGTAATATGAAAAGTGATTTTATCTATTCTTCTAGTATGAAAGAGCATATTATTAAACCTGGAGATATTTTAGTTGTGGTTGGATACGATCATGATATTCAAGAATTTGAAAAAAAGATAGGGAGTAAACGCTATGTCAATTGGAGTCATTGGAGCTGGTAAATGGGGCAGTGCTTTAGCTTTTGCATTGAGTGAAAAGAGTGAAGTTTTCATTTATTCTAGACATAAAAGAGATAGAAAAAATTTTGTTACTTTAGATGAAATCCTTACATGTAAGTATCTTATTATTACGGTTCCTGCTCAAGCTATAGGGGTATGGCTTCAAGAACATTTTGTTTTTAACAATCAAAAAATACTTGTTGCTTCTAAAGGTATAGAAGCTTCAAGTGGAAGATTCTTAAATGATATATATAAAGAGTATGTTCCTGATGAAAATATAGCTTTTTTATCGGGTCCTTCTTTTGCAACTGAAGTTATGCAATCTCTTCCTACCGCTCTTGTTATAAATAGTACAAATCAAACACTTGCAAATGAATTTGCTTTGTTATTTCCCTCTTTCATTAAGGCTTATACTTCTGAAGATGTTGTAGGTGCAGAGATAGCAGGTGCTTATAAAAATGTGATAGCTATTGCTGCTGGTATAACAAATGGTTTAGCCCTTGGTAATAATGCATCTGCTTCTTTAATATCCCGTGGTCTTGTAGAGATGCAACGCTTTGGTAGTTTTTATGGAGCAAAAACAGAGAGTTTTATTGGTCTTAGTGGAGCAGGAGATCTGTTTTTAACTGCTTCATCTACTATGAGTCGAAACTTCCGTGTAGGGCAGGGTATAGCTAAAGGTCTTACTCAAGAGGAAATTTTAGAAGAGTTAGGGGAAGTTGCTGAGGGTATAGGAACAACTTATGCTCTTTATGATTTAGCAAAAAAAAATGGTTTATACCTTCCCATAGCACAAGAGGTTTATGCTATGCTTGAAGGAAAAAGTCCGCAAGAAAGTTTACAAGATTTATTGGGAAAATAAAGGTTTTTTATGAAATTCTTTTTAACTATATTGTTAAGTGTTATTACTTATAGTTTGTCATCTTTCATCTTTACACAAGAACAAAGTTTACTTATTGCAACGATTACTTTACTTGTGACATTATGGACAAATGAGCTTCTTCCTTTAGGTGTTGTTTCTTTATTACCTATCATTCTTTTTCCCTCTTTTGGTATTTTAAACACTAAAATGACAACAATGAATTATGCTCATCCTATTATTTATTTATTTTTAGGAGGATTTTTACTTGCTATTGCCGTTGAAAAGACGAAACTTCATATTTTTATAGCAGATAAAATGCTTGCATTGTTTCCAGCAACACCACGAGGGATGATTTTTTCACTTTCTTTGACATCTGGTGTCTTGAGTTCTATTTTATCTAACACTACAACAACACTTTTACTCATACCTATAGCACTTTTTTTAACAACAGATATTCAACTTAAAATGAGATTTACTTTAGCTATAGCATATGGTTCTAGTATAGGTGGAATTTTAACACCTATTGGGACACCACCAAACTTAATTCTTTTAGGAATTATGCAAGAACATAATATGGAACTTATTCCATTCTTTCAATGGGTAATTATGGTTGCACCTTTAGTTGTTTTGATGATTGTATCTATGAGTTTATTACTTTCTGTTGGGGTAAAGGAGCATAATATTCAAAGAGTGATAGAGATAAATCCTTTAAATAGTGTTCAAAAAAAAGTGATGTTTGTGGCTTTAGGTTTAATTGCTCTTTTATTTGTTAATGCACCTATACGACCTTATTGGAATGGTTTAGGTTTAAGTGAAAGTGGTATTTTACTTGGTTTTGGTTTAGTGTTGTTTATGCCATATTTTAAAATACTAGAGTGGCAAGAGGATGCTCCTAAAATTCCTTTTGCTATTATGTTTTTATTTGGTGCTGGATTTTCTATAGCAAAAGCATTTGCACATACTGGATTAGCAGATAAACTTGCTTCTTATCTTTTGAGTATGACTCATATCAATCCACTTTTGCTTTTATTTTTTATTGCTGTAATTATTACTTTTACTACTGAAATAACTTCAAATACGGCACTTATTTCTATAATGCTTCCTGTTATTTACTCTGTTGCAGAACAATCAGGTATAAATACAACACTCTTTATGATGGTAGCAACGCTTTGTGCTTCTTATGCTTTTATGCTACCTATAGCGACACCGCCTAATGCTATTGCTATGAGTAGTGGTGCTGTACATGTAAAAGATATGCTTCGTTATGGAATTTTACTTAATCTTTTAGGTATTTTCTTTATTATTTTTATTGCATCAATTTTTTGGAAAAATATATTTTAAAAAATAGCTAGTTAGCATTTAGTCTAACCACTTACAATTTGCATACTCATCGGTTGGATATGTAGGTTGTTGTTTTTGTAGAACTTTTTTCATAACTAACATATCTTTACCATCAACTAAACTTTTTAGCATTGAATTTTCAACAATTTCAAAGCCAAATTTTTTAAAAAAGTTTATGCTCTTTTCATCATGTAAAACATTTATACAAAGGAGAGGGTATAAAACACTAGCTTCTTTTAAAAATTGTTCTAACATTATTGTTGCTATATTTTGGTTACGAAACTCTGGCTTAACAGCTATATTTATAACTGGTGTTGTATTATTAAGTTTTCTACTCCAAATAGCACCACAAACTACATTGTTTTTCATAGCATAAAGCCCTAAATCTTTTTTTGTAAACCCATAAAATTCATCATAAATTTTTAGTTGTTCAAAATCTTGTAGTTTTTTATCTGTTGTATCTATTCTTTGAGCGTAGTAGAGCATATCTGTTACTATTTTTTGCTCAGTTGAGCGAAGAAAATAAAGTGCTAAATTCATAAAAATCCTTTTTCTAATGTTAAATTATACCTAATATAAGAAGTAAATTCTTCTATAAAGGGCTTTAAGATTTTTTCTTTTTTTTGATGTACATATAAAAATCTTTAAAGATTAAAAATAAACAGTAAATCCATAAAAGATCTAAAATATAGTTATCTTGAAGTCCCTGTGTATACATCCATGGAAGTCCTACTAGAATAGGCCATTTAAGGAAATAAAAAAACATTATTCCTGCACCATATATCTCTTTCATCTCTTACTCCTGTTTTAGTTGAAAAATCTTACCTAAATATTAGTACTAAAATGGTAAAATCTATAAAAAAAGGATGAAATGATGATTGTTCATATTGTAATGTTTAACTTTAAAGAGGAAAATAAGGTAGAAAATATTTTAAGTGTAAAAACAAAACTTGAAGCTTTAGTTGAAAAGATAACATGTTTAGGTTCTATGGAAGTTGGGATAAATTTTACAAAATCACCTCGTTCTATGGATATGTCACTTTACAGTACTTTTGCAACACAAGAGGATTTAAACACTTATGCAACACATCCATCACATCTTGAAGTTGTAGCTTTTATTAAAGAAGTTACAGTAGAATCAAAAGTGGTAGATTATATTTTAGAATAAAAATTGACGAAAAAATAAACTAAAAAATAGGCTTAAATCGTCAAGTTACTTTGAAAGTATTTCATTTATTTTCATTCCTTTATGCTATCATTTTTTAAAATTTTAGATAAAAGGATAGTTATGGAACCAACATTAGAAGATATAAGTGATTATGATACACTTAAAGGTGATAAAAAAAGAGTTGTTTGGAGTGTTGTTGTCGTTGGTATTTTGTTAGGTATAGGGTATCTTATAGCATCAAATGTTTTTGATGATAAAGGTGATGCTATACATCTACAAGATCCTATTAAAGTTGTGCCACTTAGTAAACATATGGCAATGTAAATATAGAGAAAAAATAGAGGTAAATTTATGTTAATAGTATTGATAGGTGTTTATACACTTTATGTATTTTTGGCAGTATATACAAGTGTAATGCAAATAGGCTATGTTTCCATAGCTAAGTATCAAACACCATTACTGTTAAAAGCATCAGAGTTTTTAAAAGCAGGAAATTATACAGTTGCTAAAGAGCGAATGAATATAGCACAGACGATTGTGGACTATCTTCTTTTTATCGGTTGGCTTGGATTTGGTATAGAAGTCTTAGAAAGTACTTTTTTTACAGTAACAGATGAAGCATTAAAAAATATTGCTATAGTTATGGGATTTATTGTGATTAATTCCCTTGTATCATTACCATTTTCTTACTATGAAAAATTTGTTTTAGATGAAAAATTTGGTTTTAATAAATCAACTTTACAACAATGGATAAAAGATACGCTTATCTCTTTTGTTATGACATTAGTTCTTGGTTCTCTTGTGGTCTGGGGTATTTATGCCATTATGACACATTTTACACTTTGGTGGTTATGGAGTTTTTTGTTTATATTTAGTGTTATTGTCCTTATTAATATGTTTTATCCAACTTTTAGAGCAATGTTCTTTGATAAACTTACGCCATTAGAAGATGAAGCTCTTGATAGTGAAATAAAACAACTTATGGATAAAACGGGTTTTGTAAGTTCTGGTGTTTTTATTAGTGATGCGAGTAAAAGAGATGCTCGGCTTAATGCGTACTTTGGTGGTCTTGGTAAATCTAAAAGAGTTGTACTTTTTGATACGCTTTTAGAGAAGCTAACAACAAAAGAGCTTTTAGCCGTACTTGGTCATGAACTAGGGCATTTTGCGCATGGTGATATTTATAAAAATATAGCACTTGTAGGTGGTATGCTTTTTGTGATGTTTGCTTTTTTTGGTAATCTCCCTGAAGGGTTATATATGGAGTTAGGCATTCCTCAAGAACCCTATGTAACTATGATTTTACTTATGCTTTTTATGCCTGTTCTTGGATTTATAATGATGCCAATTATGGGTCTTGTTAGTCGTCATAATGAATATGAAGCAGATAAAATGGGAAGTGAACTTGGTGGTCCTGCTGGAGCTATAGAACTTGCAAATGCATTAAAAAAATTAGTAGAAGAAAATAAAAGTTTTCCACTTTCACATCCTATTTATATTTTTTTTCATTATACACATCCCCCTGTTATAGAACGACTTAAAGCATTAGGTGTAGATATAGGGTATTGTGATGATACAGCACTCGAGGGCAAATGCGAAATAGATATATAATTAAAGAGCTTTTAGCATTACTTACGCAAGAACTTTCCTCTTCTATACCACGAGCTTCAAGAGAAGCTCAACTTTTTCTCATGCACTTTTTAGCAGTTGATGAGCTATGGTTGCTAACCCATCAAGAGAGTGAAGTGGAGGTGACTTCTGAATTATTCTCATGGGTAAAAAGGCGTTGTACTGATGAGCCTTTTGAGTATATTGTTAAGAGTGTAAGTTTTTATTCTCAAGAATTTTATATAGATAAAGGTTCTCTCATACCTCGACCAGAAACAGAACTTCTCATAGATGAAATACTCTTACATGTAAGAGATAAAAATCTGGAAGCTACTTTTGTTGAAGTGGGTGTTGGTAGTGGGATTATTTCTATAGTCTTAGCACAAAATCTTCCTAATGTGAAATTTATAGCTATTGATATTTCGCAAGATGCTTTATCTATTGCTCGTAAAAATATTGAAAAATTTGGAATGCAAGAGCGTATAGAGTTACGACATGGCTCCCTTTTAGATCCTGTTAGTGAAAAGATAGACTATCTTGTCTCAAATCCCCCTTACATAGCCAATGATGTTGCTTTGGAAAAAAATCTTTCTTATGAACCACAAAATGCACTTTTTGGTGGTGTAGTAGGTGATGAAATTATCCAAAAACTTCTTGATGAAGTCTTAAAGCAAAAGATTACATTTTTTAGTTGTGAGATGGGTTATGACCAAAAAGATAAAATACGAAACTATTTAAAAAATCGAGAGTATAAAGAGGTTACATTTTATAAAGATTATAGTGATTTTGATAGAGGTTTTACAATAAAGGTATAAAAATGAAAAGAAATATATATGTAGATTTTAGTTATTTTATAGTGTTAGCTGCGAGTTTTGGTGCTGTAATGGTTTTAGGGGCTTTTGTTGCTCCTGTTATCTTTCATACAGATACTATAACGGTAGGTTTGTTAATAGATCATTATAATGCAGGTATCATTATGGGGGAGATATTTCGTCGTTTTGCTTATTGGATTTACTTTTTAGCACTTTTTGTAAGTGTTTATGAAATTATTGCTTATAAAATGGGACAAAGAGATGCAATTACTTTTGCTTCAGCGGTAACGGTGTTGTTTACCTCATTAATGTTTTCTTCTGTATATGTTCCAAAAATCTTATCTATGCAAGCACTAGGGGCAGAAGCAACACAAAGCGATACATTTGATCATATTCATATAGCGAGTGAAATAGATTTCAAAATTTTAGCAATTGCTTTAGTGGTACTCTTTGTTAGAAGATTGATGTTGCTTCGTATAAATTAACACTTTTGTAACACTTCTTTTGTTACTATAATACCATTTTTTAGAAGGTGGTATTTATGGTACGCAATATAACTCTTTTTTTGTTTTTCACACTATTACTTCAAGCATATCCAAATTATACAACAGCAATTAAAGAGAAAAAAATTTATCCCATGGGTGCAAAAATATATGTAAAGAAATGTAAGACTCCTATTGTTGTAGCTCATTATAAAACTTATGAACATTTATATAATGCTATTGATAAAGAATCTCTTTGTGGTCATCTTAACAAAAAATATACAGAAGCTTTAGCTTTATATTTATGGGATAGAGCAAACAATCATCATAAAACTTATGAAAAACTCATAGTAACACATAAAGATAAATGTCCTGTATGTGGTATGTTTTTATACAAATACCCTAAGTGGGTAAGTCGCATTTATTATGGTAAAAAATCTTTTTCTTTTGATGGTATTAAAGATATGATGAAGTACTATTTTTCAGAATCAAAAAACCCTACTTTACTTTTAGTACAAGATTACTATAGCGCACAAACTATAGATGCGACAAAAGCTTACTTTGTGATAGGAAGTGATGTTTATGGACCTATGGGAAATGAACTTATTGCATTAAAGAGTGAAGCATATGCAAAAAAATTTCTTCTTGATCATCGTGGAAAAAAGATTGTAAGGTTTTCTGAAATAACACCAAAACTTGTAGAAGAACTTGATGAATAAAAAATCTTTTTTTTATTTTGTAGCATTAATAATGCTCTTTTTCTCTTGTATATTAGAAATTACTTTTATTGAATTTCATATGCAAAAAGAAAAAAACTATGCAGTTGGGGCAAAAGAATTTTATCAACGAATTTTAGTGCCAACTGTAGTCCTAAGAAAATCTATACCTTTTGAAAAATACCCTTATATGCAAGAATGGATGGTGGTAAAATGAAGTTTATAAATCTTTATCTTTTTGAATATGCTCTTGAATATTTACTTCGATATAAGGGAAAAAATATTTTTATATTTATCCTCTTGAGTCTTATGATAGCTTTTATGGCAAGTGTTTTTTTTGTTTCTCACGCAATAGAATCTGAACTTAATCTTGGTGTAAAGGGTATGGCAGATATTACATTACAAAAAAAAGTAGCAGGTATGTATGCTCCAAGTGATGCGAGTATGATGGATAAACTTTTAGAAATTAATGGTGTTGTTGGTGTTGAAAGTAGGGTATGGGGATATTATAGATTTGAACCACAAAAGCTTAATCTTATTATTGTTGGTTTAGATAGTTTTGCTCAACAGTATAATCTAGCACTTCAAAATATAGCAAATACATTTGATATAAATGATAGCTCTATGGTTATATCTCCTCAATTAAAGAAAAATTTTAAAGCTGCGTATTATAAAGACTATTTTCACTTTATTAAGCCTGATGGTAATATAAAAAAAATGGATATAGCAGGAGTTTTTAAAGGTTTTATTCCTTTAGAAGCAAATACTATGGTAGTTATGTCACAAACAAGTGCAAGAGAAATTTTAGGTTTACAACCTAATGAAATTACTACATTTTTTCTTTCTGTTGGTAATGCAAAAGAGATACCAAATATCGCTTTGCACTTAGCAACTTTTTATCCAGATTTTAGTATTTTAACTAAGCAAGATATTACAAATAAGTATGCATCAATCATTAATTATAAAAGTGGGGTTTTTGTTGCTTTTATGGGAGTTATGCTTTTAACATTTTTTATGATTGTTTACGATAAAGCGAGTGGTTTGAGTAGCGAAGAAAAAAGAGAAATAGGGATTTTAAAAGCATTAGGTTGGACTATAGAGGATGTTTTACGTGCAAAATTTTATGAAGGGGGTATAGTGGCTTTGAGTGCATATTTTGTAGGTATAGTTTTAGCTTTATTTTATGTGTATTTTTTAAATGCACCTTTTATTGTTAATATTTTTGTTGAAGATACTACTGTACGACATTTTATTTCTTTACCTTATAGTATGGATTATATGACACTTTTTTTACTCTTTTTACTGAGTGTACCTATTTATATTGGAGCTATACTTATTCCATCATGGAGAGTGGCAACACAAGATGCAGATGAGGTAATGCGATGATATATTTAGAAAATGTTTTTAAAAAATATGATGATGTAGTAGCAGTTGATAATGTAAATTTAAAGATTAGCGAAGGGGAACTTGTTGTTTTACAAGGGAAAAGTGGTAGTGGAAAAAGTTCTATTCTTGCTTTAATAGCGGGGCTTTCTAAACCTACTGACGGAAGAATAGTGGTTGATGGTGAAAATATAGCAATGTTACCCGATCATTTTGCAAGTCTTTATAGAAGGGAAAATATAGGGTTTGTTTTTCAACGCTATAATCTTGTACCTTCTATTAGTGTTGCACATAATATTATGATGCCTCTTATTCCTCTTAATCTACCTCAAGATTTACTTAAAGATAAACTACAAAAGAGTATGAAACTCTTTAATATTACACATAAAGAGAATGTAATGGTTAAAAAGCTTTCAGGTGGGGAACAACAACGCGTTGCTATAGCTCGTGCTAATGTTAATAATCCTAAAATTATTTTAGCTGATGAACCTACCGCAAATTTAGATTATAAACTTTCTTTGGAATTTATCGAGGTGCTTAAAACCTTAAAAAAGCAAAAAAAAACGATAGTGATAGCAACCCATGATCCTCTTTTTTTTAATCTTGATGCTGTAGATAGAGTGATTTGTGTTGCTGATGGTAAAATATTACCATGCTCTTAACTCCTGAAATTGTTACTATTGAAATTTTAGATAGTATTTTTATTCTCTTTGCTACTATCACTTTTTTTATAGCGATTTATGTTGTACTTTATTGGGATAGAAACTCTTTTACAAATAAACAGTACCATCTACAAATGCAAAGCTATCTTGGTGCAACGATTATTAAGTTTATTTTTTATCTAAAAATCCCACTTTTTCTTTTTTTTGTTTATACATTAGATAGTATTGCTAACCTTCTTCCTGGAGCTATGTGTGGAGCAGGGGTTGTTAATGCTACTGTTTATGGAACACCTCTCTTGTTTTTGAAAATTTTAAATATTTATCTTTTTGGTTATTGGATAGTGTTGCATAAAGAAGATATGCAAACAAAAACACAAACTTATATACGATTGAAATTTTTTGTTTATATTGTTGCCTATTTTTTACTACTTAGTGAAATATTCTTAGAGTTTAAAATGTTTGGTGGACTTGATGTTTCTCAAGTTGTAGATTGTTGTGGTGCTATTTTTTCTACAACAGATAGTTCTTATTTAGCAGAAATATTAGGGATGAATACAACCCTTCTTTTAAGTCTTTTTTATGGAACTTTCATTGCCATGTCTATAGCTTTTTTTCTAAAGAAACGCTATCTCTTTTCATTGATAAATCTTTTTTATCTTATTATCTCTCTTATAGCACTTATCGCATTTTTTGGTACTTATATTTATGAGTTACCAACACATCATTGTCCATTTTGTATGTTACAAAAAGACTACCATTACATAGGGTACTTACTCTATATTATGCTTTATTTAGGAACTTTTTATGGATTGCTTCTTGGTTTTATAGATTTTAGAAAAGAAAAAGAAGAGCTTTATAGAAAAATTTCATTTACATGTAATACTTTTTATCTTTTTTTGGTGAGCTATTTTCCTCTCTCTTTTTATATAAAAAATGGGGTATGGCTAAGTTAATAGCCATAAATTTTATTTTTGATGATGAGATATAGTGCAAATATCTTGTAGGTAATTGATTTTTTCGTAAAGTGGCAAAGGAAGAATTGCATTTTCTAGTTCATTTGGATTAAGTTTTGCAAGTTCTCGATGAAGTTTTGCAAAGTAAGCTTCTTGTTCATCTTTATTAAGGGCTCGAAAATTAAAGACATCTTTTGCTAATGTTTGTGCATAGAGCGCAGATTCATTCGTTTCTTTTGCTAAGTTTTTTATCATAGCATGATCATCAGGTTCTTTTTTAATTTTTAATCGTACTTCTTTGTAAAGATTTTGAGCCTTTTTATACTGATGTGGTGCTAAATCATCTAAATTATCGTCATCCATTTGTTCTAAAATCATTTTTGCTTTATTTATATTTCTATAAACAACAGCATCTCCATAGAGATCTTTTGCATCTTCCATAACATCTTTTTTATCTTCTAATGCGTCTGAAATTTCCCCTTTATCTATGGTTTTGATAAGATCTTTATAATCATCTTGAAAATCTTCATATCTATCTGGAAAAATTTCTTTTGTGTTTTGTATTTGCATTCGTCTTTCTATATCTGCAACATCAGCAAGATATTTTTTGACTAATTCTTTTGTCTCATAAGCATGTTTAAGTGCTTTTTTAGCATGAAGATAATCAATCATTTTTTCATCTTTAAGATCATCTTCTACGGCATCTTCATAGTAGCTTTTAGCCTGATTTATACTTATAGGTGCATAAAATAGCAGTTCATCTTGATTCATAGCTTGATGAATATTTTGTTCTAACTCTTTGAGTTTTGTAACATCATCAAATCGTTTAACCTCTTTTTGCATTTCTGGTGTGAGTTCTGGACCTGTACCACAAGCTGTAAATGTTGTTAAAATAAGTAGTGATGCTATTAAACTTAATTTTAGTGTAGTCATGAAAGTAATCCTTATATAGTAGTATTGTTTTTTCCAAATTTATTGTGCCACCATTCTTCTGGTGAAAAAGTTGCTTGTTGTACACTTTCTTCATCAAAAGGATATTCATAATTGTTACAGTAGTCCATGATTATTTTATAAGCATCATTGATTTTTGCACTCATTTGTGTGGCTTTTTTTGGATTGTTTTGGTGTTTATCTGGGTGCCATTGTTTCATAAGTGTTTTATACTTATTTTTAATCTCTTTTAGTGAAGATTTCTCCCGAAGACCAAGGAGTGATTTGGCCTTCATAATTTGAGAGAATTGGCTCAAGATTTAATCTTGTTGTTGTCTTAAGTAAGCAGGTATATCAAGTGTATCACTATCTAAATCTCCACCAACTACAAGGCGAGGACGAGATTTTGGACGAGGAGGTACCGATGGTATTTCCGCTACAAAATCTTCATTATTTGTTGTTGGTGTTGAAAGTTCTCTTTCAAAACCTGTAGCTACTATAGTGATTTTAACATAATCAAGGGGAAGTGATTCATTTGTTGTTGTTCCCCAAATAACTGTTGCTTCATCATCTGCACTTTCTTCTACAACCATCATAGCTTCTGTCATCTCCATGAAAGGAAAATCTGGATGAATACTAAAATGTACAAGAACACCCATCGCACCATTTATAGACATATTGTCAAGTAGTGGTGATTCTATAGCTGTTTTTATAGCTTCATAGGCTGCATTTTCTCCCTCATGCTTACCTACACCCATAAGTGCCATTCCTTTATGACTCATAACTGTTCTTAAGTCAGCAAAGTCAAGGTTAATATCATTTTCACCATTTGATAAGATAATACCAGCCGTACCACTTACTGCTTGAGCTAAGACACTGTCAACAATTTTAAAACTATCTTTTAGTCCCAGCTTTCTATCAATGATAGAAGTCAGCTTATCATTAGGTATAACAACGATGGAATCACTCTCTTTTTTAAGCTCTTCTAAACCACTTTCTGCTAGTTTTAAGCGTTTTTTTCCTTCAAATCTGAAAGGTTTAGTGACAACTGAAATTGTTAATGCTCCAATCTCTTTGGCAATTTGTGCAACAACAGGAGCTGCACCTGTTCCTGTTCCTCCACCTAAACCAGCAGAGATGAAAACAATGTCTGCACCTTCTAAAGCACTACGAATATCATCATAGTTTTCAAGAGCAGAATCTTTACCAATGTTAGGTTGCATCCCAGCACCTAAACCTCGTGTAAGTTTTGCACCTATTTGGATTTTAGTTGCTGATGTTTCTTCATTTAAAACTTGTGCATCAGTATTTACCATAATCATTTCAATGTCATGAACACCTTCTCTTAACATATGACCTATCATATTTCCACCGCCGCCACCGACGCCAACTGCTATAATTTTTGCCCCAGTAGGGTTGTGTGCTTCTTCTATTGTAAATGGTTCCATTCTATCTCACTCCTTTAAAATAACTGTGTTGCCCAGTTCCAAAATTTACCAATTCCACTTGCTTCATCATTTGTTTTCTCTTTCGTTTCCCCTAATTTTATCATTTTAGGTACTTGTTCTTCAGATGTTTGAGGAGCAATGGGAATTTCAGGTGTTACATGAAATTCAACTTTCGTATGTTCTGTTGGTTTTTCATTACTATGTCTTACTCTCTTATTAACATCAATTTCATAAGGTGTATAAGGTCGTGCAGAATACATCACTAGGCCTATAACACTAGAATATTCTGGACCTTTAAGAGAATCAAAAAGCCCATCCATCTCGATTGGTTTTGCAAGTCTTACAGGTAAAGAACCAAAAGTTGCTATAGCAAGGTCACGAATACCTTCCATTTTAGAAAAACCACCACTAATGATAATGCCAGCTCCTATTTGCTCTTTTAAACCACTTTTTTCTATAAATTGAGCTAAAATCATTAAAGTTTCTTCTACTCGTGCATAAATGACATTATGTACAACTTCAAGAGAAACTTCATGTGTCGTACTTTCATCACCAATAATAGGTAATTCAATGAGGTCATTACTTGGTGTAAGTAAAGAACCATATTCAAGTTTTACTTGATCAGCAACATTAACAGGTGTATGAAGTGCCATAGACAAGTCATTTGTTACATGGTGTGATCCTACACCTAAAAATTCATTATAGCGTATAGAATTTCCAGAATGTATAGCGATATTTGAAGTGTTTCCACCCATATCTATGATAGCTGCACCTAACTCTTTTTCATCATCATTAAGTGTTGAAATTGCTGAAGCATAAGAGTTGAGAACAACATTTTCTACTTCAACACCTGCACCACGAACAGCTTTTTTTAGGTTGTTCAGATTTGATTTTTGAGTTGTAATGATATGTGTTTCAACTTCTAAGCGAGAAGCATTCATTCCTAATGGATCTTCTATATAGTCTTGTTCATCAACTTTAAAATTAAAAGGTAGGGCATGAAGTACTTCGTATTCATTAGGTATATTTGCATTATAAAGTGATGTCCTCATAACGCGTTCTATTTCTGTAAATGAAATTTCTTTTGTTTGAATATTAACAATACCATTAGAATTTAAACTCTTTGTATAAGCACCAGATATAGAAACAATGGCACTCTTAACATCTTTACCTGCGACTCTTTTAGCATCTTCAACAGCAGTTTTAATACTACGAGAAGCAAGCTCAATGTTAGTAATACTCCCTTTTTTTAGACCTTGTGCTTTTGTTTTTCCTGCTCCTATAATGGAGGTTGAATTGTCATCAGCTATTTCAGCTATAACAGCACAAACTTTTGTTGATCCAATATCTATGGCGAGAATGGTTCTGCTCAATTTAGAGTCCTTTGATAAATATCTCTGTTTGGTATTTTTGTTGAAGAGTTTTAATCAAACCTTCATTAAATAAACTATTTTTTATTTTAGTAATTGTATCATTTTTGATATGCTTTTTAGTAAGCAGTTTTTGTTCCAAAATATCATATAAAACAATCTTTTCGTTTTTAAGTGTAATAAAAGTGTTCTTTTTATCGCTCATAAAGAGTTTTTGTAAAAATTCTTGTGCCTCTACAGGATTAAGTTGTTTGATTTTAAGAAAATCTGTTAATGTTATAAAGTCTGTTGTATCACCTTTAAAAGTTTTAACAGAATGATTTGCTAAGGCAAGAAGTTTTTCTTTTTGCATCTCTTTTGTAAAAAGTGGTACCACTTCTTCTTTTGCTTCTTTAAAAGATTTGACTTGTGCTGGAATGATTTTTACCAAGGTAAAAGTATAATATGTTCCGTCTATATTAATCGGTTTTGCAAAAGGTGATACAGGCGATAAAGAAGAGATTTTTTTATAAGCTTCTTCATTGAAAGGGTTGTGTGAAAGAGATACATTTTCTTGCATTACTTGAATGCTTTTATCAAGTTTACCTTTTTTATATGCGATATAGTTTCGTAATGCTTGATCTTTTGTTGCTTTAGTATTTAACTCTTTAATGATAGCACTTTTTGCTTCTTTAAAAGGTAAAATTTTACCATCATTAGATTTGAAATGTGTTTTGTTGTCATTGTAATGTTTTTGTAGCTTATCTTCAGTATATGTTTTACTAATAGGTGCTTGCTTTATGTAGCTTACTTGGTAGATTGTATCTGTTTTTAAAGTATCAGATATATTTTGCCAAAAAGTTTTGAGTTTAGCTTCATCTATTGTAACTTTGATGTCATCAAGTGTGAGTACTTTGTACTTAATTTTATCTGCAATAGAAAGTAATGTATCAAAAATAGCATTTTCATTTTTTGAAGTTTTTGTAGGTAGTAATGAGAATACTTTTTGAATAAGTAGTTGTTTTCTAAGATTTGCTTCATATTCTTTAATGCTTAGTCTATTTTGAGAGAGGATTTGTTTATAGATGTTTTTATCAAACTGTCCATCTCTATAAAAAACTTTTTGTTTTTGAATAGCTTGTAAAAGTTCTTGATCATTTATAGTTAAATCATATTCTTGAGCAAGATTTAAGATAAGTGCTTGTTGTAGTAATTGCTGTAAAGCTTGTTTTTGTAAACCAAACTGTTTTGCTTTTGCTTCATCAAAGTTTCCTTGGAAAACTTGGTTATAACGAGCATATAAATTAGAGTACTCTTTTTGAAGTTCTCCTACTGAAATTTCAATATTGCCAACTTTGGCAACAGCACCAGCTTTATCACCATATTTGTACTGTCCCCATCCAACAAAACCCGCACCTATAAATGCGATAGTTGAAATCCATATAGTAATTATAAGCCATTTTTTATGTTTTTGCATCCATGTAATCATAATGTAACAAAACCTTCTTTATCAATTTTACGTAATTCTATGGAAATTCCCCTTTAAACTTGATAAAGAGAGCTTGCATTGGTATAATTTTGTCATGAATAATACAGAATTAAAAAATAGAGACTTAAATGTCTTATGGCATCCATGTACACAAATGAAAGATCACGAGATTTTACCAATGATTCCTATAAAAAAAGGGGAGGGTATATACTTAGAAGATTTTGAAGGTAATCGTTACATTGATGCCATCAGTTCTTGGTGGGTTAATATGTTTGGACATGCTAATAGTTATATAAATGAAAAAGTGAAACATCAGTTAGATACACTAGAACATGTCATACTAGCAGGTTTTACTCACGAACAAGTTATTAGACTCTCTGAACGCTTAGTAGCTTTAACACCAAAAAAATTGCAAAAATGTTTTTATGCTGATAATGGTTCTTCTGCGGTAGAAGTAGCATTAAAAATGAGTTATCATGCACATCTTAATGATGGTGAAGAAAAAAGTTTGTTTGTATCTTTAACAAATTCTTATCATGGGGAGACAATAGGGGCTTTAAGTGTTGGTGATGTAGAACTTTATAAAGATACTTATAAACCTTTACTTATCCGTTCTATTCAGACACCTGTACCTCAAGATATGAGTGCTAAATCTGCAAAAGAATCGGCAAAACTTTTTGAACAACTTTGTGAAGAAAGAGCAAATGAGATAAGTGCATTAATCTTAGAGCCTATGATTCAAGGGGCTGGTTCTATGCATATGTATCATAGTGATTTTCTCTTACATGTAAGAGAAATTTGTACGCGTTACAATATTCATCTTATTGCTGATGAAGTGATGGTTGGTTTTGGAAGAACGGGAAAACTTTTTGCTTGTGAGCATGCGGGTATATCACCAGATTTTTTAGTGCTTTCTAAAGGTTTAACAGGTGGTTATTTACCCCTTTCTGTTGTTTTGACTACAAATGAAATTTATGCAAAGTTTTATTGTGATTATAATGAGCATAAAGCTTTTTTACATTCACACTCTTATACAGGGAATGCACTTGCTTGTTCTGCTGCAAATGCTACATTAGATATATTTGAAAATGAACATATCATAGAGAAAAATCAAATTCTTGCTTCTTATATGAGTAAAAAATTACAAAACTTTAAACAACTTTCTAATGTTAAAGAGGTACGACAAACAGGAATGGTATGTGCTGTGGAATTAAAAGGCTATCACGCAGAGGAAAGAATAGGACTTAAAGTATATCAGTATGGTTTAGAACATGGTGTACTTTTGCGTCCACTTGGGCATATTATCTATTTTATGCCACCTTATATCATTAAAGAACAAGAGATAGACATAATGATGGATATAGCATTTGATGCTATTGTTAATTTAGTAAAAAACTAATCATCAAATGGGTTTGAAGTTTTTTCATTGATGAGTAAACGACAACTTTTTTCTAAGATGGCAAGTCTTTTTGCCATCTCATGCATATCTCTACTATAAGCATAAACACCATATCCCCGAATAATCATAATACTTGTTTTCTGTGTTTGAAAAAAGTGAGCTATTTCACTTTCTGCTCTATCATACCAATTATCAAACTCTTTTGGATCATATATAACAAGAGAGCCTAATTCTTTATATCCAAAATAATCTTTTGGTGTAATAAGATTATGCTCGAGTGCATAAGCTGTTGTAAAAGGAGGTACACAAAAGCATATAAATTTTGCTTCAGATATATGTGTATAAATATTATGATGAATAGTTGCATCAATACTCGCTTGTTTCCATCTATAATCTTGTCTAAAAGAGAGTTCAATTAATGAATTTTCATCTAAAGCATCAAAAATAGCTTCTTGCATATTGATAATAAAACGGCTCGATTCTGTTTTGGCAGAAAGCGAACCATGATAAATACCAAAAAAATCTTTCCTAAACATAGAGAGAGAAAGGGAAGCAAGTTTATTTTTGATATAAGCTTTATTCATACTATTTAAACCAGTTTTTTACTCTATTTATTACAGAATCTGCAACACTTTCATGTGGTTTTGATTCTATACCAAAGGAATCTTGGAGTTGATTTAGGAGTGCTTCTTGTGTATCATTAAGTTTTTTAGGGTATTGAATATTAACAATAGCTATAAGGTTCCCTTTACCATGTCCATGAACATCTTCTATACCTTCACCTTTGAAAACAAAGCGTTGTTTGTCTTTTGTTCCTATATCAAGTTTTAGTTCGAGTTCACCTGTTAATGATGGAATAGTTAAAATGTCACCTTTTACTGCTTGTGTAAAGAAGACAGGAATTTCAATATAAATATCATTATCATTTCTAATGAAATGTTCATCTGAAGCTACATCAAAAGTGATATATAAATCACCACGAATACCTTTTTTACCTATGTTACCTTTGGATGAAACACGAAGTCTATTTCCCGTATCTATACCTTTTGGTATAGTTACAGTAATTGTTTCTTCTACTTCTTCATAACCTACACCATGGCATGTTTGGCATTTTTCTTTAGCTGAAGAACCTGTACCATGACATACTGGACAAGTTTGTGAAAAAGTCATAAAGCCTTGTTTCATATAGACTTGACCTTGCCCTTTACATTGAGGACAAGTAGAAAGTTTACCATCTTTTGCACCAGTTCCTTTACAGTCAGAACATGCTTTTTTATAAGAGTATTTTACTTCTTTTTCACATCCAAAAACTGCTTCATGGAAACTTATACGCATATCAATATTCATATCAAGAGGATATTTGTCCATATCTGCTGGATTTTGACGACGATGAGTAGCACCACCAAAACCATTAAACATCTCTTCAAACATAGAACTTAAATCATCAAACCCCCCAGATGAGCGACCTCCACCCATCCCCTGTAATCCCTCTTTACCATAACGGTCATAAAGGCTTCTTTGCTGTTCATCACTTAAGCATTGGTAAGCTTCATTACAAAGTTTAAACATATGTTCAGCTTCTTCATCCCCTGGATTTTTATCTGGGTGATATTTCTTTGCCATTTTTCTATAAGCTTTTTTAATTGTTGTTTTATCTGCATCTTTTGAAACTTCCAAAATTTCATAATAGCTTAGTTCTTCCACCTTACCATCCTATAATCTTTAATTTTTTTGCAATTATACCATTTTCTTTTAACTTTTTCCTATGGGAGGATTGGATATACTTACAAGATGAAAAAAAATCTTCCCACATTTGTTATGATACTTTTTACTCTATTTTTTGGTTGTGCAAAACAACCAAATATTACATTAGATGAGACAAATTATAATGAAGTTTTGCAAAGTTATAAAAAAAATTGTACAACGAAAAAAGCACAACTTCTTTATGGTGATTTATGTCGTAACTGTGATGGTATAGAAGATGCAAAAAGTTTTTTTCAAAATAACTTTGAACTTGTACATGTAAAGGCAAAGAAAAAAGGGTTACTTACAGGATATTATGAACCTTTACTTTATGGTTCTTTAGTAAAAACACAAAAATATACTTATCCACTTTATGAAAAACCTAAAGATTTAGTAGATGTAGATTTGTCCTCTCTTTATCCAAAATTAAAGCATTATCGTTTACGAGGTCGTCTAGTAGATGGTAAAGTAGTACCTTATTTTACAAGAAAAGTTATAAAAGAACGAGGTATAGATGCTCATGTTTTATGTTATTGTAATTCTCAAATAGATAGATTTTTTTTAGAAGTACAAGGATCAGGTAGAGTACAACTAGATGACAATACAACTCTATTTGTTGGCTACAGTGATCAAAATGGATACAAATATCGTTCTATAGGAAAATATCTTATAGAAAAAGGTGCTATAAAACGCCGTGATATATCATTACAAACAATAGCTTCATGGCTTAAAAGGCATCCAAAAAAAAGAGATGAAGTCCTTAATTTTAACCAATCTTTTGTCTTTTTTCGAAAAAAACAACATTCAGCAACAGGGGCATTAGGTGTTGTTTTAACACCTTATAGATCACTAGCTGTTGACAGAAAATACATTCCTTTAGGTTCTATGATGTATCTAAAAACATTCATTAATGGTAAAGTTTTTCATAAAATTGTTTTCGCACAAGATACAGGTAGTGCTATAAAAGGGGAACAACGAGCAGATATTTTTTTAGGAAGTTCTTATCATGCTAAAGAAATAGCAGGAAAATTACAAGCTCCTTTAGATATATGGATAATGCGACCAAAAGAAAAGAGGGTAGATGAATAGTTCTTTAGAAAAGTTTAATAGGCTTGTTGATGCACTCCAAGCCCTGCCAACTATCGGTAAAAAGTCAGCGACGCGTTTGGCATACTATATGATTATGAACGATACTTATGCAGGAGTGAAAATTGCTCATGCTATTGAAGATGCAATAGGTAGTTTAAAGAAATGTCGTATTTGTGGTGGTATGAGTGAAGATGAACTTTGTTATATTTGTTCTAATGAAATGAGAAACAATGCACTTTTATGTATTGTAGAAAATGCTAAAGATATACTTCTTTTAGAAGAAAATGGTTTATTTGACGGTCGTTACTTTGTTTTAGAAACTTTGGAAGCATTAAGTATAAGTCATCTTGAAGATATTGTGAAAAATGGTGTAGAAGAGATACTCTTTGCTTTAACACCTTCTATAGCGAACGATGCTGTAATTTTATATATTGAAGATAAATTAAGTAGGTATAGTGTAAACTTTTCAAAAATAGCACAAGGTGTTCCAACAGGTGTTAGTTTGGAAAATATTGATTTACTCTCATTAACAAGAGCATTAGAGGATAGGGTACGCGTTTAAGAATGAAGCATATAATTATAATTTTAACTTTTGTAGTGTTAGTATTTGGTGATAATTTAGGTGATGCAAGTAAGATAAATATAGCAAAAGTAAAAAGCTATAAAGCACAAAATAGTATGCAAAAATGGCTTGATGGTAATTTTGGTTTGCATACTTATAAAGTTAATTATCTTCTTCCTATTGGTGTTTCAAATAAAGTGTACCAATCAAAAATACCAACTATTGATTATAGTAGATATGAAGCAGAACTACAAGTGAGTTTGAAACTTGAAATTATGCATAATAAATTGGGCTTAGGGGAACGATATTTTCTTTCTTATACTCATCAAGCTTTTTGGCAACTCTATACTTACTCTTCCCCTTTTAGAGAAAGTTTATATAATCCTGAAGGATTTGTCATTTTCCCTATACAAGATAATTTCTCTATTTTTCAGGCTCGTTCACTTAAATTAGCACTTGCTCATAGATCAAATGGTCAACCAAATACAGAAAATGTTTTTTTTGAAGACAATCAATCATTAGGAAATCTTTCAAAAAGTATTAATTATATTTATGCAACACTTCGTATGCAACATCAAGCACTTGTAACAGATGTGAAAGTATGGATGCCTTTACCTCCTGTCAACGATAACCTTAGTGATAATCCAGATTTAATGAAGTATGTGGGTTATTCTTCCGTAAAGTTTACTTACTTTTATGGAAACAATATGTTTACACTTATGGGAAGGGGTAATATCGCTTCTGGCAAAGGAGCATTAGAATTTACTTATTCTCATCCACATCCTTTTAACAATAGCACTTATTGGTATGTGAAATTTTTTACAGGCTATTGTGAATCATTAGTTGATTATAATAAAAATATTACAAAACTTGCTATAGGTTTTAGCTTCTCAAGATAACTGCTTAAAGTAAAAAACTTTTTTGCATCTCTTCTTGAATGGTTTCTTTTGTAAAATGCTTACATGTAAAGAGTTCATTAGCTAAAATACCTTGTCCTAAAAGCATGTCTGCACCATCTTTATAGGGTAAATTATATTTTTTTGCTTTTTGTAAAAAAGGTGTAAGCTTTCCATATATAGCATCAGCAACATAATGTGTATGCTGAAGAACTTCTTCTATAAGTTGTTGAGGTGCTGGTAATGAATCATCTTCTAAACCAGCACTTGTAGTGTTAACAACAAGATCATACTCTTGTACTTGAAAATCTTCCCATGAAAATGTTTGACATCCTATATCTTGAAAAAATTGAAGTCTAGGTACACTGCGGTTAAGAACTGAGACTTCTATATCCTTAAGGAGAAATCGTTTTGCTAGAGCTTTGGCTGTTCCTCCTGCACCTAAAATTAAAATTTTTTGTATATTTGGAAATGTATGTATAGAAAATAAAAATCCATCAGCATCAGTGTTATAGCCTATGAGGCGACCATTTTCATTAATGATTGTATTGACTACACCAACTTCTTTCGCAAAGCCACGGATTTCATCACATACTTGAAAAGCTACCTCTTTGTATGGTACTGTAATGTTCGCACCAGAAAGATTAAGGGCAAAAAAAGTTTCTCTAAGTTTACTACCATCTTTGAGATGTACTCGTGTATAACAAGCGTTATAATCAAGATTTTTAAAAACACAATTATGCATAAGTGGGCTTCTTGAATGGCTTACAGGATTACCAAAAATAGCAAAAAGTTTCATGAGTGTTTATCCAAATCTTCAAGTGAGTGAATCAATGCACCAAGTTTATTATTTACTTCTAAATATTCAAGTTCATTAATGCTATCTGCAACGATACCTGCTCCCGCTTGTAGTACCACTTTATCTGGTTGTACCATAGCCGTTCGTATAGTAATAGCACTATCCATATTGCCATCAAAACCAAAGTAGCCTATACTACCACTATAAAAACCTCTTTTGAGTCCTTCATATTCTGCTATGAGTTCCATAGCACGAATTTTTGGTGCACCTGTCATTGTTCCTGCTGTAAAAGTTGCCATAAAAAGATCAAACATATCTTTATCATTAGAAAGTTTTGCGATAACATCTGAGACAATATGCATTACATGTGAGAAGCGTTCAATATGCATCATGTCTTCTACTTTTACACTACCGATTTGTGCAACACGCCCTACATCATTTCGTCCTAGGTCGATAAGCATAAGATGTTCTGCTAACTCTTTTGGATCTTGAAGAAGTTCCTCTTCAAGTTCTTTATCTCGCTCTTTTGTTTTACCTCGTTTTCTTGTTCCTGCTATAGGGCGTAATAAAATTTCATCATTATTAAGTCGAACCATAACTTCAGGAGAACTTCCCACAATAGAAAAATCTTCATATTCCATAAGAAACATATAGGGTGAAGGATTTTTAGCTCGTAAAATTCTGTAAAAGCTAAATGCATCGACTTGAATATGACGGGTAAAACGGTTAGTCATTAAAATTTGAAAAACATCACCACTTTTAATCATCTCTCTTGATTTTTCTATCATTTCAAAAAAACGCTCTTTCGAATGTGCAAAACTGCCTTTATCGCTACCTATATTATAGACTCTATGCTTATAAGTATAGGTTCCTTTGAGCCTTTTTTCTATCATTTCAAATTTGTCTGCGAATACTTCCATAGTTGATATAAGGGAAATTTGATGATTTTTATGAGAATAGATAACTACCAATTTTGGAAGTATAAGGTCTAAATCTGGTGTATGTAATTCATCTTCAAGATTATGCATACTTTCTTGAAGTTTAGGTTCAAAGACTTGCACCATATCATAACCGATATAACCTATAAATCCATCAACATAGCCAACATTAAGCTCTTTAGAAGCTTTTTTATAGGGATGTGTTTGGATATTTTTATAGTATTCTTTTAAAAATGTAAAAGGATTTTTTTGTTTTACATGTAACTTTCCATCTCCATCAGTGTAGAGTGTTTTATTGTTTTTATATTGAAGTCTTTCTCTTGCTCCTATACAGATAAAACTGTAGTTGCCTTCAGTATTTCCAGCACTTTCAAAAAGATAACTTATATCTTGAGGAAACATCTCTTTCATCATGGCATATACTGCAATAGGTGCAAATTGGTCAAGTGTAAATTGTTTTGAATGTATCACTGTTTTAGCCTATAGTTTTATAACAAAAGCACCAGATATCACTTTTGCTCTTAGTACTTTTTTAGCTTTATTTGCTTCTCTTTTTGTATCAAAAGGACCAACTAAAACTTTATTAAGTTTATGTATTTTATGGTAAGTATAATGAAAACCAAGATTTGTTATTTTTTGTAAAAAATGCTTGTTTGGTTTGTATTTTGAAAAAGAACCTACTTGAATGTAGTACTTATGTTTAAGTGTAGCTTTTTTAGCTATTTTAGATTTTACTTGTGTTTGTAGTTGCTGTTTTTTTTCAACAGGTTTCACTATATGTTTTACAATATGTTTTTGTATAGTTCTTTCTACACTCTTTTTTTTACGATCTTCGTTTATACTTTCTTGTTTAAGTTTTTGTGCAATTTTATCGAGATCATTATCTGATGAGATTGGAGTATCATCTTCTACCATTGCTACTTCTTCAAATAATGGTTCTTTTTCAGTTTGTTCTTGAAGAGTATTTTGTGGTTCTTGTGGTAGGGCAGCTTGAGGTAAATTACTTGTTCCCTTTGAACTTAAAGTATTCATAAGCATTACCACTATGATAAGAATAGCACCAAGTGTTGCGACAGCTAAGAGAATTTTTTTCTTAGAATTAGATGATGAATTTTTATTGAGGACTATATCACTCAGTTCATTTTTTTCATTTATATCGTTCACGAAACTACCTTATAATTTTTATTTGTTTTATCATAGCAAAAATAGACTTTTGAAGCAAGTACTTTTACATGTGTTTAGACCAAGAAGCTCCACGCTCTTTTGCATAAACTTCATAGGGGAGGGTAAGTATATTATACTCTTCTGGCATATCATTATTTGGAAACATTCTCCACTGTTTAGGTTGTTTTGCAGAGAGTTTCATACTTAGCATTTTACCTAATTGAATAGCTTCTTGTAGTGTTGTATGCCCTTTGTGAATATATACATGAAGATGCCCTTGAGTTTTTGTTTTATATGCAGTAAAATTTATAAAACCTTCTTCCCGAAGAAGAAGTTGTGTTCTATGATAAAAGCGTTCAGGATCTCTTCCATTATAATCAATGACAATGTTCTCAACTTTATTATATTTGTTTACCAAAGAGTGAGCAACAGTTATTTCCCCTTTGAGATGTTTTGTTACAACAGATTGATTAAGTGTTTCATTGACTTTTTCAAATTTATTGTAAAAAGTACGCCCTTTAAAAGAGATTTTATTCACTACTGAGTCTTTTTTAACCCAGTAGTGATCACTAACTATTTTGATAAGTTTGAGATCCATCATTGTCATAATTTTACCTGCTTTTTAATAAGTTGATTGATTATAAATTACAAAGTTATTTGCTAATTCTTTAAGCTCTTCTTTGATTTTAGCTTGAAGTTCAGTGTTGCTAATATCATCTAAAACATCAGCCATTTTGTTTGCAATGATTTCAAACTCTTTCTCTTTCATACCACGACTTGTAAGAGCAGGAGAACCTACACGGATACCTGAAGTTACAAATGGGCTTCTTGTTTCACCTGGAACAGTGTTTTTGTTTACTGTAATACCAGCGTTACCAAGTGCTGCATCAGCATCTTTTCCACTAAAGTCTTTGTTTAAGAAAGAAACAAGAACTAAGTGATTATCAGTACCATTACTTACTACATCATAGCCTCTTTTAATGAGTACATCAGCTAAAACAGAAGCATTTTTCTTTACTTGTTGTGCATATTCTTTCCATGCTGGGCTTAAGTTGTGTTTGAAACCAACAGCTTTTGCAGCGATTACATGGACAAGTGGACCACCTTGAAGAGCTGGGAAGATTGCAGAGTTAATTTTTTTTGCTATATCTTCATCATTTGTCATAATCATACCACCACGAGGGCCAGCAAGTGTTTTGTGTGTTGTTGTTGTTACAACATGTGCGTGTGGGAATGGGCTAGGGTGTTCACCAGCAGCAACTAAACCAGCTATATGTGCGATATCAGCAAAAAGAATTGCTCCCACTTCATCAGCGATTTCACGAAATTTTGCAAAGTCGATTTCACGAGCATAAGCAGAAGCACCACAAACGATAATTTTTGGCTGTACAATTTTAGCAATATCTAAAACTCGATCGTAGTTAATGCGACCATCAAGCTCAACACCATAAGTAAAACTTGAGTAGTTTTTACCAGAAAAAGATGGTTTTGAACCGTGTGTTAAGTGACCACCGTGGCTTAAATCCATACCTAAAAGTTTGTCACCAGCTTTTAAGAGAGCAGCATAAACAGCTCCATTTGCTTGACTTCCTGAGTGTGGTTGTACATTTGCATAGTTACATTCGAAAAGTTTACATGCTCTATCTATCGCTAATTGTTCAACACCATCAGCATATTCACAGCCACCGTAGTAGCGTTTTGCAGGGTATCCTTCAGCGTATTTGTTTGTAAAAACACTTCCCATAGCTTCCATAACTGCTGGAAGTGTAAAGTTTTCAGATGCAATCATCTCTAAATGGTCAGTTTGTCTTTCTAACTCTTTTTCACATAAGTTATAAACTTCTTCGTCAAATTCTTTTAAAAAACTCATGGTATGCAATTCCTTGTAAAATAATATTACCCCGATTATACAAAAAGAATGATAACAAAGTTCTGAAGTCTATTTTAATACTGTGTTATTTATAGTTGCAATACTTTCTGGTCTAGCAAAATAATATCCTTGAAAATAGCGACAACCTAAAGTTTTTAGTTTATCATAATGTTCTTTTTCTTCCACACCTTCTGCTATAACTTCCATATTAAGAAGAGAACCAAGATAAATGACAGATTTGATAATCTGAATATCTTTTTCATTGTTAAACATATTCATGATAAAAGATTGGTCAATTTTTATTTGATCAAGAGGAAAATTTTTTAGGTACTGTAAAGATGAAAAACCTGTACCGAAATCATCTAAAGAAAGTTGAAAATTGAGACTTTTTAATTCGTGCATTTTTATTGCAACTTTATCTTGATTTTCTACGAAGAGTGATTCCAAGAGTTCTATTTTAATGTTCTTAGGATTAACTTGATATTTTGTAACTATATTATATAAATTTTTTACGAAATTATCTTTTTTGAATTGTTTTGCACTTACATTGATAGCAACAACCCAATTTTTTGTTTTTTCATTATTTTGCCACTGTTGTAGTTGCTTACATGTAGCTTCTATAACCCAATTTCCTATATCTACAATAAGATCAGTTCTTTCTGCTATAGATATAAATTTATAGGGTGTTAATAAACCAAATTTTGGATGTCTCCATCGAATAAGTGCTTCTGCTCCAAAAATATTTTCATTCTCATCATACTGAAGTTGATAGAAAAGTTCTAGTTGATCTTCTTGTAAAGCTATAACTAAACCTTCAGAAACATTAAACATATCTTTTGCATAGTTTCCATTTGATTCATCAAAATAGGCGATTTTTTGTTGGCTTTCTCTTCCTAATTCTAAAGCAATATTCGTATGTCTTAAAATTTTAAGAGGATCATCTTCATTTTTAAAAATATCAATCCCAATATATACTTCAGGAACTAAAACATTATCATCTATAACGATACTTTTAGAAAGTATTCCAATGAGAGCATCAGAGATACTTTGTGCTTTTAAAAGAGCTTCATGTTTATCTTCATATTCACTACGATAGTAGAGTACAAAATCACCCATGCCCATACGCGCACTAATGTTACTATCTGCAAAATCCTCTTTAATCTTTTTTGTAAGTTCTCTTAGTAATAAATCACCACATTTATATCCATAGGCATGATTAATACCTTTAAGATTTGTAAGTTTTATATAAAGCATGATATGCCAGTGACTGTTATCCTCTTTAAGAGTTTTTTTAAGAGCTTTCAGTAAGCCATTTTTATTGAGAAGTCCTGTAAGTGCATCATACTGTGTTATAAAAGAAAGTTGTTTTTGAGCTTCTTCTTTTTGTTGAAAAAAGTACGCTATTTTGGCAAACATAAGATTAATCTCTTCGTAAAGTTTACCAATTTCATCATCATAGTTTCCACGAATTTTATAGACTTGTATATTATCTTGAAATTCAATTTTTTCTAAAAAATCCACCAAGTAAAGAAGTGGTTTACTAAAGTATTTTGCATAAGTTCGAGCTAAAATAAGAGAAATAGTTAGAAAGATAGTAAGCAACAGTAAAAGAAGTAAAAAATCATCTTGAAAAATTTCCCATAAAGATTCAACTTCAAAAGTAAAGTAAAGCTCTCCATAAGGTTCATCATTATAGTAAAGTTTATTGTGTGTTGTAAAGTCTTTAAGATGTAGTGCTTTTTCTTTTGCTACATATTTGAAGATTTTCTTTCTATTATTATTATATAAAACAACTTTCTCAATTTCTTTGAAAGATCGTAGTTTTGTTGTTAAATCAGCTGCAGTATTGAGGTCATCAAGTAAAATAAGGCGTACAAAATCTTGTGCTAATATCTTTGTTATATGTTCAGACAGATAAAAACGATCCTCTTTTTGATCATGAATATACCAACTAACAAAGATGATATAACCACTAAGAACAACTATAGATACAAGGAAAAAAATAGCTTTTAAAAATTTCTTTTCTATAGAACCTTTATAAATAGCTGTTTTCATAATTTAAAGCTTATTTACTTTTGTTTCTACAGGTAGGTGCTTTTCATTACCCCATTCAAGCCATGAACCATCATAAACAGAAGCATTATAGCCAAGTTTCTTAAGGATTAAGTAGTTCATAGCAGCATCTGCTCCATCTTCACAATATAAAATTACAGGTTTATCATGTGGTAGCTTTGCATAGATTTTTTTAAGTTTCATAAAGTTTTTTATAGTACTTTTTGAACCATTTGTATCATAACTTAAACTGCCTGGAAAATTGAGTGCTGAGGGGATATGACCATAATGTTTAGCATGTGATTTTTTACCAATGTAAAAGTCAAATGGACGGCCATCTACGATATAAGCTTTACCTCTTACTGAAGTCAGAACATCAAGTTTAGTTTTTAACATAGTGTTGTTGATTTTAGGAGCAAAATCTTTATATAGTGGTTTATATACTTCTTTTGTGATAGGGAATGTACCTTGTTTCCAGTTACCAAAACTTGTTTTGAGTATTCCAACATTATTGGCACCAAGAACTTTACTAATCCAATAAAATCTAGCTGACCAAATAGGACTAGTACCACCATAGACAACAATCTGACTCTCATCATCTATACCAGATTTACTAAAAAGTTCTTTTAGTTGGGACAGGGGAGGTAAAACCATTTTTTTACCATAAAAAAGTTTTTGAAAAACAGGAACATTTACAGCTTTTTTCAAATGTCCTTGTTGAAATGCTTTTTTATCTCTTACATCTATAAGGACTAGATTTTTATCATCATAATGTTTTTGTAGCCATAAAATAGAAACAACATCAGGAACTTTTGCTAGTAAAGTTCCTGTGATTAAAAGTAGAATTAGTAAATATTTCATCTCTATTACCCCCCCCCTTTAATTTTTTAGTGAATTATTCTAGCAAATTATTACTTAATTGCTACTATTTTTCATCTTCTTCACAAATCTCTTGAGTAAGTGGTTTCATAGCAGGGAAGAGGAGTACATCACGAATGCTATGTTCATTAGTAAGGAGCATAACAAGTCTATCTATACCTATACCTTGACCAGCAGTTGGTGCCATACCATAGCTTAATGCTTCTACAAAGTCTGTATCCATAGCATGTGCTTCATCATCACCACAATCTTTTGCAGACATTTGCCCTTCAAATCTTTCTAGTTGATCGATAGGATCATTGAGTTCAGAGAAGGCATTTGCTATTTCTCGACCAGCAATGAAAAGTTCAAATCTTTCTGTAATCTCTGGATTTGTATCACTTCTCCTAGCAAGTGGTGAAATCTCTACAGGGTATTCTGTAATAAAAGTAGGATCTATAAGTTTTTCTTCAACAAATTCATCAAAAAGTTCACCTTGAAGTTGTCCTAAGTTCATTTTTTCATTTACTTCTAGATTTTTACTTTTAAGAAATGTAATAATTTTCTCTTTATCATTAACAATATCTTGAGGAACATTACCGATAACACTAAGTGATTCTATAAGTGGAATTTCTTGAAAATTTGTAAAATCAACTTCTAAATTTCCATAAGGAAGTATAGTTGGAAGTTCTAAATGCTCAAAAAGGTATTGAAAATACTCTTTTGTTATTTCAATCAGGTCTTTATATGTTTTATATGCCCAGTAAAATTCTATAGAAGTAAATTCTGGATTATGTGTAGCATCCATCCCTTCATTTCTGAAGTTACGATTGATTTCAAATACAGCTTCAAACCCACCAACTATAAGGCGTTTTAGATAAAGTTCTGGTGCAATTCTAAGGTATCTATCAACCCCTAAAGCATTATGATGTGTAACGAATGGTTTTGCATTTGCACCACCAGCGATAGGGTGCATCATAGGTGTTTCAACTTCTAAAAATCCTTTGTCTTCAAAAAATCTTCTTGTAAGTGAAATAACTTTAGAACGCGTTTGAAAAGTTTTTCTTACTTCTGAATTCATAATAAGATCGAGGTATCTTTTTCTGTAACGAACTTCTTTATCTGTGATACCATGAAATTTTTCAGGAAGTGGACTTATAGCTTTTGTTAAAAGTTTTAAATCATCAGCATGTAAAGAGAGCTCTCCTTTTCCAGTAATAAAAGGATAACCACTTACTTCTATGATATCACCAACTTCAATATTCTTTTTAAAAATAGTGTTATAAAAACCTTCAGGTAGATTATCTCGTGCTACATAAATTTGTAGCATACCACTCTCATCTTCAATCTTAACAAAGCTAGCTTTTCCCATGATACGAAGAAGTTTTATACGACCACTTACTATGTAATGACGCTTTTCATCTCGTTGTGTTTGTGTATCATGTAAATCTTCATTAACATTAAGATATTTTAGTATGCTTGTATTTCTTTGTGCATTATTTGCATAAGGGTTGATACCTGCTTCGCGTAAAACATTTGCTTTTTCTATTCTTTGTTGTATAAATTTATTATTAAAAATCAATTTTTTAGTTCCTTTAGTAGTTTTTCTTTTTGACATTTTTTACAAATGCCATAAATTTGCATAGAGTGATCTGTCATGTAGAAGTCTAACTCTTTTGTTATAGCATGTTGGCGTTTTTCAATGGCTTCATCAACGAATTCTGTAATATCACCACATTCTGTACAAATGAGATGATCATGATGTTCTTTTGCTCCCAATTCATACTTTTTACCTTGTGCGCCAAAAGAGAGAGATCTAACAACCTCAGAGTCTTCAAGAAGAGAAAGTGTTCTGTAAATAGTAGCAATACCTGTTTTGAGTTCAGGATATTTTTCCTGTATAAGTTTATGTAATGCTTCTGGCGTGAGATGTTCATTTGAATCATAAAGAGTTTTTAAAATAACCTCTCTTTGTATAGTAAATTTCAGTTTATTTTTTTTAAGTAAATCTTTAAAATCTTTTAAAAGCTCTTTATAAGCAATACTTTTATCATTAAAATTTGTTGGTATATTGGGCATATTATTTCTTTTGTAAATCTTGTTTTATCGCATCAATTTGTTCTTGTGCTGATTCTTTCATTGTTTTTTTTACACCTTCTTCTATACTTTCTTTGGCATCAGTTACTTTTTTTTGAATAGAATCATTAACATCTTTTGAAATTTCTGTAGGGTCTATTTGCATTATATAAGCACCAGTTTCAACAAGTACTGGAAATAAAACACTTGTTTTCATTACAGATTGAATGCTAGATTGAAGTGCTTTTACATTATTTACTGAAAATGCGATAACCGCTGCGATAAGAAAGAATTTTCCCGCACCTATAAGAAAACCAAAAAGTCTATCTATAGGACCTAAGCCACTCATTGAACTTAGCTTTTTAAATGTATAGCCTATGAAGACCATGACCATCCAAAAACCAGCTAAAGTAGCTAAAAATCCAGTAAAACTGATAGCTGCTTGATTTTGTAAATTAAGGGCAAGATTACTAAGGTAAAGACCAACTTCATCACCAAATCTTGAAGCGATAAAAATCCCCCCGATTATACCAATAAGACCAAAAAGCTCTTTGAAAAATCCATTAATAATACCCTTTAATCCAAGAAGTAAAATAATTACCGACGCAATAATATCAAAATAATTTATATCCATGTTTACTCTTTTGTTTGTAGTAATTTGGTTTGTGTATCCAAATTCAAGTTATTTACACGCTATTATACTTTTTTAAGCATAAAAAAAGCTTTTATTCATAGCTATTTTAATTATATTTAGATAGAATTTCAAAAATTATTATATAACAAGGTTTTATTATGAGTACATGGAATCCATCTAGCTGGAGAGATAAACCAATACTACAACAACCAACATACCCAGATCAAGAAAAACTTGATAATGTATTAAATGAATTACGAAATTATCCACCTTTAGTATTTGCAGGGGAGGTTCGTTCTTTAAAAGAGCAACTTGCAAATGTTGCAGATGGTAAGGCATTCTTACTTCAAGGTGGAGACTGTGCTGAGAGTTTTTCAGAATTTCATGCTGATAATATTCGAGATACTTTTAAAGCATTAATGCAAATGGCAGTTGTGATGACTTATGCAGGTGGACTTCCCGTTGTTAAAGTTGGTCGTCTTGGCGGACAGTTTGCAAAACCTCGTTCATCGGATGTTGAAGTACAAGGTGATATCACTTTAGATTCGTATCGTGGTGATATTATTAATGGTATAGATTTTACTAAAAAAGCGCGTGTACCAGATCCTGAGAGAATGATAAAAGCATATAATCAAGCAACGGCTACACAAAATCTCCTTCGTGCTTTTGCTTCAGGTGGTTTAGCTGACTTACATCAAGTAAATAAATGGAATTTAGACTTTGCACATAAAGGTGAAGTAAGTGAAAAGTATGAGGCTTTAGCTGAAGAGATTGAAAAATCTTTACAGTTTATGGAAGCATGTGGTGTAACATCAAAAACATATAGAACGCTTCGTGAAACAGATTTTTTCACATCGCATGAAGCACTATTACTTCCATATGAAGAGGCTTTTACTCGTAAAGATTCTCTTACTGGAGATTGGTATAATGTAGCAGCTCATATGGTATGGATCGGGGATAGAACACGCCAACTTGATGGTGCACATGTAGAGTATATGAAAGGGATTAAAAACCCTATCGGTATTAAAGCTGGTCCTTCAATGGATCCTGATGAATTAGTAAGACTTGCAACAGCTGTTAATCCAGAGAATGAAGCAGGGCGTCTTAATATCATTGTGAGAATGGGTGCAAATAAAGTTGCAGATGGTATGCCTCAACTTATCCGTGCTATAGAGCGTGAGGGGTTAAATGTAGTATGGTCGTGTGATCCAATGCATGGAAATACTATTAAGTCTTCAAATAACTATAAAACGCGTCCTGTTGATGCTATTTTAACAGAGATGAAACAGTTTTTTCAAGTACATCGTTCTGAGGGTACATTTGGTGGTGGTGTTCACTTAGAGATGACAGGGAAACATGTAACAGAGTGTATAGGTGGAAGTTTTACAGTAACTGAAGAAGATTTAAGTTCTCGTTACCATACACATTGTGATCCTCGTTTAAATGCTGATCAGTCTCTTGAACTTGCATTCTTAATTGCAGATTCACTCAAAGATGCCCAAAAATAGGCATTTTTGATTTAGAGATTTTGTTTTAAAATCTCTTCCTCTTTCTCCTCTATAGTGAGGAGTTCTTCTACTTTGTATTCATACTCTTCTTCTATCTTTTCGAGTTCTTTAGCAAGTTTTGAGATACCTATTTCTTCATAACATGCAGGATTTGCTAAACAATTGTTCTTTTCTTCTATAAGAATTTCTAATTCTTCAATTTCAAGTGGAAGTTTGTCAAGAGCTAGTTTTTCTTTGTAGGAGAGTTTAAGTAGTTTTTGTTTTTCCCTTTTTTGCTCTTGTGGTTTTTCTTTTTGTGATTCTTTTTCCATTTCTTCTAGTGTAGCTAACTCTTTTTCAAGCTCAAGATATTCGGAATAATGTTGATGTGATTCTTCAATGGTTTTATTCGCTTGAAATATAAAAAGTTTTTTAGCTATTTTATCAACAAAGTATCTATCATGTGAAACAATGATAACAGCACCACTAAAGTTAGTAAGTTGTTCTTCTAAAATATTAATAGTTGGAATATCTAAATCATTTGTAGGTTCATCTAAAATGAGTATATCAACATTTTTTGTAAAAAGAAGAGCTAAGGCAACACGATTTTTCTCTCCACCACTGAGTACACCTATTTTTTTGTCTAAAAATTCACGAGGAAAAAGAAAGTTTTTTAAGTATCCATAAACATGATAATCTTTTCCTCGTACATTGACTCTATCACCACCATGTGGACAAAAAGTTTCAATAAGGTTTTTGTCATCATCTAGCATTTCACGGTGTTGATCAAAATAGCCAACACTAAACTCACCTTTTTTAATTTTTCCTTTATAAGGTTTTATGCGTCCTAAAAGTGCCTTCAGTAAGGTAGATTTTCCACTACCATTAGGTCCAACTATGGCTATAACATCTTTTTGAAGTATGCGTGTTGTAAAGTCATGTAGTAGATTTTTATCTCCTAATTTAAGAGCTAAGTCTTCTATTTCAAAAAGCATTTTTTGTTTGTTAATACTTTTATTACGATTAAAATGTTTTGCTTCTCTTTGTAACTCTACAGACATTTTACGAATTTTTGCTGGATTTGTTTTTGCGGCTTCACGAAGATTCATAAGACGTTCTTTACGACCTTCATTTCTTTTTAGTCTTGCTCTTACACCTCTTGCAAACCATTCATTTTCTCTTTTTAAAATACCTAAAAGATTTTCATGCTGTTTTTGTAAAGTGCGTAAATATTCCTCTTTTTGTTGTAAGTAATCATTATAACCACCTTTATATTCTCGTAAACTACAATCTTCTACTTCTACAGATTTTGTAGCAACCTTATCTATAAAATAGCGATCATGAGAGATAAAAACAAGAGTAAATTTTTCTTTCAGAATGAGTTCTTCTAAAAATTCGACCATATAAACATCAAGGTGATTGGTAGGTTCATCAAGTAAAAGAATATCTGGTTTTTGAAGGAGTAATGATGCAAGAGCAACGCGTCTTTGTTCCCCTCCACTTAAAAGGGTGACTGCTTTATGTTCATAAGGTTTGAGTTGAAAATGTTGAATAATGCGTTCAATTTTATCATCTAAATTCCAGGCATTATGATGTTCTATATATCGCGAAAGTTGTTCATGTTCTTCAAGCAGAAGTTTGTTTTCAAAATCTTCCGCAAGAAGCAAAGAAAGTTCTTGATAACGCTCTTTTGCTTTTGTAAGTTCGACAAGTCCAGCTTCTACCGCTTCACGAACTGTATGACCATCTTGAAATTCTGGTCGTTGATCGAGCATTTTTACTTCAAGGTCATTTTGTGTAATGCGTCGTCCATCATCAGGTTCAAGAGATCCGTGAACTATTTTCATTAAAGTAGATTTTCCACTTCCATTTTTTCCTATAATAACAATGCGCTCACCTTCATCTACATGAAAATTGACTTCTGTTAAAATCTTTTGAGCTGAGTAGTGTTTAGATATTTTTTGTAGGTCTATAAGTGCCATAATTATCTTAAACTTTCATTTTCTATCATATTTTTATCAAATTCTACCACTTTATTTCTTCCTGTTGTTTTGGCTACATAAAGAGCGGTATCGGCATATTTTATACATTTCCATATACTTTGTGCATCTTGTGGAAATTTTGATATACCAATACTTATAGTTTTTTTAATACTTGTACCATCTCCAATTTCAAAAGAGAGGTTAGCAAAATCTTTATGAATTTTTTGAGCAACTTTTAGAATACCTTCAGGGGTAGCATTATGTAAAAGAACTAAAAATTCTTCTCCACCATAACGAATGGCAAGATCAGATTCACGAATATCATTAGTAAGCACAGTTCCGATAGAGGCAATGACTTTATCACCTACATCATGCCCATAAGTATCATTAACATCTTTGAAAAAATCAACATCAAGCATTAAAATACCGTAAGTTTCTTCACTTCTTTTTGCTTGATTCATTATTTTATCTATAAATTCTTCCAAAAAGCGTCTATTGTAAAGTCCTGTCATTGCATCTTTGAGTGAACTTTCTCTAAGTTTTGAAGTGAGTATTTTACTCTCTATAACTGGTTTCGCTGCTTCAAAATAATTTTTTATACTTGGAATATAATTATTAATCTTATTAAGTTCATCTTTATTATGGGCATTGATAGAAAGTACTAAAACAGCATCATCATTAATGATAAATGGTAAACAAATATATTCTTCATTACAATGTGTACATGAGGTACAAAGATGCATAAAATCACTTGAGATAACATCAGATTTTGTTCTATATGCACGACAAAGGAAAGCATCTTGTTCCATATTTTCATTGCATGCTTTGGTGTCATTTGTACTAAAGAAAATGGTTCTTTTATTTTGTTTTGTATCAATTTCATAAAATTCAAAAGAGTGTAGTTCATATTTCTGAGTAAGTACATCTACTATGCGTTTATATATTATCTCTTTAGTTTGATCTAATTCTATAGTTTTTTTAAATTTATAGATATTTGAAAGTTCTCCAATGATTGTTTTAGCTTCATAGAGAGGATCATTTGTTGAGATACACCCTTGAGGAATAAATGTAGCAAGATTTGATTTTATATCACCAAAAGTTTCTTGCATTTTTCTAAATAATGTGTTAAGTTGCTCAATAATTTTAGCACCATCACCCTCTACTGTTGTAGAAAATTTATAAGTAAAATCACCTTTATAGGCTTTTTTTATACCCTCTTGCATGGTGATAAAGAGTTGCATATAAGGTGAAATATAGTGGTTAATAAGGAGTAAAGCAATGATAACAAAGAAAAGATTGATAAGTAAAATTTTGAGAATAGTAAGCATACCAGTATTTCTCATATTTGTTATATCAAACTCCATACTAATAGCACCAAGAGTATCACCTCGAGAAACTTTATGACATTGTAAACAGTTTGTTCCACCATCTACAGTAGCAATGTAAGGAATAGAGATACGGAGTGTGATTTTTTCTGCTGTTTCATGAACTTTTTTTATGAGTTTACCTGTTTTTAAAACTTGTTGATCCATGGTATCTCTTATAGTTTCACTATTGTATCCTTTTCCAAATTGTTCTATGACTTTTTGAGATCGAACAAGCCAAAGGGCTTTAACCTCTGCATTGTTATGAGAAATTTGGTTGAGAAAATATTCTCTTTTGTCCATAATACCATTGACCATATGAGCGGTAAGTCCATCTTTAACAATAGCTGCTGTCATAAGAGCTTTTTCTTGAGCACTTTTTAAACTATAATCTCTAAAATTGAGTGATACATTGATTATGGTTACGATACCTAATGCAAAAAGCATTAAGGCAACTATAAAAAGAAGTTTTGATTTTGTTTGCATATTATTCTACTGTAACTGATTTTGCTAAGTTTCTAGGCATATCTACATCATTACCAAGTCTTACTGAAATCTCAAGTGAAAGAATTTGGACAATAACCATCATCTCAAAAAATTCTAGCATATAGTCTTTTTGTTTATGTGTTGTAATAAAATCATCGGCTTTATCAAATGTTAAAGGAGATATGGCACAGATTGTTGAATCTCTAGCACTTAATTCTTCTACATTTGATTTTGATTTATCATATAAAAGATGTTCAGGAAGGAGGGCAATGGTAAATAGTTCGGGATCAGCTAAGGCAATAGGACCATGTTTCATCTCACCACTAGGATAACCTTCTGCATGAAGATAACTAATCTCTTTGAGTTTTAATGCTCCTTCAAGTGCAAGAGGATAAAATACATCACGACCTATAAAGAAAAATCCATGTCCATGTAAGTAGCGTTTTGAAAGGCGTTTAATGCGTTCATGCATTGAATCTTCTACTTTTACTGCACTTGGTATTTCTCGTAAAAGTTCTATTTGTTTTTGTATAGATTCATCAGATAAAGTTTGACGAAGTTTTCCTATGTAAAGAGAAAGCATCCAAAAGACGACAACTTGTGTAGCAAATGCTTTTGTAGAAGCTACACCTTTTTCAACACCAGCACGAGTTAAAATAGTGGCATCTGCTAAACGAACCATAGAAGAGTTATCTACATTACAAATAACGAGTGTTTTAAGTCCCGCTTCTTTTGCCATTTTTAGTGTTTCAAGTGTATCGGCCGTTTCTCCACTTTGACTGATAACAACAAAAAGTGTATCTGTTGTCATGATTGGATTGCGGTAACGAAATTCAGAAGCAACCTCCACAGAAGTTTTTAGTTTTGCATAGCGTTCAAACATATAAGAAGCGACAAGTGCTGAATGGTATGATGTACCACAAGCACAAAATTTCACCTCTTCAATACCATCAAAAAGGGTATTTGGTAACTCTTCAAAAATAATACCATTATTAGAAACTCTTCCAAGTAGTGTATCGCTAATAACATCACTTTGTTCATAAATTTCTTTTTCCATAAAGAAACGATAGCCATCTTTTTGAGCTGAGAGTTTATTTGTAGAGAGTTTTTGGAAATGTGGTTCTTTTTGTTTTCCTACTTTATCAAAAATAGTAATATTTTGTGCATTAACATACCCATAATCACCATCATCAAAGTAACTTACATTACTACAGTGTCCAATGAGTGGAGTGTCTGATGAAGCAAAATATTTATCATTATCATCATCTATACCAACGAGCATAGGAGAACCATTTTTTGCAAAAAAGATAGTATCATCTTCCTCTTTTGTTACAAGCAAGATAGCATAAGCACCATCTAACTGACTTATAGTTCTTTCAAATGCTTCAAAAGCATTTTTAGCAGTGGTAAGGTTTTTTTCAAATTGATGGACGATAACTTCGGTATCTGTTTGACTTAAAAAAGTAACACCATCTTCAATGAGTGTTTTTTTAAGTTCGGCGTAATTTTCAATGATACCATTATGCACAACATAAGAGTTTTTTCCTGCATGAGGATGTGCATTAAGTTCTGTTGGTTTTCCATGTGTTGCCCATCTTGTATGACCTATACCTATAGAAAATCCTTCTGTTGTAAAATTTTTTGTTTTTTCTTTAAGGTTTACAAGTTTGCCTATAGCCTTAAAATTTGCGAATTCACCGTTATTTAAAACTGCGATACCTGCGGAATCATAACCACGATATTCTAACTCTTGAAGTCCACTGAGGAGTATCTCTTTGATGTTTTTTTGACCTAAATAACCAACAATTCCACACATTTATTTTCCCTTATTTGTTAAAAAATTATATATTTGGTTGACATTATTACATATATTATTTTGTTTTTCCATTAAAAAGCTATCTCTTACCTTATATTTACTTGAATGTATTTTTGCTGTTACAATGTTAATGTTGAGTTTTTCAAATTTATCCATCACATAAGCGAGTAATCCTAATTGATTTGTAGTATGAATGGTTATTTCTGCATGGGTTAAAGAGTGTTCGCAATCAATTTGAATTTCAGATTTTTTCAGAGATATTTTTCGTAAATATATCTCTTTAGACATATCAAATGCCATATCTATAATATCTTGAACTTCTATGAGTTCATTACCTTCAACATTTTGAATAAACTCTATTTTAAAGTACTTAACATCATCAAAAAGTGTAAAAATTTCCATAGAAGCGACATCTAAATGGGAAAGAGTTGCTAGTAAGAACGCAACATTTAGTGGTATTTTTCTATAAACTTCAATAATAAGTGAATTTTTGTTTGTTATAGTAAAATCATACTGTTTCGTTGCTCTAGCTATTTGTGCAATATTTATAATATCATTAGGGGTATGTTTGAAGAAAAAAAGATTTGATTCTATAGAGAGAATTTTCTTTTGTAAAAGACGAGGAAGTTCTTGAAATTCTTGAAGATTTTTTACCCTTTTTTCTATAATAAGGCGTTTTTTGGCATCTGTAATTCTCTCTGTATTTTGAGCAACTTCTAAAGCACTGATATATAAATCATAAAGGAGTTTAGCATTAAAATTGTTGTAAGTATTGCCTCCCACTCCATTAATGTCAGCATAAGTTAGTATATATAGAAGTTTAAGATTAGAAGCATCTACAACTTTAGACATAAATTTATATAATGTTTTCTCATTATGGATATTTTCTTTAAAAGCAACACTACTCATAAGTATATGATGTTTCACAAGAGTACTAGATCTTGCTATGAGCGTGTCACTACAATGAAGTTTTTTTGCAAATTGTGTAATGAGTTTTGCACCAACTTCACCATGCTCTTGTTTACGACCTTTACCTGTATCATGAAAGAGTACAGTGATTTTTAGTAAGAATTTTTCTTCTGTTGTAAGAGAGTTATAGAGTTGTTGTATAAAATCTTCTTGAATATTTTCAAGAGCTTCTATACATTTTAAAGAGTGTACATCAACGGGGTAGTGATGATAACCATCAAATTGAGGTAAATACATCACTTTTTTAAAGTTTGTAAAAAGTTCTTGTAAAATACCTGCATCATAAAAAAGTTTTAAAAATGGATAAATATGATTTCTTCTAAAGAATTTTTTTATGAGATCATAGGTTTTACTACTGAGTGGATGTTTGATCTGTGTATAGGTAAACTGATTGAGAAATCCTGCATCAAATTTATAGGGCTTATCTTCAAGTGAAAGGAGAAGTTCTAAAAGTGTATTTAATGCAAGAGGTTTTAAATGGAAAGATGCGTAGAGTCGATTTTCTAAGAGATATATCCCTTTTCTAAGTCTATGATGTCTAAACTCCTTTATATAGTGTTGTTCTACAAGAAATGCTCGTACCATTTTTTTAACAAAAATTTGAGTAAAATTATTGATACGCCAGAGAGCTTGAAGTACTTTAGAAGCCATTTTCTTTTGCTCGCTAAAGCCTAAAAGTAGAGATACTTGTGGAATATGTTCTAAGAGAAGTCTATCCTCTTGTTTATTAGCTATAAGATGTAAAGCACTTCGTACACGATAAAGAAGCTCAAGTGCTATACGAAACTCTTTATACTCTTCATCACTAAACACTATACCACTAAGTTCTTTTGTTGCGTGTACTCCATAAATAGTTTTTGCTACCCAGTAAATAAGTTGTGCATCCCGAAGACCACCAACACCTTCTTTAATGTTCGGTTGCATAGAAGTTGGGTACTTTTTACGTCGTTGTTGAGCTTCTGTTATTTTGGCTAAAACAAATGCTTTTTGATTATGTTTACGCATTATATTGAGTTCTCTTTGTGTTGCTTGCCAAGTAAAAGAGGATCCTGTAATAAATCGAGATTCTAAAAGTGCTGTATGGATGGTTATATCTTCTTGTGATGCACGAAATAAATCGTTTACTTCATGAACACGGTGTCCTAGTTTCATACCAGAATCAAGAGCAAGATAAAAAAGCTTTTCTATAATGAGTTGCGTGTTATATCCCTCTATCTCTTCATAAACAATGAGTAAATCTATATCACTATGAACACAAAGTTGTTCTCTTCCATAACTTCCAAGTGCTACAATGGCAATAGGAATAGAACTTCGCATAGGTAGATAATTATCAAACATACGCCTTAAAATAGTTTTATACATTAACTCTATAATAGAATCAAGTTTTTTTGTATGACGCACTAAAAAGTCTTTACCCTGCTTTTTCTCAAAAAGTTCAGGGAGTGATGCTTTATACTCTTTTATATATTGTTTAAAGAGTTTAGAGAGTTCAAAATCTGTGCCATTTTTTTCTATAATATTTTCTATTTGAAGTAGTAAATCCACACTTTCTTTCCTGCTTTTTTAGTGTATTATAATAGAAATTTGATATAATAGTTTTTAAAATTTAATAAGATTGGGTTGTAGATGAAAGTAGAAGAGAAAATAAAAGCAAAAAAACGCTTAAGTATAGAAGATGGTGTTGCCCTTTATGATATGGATTTTTTCACATTAGGTGAATTGGCTAATGTCCAAAGAGAAGCTTTACATGAAAAAAAGACATACTTTAATATAAATCGCCATATCAACCCAACAAATGTATGTGCTGATGTGTGTAAATTTTGTGCTTATTCTGCAACACGGAAAAACCCAAATCAATATACAATGACCCATGAAGAGATTATGGAAATTGTAGATAATATTGTAGCAAATGATGCTAAAGAGGTACACATTGTTTCTGCCCATAATCCTAATGTTACACTCGATTGGTATTTGGGTATTTTTAAGAAGATAAAAGAGAAATATCCTCACTTACATGTAAAGGCTTTAACAGCTGCTGAGGTAGATTTTCTTTCTCGTCATCATGGACTTAGTTATGATGAAGTGCTTGATTTGATGGTGGAAAATGGTGTGGACTCTATGCCTGGTGGTGGTGCTGAAATATTTGATGAGAAGGTGAGAGATTTTATCTGTAAAGGGAAGGTGACTTCTGATCAGTGGTTTGAGATTCACAGAAAATGGCATGAGCGAGGAAAAAAATCAAATGTTACTATGCTTTTTGGGCATATAGAGTCGCGTGAAAATCGCATCGATCATATGATTCGGATTCGTGAACTTCAAGATATAACAGGTGGTTTTAACTGTTTTATTCCTCTTGTGTATCAAACAGAAAATAATTACTTAAAAATTGAAAAAGCAATCACTGCAAATGAAATTTTAAAAACATATGCGATTGCTCGTTTAGTGCTTGATAATGTGCCAAATCTTAAAGCTTACTGGGTAACTTCTACAGTTAATCTTGCTTTAGTAGCACAAGAGTTTGGTGCCAATGATCTTGATGGTACAATACAAAAAGAGTCTATTAACTCAGCTGCTGGGGCAAAAAGTGCTAATGGTGTGGATGTGCATGAGTTTACGGCACTCATTAAAAATAGTGGCTTTGTACCTGTTGAGCGAGATAGTGTTTACAATGAAATTAAGGTGTGGTAGCTGAAAGTTTCTGTTGTTATCCCCACATATAATCGTTATCATCTTTTAAAAAGGGCGTTGCGTTCTGTTTATGCTCAAACCATCTTACCTGATGAAGTGATAGTAGTAGATGATGGCTCAAGTGATGCAACAAAAGATATTCTTCACGATTTTCCTGAGATTATTTATATTTACCAAAAAAATCAAGGTGTTTCTTCTGCTAGAAATAGAGGAATAGAGAAAGCTTCCTATGAATGGATAGCTTTTTTGGATTCTGATGATGTTTGGCATAAAGAGAAGCTTGAAAAACAAAAAAAATTTCATCTGCAAAACCTTACATGTAAGGTAAGTTATACTGATGAAATTTGGATAAGAAACGCTCAAGAGGTTAAGATTCCAAAAAAATTTCATAAAATAGGTAAAAATACTTTTTTAGAAAATAGTGAATATTGTAACATTGCTCCATCTTCGGTGATGATACATAAAAGTATATTTGATGAAATAGGTCTTTTTGATGTAAGTTTTGAGGTGTGTGAAGATTATGATTTATGGTTACGCATAGCTTCAAAACACCATATAGAACTTCTTAATGAAAAACTTCTTTATAAATATGCTGGAGAAGATGAACAGTTGAGTTTTCGTCATTGGGGTATGGATAGATGGCGAGTGAAAGCTTTAGAGAAGTATAGCGGAGATACATATATTCAAGAGGTTAGAAATATTTTACTTAAAAAATATACTTTGTTACTCAAAGGTGCATTGAAATATGATAAAATAGCGTTCATTAATAAATATGAACAAAAAATTCACAACTTAAAGGATACTTTTGAAACAGATAATTCAAGAAAATAAGCAAACACTTTTATATATAGCTATCGCTTATATTTTTTCTGTCGCTATGCGATTTATTTGGGTCTTTCAATTTCAAGATTATGCACCATTTCATTTTAACGGTGCATTTATGATAAATACTAATGATGGATATTATTGGGCAGAAGGTGCTAGAGATATTTTGGCTGGTGTTGCACCAGAAAGTTCACCTGTGCATAGTGCTCCTGCAGTTTTGACAGCTTTTTTTGCAAAAATTTTACCTTTTAGTTTTGAAAATGTTATTTTTTATATGCCTGCATTTTTAAGCTCTTTGATTGTTATTCCTATTATTTTAATATCTAAAACACTTAAAAACTTAGAAATGGGGTTAATAGCAGGACTTTTATCTGGTATAGCATGGAGTTACTATAACCGTACTATGGCAGGTTACTATGATAGTGATATGCTCAATATTGTTCTCCCTATGTTTTTGTTGTGGTCTATCATATGGGCAGTTAATACACACAAAAATATTTATTTACTTGTTACTGCTATAGATATTTTGATTTATAGATGGTGGTATCCTCAGTCATATTCTTTAGAATTTGCATTTTTTGCATTAATTTTAATTTATGCACTTGTTTTTGAAAGAAAAAATCTTTACTACTATAAATTACTTGCTATTATGTTGTTTGCTATGATGAATGGGGATGCTTATGTGCGTTTATTTTTAGTTTTAGGAAGTTTTTATCTTTTTAGTAATAAAAAATATGAAAAATATCTCTTTTATATTTTAGGTGTTGCTGGTGTTGCTTTTTTAGTGAGTGGTGGTTTAGATCCTATTTGGTACCAAATAAAAGTTTATCTTTTTAGAGAAAGTGTTTCTAATGGAAGTGAAGGTTTGGGATTACACTTCTTTACAGTTATGCAAACAGTACGAGAAGCAGGGCATATCTCATTTGAGACTTTTGCTAATCGTATAAGTGGTAGTGTTATCATTTTCGTATTATCGCTTGTTGGATATGGCTTTCTTTTATATAAAAATAAAATTATGCTTTTTTCTTTACCTCTTGTTGGGCTTGGATTTGTAGCTTATGTGGGTGGACTTCGTTTTACTGTTTATGCAGTACCTGTATTGGCAATGGGGATTGCTTTTTTAATAACACAAGTCGCATATAAAATGCCAACTAAAAAATTACAATATCTTAGTGGCATAACTTTTACATTGTTGATTTTACTACCAAATTATTTACATATAAAAGGGTATAAAGTACCGACAGTTTTTAATGTAGATGAAGTAAAAGTTTTAGAACAACTTAAACATAAAGCACAAAGAGATGATTATGCAATCGGATGGTGGGATTATGGTTTTCCTATTCGTTACTATGCTGATGTAAATACTTTAGCCGATGGCGCTCAACATAGTGGTGATAGAAACTTTCCTATAAGTTATATTCTTACACAACCTCAAGAAGAATCAGCAAAAATGGCAAGACTTGATGTTGCATATGAAGAGAAAAAATCTGAAAAAAATGTTACAAGTTCTTTGATAGAACAGATGACTAAAGATTATGGTTTTAATGATACTAATGATTTTTTACTCTCTTTACAAACAGATATAAAATTACCTAAAAAAACAAAAGATATTTATCTTTATTTACCATATAGAATGTTAAATATTTATCCTACAGTAACACTTTTTTCTAATTTAGATTTAATGACAGGTAATGCAAGAAAAAGACCATTTTTCTATATGTCTCGAAGATCTAAAGATGTAGGTGATAAAATTTTCTTGGGAAGTGGTATAGTACTAAACAAAAAAAATGCGACGCTTACTATTGGTAATAAAACAGTTCCTATTAGACGCTTTGTTAAAACGGCTTATGATAAACAAGGTAAGTTACATGTTCATGAACAACTCATAAACTTTTCATCTAATTTTAATGTGATTTATATGAGTAACTATGGTACTTTTCTCGTTGTTGATGAAAAAACATATAATTCTACATACATACAACTTTTTGTTTTGGAACATTATAATAAAAGTTTATATGAAAAAGTGATACTATCACCATCTGTAAAAATTTATAAATTAAAAATATAAAGAGGTTTTATGAGATATACACACAATTATAATCCAACCATCTCTGATGATGAGATTTTTGTTAATATTTTAGAAGAGAAAGAGAGTATAGGTTACTATAATCTTGTTTCTCAAGAGACTGCTTCTTATAAGAAGTATGCAAAAAATGTGAAGAAAAAGAATGTAGTTGTTATTGGTATAG